>JAABUP010002185.1_pt1 | contig 38866 bp, 43 predicted proteins | sample 5559201 | NCBI WGS metagenome assembly JAABUP01 (sample SAMN10711887, study PRJNA513373) | rock metagenome | isolation source: Antarctica rocks | place: Antarctica | reverse complement strand
ACAGAAATCTGAGAGTACAGTATCAAAATATATATAAATTTCTTACATCTGTGAAAATTTTGAACTGATTATTACATAGATGATTGTGTTATTGAAGTTTTCAGTGAGTTTTACATATAAATTGCAATAAAATCAACAAAATTCTTAGTTTTGTCACTGTTACAGTGTTTATACATAATTTTATCAACTACATATGCATTTGCTCAGTGACACACTCAATTTTCAAAAGATTGAAAGATCTATATATAATGTATGATTCTGTATACTCAGATTATAAAACTAAATTGTGATTGTAAAGTAGTTATGATATTTGTGATTTTTGAAATCTTGAGCATCCAAAAAAAAGTGGTTTTCCGAGCATCATGAACGGCCCAGAGTTTTTGCCCCTACTGTAATGTTTACTTCTGGAGTCCTTCCGTCCCCGCCGCACTCTAAAATCGCACTTAACTAACCCCGACGTTAAGCCCACTCCTTCATAAGACGAACCCCCAGACGTCAACAATTACTCTATAGCCACGCGGGCAAATCAAACGTACATTTGAACCTCTGGAGACCCTCCGTCTCTGCCGTCCCGGCCACACTCTGGCAGACACCCTTTCAACTTAAACTGATCAACGACTTGCTCACTTACAACTTCGTCTTCACTTAGTAATCATGGCCGCAAGCAAGCCGGCCATGCCCGAATCTCTCAAGCGGTCCGTCGAAGCCAGCAAGACCGAGTACAAGCGCCTCGGTCGGAGCGGGCTCAAAGTCTCTGTCCCGATCTTGGGAGCAATGAGCTTTGGAAACTCGCAATGGATGGACTGGGTGTTGGAAGAGGAGAAGGTATATCCGAATCCTCCATCTCCCGACCGTAATCTTTTGTTTCTCGCGGCCTGGAACGCTAAATGTATCAACAGTCCTTGCCCATCCTGAAAGCTGCTTACGACCGTGGTCTCAACACCGTATGTGCTCTCGTTAATGCCGATCAGGCCGCGGTCGGTGGCGGGATGTTGACTTAAGCTTCAAATTCAGTGGGACACGGCGAACGTATACTCCAACGGCGACTCAGAGAAGATCATCGCCAAGGCGATCAAGAAGTATCAGATCCCCCGGCATAAACTTGTGATCCTCACCAAATGTTGTGGAGCCGTTGGGGAGGATCCCGGTTTGTGGACGACGTTATTTCCAAAAGAGATAGCTGTTAGTAGGGACTACATTAATCAGCGCGGTACGCCCTGTTCAATTCTTGTTCGACGTAAGCTCTGTCTGTGACTCACGCCCTTTCACGATAGGCCTCTCGAGAACGGCGATCTTCGCCGCCGTAAACGCATCCCTGGCTCGACTGGAGACGGGCTATATCGACCTGCTGCAGATCCACCGCTTCGACAAAGACACGCCTATCGAAGAGACTATGGAAGCTCTCCACGACCTTGTCAAGAGCGGCAAGGTCCGCTACGTTGGCGCGAGCTCCATGTGGGCCTACCAGTTCGCCATGATGCAGGCCGTTGCCGAGAAGAATGGCTGGACCAAGTTCATTAGCATGCAGAACCACTACAATCTGCTCTACCGTGAGGAGGAGAGGGAGATGAACAAGTACTGTGACCTAACCGGGGTGGGCCTCATCCCAGTACGTTGGCCGGCCACGTAGCCAGTCTTAGTAGTGTGAAAGTCAGAGAAACTGATTGTCTCGTAGTGGTCACCCTTATGCCGCGGTCATCTCGCACGACCACACGCGGACAGGGGATCCTCTATACGATCCAGCGGCGAGGAGGAAAAGCCAATGTTCGCATCCGGCACCGGTCAGCCGGACGAGACCATCATCGACCGCGTGCAGGAACTCGCGGAGAAGAAGGGGTGGAAGATGAGTCATGTGGCGCTTGCGTGGCTCAACAAGCGCATCTCAAGTCCCATCATTGGATTCAGCAGTGTCGAGAGGATAGACGAGGCGATCGATGTCAGGGGAAAGACTCTAACGGAAGAGGAGGAGAAGTACCTTGAGGAGTTGTACATCCCTAAGGCCGTTCAGGGACACTCTTAATTATTAACCCTCTCAAAATTCTGTAGACCAAGCGCATGAAAAATAGCTTCGATGTCATATCGAAAACAGCACTTCATCGGGATAACAATACTGCAAGTAGGGAAATTTTTACACCGTTGCTCTCCGCTAAAATCCACAAGACTTCAAAGGATATTGAACTCCAGCATCAGGTTTAAAACTGTTCTTTATTCAAAAGACAGCTTTTTAAGCATCTCTAGTCACTCTTCACAAATCTTACATGTACGAAGGTACATGTAAGATAGAGTACATACAGAGTACTAGCACGGGGCCCCTCGCTTAACGCTGAGGGCTCTGTAGTTCCCAGTGAAGAGAGTTTATTGCGTGTAAATCATGATTCGGATGATTTGGCTTTCACAGCTCTGCCACGACCAGATACTGATCAATTCGCAAAGCCTTCCTCAAACACCAACGATCATAAACAGGCACAGAAGATCTTTGCGTTTGGCTGGCCTACCGGAGAACGTAATCCAATACTTCCATTGCGGCTCGCAGGTACAGCTGGAAAGTACCGCCCGTTCATCTCTGATACGCCTGATAACTTATGCTTTACTGGATCTGTAGCTTGCTCAAGTCTCAGCCCCAGCCTCGTAACCCATCTACAAAAACCTTTTCATCCCCAAGAAATTGAAGATCTATGTTCAGATCTACCATCCGCAGTCTCCAATCCTTCGCCTTCCGACTTTGATTGGTAGGCTTGCGCATTGACAAGGTACTCTCGAGCATACAGCTCTCATCAACATGGAGCCAGTCGGATTGATTGGTATAGGCCTTGCAGTTCTTTCCACCGCAGATCTGTGCATCAAGTTCGTGTTTACTTTCAGTCTTGTGTGTTTCTAGCGGTCGAAAGCTCATAGTAATTGGAGTTTATCTCAGATATGGCAAGCTTCTTGTCTGCAAATGTCGCGCTTACAAGGACGCCGAGAGGGAAGTAAGTGAGCTGATCTTATGCGTCGAAGACCACTGGATGAAATTGGAAATCCAAATTGGCATTCTTCGCACCGTCTGGCACGAGCTCGGAGGCAGCCTTCAGGTCCACCAGAACAGGGTCCTCCAAGTCCTCCAACTGAGGCTTCAAGAAGCAACTGTGCTCATTGATGGCGCCATCGGAAAACCAGAGAATCAGATCTCAATCGACAGTGTGATAAGGAAGAAGGGACGCTTGCATAGAGGAACATTTGCTCTATCTCTTAAAGAATGTCTTGAGAAGACCATCAAAGACTTAGAGAGATGGCATGACATGTTCGACCCGTCGTGGTTTCTCATTACGCGCATATCAAGTCGGAATATCGACCAACAATTGACAGATGAGCGAGCCAGTAAGAGCGACTTGGTGTCCACCATGAGAAGCTTAAGAGTTGAATTGTGGACCGAGTCACAATCTGTCGGAAACAAATCGTCGATCTTCATCTCGACAGCCCATTTTCTTGCTGAGAGGAGCCCCATTCCCTTCTCTCCCTCGCAATTTTCGCAGGAGCGGGAGAATGGGAGAGATGTCATTGTGGACACCATATTTTGCAACCCCATGGCCCAGATAGCTACAACAACAAAAGACATCCGGGACCTTGCCAAGGTTCTTTCGAAGACGGACCCTTTGACCTTCGGTCTTCTTGCCTGTCGCGGTGTGATCAAAGTAGCGGATTCAACCAAGAAGGTCACCAAGTTTGAGTTGATTTTCACTATTCCGGAGGGTCTTAAGACTCCTAGAAGTCTCCGCAGTCTACTTCTTGTCGGTGATCATCTATACCCTCTTAATAAACGCATTGATCTTGCCAAGCAGCTGGCCAAGTCAGTCATGTTCGTCCACACATCTCAATTCGTCCACAAGAATATCCGGCCAGAGACCATCGTGGTCTTCAAGAACGAGGTCTCGAAACTTGGGACCCCATTTCTCGTGGGATTTGAGAACGTCCGTACAGCCGATGGTGTGACGTATTATCTCGGAGATTCCGAGTGGGAGAAGAACTTATACCGCCATCCCAAACGTCAAGGTTCGGTGCCTGAAGAAGACTACAAGATGCAACACGACATTTACAGCCTTGGAGTTTGCCTACTGGAGCTAGGGCTTTGGAGCTCTTTTGTACACTACAACAAAGAGGCGGACCACCCCACGACTGGCCCAGCGCTAGATATTGCAGAACAACTGTCAATGAAAGATCAACGTAAGAAGGCATTCGAGATAAAGGGGATTTTGGTCGATATGGCCAAGGATCGTCTGCCGAGTAGAATCGGAAAGAAATACACCGAGATCGTTGTCTCGTGTCTGACGTGCCTGGACAAAGAAGACAACGGGTTTGGTGATGAAAGTGACTTTGTGGATGAAGATGGCATATCAGTCGGTGTACGGTACATAGAGAAGGTAGGGGTGTTGATTCCTCATCTCAACTACGCTGACAGGCTCAGATTCTGCTGCAAATTGAGGAGATATCAGTTTGGCCAACGCAAAAGTCATGACCTACAGAGTCAGTGTTGCATTTCAAGGTATTGCACAGTTTCGTTACATTGGAAATCCCCGAAGTCTGGTCCTGTCGGAGCAGAATTTTCGTATTTCTTGCCGTCCGCCTTGGCCGTGTGTATTGTACTTGTTTGTCAAGGCTCATTGAAGGCGTTTCCTTCACAAAACGTCTGTCGCCCACTCTTTCCTCCCTCCGCCTCTGGTTGAGCTGGGGAAGTGAAGTGAAGGGATATCGGCGGGGAGACTATTGGGCTTGTCAACAATAGCCAGTGTTGGTTGCATCACATGGCATTGTAAACCATGCCCCACCCGTTATTTGTGGTGGTGGGAAGGAGGGCAAACTTCTCCGGCATGGTTTTGCATACTGTGATCGGATGAAATGTTGTTGTCTGTCACAAGCACAACACACCTGTTTGCCGGTGGAGTAGAGTACTTATACATCTATTGACTGTGGGGTTGCACCACCCCACCTCGACAACTTGGCGTGTCATCAACAACCATACCCTTGACGTTCTCTCGCAACCTTCAATAAGTAACTCATCTACACTCAATGTGACTAATTGACATCTTGGATATTAGGTGTAAATCCACTCAAGAAGGTCGACTTGCAGTTCTTTTACCAACAGCATCACACAATGGTGGTGAATGATGCTTTGACTTACAATTGAGCATGGTGTTCAACCGCTTGCTAAGCCACAATTCAGCCTTGCGTGAACTGGAGACTGCACATATAATAAAAATTTTCAAAGCATTCTTCATCTATGGGAGAGACTATCATCTAAGATCCGACAAAAATGCTATAAAGAAGAATATTGTATGTGATGGTGGCACCGGCATTCGGTTTCTCCGTCGGAGACTTCATCAGTGCGATGAGTAGGTGACTCCGCCAAAACACTGCTTGTTTGGGCAGAGCTTACTTGACGTCTTCGTCTTCAGGCTTGGTAAAAAAGATCAGCAAGGCATTAAAGGAGACTGGTGGCGCATCTTCGGAATACCAACAAGTTGTTATCGAGCTTAAAGGCCTCAAGAACGCTCTACGACATCTCGAAGCGCTTGAACCCTCAGAGGACAATGTCAACCATGTCAACGCCATTCGAGGAATGGCCCTCGCGTGCCAATTGCCGCTCCGGGAGTTTCTTGCGAATCTTGAGAGGTACGAGTCGTCAATGGGACCATTCGCCGCTACACGGTCATTCCGTGGTGCAGGGCGCAAGGCGAAATGGGCGCTTGCCGTGACGGGGGAGGTTGAGAAACTGCGAGCCCTGATTGCGGCAAAAGTAATCAGTATCAATCTTCTGCTTGCTACGCATTCTTCGTGAATCTGGGCGACAAACTTCACGGTCTCAACGGACGATCGCTAACACGCCTTGCAGGCAAACGCTGTCTAAAATGGAAGCGCGAGGGAAGGGAGAACATAATGAGCTGATGGCGAAGATTGTCGAACACCGAGCCGGACTGAATCAGATCCAAAGAGACATCCAGAAGGTCAAGGATGAGGTTACTCAAGCGCAAAAGACTTCAAACAGTAATGCGTCAATACAGTCGGAGATGGCAACCGAGTTGAGGGATGAAGTTAAGGCTCTCAGTAACAGCACAGCTTGCAACATGACTCGACTGGATAGTATCTCGTCTACCACAAGCTCGATACATTCATCAGTGATGAGCTTACGAAACCTGGGTGAGCAAGTAACGAGGTTCATCGGCACGTTTCCCGCCGAGATTCGAGACCTGCTGCAGAGAATATTGCGGACAAATTTACAGATATACTATATGCTCCTTCAATCGCAAAATATGATCCCAGCATCACCTTCGCGACTGGTCCAGTCCACTATCAAATTTGAGGATGCGCTGGGTAGGGTCAGAGAACTGCCGTATGAGTGGTTTCGCCATTGGGAGGTATGAACATTGTTGTGCATCCTGTCCTATGATATGCCTCATCGGCCATTCTGACTCTCATATAACAGCCGTTTGAAGGATTGTTGTGGGCTGAATTCAAAGATCTCCCGGGCGAAGCGAAGGTTCTTGACGGTCGCTATCATATCGTCGATGCTAAGAGAAGCGGATCACTAATCAAGAAAGAAGATTGGGCTCGGTCAATCTTTCCCGGGTCGGCAATATCGATGTCGATGGTTATATCCCTTCTCCGAAAGCAAAGTGGTCTTTGCCCACGACCTAGTTGTAAGGGCATACGGGTTGTCAATAACGGACAACGAGGCTTAGTGACATGGTATACTTGCTTCCTGTTTGTGCAGGGTATGATGGTGAGCGCTAATATCAACTAGTCCAGACTGCGGTCTAAACTACTACACAAGCCTGAGTGGTGTAGAAGATGGTTTGGAGCGCGTTACGATCTTAGAGGAGGACGATGAAGTTGCTCAGCGCCAAGCAAAGGAGGACCTTCAATTGCATGGTACCACGCCAAGGCCGCGGGATCCGGAAGAATTCTATGTATCAATCGCTGAACCAATGCAACGGAAGTTTCCTCGGAAGCGGACTGCATCTGAATTGCAAACAAGTGGATTCGAACGTCCATCAAAACTTCGCAAAGACAATCTGTCGGAAATGAAATGTGTGCCAGTCGACTATTCAACGTTATCTCCGCAGGTCACCTCTAATGATTATGTTCCGACTATCAATTGGAATAGTGGGAAGTCTCCACTCGATGCATGGCTCAATCAGAGTGCTCTCCCTTCAGCAACACTATCTTTAGAGAACGAGCCTCAAGAAAAGGAGTTTCGAGAGCAAGAGGCTACCGCGCGTGAGATGAAGGAGATTGAGTTCTTCCACAACGTGCATATATCCACTGCCTCGGACCAGGTCAAGGATTCAGGGGATCTCGACAGAGATACGACTCTCGAGTTCGGGGCTCGAATCTACCACCGAAATATTTTGGATAGATACCCCCTCATTCCAGCATATCTGGCTCGACGTCTTGCAGAGGCCAATCATCATCGGGCTGAGAGGCTACGATGTAAACGACTTCAAGAGGAACGGCTTCAACAGACGTCTAATACGCTAGCTCTGGAGGGAAATGCATGGAGTAAGCCCGTCTCATTGAGCCGAGTTCCCAGATTTTTCCAAAGCTCTAAGACAATTATCAGTGAACGGTAAGAGTTTGCATTTCATGCAGAGAGCAGAATCCTAAGAATGGGTCGCATCAATATCTGATGATGGAAGAAAGCTCGTTTTTGCTCCTCTGAGATGTCCAGTTGTGTGTCTTTTGGAATTGCACGCACCATTGCCCATTCTATCCTCTTACTTCCTCTTCCTGAGCTTGCAACTGACTTTCTCATAGGTTTCGATATCGCGTCATGCTGAACGTGCCAACGGCCATGGTTAAGCTTGCCGATGAGATCCCCATAACTTACTTGAATAAAGGCCAGGTATACTCAATATCCGTTGTTGACACGGCGCCATCGACATAAGCACAAAATACTCAGTATCGCACGTCTATTCGCAATCTCATTCGAGGACAAACAGCAACAGCAGAACCCTGCTACATGTTGGCAACTCTGAAAGGAAGGCCGGGGGATCAACGAGGCTCATCAACGAGGCGGAAGGCTGCAAGCTGTGGAGTGCGTCGTTGAAGCTACGCAGCCCGCCGTTGACGAGGATAAGAAGACGGAAGTGGGTCTTGACAGGCTTCGTTCGATGGATTCTCGATCATCTGGACGCCAGGGGTGAATGTTACGACGCACTGCAACGTGCCGGTGATATTCAACTTCCTTTCAATGGACTTTCACTCACTCCAAGGGCATCAAGGGCATCCAAGTCCGACTTTGCGCGAAGACGGAGTTGGTGTCGAGCGGCTCGCCACAGAGGCCGGTCGAAGCTGCAGAACTCTGCTTCTGCAAAGTGAAGTTGTTCAAAGACCACGGTGCCGAGAGGAAGATGTCAAACGAGATTGCGCACATCAAGAAGACCATCGACAAGCTCAAGCAGCAAATCACCCAAGCGGAGAGCGGGATGAAAAACTTGGTCAAGAGGAAACCGACTGGATCCATCGCAACGAACGCTTCAGCAACCAACACGCCAGGAAAGTTTCGAACGCAAAAGAGAACATGGCCAATGTCCCTCGCAAGTTCTGCTGGAAGAGGTCGAGAACCTGCCGAAGACGACCTATACTACAAACTCAAGACAATGCACGACATTTGGAACAGCACACGACCGGTCAGCGCTCTGGATGTCCGTGGAGAAGATCCCGATCTTCATCCCGTTCAACTCATGGGCGAACCTTCCGATCTCATCCGAGGATACCCATCCTACCCATCCTTTGAAGGCGACTTCGACAACTCTAGTCGTGACAGTCGTTACATTTTGCCTCGGTCCTCCTCAAATGCTTCCATATCATACTCCAAATCACTAGATCCAATGTCAATATTGATTTCGAAATACGAGGTGCCTCCTCCCTTACCTCCACCTCGACACATCGAAGAACTTGAGGTCGGTAGTGATTCGGGTTGGCAATGGGGGGATACAATCGGCGGTGGCTTTGGCAAACGTGGTCTCCAAACCATCAATGCAAGTTTGAGCTTGAACGGCGGCCGCGACCGACACACACATGATTTCGGAATTAGCGCAGATTGCACAAGCCGCCATAGCTTTGCGGCGATGATCAAGCTGTCACCAGATGTAGACACAAGATGGGGAAGGGTTTCCGAATAAAGATGAAGGCTCTTCGACATCGTTCTGGACGGGTGGAAACCAGAATCATCGTCCTCCTTCAATGCGTTCACGCTCGTCCAGTATGAACAGTTCGTTACACGGAACCCCAAAATTCGATCCTTACGAGCAAAATCCTGTCTTTCCGTCGTCTCCTCGTCCAGGCGAGCGTCAACCCCATGAAGGCCTCGACAAACGTCCCACTCTTCCTCCCCCTCCAGTTGAGCTGGGAACCAAACACCAGCCTTCGTTTGACTGCGATATCTGCGGAGAGACAGTGAAAGTCAACAACCCGCGCGAGTGGCAGTAAGTACCAGTCTGTGCGATCATTTATATTGCCGATAATCAATCGGATAGGCGACATGTTTTTTGCGATCTTCGGCCCTATGTGTGTACATTCCCGGAGTGCGAAAAATCTGCCAAAACCTACCCCTCCCGATTGGCATTTGCAGCTCATGAGATCATCCAGCATCGCGGTCTTCTGTTCTCTCAATGTCCCGTTGAACGATGCCACGAAACTTTTGAGGATAATGACTCGGTGTTGAAGCATTCTCGCATCCATAAGGTTGCAAACTATCATGAGAAGCGGAAATGGTACGGAAAATTTGAAAGATCCGTTGAAAGCTCAACTTGTCCATTCTGCGGTGAACGATTAAGGTCTGGGAGACGTATCCTGGCTCGACATGTGGGAAGACATATGGAACAGGTATCTTTTGCAGTTGTAACGAAAACCCACGAGGACTGGGCATCCTATGACGATAGTTCATCTGCGAACTCTCCTATACACCAGTCTGTTGCGCCGTCAAACGGTGACGAAAATGAGCAGCCGGCACGAGGTAACAGCAATCTAGATTATTGGTTATCCTAAATTTATCTACGACCCGTGGAAAAGGACAGTTGAGCCTGATGAGTCAAAGTAAGAGAGGGGCATTCTGCACAGTGAGCGTAGCTCAACCCTAAAACCTGTTTCACACTGCTCAGGTTCTCAAGTCCCGCATCAATGCAAGCTAAGTCCTGGATAAGCTGGATCAGGGGCTGCGGCAACAATTTTGAGCAGTTCATTGTGCATGATGTCAGAGAAGAATAGTCCAAGTAGTCTGTCGGGCTCACTTGAGCCCATGGATCGTATCTTAGTAAAGGGAGCGGAGGGAAGTGGACGTGCATTGCTCTAATGTGCTTACTCTCAAGTGGAAGTCTCCAGAGTCGGTGGTCATCGGTACAGTAAGGAATTTTAACGACCATTCTAATGAATACATCGGACACCACGCCCAAAGCTTCCATTGGGGGCGGGCTTGACACCTCTTCTCCCGTATCCTCGAACAAATGGGTCTCCATCCAGCACTCCTCAAACCATCTTTCCTCTGGCAGACACCCCACCTTCCGTCCTGCTAAACCTCTGCAAGCGCCCCGCAACACTTCCCTTTTGGGCGCACCTCGCGACAAGTCCGCGAGCTACATAGCTGTACTATTGTTTACGATTCTCTTCGGCGGCGTTATGGGAGCACGATCTATAATTTGATCTAACACCAACTTATCAAAACAATCTGCTTAGTTTCTCGCATAGAGATGTGAGAATATACATATCGCAGCTACCTTTAGTTCCCAGTCTCAGTCACGCTAGATTTACATCCTGTAAACTTCCCGTACCTTCCTATCCGTCCCAACCACCAACCTCAACTGCCTCCCCCTCTCCTCCTCACCACGGAACACCCCCTGTCTCAACGTATCCGTGAAGAGCTCATAGCTCGGATAATCTAGTTCACATATCTCAGTCCTCTTATTGCCCGTTTTTTCGATCTCGAGGAGTTTGGGAGTGGTACAGGGAGAAGGGAGGAAAGTTGGGAGACATACACCCATCAACGAACTTGACGACTTGTTCGTTGCTCATTCCCATCCCTTTTGTGGCGCGCAGAGCGGCTTCTTGCTCCTGGCGCCAAGCGTAGACGTCGTGCATGTCTGCGGCGTCGCTGGTGGGTGGTAAGTCAGTACTGTGAGTGGGTATGCTGTTGGGGGGCTGAGATTGGGGACGTACATGTGGATCAACGCGTCGAGCTGACTGTAAGGCACAGGTCATGTAGTCAGAGACTTGCTCGAAGATACTCGAGAGTAGAGGAAGGAGGATGGCACAGGATAGGAAGTCTAACCCAGTCAAAGCATCATACCCCCTCAACGCCTCATTGATAAACCTTACATCCTCAAACCTACTATAACCTAAGCGCCCCCTATACCCTTCCCCCTCCTCTTCCCTCTCCCTCACCGCATCCCTCCACCTCCTCTCCAACTCCTCCTCCCCCAGCGCCCGAAACCCAATACACCACCCTTCGAGAATAACCACCTTGATCGTCTCCTCTCCGGGCTTATTGACCTCCTCCCACCCCTCCTCCGGCAGCCGCTCGCCCTGACCGTGGAACGCTGATTTATCGTAAGCGGGGATCTTGGTTGGAAGGCCGTGGCGGAGGGAGGAGAATACGGAGAGGGCGAGCGGGAGGTCGTGCGTGGAGGGTTGGCCGCGGTGTTGGATCAAAGGGTTTTGGGGGTTGGTGGTGGCGAGGTGTTGGAGGTGGGAGTGGGGATGGTAGAGGTCGTCGATGGAGATGATGGTTGTGGGGAGGGAGTGGGGTGGAGTGCGGAGGGTAGAGCTGAGGGTGCGGACCTGTGGCGGGGGTGTAAGAGAGAGTTGGGTGAGTGGAAGGTTTGGGTTGATGGAAGAGGGAACGTCTAACACAAATGTGTTGCAGAAATTGTTAAACTCACAAATGAAGAAAGCGTAGATTGCTACCCTGATTCAAGACGCGGCTTCAGAGTGAGTTGAAAAAAGAGAGATCAATTCTAACCGGCCCGGAAAGGGCTCGGAACTTGAAACAAGCTGCAAAGACGATAGTAAAGCGCAGCTTAGCAGACGGAGACCTACCAATGTTGTCTTTCCAGCCCCCTGCACGCCGTTCATACCTAAGAAGAAAGGAGGCACATGGGGGTTACCAGCATGCCGTTCTTGGTGGATTTTCAATCGTTCTAGCATGAACGGTATGCAATGCTCTGACTTGTCATCAATTATGTCTGGCATTGTGATGAGCGCTATGTCCGCGAGATATATTTCCCCGGGCTCGTCGGAACTGTCAAGTTCTGCACCATCGTTTGTTAATGCTATCTTTTCGCGCGAATTTTCCCTCTTTGGATGACAACCGTGGAGCATGAATACCTCAGAAATAGGGTTCAGGAAGAGTGTGACTGCTTTGACTTGTCGCTTTCACATTTTTGAAGCTCTGCCAGAGTGGTTATTCATAATTTATATGTTAAGGTACGTCCATACTGTTCACCAGAATGTCGTTGTTTACCCCACAATTGCATGTGAACGGAACATGTTAAGGCCCTGCCAATGGGAAGCTGCGAAGCCAGTGCCGAGGTAAGTGGTGCTGCAGGTCAGCATGCCATACTTATTCAATCACTTCATGAAAGCAACTTCACTCATAACTTCGTCGACTCCATCTTGAGTTGCGGCATCTGTTATCTTGCGTTTTCGTTCGCATCCAATTCCTTCCTTGCCGCTTACAGTGGACTACATCATGTCAGAATTACGCTTTGACAACCAGACCGTAGTCATCACTGGCGCTGGTGGAGGGTTGGGAAAGGCATATGCCATCTTCTTCGGCTCTCGTGGCGCCAACGTTGTTGTCAATGACCTAGGAGGATCGTTCAAAGGAGAAGGCAAATCATCAAAGGTACATTCAACAGCCCTTCCGCCCCACCTCATTCGCGACTTCATACTGATGGCTGTAGGCCGCCGATGTAGTCGTTGATGAGATCAAAGCCGCAGGCGGCAAAGCGGTCGCAAACTACGACAGCGTCGAGAACGGGGAGAACATCATCGAGACTGCCATCCAAGCGTTTGGAAGGATCGATGTGCTCATCAACAATGCCGGCATTCTGAGGGATATCAGCTTCAAGAACATGAAAGATGAGGATTGGGATTTGACTATCAAGGTCCATGTTAAGGGTGCATATAAGGTTAGAAAATATCTCTGGAACACATAAAGGTGTTTGGTGTATTGGCTTATAAGGAGTGCGGTGACAGTGCGCCAGAGCTGCGTGGCCACACTTCAGGAAGCAGAAGTATGGACGTATCATCAATACATCTTCTGCTGCTGGACTATTCGGAAGCTTTGGACAGTGCAATTATTCCGGTGTGTTTCCGTCCATCGAGTGTAACCCGCGCATTCACTGATCATCATAGCTGCCAAACTGTCCCAAGTCGGGTTCACCGAAACGTTGGCTAAAGAGGGTTTCAAGTACAACATCATCTGCAATGTTATCGCGCCAATAGGTAAATATTAGAATCTCCTCCAATGCCCAGTGCTTTGAGCAATAGTGCGAATCGACAGCGTGGTCCTTTTTGCGCATCAGGTCCGCAATGATGCTATGCTCCGAGATAGTAATCTTACCAAAAACAACGTCACATATGAGGAGCTAATGTTCCATCAAGCGGCCAGTCGTATGACCCAAACAGTCATGCCTCCAGACATCCTCGAAAACCTCAAACCAGACTGGGTCATTCCACTTGTGGCGGTACTCGTCCACCCATCGAATAAGCGGGAGACTGGCTCCATCTTCGAGGTTGGCGGTGGTCACGTGGCGAAGTTGAGATGGGAGCGTGCCAAAGGTGCTTTGCTCAAGACAGGACCCACATTGACACCTGGGGCTCTTTTAAAGAAATGGAGCGGCGTCAACGACTTCTCACAGCCAAGCTATCCAACTGGAGTTGCGGACTTTATGACCCTTCTAGAAGAGGCCGAAAAACTGGAAGACAATGGCGCCGGCGAGCAGCTTGACTTCAAGGGCAAAGTCGCGCTCATAACTGGAGCTGGTGCAGGGTAAGTAAAGTCTCATGATCGAAAGGAAATCGGGATGCTTATAACTCGCAGCCTTGGGCGCTCTTATGCCTTGCTATTCGCCAAACTCGGTGCGTCCGTTGTGGTTAACGATCTTGTGAACCCAGATGATGTGGTTCAGGAGATTCAGAAGAATGGCGGTCAGGCCGTCGGCAATAAAGCATCCGCAGAGGATGGTGATGCAGTGGTAAAGGCTGCTATTGACGCCTATGGCCGTATCGATATCGTCATAAATAACGCAGGAATTCTTCGAGATAAGGCTTTCGCAAACATGGAGGATAAGATGTGGGACCAGGTCATTGCAGTTCATCTGCGAGGAACTTACAAAGTCACGAAGGCTGCGTGGCCGTATTTCTTGAAGCAGAAGTACGGAAGAATTGTCAACACCACTAGCACCAGTGGTATCTACGGCAACTTTGGCCAAGCAAATTATGCGGCAGCAGTGAGTTTTCTAAGTATATCCGATGCCGGTGTATGGCGACTGATTTGTTGCATAGAAACTTGGCATACTAGGCTTCTCTCGCGCCCTTGCCCGCGAAGGCGCCAAGTACAACATCTACGTCAACACCATTGCACCCAACGCTGGTACGAACATGACTCGTAGCATCATGCCAGAAGAGATGGTGCAAGCTTTTAAGCCGGACCAAGTCGCCCCTATGGTCGTTCTTCTTAGCTCCGACAAAGTGCCAAAGCCTCCAACTGGCGGTCTTTTCGAGGTTGGCAGTGGCTGGCACGCACGTACGCGCTGGCAGAGGAGCGGTGGCCATGGCTTCCCAATCGATGTGAAACTAACACCTGAGGCCGTGGTCAAGGCTTGGGGAGACATTATCAATTTCGATGACGGCAGAGCTGATCATCCAGAGGACAGTCAGGATGGTTTGAAGAGCATCATGAACAACATGCAAAACAGGAGTGGTGGTAGCTCAAAACAGGGTGGGAAGGTCGATCAACCAATATTGGACAACATTGAGCAGGCAAAGAAGGCCAAGGTCGAGGGAACCGAGTTCTCATATGATGACAAAGATGTCATCCTGTACAGTGAGTCTTGCCCTTATGTCTCTCTACTAGAGGTCTGAAGCTGAGCACGATACCTAGATCTCGGAGTTGGCGCCAAACGTACCGAACTTCCTCTCGTTTACGAAGGCTCCGAAAACTTCCAAGTCGTTCCGACTTTTGGCGTCATTCCGTCTTTCAGTGCTACAATTCCGTGGGATATGGACGACGTTGTGCCCAATTACTCGCCTATGATGCTTCTCCACGGCGAACAATACCTAGAAATTCGCAAATTCCCCATTCCCACCTCAGCGAGACTTGTCAATTACCCGAAACTGATCGAGGTTATCGACAAAGGTAATGCTGCTATTCAGGTATCCGGCACTACCACGAAAGACGCCAAGTCTGGGGAGGACGTCTTTTACAATGAGATGTCTGCGTTCATTCGGGGAAGTGGTGGCTTTGGGGGACCAAGTAAGGGCACTGACAGAGGCGCAGCGACAGCAGTGTACAAACCACCTCAGCGCGATCCAGATGTCGTGGTTGAGGAAAAAACATCCGAGGAGCAGGCTGCATTCTACAGGCTCAATGGCGACAGAAATCCCTTACACATCGACCCGGAGTTCTCCAAAGTCGGAGGGTTCAAGACACCTATCTTGCACGGATTGTGCTTCTTCGGCATCTCGGGCAAGCACGTTTACCAGAAGTTTGGCACGTTTAAGAACATCAAGGTCCGGTTTGCAGGAACTGTACTTCCAGGGCAAACCTTGCGGACAGAGATGTGGAAAGAAGGCGGAAAGGTGATCTTTCAAACCAGGGTTGTCGAGACTGGCAAGCTTTGCATCGCAGGGGCAGGGGCAGAACTCATGGACGGAGGCAAGGCAGCGAAGTTATAAAGGGGCTGGTCTCCGGTATTTTGCACAGGTTGGGTATTGGCTAGTAGGAGCCTTTCTGTATTTCTAAGGGGACTGCAACGTTCGATCTTTAGCGGTTGTTCTTGTATGGGCATCCTACAGAAACTTATCAAGCGTAGCCATACATACGGTGCACCAGCTGGTCCGACAATTACCTTCGTTGCCTTCCTTCTAGATATGAATTGGTGGCTAACGAGGCGAAGTGGGAGCCGCTCTCCAGACGCTTTTTGACACGCTGAACAATTATTACATTAGTGTCAAAAATCTCAAGGCTCAATGGTCTAGTGGTATGATTGTCGCTTCGGGTTTCTCCGCCTGGACATCCCAGATGTCTTGATTGTGACAGGCCCCGGGTAGGTCCTTGATCAATTCTTGACTATGACTTCAATGGTTCTGATTTTCTTGACTAGGTTCAAATCCCGGTTGAGCCCTAATTGAATTTTCTTTTCTTTTTTTGGACATCGGAGGCCTGGGATTGTGGTTTCTATTGTCGGCGTTGGCCGGTGGGTTTGGAGGGGTCGCCAAGCGAAATGTCCAACGATTGTCGCGGGCTACTGAGTCCACTGTTACAATTAATGCAACTCACAGATACAAAAGATGTTGATACACATTCTGGTTATCACCCATAAGACTCCCAGTCAATCTTAACTCCGTACATGAGTCTGCCTCTTTGATAAGATAAAATGCTATTCTTAGATCAATCTGACGTTCTTCAGCCGAAGCTATTCCTGGTTGCACAAGGGGTTGCACAAGGCTGAAATGCTGTCACTTTCAAATGAATCAAAAATTATTAGCTTTGAAGCATTATCACAGAAGTTATCACAGATTTAATGATACTGAACATATTCATGAAAGGATGCATTACTGTTGAGTGTTGTGACTTGTCAATTCTGTCAAAATGTCTGATTCTGACTATAACACAATCATCTGCTCAGTAGTACATGTGAGATTATATCAGATGAAAGATATACATCTAAACTACAGAACTGCATACTCAGACTATTTAGAAAAAATCTGTGGGTGTGTGTATAACACAAAATCCAGTTTTCAAAAAAAAGAGTTCGCGAAACAACTTCTGAACGGTCCAGAGTTTTTGACCCTACTGTAACTACCGAGGCGGATCATACATAGCAGAATATTTTGAATGACATCTGATAGGCCAAATCGCCACAACATCCGCGATAAAGGAATGTGAACCATGTAGAAGACCTCAGCTGCCATCATTCATGATGGTGCTCTCTGTTTTCCGCCCTTCCAAAGTTGAAACACCTCACCGCGCTCAAGCCCGCCGCAGCCTCTTCCGGTCTTCATCGTCTTCTTTAAAACCGCTAACCCTTACTCCCAGCACGAGTAGCTCCCTTCTCTTCTTCAGCTCTCCTCCTGCCCACTCTGAGGATGTCGTATGCGAGGACGAGCCAAACCTCCGCGAGCTCAACGGATCCCTGAAGGCTCTTGCGGCCATATTCCCAGATGTTCGCCCCGAGGTATTCAGAGAGATGCTGCAGAGCTTTGGGGAGGAGAGCAGATTGCATGTCGTTGCGGAGCAGTTGTTGAGGCATAAGGCGAAATGGGTTCAGGGAAGGTGGAGGGTTCCTTTGAAAGACAACGCCGTTGGTACGGTGTCGGCTGGGCAATGCTCAGTGGCGAGGACGGGCGGACCAGCAAGGGGCGTAGCGAGAAGGGAGGAAGAGTTGGTACCAATGGAAGAGCAGTTCAGGAGCGCAGGCTATAAGCGCGCTGCTAGAGGGGCTCTATACCACGAGTTCCGAGGGTTGAGTGGGAGTACGGTCGATGCGGTGCTGGCGGAACATAATCACTCTTATACATTCGCAAGACCAACGTTGGTAGATATCGCTGCGAAAAGCTGGCGATTCAGTATCAGCACCTTCTTTCTCAGGCGGAAGCGCTCTACGGATGTCGGACTGGAGAAACATCCGATGGTGTTGTGGCAAAGGGGCGATGGAGGCGACACGGTGCCAGTGCTGAAGGAGACAGGTTGCAAGGAGCTTGACGATGAACTTTACGAGACGCTGCTCTTGCCATTATTTCGCCATCGGAGTGAAGAGCAAGAAGCACAGGATAGAGAAGTGGCCATGCAGCTCAACGAGGAAGAAGCGGAGCAAGCTGAAGCTTTGTACGAATGTGAATGCTGCTTTTCGGATACAACTTTCGAGCGGATGGCGACTTGCAATCCCGGCGGCCACACCATCTGCTTTAGATGCATCCGCCATGCTGTCAGCGAAGCGCTCTTCGGACAAGGCTGGGGCCGCAACATCGATCATGAAAGGGGTCAAATCAAATGTCTTGCTCCTATGACAGAAGAAGGCTGCGAAGGCTGTATATCGCAAGCGCTGGTCAAGAGAGCCGTGGAAGAGGACAAAGGAGGCGACGAAGCTTGGCGGAAGCTCGAAGAAAGGATTACCGAAGACGCGCTACTCAAGAGCCAAATCAAGCTCGTGCGATGTCCATTCTGCGCCTACGCCGAAGTCGACGACATCTACTTCCCTCCCGCCTCCCGCTCCTGGCGCGTCCGCCGGCGCAACTTCACCCCCCTCCTCCTCACCGCCATCCTGCTCCTCACCACCATCCCTTCCCTCCTCATCCTCATCCTCCTCTCCGCCCCGCTCACCCTCCTCTTCCGTTCCACCCTAACCACATCCCTCAAAACCCTCGCCCGCACCCGCCGCACCTCCAAATTCACCTGCTTCAACCCCCTCTGCTCACGCCCCTCGTGCCTCCACTGCACCAAACCCTGGCGCGACATCCACACCTGCCTCGAACCCGCACACGCCACCTCCCTCCGCACAACCGTCGAAGCAGCCCGCACCGCGGCCCTCAAACGGACCTGTCCCCGCTGCTCGTTATCATTCATCAAATCCTCGGGTTGTAATAAATTGACCTGCGTGTGCGGGTATCAGATGTGTTATGTCTGTCGCAAGGGGCTGAATGGGCCCGGGGGAGAAGGGGAGGGGTACAGGCATTTCTGTGAGCATTTCAGGGGCAATGGCGGACGGTGTACGGAGTGTGAGAAGTGTGATTTGTATAAAGGTGAGGATGAGGATGGGGTCGTCAGGAGGGCGGGGGAGAGGGCGGAGAGGGAGTGGAGGGAACGGGAGGGTATGGTTGGGGTGGTGGGGTTGGGGAAGGGTCAGGGCACGGGAGGTGGAGCGGGGTGGTGGGATAGCGTGGGCTGGGGGTTTCAGGACGTGGTCGATGCTGTTGTCGAGAGGTTAATTGAGTGACGGTCTGCTCTTGTTTCCTTTTGTGTCTTGTAGGCTGCATCGCGAGGTTCTTCGGGAAGTCGGACAGCACGGGGAGTTGGGCCTGTTATGGGAGTAGTAGGAGTTTTGATGGCAGGTATGGATGGATCCACAACTCGCCGAATGGAGAGACATCACGCCAATCCGCAACGAACATAGGCTACGACAGATATCAGCTCAAATTGTGATGTCATTTACTTCCTTTGCGCAGATGAGCTCAAACATACATCTCCAGCAAAGCCAAAACGTCCGCTAGATGTTGGGTATATGCCATGGAGATGCCCAAAGCAGCGCTCCTTATAACGCCAGCATAGACTCTAGGTAGAAGCACGATCAAGTCCTTGACAAACTCCGTCGTCGAGCGACTTATCACGCCAGCCTAAATGTGCGATCATATCCCTTCCTTATCCCAGTAATACGACGCCGAATGCTATGCAGGTCGGAGCAAGAAGGCCGCTAGATGCTGTGTATATGCGATGAGAATGCCAAACAAGCTGCTTGTAACGCCAGCGTAGACTTTAGCCAGAAGCAAGATCAGATCCTCCGCAGATTCCGTCGTTGCAGGATTATGTCAAGCCAGCCGATAGTTTGTAATCATATCCCCTTCTTGACCCGTCAATGCCACGCCGAATGTTATGCAAAATGCAAGTAAAGAACCCCATTCCTAGCCAAGTCCGCCGTTTCATCAATCTCCTACTCCTGCCTCCCGTCACTGTATATCACGAGACTTTACTCTTAAGCACCTCCTCCCCACCCTTTTTCATCGTCCTTAGTTCCAATTCCACGCTCTCCTTGCTCTTTCTCACCGCTTCCTCCCTGTTCGCAATCTCTTCTTCGAATTCCATAGCGAGTTTTCTCTTCGCTTGTCTCGCGTCCTTCATCCTCTTTACCAGGTCGCTGAATCGCTCGACGAACCAGTCGCCGGAATCTTCCCATTCGTCCATTGTCAAGGAGGAGAAAAACTGCGTGCGTTGATCTTCGGGGAGGGTGGTGACGTGCTGAAGCTTGTCGGGGAGAGGCGCGGTTAATAGGTTGTCTGGGAGGACGGAGGGTGGAGCGCGGGGATTGAAGTCGAATGGTTGGGCCTTTAATTCTTCGTATTTCATTGTGCGGAGGGTTTCAGGGTCGTAGTCAAGCTCGAGTGCGCGTTTCTTGGTGTTCCCTTGTGGCTCGTCAGGCAGATGTCCATCTATTGCTTGAGCATCTGCGTCGTAGTGCATGTCCATCTCGTCGTCATCCTTGGCATCGGAAAGATCAGGCCCAACATCGTCAACGGGATCAAGCTCGTTGCCATTGCCACCTGGTTGAGGACTCTCTTCACGACTATGCTGCTGGTTAGAACGTAGCTCTGGCTTATGAAGTCGGGAGGATTGCTCCTGTTTCATGGACCGAGGAAGGTCCTCGTTGTGTGATTGCTGCGGTGCTTGTCGTGGCAATACGTCCGGCTGGAATGTCTGAAGCACACGATCGACTTGAGGCTGAGACTTACGCTGTTTTCGTCCCTTTTGGCGTACAGATTTTCGATTTGCTGAGATCTGTGCCTGAGTGAGTGTGTTGTAGTCGGTCTCATTCTCGATATCACTCTCCTCAGACGTAATAATAGGATAGGATCCATTGGGATTTCGCACACCATACTGTGCTCTGCCAGGCGCTTGCCTATGGCTTGCGCCGGGATAGCGCTGGCCTGCTGGCTTAGGGACGTTCTGCGACTGCAGAGGAGCTGCTGTTGAACCAGCTTTCGGTCGCTCAGCCAAAATCGAAGCTTGTCCACCCTGCTCGGCTTTCATTCGGTCGATCGCCTGATTCACGCCTTCGGTGGAAATTTTAGAAATCACTGTTGCATCGTCTTCTGAGGCGACAGACTCATTTTCACTTGCGTCCTCTTCTTCTGAACCGGATACTTCTTCAACTTCCGTGCCTTCTGCGTATCCATCCTCATTGTTACCCATTTGGATATCTTCATGATAATTCTCCTCCTGTTCCCCTCCATAATCTTCATTCCCGTTGGGCTGTGTAGTTCCCCGGAAGTTTGTAGTATGACCGCGGCCCTGAGCTTGACTGTCGTTGACCTGAATATCGCTCAACGTAGTAGTGTCGTCAACAACATCGGCGTCCGTATCGAAGGGATCGCCATAGCCGTTCTGGCTCTCGAAATGCTCATCCTCGGCTCTCGGTATATGTCCCAGCCCGTCGTTGGATGGCGGAACTGGACTGTAGCTGCGTTCTTCCGGCTGGTCAATGGCAGGTGCTGAAGGCCGACGTTCAAGCCAAGTCGCGGGTGTTGGAATGCGAGCCTGCGCTGCTGCGACTTGGCGACGAGAAGGAGCAGGACTAGGCGTGTTCGAAGCAGCATTTGCGGAGCACTGAGCTGGAGTTGGTATTCCATTCCGGTTGCCAACGAAAGTCGACAGTCGGCCGGCCATGCTGGTAATGTACGTCAAGCTTGTAAGCATGTGCGGCTGATAGGATTACCAAGTGCAGAATGGAGCAGTGGAGACTTAGTTGATCAAGTCATCCGTTGCATCAGTTTGCGAAATGGAATGGCATAGTAAGAGATATGGTGGGGTTGGGTTTATTGTTAGCCAGAGAGACGCGAAGCGACACGGTTAGGTCTTGTCACGCTGTCACGAGAAACTTCGAAATTGACAGAGGCATGGAATTCACCCTTGATCTTGACAGTCTGATTGCTCTTATCACCTTAGAGGACCCGACTATTACTTCTTTTCTTATTTCCCAACCCTGAAACTCTGACCCAAATATGCGCTTCTCAGACCCCAGAAAGATCTCAGTCTTCAAGAACCGGCAACACTGCAGTCCCCAGAAACTTGTTAGCGCCCGCGCTTACACCCCCCACAACACCTGAATCTAGAGATCCTTTACCTCCGAACATAGTGATCCTCAGTGCAACCAATCTATTTCCTACGTGAGGACGAACGTCATGTCACACTCACTACCACCATCGCTCACTCTTCCGATGAATTTGAGTCTCAACTGTTACCTCTAGCCTATCAAGCCTACACTGATGTTTCTATCAAGCTCAAAGCCTCTCAGCTACCTTTGCATTGAGACCTTGATCATGCTATTGACTTAATAAATAAGTTCTAGGCTGGCCGTTCGGGTCGGTTTGGATCGGTTTCTGTGGCGTAACCCAGTTAGACGTTTAGCCACAGTGGCACCTGTACAATTAGCTGTATTGACAGCTTATATACTTGCATAATTCTTTATGCATGCATATTAAGGTGTACAATGCAGTATACAGCTGCATAAAATTGTCTTGACAGTTTAACTCAACCCACCAGGTTGAACCTCTGAACCCTAACTCAGTTCAAACCGGCTTAGCGGGACCTGAATATCCAGCAACCCGACCCGCATCGGGGCCCCGAACCTAACCCAACCGGGTCAATTCAACCCGTGCGGCCAGCCTATAAATAACACAAAACCTTCTTTTAAACTGATTTACAACCTCTCAGAGACAGAGCTAGCTATGTTATAACAGTACATTGATGAAAATCTTCACACCAACTTCATTCAATTCAGCACCTTCTTTACCAGAGCACCAATTCTGTTTGTTAAGAGAAAGAATGATAGCCTTTAATGATGTGTAAACTACTGAGATCTGAATTGTATCACTTAAAAGAATCACCATCTGTTATTCTTAATTTATGTCTCACTGAGTCTGAGACATTCAGGTCTTTCTTGAATTCATTAATTTCTATAGGTGTTTCATCAACAGCTACAGTTGTATCACAGCTTCAATGATCGCCCTTTTCCGCAAGACAGACAATTGACGGTTCAGGTGAACAGCAGTCACTGACGTCTCCTCTCAGAAGTTACGGGATCAATTTCTCGAGGCCTCGGTGCTCTGACATTTTGATTCAGCCCTACCTATCATTCTAGAGACCGATACTTTCACTCACACTATCTCTGTCATTCTAGCCTAGTTCTTTTGAGAACTTCGTTGATTGGCTAAGGAGAAGTCTTTATCGTGTGGCTATATTGGCAAAGGGTCATTTCACTGTTTCAACATCAGCATAGTGTAATCGCAGTCGTGGTGTTCCCATGTTCAGTTTAGGCGGTCCTGCGTTCGGGTTTAGGTGCTGACCGCTTTGTCGACTACATACGGGCCCTCCCTCTTCCTCCCCTCCATTTCCCCCGTTCTCCTGCCTCTCGCGATCCCTACTTTTCTCTCACCCTCTGCCTGTCGCGCTTGCTTATTCAATAACGCTGCCTCGACGAACGGTGCCCGCATGTTCGTTAGCCTGCGCTTTAGATCGAGAGAAAACCTTTTGACTGAGGTCGAAGATGGGTAAAGGACATGGAACACCGGTGGCCGCGCAGCCAGTGATAATCGCAAGATACCTGTAAGGTTGTCAAGTCAGTGTGCTAGATCTCGCTCCAGAAACACTCAACGTCTGGGAGCGGAAGCAGTGTAGGCGGGCCAAGCTTACCATCCGCAGAGAGCCGTCACGAATCCAAAACCGCCAGCGATCTTCAGGAGATAAGTTGCGTACTCAAGGTCGGCCGGCCCTGTGGCATATCCAATCTGCCAGTCCGCAGCGGCGAAGAAGCTGAAGAGGAAGATCAGGCAGAAGAAGGCAAGTACAAATGGGACGTTGGTTCGCAGGGCGCCCAACATGAAAACGAAGCTGACGAGTGTCATGGTGACGTTGTAGAATGCTTGGCCAGAATTCCAAGGCTTTCCAGCTGCGCCACCAGCCCCATAAGCGGCGACCAGGGGGTGCCATGGGTCACCCGTGTATGCAATATTGACCCAGTGACAGCCGTAGATGACGAATACGGCGAAAGGAAGCGTATTGCCCAATATGAACTCGCCGATACCGGCAATATTCATAGCAATACCACCGAGGAAGTACCATGAGCCGCTGATGCCGACTATGGAAGTAGCATCGGCGCCTCTCCAGCCGAGAATACAGAACATGGTGGTTTGGAAGGGAATCAGGAAGCCAAGGAGACCCAGGAGTGTCGGATTACCTGCACAGGGCCAGTCAGCACTTCCGGAAGAACGATAAAGAACGTCAAAATCATACCGAGTCGCTTGGCAAGATCGCCCTTAGCTGCGGAAGGCTGGAGGAAGAGCCTTTCATACTGCTCTGGGCTCAGTTGATAAGTCACTTGGCGACTGAGGCCATTATCGTCGGATGTCACTTTCGTGACATTTTCGCCGGTTGCTTGGGCCATGGCAAAGATTGATTGTCAAAAGAGAGCAATGGCAGAAGCTGAGAAAGAACAGTGGTAGTAAAGTCAAAGAACGAAGTAACGAGCAGCCAGGAGCGAGCAGCGGGAACGCAGTGAAGCAGAAGAGAAAGGAAAAGAGGATCTGACGGGGTCCGACAGCATAAAGTATTTCGAATCTCCACCTAGTCTGTCAGGACAGCCGGTAAGGAAACTTCTGGATTGGCCTTCCATGAGCCAGGTTCAGGTACTCTACGGATCCGTAGTGCCACTGAATTGTGCACTAGACCACGAGAATGGAATTGTCAGTGGCTTCCGTTCACGATCCGATAGAAAGTCTTAAAGCTTGTTGAGACAGCTAATCATGCGCCACGTCATCTACATCATGGTTATCCTGGCCGGATGGAAGGGCAAAGCCAAGGAGGCTCGCTCACTGCTGTGGTTGCAGAATTCGCGGTCGCGAAGCACATCAGTCCTCGCGAAGCCGCAAGGAAGGCTTGCTATACCCAGTAAGAAGATGGTGGTCTTCGTTTAGAGGCGAGCCGGATCAAGTTTTTGTGGGGAAGCGTCAGTAGTATCAAAAGATCAAAAGAATGTGGGGAGAATCTAAATCTAGACTCCACGGACGAAAGAGCTTTTTCGCCGGCCAAGGCAAATAAAATATCGCCGCAGGAATCCGGCAGATACTCTAGTGCTGTCACTTACGTATGAGTCTTCTAGCCAAGGTCCTGGTCGGCGAGTTGCGGAAAGGGGCATGAGGGCCAGGCGGATCTAGAAGGCGAAATCACAGAGAAACGCTAAGATCTAGTGTGATGAAAGACACCTAATTTCTGACTCAGCAATCGAATATTCTATGACTTTGATACAAAATGAATTAGGTCCTGCGCTGACATTGTGCCGTGATCATATGATCATCTGATTAATGAGATATTTGCACTTCGATGCGTTGATTATTGGAAGACTGTGTATGACAGAGTTATTGCAGCGAAACACTAAGCTTCAAGCGTGTTAGTACTCGGGGCGGTTTAGCCGGAACCCCTTAGTACCTGGTAGTAGAATCTCCATGATTACCGACGACTCAGCGAGGCGGGTCGCGAAAAAGTCCGGACACATCTGAGATGTGAGTGAATTCCGACAGCTTTGTAGATTTATATTCACTGATTGTTTCACATACACACATCACCCTTTTACACTCTCATAGTAGCGGGTGCTGTTGTAAATATGCGAGTGGTCTTCTGATTTGCCTCTCAAAACTTTACCTGACCGACAGTAGTGAAAGCTATCTTTCTCACAGAGATCCCTTTCAGTCAGGTCTTGATCCTGTCACATGTCCTTTCTCTGTATCTGTTTAGCTAGGGAATGGATTGGATCATTTCTTACTGAATGGATTGTTTTCTTGGATGCGACCGCTCGAGGTTATGTTTGTTCGATTGAAACAGTTAATTGAAATCATTCATCCGTAACCTCGTGTAAGTCTCATGCACGTAGCAACAGATATCCTCATTATTCCATTGGGAGGTTTCAGAACCTCTGCATTATCTAATCGCTCATTGATGGAGTGGTTTGCACGACATTGACGACTACCTTTCTAGAGGTTTTGCGGTAACGACCGTGGTCAAACGCAAAGAGAATAATGCATCGTGAATATGAAAAATTATCTGATCTGTCGAGGCATATGTTTCTCCTTTTCAAGTACAGCCTAAGCGCAAAACCGGTGGCCTTTCGTGACCGAAGCATTGCAGCGAGAACGTTGCTTAGCCGGGGGTTTGGAGACGCCGTCACCGTTAAAGTATTGCCATCGGAGGTGTGGGTACTGAATCAAGGTGTCGACGTGCCATTGCCGACGCCGTTGTGGTGCGTGCCATTCTTCGCACCGTCCTGGTTGTTCGGGTTGAAACCTGGTTGCTCCACATAATCACGGATGCGAAGACCGAGGCGGTCTGGTGAAATGTTACGGTGGCCGAAGATGAGCATAGCACCAAAGATCGGCTTCGCGCACACATCCAAAACCCCGTAGAAGGCAGCCTCAGAGTCTGGATGGAGGACGTTACCGCCTTCGCAAAGACCCCATGCAACCGGGTAAAGGAACCATACGAAAATGGTGAACACGCCGCAAATAATGTAGACCTTGTGGACATCGCTGCCAAGAGCAGCAGCGTGCTTGCGCCCAGTCCATGTGATGGTGAAAGCGACCCACAGGAAGGCAGCGCAGCCAAACGCATAGTAGCCCCACTTGTACCGTGATCTCACAAGTGCGCCAACCAGGCCGGTGACGACCATCACTTCGTCAAGAAGAATGGTGTATAATATTGTCGGCCAGGGCATGCCAGCAGTCAGGAGCAGGTCGAGAATCAGAAGAGGGGTCGTGATGAACCTACAACTATCAGCCTCAGCTATGAAACAGTCAGGGTTAGTTGAGCTTACCAATCAATATACCGGACGTAGAAGATCTCTCGGGTACCATTACCGAGATTGGCGCCAGCGACAGCTGCGATCTGGCGGTGGAATTCGACAACAATCGGTGTCTGACCCAGGTTCGATGCCATGGTGAAATAAGCAATCGAAGCAACCATAGTGATAGCAGCGGTGATGTAATGGAAGACACGGTCTGTTCGTGGTTTGGTGAATGAGAGGCCTATGAAAATAAAAGTCGCGGTGGTCATGGTGGCTGTAGCAGCCCAATACCAGTCGGAGCCATGAGTAGTGATTTGTAGGTCGGGTGAACCCCCGATACCGCCTACGCCATCCGTTAGTGGAAATCAGATGTGATAAGCCTGTGGGAAATTCTACTGTTGACGGCAAGCGCAGCGTTGACCATCTTCACTATTGATGTGTTGCTAGCCCGAGCAAATGTAGATGTGACTGAGCCTGAAATGACACTGAGACTGAGACTGAGACTGGGCTGGGTGTGGTCGTCGATTCGTGCCAAGAGTAGAGGTTGACTTGGGAGGTGGTAAGATGAGGTGGTTAAGTAGAATATTAGTAGTCGCGCAGTAGCTACGTTGGATAGCGGGTGTTGACAGCCACGGAACGAAACCGTACATCAGGAGAGCCCGGCAGTTCCGGTCAGGGCTTGCACAAAGAACCACGAACCACTTAACCCGGCAGTGACGTCTGAATATCATGGTACGAAGCAGCTAACGCGACTGAGGAAGCTGAGCGCTACCGATAGTGTCGCGATGCTGAGCGAAGCGCTCAGGTGAGGTCTCGGAAGCTTCGGTTCTTGCATTTGGCTATATTGGTCCTGCCGTTGTCAAAAGTACTGATAACCAGAACGTCCCTACATGTAAACAGACAGTTGAAGTTACGATAAGCTTTCCTTCCCGTAGTCTTAGCAGATCACGCCAAGATCGGGAGCCACTCGACCTACGATCAACCAATGCATTTGGCGATCTTGGCGCCATGCATCGTTCATCGAACAAATCAACGAGGAAGTGAGTTAAAGATTCGGAACTCGGAACGGAAACTTCGGGAAGTGACTCTCTCGGTGTGGTTAATTGAATTGCCCTCACAGCTATGACGGCAATGTAGAATGTAAAGAGCATTAGGTAATGGTATCGTTGTTCTTATTATTCTTATTATTAGTATTATTATCATTATACCATGCCAAAACCACATACCATAATGCATCTGCTCTCCTCAACTTCAGTCCGTCACAGCACGCTTTCGACGGAGCTGGCCCAACATGAAGAGAACCGCACAGGACAGTCTCGACTCCTATCCACGCGTTGACATTATCCTCCGCAATTTCTCGTCACAATGGTTTCTGGTGCCGCAGGGGACCGGCATCATCGCCGTAATCCTCCACCAGTTGGATTATCAATTCCGTGGCCTCCATATCATCGCGGACATCTTTTGGGTCTACACCATCGCCCTCCTCGTGGTCATGCTTGTCGTTTACGGCATTCGCATTGCCTTGTACCCTAAGCAAGTGATGACGGCGCTGTCAACCAATATCATCGAGACGGCGTGCTTGTCCAGCATCTCCATCACGTTCACCGTCATAATCCAGATGATTGCGTTGACCCTCGTTCGCGATTGGAGCAGCAGGTGGGGTATGGTTGCTTATGTGCTCTGGTGGATCAACACCGCCATGTCCGTCGCCGCCTGCATCGGCCTTCCTTACGTCTTTGCCAAAATTCAGGCTCCTGGGGTATCTGCTGTTCCGCCTGGAATTGTCCTCCCCTTGATCGCGGCATTGACTTCGGCCGCTGGGGGTGGAATTATCTGCCGTTACGGTTCTCTCAGCGATCAACAACAAGTCCCGGTCATCATCGTCTCGTACCTTCTCATTGGAATGGCCCTGCCGCTTACAATAGCCTACGACGCCGTATTTTTATCTCGATTGTTCGATAAGAATTTCCCCACTGGGCAGCAGACATATCAACTGATGATCCTTTGCGGACCCTTGGGCCAGGCAAGCTTTGCCTTCCAAATCCTCGGCCAAGTCGTGCAAAGGGGTAGCTTTGCCGAGTACGGACGCGGTGTTTTCTTGACCAAAGAGGCGGCCACGCCAGTTGCTTATGCCAGCGAGTTCATGGGGCTCATTACTTGGGGCTATGGCACGTTTTGGTGGGCTTTCGCGGTCATCAGCCTCATCCACGAGGCTGTGGCTCGATCGCTCACGCGATCAACTTACAACTTTAGCATTTCTGCATGGTCGGTTGTGTTTCCATGGGTACGTATACTCTGGCGTCCCATTGCCTTCTTCTCCTCCTCGCGCGTTCATCTTGAGCGATGCCTACCCGTGAGCTGATGTGAGCTTTGCGACTTAATCAGGGCGTCTATACCAATGCCGCCGTGCAGCTGGGTGTTCTTCTGGACTCATCGGCTTTCAAGGTTTGGTCAACAGTATTGCTCGTAGCCCTTGTCATCATCTGGCTGGCCAATTCAATCTTAACGGCGAAAGGCGTTCTCAGCGGGAAGCTGCTCGGTCTGACTCATCAGTAGAGAGACCTGGGCAGGATCTGAAGACATGACGACGGTCAGGTGTGCATACAATAGCAGATCCTTCCGAGTCCCTAGACATCGCCCACAGTAAACCGGCCGGAAGGTGACCGTCGGACTATCGTTGAGGACAGGTTGTCATTAAAGTCAAACAGCTTACTAAGTACAACTGACCATCAGTCATATTGAAGAGGCTCAACTATGTAAGAGTCCCTTCGAAACTATGTCAAGAAGGGACGAGGCTTGGGGACAGAAGTCGTCGCCACGCGTAGGCCAAATTTCGCTTACTAAATTTCGCCCTGCGCATGGCGACGATTTCTGTTCCCCGAGCCTCGGGACTTCCCTTAACGATATTGGTGTGTTAGTAAGTAGAAATCATTGAAATCGTTAACGATATCGTAAATAGTAAAATTTATCGTTGTTTGCCATACAAAAATCGTCGGGAATGAGCTCATTGATCGCTATAAGAAGGATCGTTATGGAAAAGGTTTCACTGTAGCTGAAGGCGGAAACAGTTTGAGAGCGAAATGAGAGGTTACACATCCCAACGACGCTAGCGCAAGCTCAGGACACGCGTTGCTTCATTTGAATACCTTACCGTACAAATTCGAACCCAGTAAGAAGCAGTCCGCTCTTCGTTGACTGGGTCGTATAAGACTTCGTTGACTGGGTAAATGGAATGCTCCCAGAGCTGAACATCCTCACAACATGGCGATGATGGCGAGCGCATCTTCCGGCAACCCATACGAGCACTACGACAGCACAGCCATCGAGCAAGACCTGATAGATCCGGATGATGGTATTTGCGTCCGTCCAGCACAAAACTGAGCCAACTGACTCGATTCCCAGCTGACATCAACGACCTCGACGATCCCCTCCAACCTACATCCGACCGCGCGCCTTTAACGGGCAACATCCAATCCTCATCCTCCTCCGGCGCCCTTCCACGATCCTACCTCACCTCCTCCATACCCGGCGAAGACCGCCGAGCTCCAACGAACACGATCGACGAGAGTGTCTGGGAGACTCTCTCGCGAGACCTGCTAGCGGTATGGGAGAAGATGCGCCAGGTGCTGTGGCCGAAATACCTTCTCGGGGGTATGTTGCAGAGAGGTGGAGGCATTGGGGCCGCGGAGAGGGGAGAAGGAGGTGGTCTGGCGGGTGGTGTCAGGGGGCTGGTGGGAAGGTGGCCGGATGCGGATGTGGTTTTGCAGGGAGGGATGAGCGAGGGCTTGAAAGATTGGGATCTATGGCATGTTTGCACTCTGAGCATAGCGGTACGTCTGGAGGTGGGAGGGGCTGACGTTGTGCGTGCGACAGGGGTCCGCTCATTTTCTGCTTGCTGTTGAGCTTGCTGTTGTCGATGACCGCATCGGGCGACCAGAAAAGCTTGGTCTTCTCGGGTGTCTTTGCGATGGTCTGGATCGGAGAGGCAGTGGTGACGATGCAGATCAAGCTTCTGGGTGGAAATATGTAAGCTTCCTTGGAGACCGCTGTCGCGTTATTTCATACGGAACACTGACGGTTACTTCTTGTAGCTCCTTCTTTCAGTCAGTATGCATTATCGGCTACACCCTTTTCCCTCTTGTCGTCGCAGCTATGCTCAGTGCACTACATCTTCCAGCAATCGCCAGAATACCGGTGTACATTGTGCTGGTTGCATGGTCTTTGGCAGCTGGTGTCAGTATTCTTGGGGGATCTGGGGTTGTCAAAAATCGGGTTGGGATTTCAGTATACCCGCTTTTCGTCTTCTACGTTGGTCTAGGTTGCTTATGCTTCATCAGCTAGAATTGGAACTTTTCACGGTGTAAGGTTGCTCAAGGTGACAATGCATGTTATGTTAGATGCAACTTGATTTCTTCCGAAGTAGTTGTATTATGAGGCTTATTGCTTTGCGAAGCAGTAGATTCAATTGACCCTTCTGCCTTATCCTATTGATTTCCCCGATAGAGATTCCTCCAATTCCTTATGCGCCAGTACGATTCGCGAATTTTGCATGATCTGCCGCCAGGTTAGTGACTATCTATGTGTCACTTAGTGGTCTTTCTACGTTTCGCAGGGCTAAACTCCTGAGCGTAGGTCTTGAAGAAATCCGTAAGCTCTTGCGGATGCTCATGTGTGATGTCATGAAAGGCCAGAGTGGAGATGTAATTGGTCTTGCCTGCCTTGACCAGCTGGTAGTACTCGAGGAGGTACTGCTTCTCGGAGTCGTCGCTGTCGGCTTGTTTCTTGAGGACGCGCTTGGCTTCCGCTCTAAGAAGTTTTTATGTCAAAAAAAGCGAGGGTACAACTGCTGTGCGCGAGTCAGGTGGCAGTGGAATAGCTTACGCGGAAATGTCTTCGAATTCCATAGGAACGTCCAACGCCTGACTCGCAGCAGTAGCAAGTTCTTCTCCAGCAGCTAGCATGGGTCCTGAACACTGTTACCACTTGCACAGCGTACAGTAGAGATTGACTAACCAGTGAGCGTAATGAGTTGTCCACGATGCTTGTTGTCAAAGCCATGCGGACCGTGCCCAGACAAAACATGTGCAGCCACCTTGGCCACATCCCCAAGAGCTATCGGCGCGAACTTGTGCTTGGGCCCAATGGGCAACGGGAGCTTTCCTTCATGTTGAGCTTGAGGGGCGTAAAGCAAGAGGTTCTCCGCATAGAAGCCAGCACTGACGGCATTGTTAATGCCCAAAGATTGAGCAACAAACTCAATTGATCAGATTGGATAGACTCACCGAATCACAACGGGTGAGTGTCCAGTAGCCGAAGAAGGGTCACCCTTCGTGGACATCACAAGAGCTTCGAGATCGATAAACTCGCGAAGACGCGGCTGTTTCTTCGGATCCGCTAGATCGCATCCAGCAGAGCTCAGGAAACAAACATTCTGTACGTTTGCCTTCTTCGCTGCCGACACCAACTCAGCAGTGATATCGTACTTGTCGTGATGCGCCGGTGGGATCAAGCAGATGGTGTCAGCTCCGATACCCTTCAGAGTCTTTACCATCTCACGTTCCTGGCCAGGCTTGTGGGGGACGATCGTGGCACCCAACTTCTTCAGCAGCTTGCAATTCTCGTTGTTGGGATCCAAAGCGAGTCCACTCAGCGACGAGATCTTCTTGGAGAAGTGTTCATCGGTCAGAAGGAGCTCTGCGATGAGATGGCCGGTCTGACCATCTACTGCAGTGATGCAAAGCTTGCGAGCCATGGTTGCCAATTTGCCACGAGTGGTTGGTGTTACAATGGAAAGTGAGAGATGGTCAGGTCTAGCTCAGGGTATTTGGTTCAGAACGGTGGTAAGCTACAGTACATGTATGTGTAGTCAAAAGCGTGTTATTGCTCAATTTGACATGCACCTTACGTAGTGCCCTCGCCGGTTTGTACGAGTACACCTTACAAGTACCTACCTTACCTTACGTGACAGAAACTTAGCTTGCTTCCTCTTAAGGACTGGTAAACTGAGCATCGATTCGCCGGATTCTACAGCCGCTCAACGTTCTGCGCACGTACCCGGCTACATCGAACGAAGGAAACCATGACGACAGCTTTGACATCATAATTAGTCACTCGCCTAACGCTATACGACAACCTCTCCACACGTCCCAATCCATTTGAACTTCTCAAAATGTCACTTTTCCGAGCCTCAAGATCAATCACCACTCGCGCTGTCAAAGCCAAACCGCTACCCCGATGCTCTTTTGCTCCATTCTCATCGACCACCGCAGCCATGACAACAATCTCAGACGCGATTAAGGACGATCACAGGGAGCTTGAGGAATACTACCAAACCATTTTGGACGCAAAAGATGATGATACTCGAACCCGTTACCAAAACCAATTCACCTGGGAGCTTGCCCGTCATTCCGTTGGAGAAGAACTAGTCGTGTATCCGGCAATGGAGAAGTACTTGGGAGCCGATGGGAAAGCGAAAGCCGACAAGGACCGGAAAGCACATCAAAAGGTGAGACGAGCTTTCCTCCTATCCCTCGGTCACGCATCGTGTGAGCGCTGACATCTTTCAATAGGGGAAAGAGCAACTGAAGAGGTTCCAGAACCTGAATGCTTCTGCCCCTGAATTCATACCAACCCTCAAAGAGTTGATGGCGGATTTGTCCGAGCACATCAAGGATGAAGAGCGTGATGATCTCCCGCCCCTTGAGAGAGCTTTGGCGTCTCCTGAAACGAGCAAGGACAGCGAGAGCCTGGCTACATCTTTCAATCGCACCAAGATGTTCGTCCCGACTCGCAGTCATCCGTCCGCACCAGACCAGCCGCCGTTCGAGACTGTTGTTGGTTTGATGGAAGCTCCCATCGACCACATTGCGGATCTGTTCCGCAAATTCCCAAACTAGACAATCAGCCCCAATCCGTCTACAAAATGAGCTTAGTACTCTTTTGCTTACACTAGTTCATTCGACCGTGGGTGGCTTCCACTGCGCAGCGTCATACATATCAGCTAGTTGACGATGCTCGGATGGTCTTGGTGGGAGCTGCTTCAAACAATAAGTAGGATGTGTCAAACTGTCTCCAAGAAGCATCAAAAGCATTCGCAGCAATTCCTTCTTTGACCTCATCAAGATCCCTTCAGATAGCTTAGAGAATAGTAGTCCTAGTCTAGGTATTGGTATTCAACACGTCGCTGTCCATAGGCTTCTGTCTTGGAACGCTCCATCAATTGGATTGTCATCCACCGCGTTGTAAAGTAGACATCCACCACATCGTGGAACCAAAGCAGTGATACATGTAAATTCCTCTACGAAAACTTTGGCAGGAACGCATCGTGGTTGAATATCTAGCGGCTCCCGTGAAGCACTCTCGCACTGTGTCTGTAGCCCCACCCAAGCGACGAGCCTTGATTTGCGGGGCGTCTTTTTAAATCAGCGATGCCATCCTATGGGAGTCGAGAAGTGCCACCGTCACCGAGCAATCTCCCACCACTGTGTTAATTGTTGCCAGCACACAACACGTGGGCTTATGTTGTACTATCAAACACTTCTCACCTCCTCTGGAACTGGTCATAGAAAACGTTAGCCGGAAAGCTGCAGCATCGTTCTCGCCACCAACGAAATACGTCGGCAATTGGAGCTACAAGCGATTTGAGCCAGGCGCACAAAGAGCCAGAGTCCACACGGAGGTCTTATCGGGTGCCGCTTCGTGTATTTTGAAAAGGAGTACTCGAGAGATCTCTAGTACTTGCAGGATCTACGTCGCTCGTTGGATGCTCGTTTACTGTTGTAAGGGAATCCTACAGGAAACATTAACTCGAGGCTCCCCTCACGCCTTCACGTTCATTCCTCGCCTTACGAACTCTTCAAAGAGACCGAAGACCAAGAACCATCATTCAATATCCACAACATAAGACGAGAACAAAACCACAATCAACATAATGACACGTACAACCCAGCCGCCACGGTCCTCAAATTCTACCTCAATCTCTCGTACCTCTCCTGCAACACTTTCCACTAAAGAGCTTGAATCTGCAAGTGACAATGATACTGGCGAGAGACCTGTGCGAGAGAAACTCAAGAAGACATCCATTGCTACGCTGCCGAAGTACGGCGTGACAGCTGCAAGCGCTGACCACCCAGCCGACGACGACCATTTCATGGCCACTCAAACTACAGTCGCTCAGGAGAGTCGGGATGTCGAAAGCAACGATCCAAATACAAGAGGAAGACCTGCTAGAAAAAGATCTTTCGATGACCTGGAGGCTACCGATCAAATCACCGAAGAAAATAAGCCCATTCCGAAAAGCCCCATGGAGGAGAGACATGAGGGTCACGCTCGGAAGAGGTCTAGAGATATCCATGCTGATAATCCTCCGAGGGAAAATGGACGAAGGAAGACATCCCGGGAGGAAGCTTTGCTCGAGGAGGAAGCGAAAGAAGGGCCAGAGGATAACAGCATGAGTGGGTCTGACGACGGACACGCCAGGAGTGACAAACAAGCTGCTACCCCACCAGATCAGATAGAAGCTATGGATGAAGATGCGGGGCATGGAGTTCTCAGTCCAAGGAAAAAGCGAAGCAGGGATCAGGTCGAGCAAGACCAGGATAAAAAGCAGAAGGTCGCAGCCACAGAAGAAGAACGAGCGAGACGAAATTCAGAGGAGGAAGAAAAGGTAGCCGTACAACACTCCCGTGAGCCGAGCCAGAATACAAGCGAAGAGCCAGAGAGGAAGAGATCTCGAGATAGTTCGGAGGAAGGCAAAGGAAAGGAGCAGAATGATCTGTCGACGACGAAGGTCAGCAAACATACTTGCCGGATTTTTGCAATTTCTAGTGCGGCTTTAGCTAATGTGTGATATTAGATCGCTCCAGCGAGTGGCTTTGCCAATACCTCTGTTGTCTCTCCTTTCTTTGCTTTAGCAGGTACCAAGCCACATCCGGGCCCTTCACTTGACTTCGCCTCGGACACGCCTGTCAATGAGCCTCAAACCTCTTCCTCTGCCTTTGCATCTTCCGGCTTTGCCGCCCTCTCAAATTCCAAAACTTCCCCTTTTGGCACCTTGGGTGCCTCTCCAACCACACTAGGCGCCAGTCCATTCGGCACCCTAGGATCCTCGAATAAAGCCAGAGCATCCGCACTCGGAGCACTTTCCGAGAACAAAACTACACCGGCTACCAGCAGTGCATTCGGCGAAAGCGCATCTGCTTCATCGGGATTTGGCCCTACCGGACCTTCCACCTTTGGCACTTCCACCACGTCAACTTTCGGTACCATCGGTGGCTCTGCTTTCGGAAGTGGGTTTGGAGGAGGCTTTGGAGGCACGGGTGGTGTTGGGCTCAAGACATTCGCTGCTCCGAATGGTCCTGGCGTCATCAGTACCGGTGCGCCACGGTCACGAGCATTTGGTTCTCCTGCCGGCGACGGTGAGGACGATGAGGACGATGACGAGGATGGTCAACGTAGTGGAGAGGCAAGATACGGCGAGGCTCAGGATCGTGAGGATAAAAGATTTCATGAACAAGAGGGTTAGCAGCCATCTAATTTCAGAAGAAATACGAGCAGCTACTGATATCTTCTACAACAGTCGAAACTGGCGAAGAAGGCGAATCAACACTATTTTCCTGCAAGGCCAAACTATACCACTTCACTGAAAAAGAGTGGAAAGAACGGGGGATTGGCACATTTAAGCTGAACGTTGTAGAGGCTGAGAAAGGCCAAAAGAAAGCTGCACGGCTGATTATGCGAACCGTGGGAGTCTTCCGAGTTGTTCTCAATACACCGGTCTTCAAGGGCATGAAGATTGGTGATAATGCAGGCAAAGAGCCCACGGGCAACATGATCAATCTTGCAGGGGTGGAGAATGGCAAGCCCGTCCCGCTGAGGCTCAAGGTCAGTTTCCCGTCTCCCAGAGTAAGATCTGATTAATTACTGAGTCTTGCCCCCTTTGACAGGTCGGTGCAGCTGAAGTCGCAAGAGAGTTATATCGCAAGATACATGAGGTGCAAGAACAGTTATAGAATGTAACGCATGTGCCAGCACCTCCTTAGAGGGAGTCATTCACATGCATTTGAGGGAAAGTTAGAGCATCCTCCTGTGGAGATTATCACCTGCGGCTCGTTAGATGGAACATCTGCCTCAGAGACCATGCAGTCACAAAGGCGTTCGCACTTCAGTTTACAACGGCAGTATTGAAGGTTGGAATGCGGCGTCCTTATTGGAGATTCAGACAACTCAGGGCAAGGGCGACAGGTCCGTCCTCTGGGAGATCTTCAAAGCTTGGCAAAGCTGTAGAAGAAATTCATTGTACATGCATAGTCTCTTGTAGATACACACACCATGGAATTATCGGTTGTAGATTGACCAATCCACTTCGCAATCGCTCTTGAAGCCTGGGAATCTATGTCGTAAACATTATCACCACGAATGGTGGTTCGAAAGATTCCTACACGTGTAGCGCTTCCTAATCTCTATCTTGAAGATAGGCAGTTCGCTCGTGGCTGTTAAGCTTCGCTTGTCAGCGGACCACGCGCATTTGCCAAGCCACTTTACGCGCTTGTCAACGTCACGACTTTAAGCCCTAGCGTCAAGGGTGAATGAGGTAGCGCCAAGTACAGTCAATGTACCCACCTCTTAGCTACAATGACCCAGAGACGATAATGGCGAAACTACAGGCGGCTACGGTGTCAAATCACATTGTTCGCAAGAGGAAGCGAAAGGCTCCTGCGGAGCCCACTCTAGACGCGGCAGAGAATACCAGTGGCGCATCTCCGAGTTCCGCAACCACAGTGCCTACCAAAACCCACGATGGAGGCAAGAAACCTCGTAGGACACTCAATGCCAAATCTGGAACTTCAAAACCTCCTCTACTCCGCCGAAATTCCTCTACCGTTGTGGAAACTACAATACCGTGGCCAGCGCACTTCACGAAGCTCGCGCAGACGCACCGCGCCCTGAACCTTGTCTACACCTTCTGCTGCACACGAAAGCATCTTGCTACGACCTTCGAGAATATCAAGAAAGCTGTGGAGGGACATATCAAGCGGGACTTGTTGATAGAGGATGTGGCACAGATCAAGGCACTTGTGCCGAGGGCCATCAATTTTGCCTATATCGATGAAGCGATGTTGCAGGTAGCGGTGCTGGGAGAAGAGGATGGAATTAAAGGTGGAGAGACGAAGGAGTTCAGGTCATTGGATCTGTCAAAAGGTGACGATGTGGGTAAAGGAGGAGGGAAGAAGGGAAAAGAGTTGCTGTTATTTGAGTTCATTGACGGAGATTTGAAGCGGCAGGTCACACATTCAAAGACAGGGGAGCCGACGAAGGCGTTTCGCAAGTTGAGGGAAGAAGACCTGAAGATGCCTGTGTATAGCCAAAAGCAGATGATGAGGCTCATTGAGAAGAGGAATACGAAGTTCACTTCGGCGGTCAATACTTTTCTAAACCAGTGTGCAGCCGATGTTGTTGATGCGGTTGAGACTATAGAGAAGGAGGAGAAGCCTTTCGTGCCTGTGCCGTCAGAGACCAGGGCCACTACTCCCGCCCCAGAACAGAGGTCCGATCCGCCTGCTTCCATCCCCAAAGAGCGAAAGACCGTTGCCGAGATACTTGTAGAAATCAAAACTATGGAATGGTATACTGGGCAAATTGTGCCGGACGGACATCGAGTCTTCGATCCGCAGCAGCCAATATTTGGTGACCTGAAATTTCAGCTCTCACAGAACTTGGTCAACGCACTGTACAACACTCGAGGCATCACCCAGCTATACTCACATCAGGCGGAAGCCATCAACAATCTCTATGAAGGTCACAATGTTATTGTTGCTACCTCTACTAGCTCCGGGAAGTCGTTGATCTACCAGATCCCAATGTTACACGAACTCGAACAGGACCCATATAGCCGCGGAATGTACATCTTCCCTACCAAAGCCTTGGCGCAAGATCAAAGACGAAGCATGAAGGAACTACTACGTTTCATGGAAGGTCTGGAAAACGTCGTCGTAGAGACGTTTGATGGAGACACAGCAATGCCAGACAGGAACCTTATCCGGGAAGAAGGCAGGATCATCTTCACCAACCCA
>JAABUP010002184.1_pt1 | contig 38891 bp, 37 predicted proteins | sample 5559201 | NCBI WGS metagenome assembly JAABUP01 (sample SAMN10711887, study PRJNA513373) | rock metagenome | isolation source: Antarctica rocks | place: Antarctica | reverse complement strand
CCGCTGGAGCTACGTGCCGCGCTGGCCACCATCGACCGACACGTGCACGGCTACATCGACGATGCCCGGCTCGGAAGGGCCGCCTGAAAACTCAAGATCAACCTCGAACTTTGGAACACAAAGGAGCTCTAGCGCCGTGCTGTCACAGGTGCTGGTCACGCTCTTCCAAAACGGCCGCTACGAAGGCGGTCTTGCCCGCCGTGTACGCCTCCCGGTCGTCAGCGTGCTGCTCCGCGAGCGCCAGCTTGACCGCCGCGTAGCGCCGCGCGAGCTCAGCATCTGCGCGCAGCGCATCGCGGAACACCAACTGCTGGCGCCAGCGGGGGTGCGTTGGCAGCAGCAGATGCAGGTGCGCGACCCGGCGGGCGCCGTCGACCTTCACGAAGAGGCGCCGCCACGGCCGGCCGTCCAGCGGAGGGGGCACGTCGTGCCACCCGCCGTGGGCGAGTACAGCGGCGATGTCCGAGCCGCACCCCAGATCATCCACCGCGGCCTGCAGGTCCAGGATCGGTTTCGCTGCTAACCCTGGGACCGCGGTAGAGCCGACGTGCTCCACCGGCGCGACCAGCCAGGCTGCAAGAATCGCGTCCAACCGCCGGCGCTCCTGCTCACCGGACCGCTGCCAGGCGTCGTCGGGCGGATGCACCTCCACCTGCTCGGTGGCCCACGCCGGCCACTGCGCCTCGCCCATCAGCAGACACTGCTACAGAAAGGGACTTAACCACCAGATGACCCTCGCTGCAGGCCGCGTCTTGTTCTCATGCGCTTGTCATCTTGACCGGAACCCTGCGGCTTAACCTCCGAACAAGCCTGCACGAGCAGGCCGGAGGCCCCCGATGAGAACCAGACGAACCGCCAGCTCTGCCGGTGGGGCGTCGAACTCACGCCAGGTCTCGCAATCAACGGCACGACCGACTGAAGGGACGAGGCCATGCCATTGGTCAACGTGAAAGTCATCGAGAACGTGTTCTCCGATGAGCAGAAGAGGCAGATGGTCGAGAGGCTCACCGACGCCATGGTCTCGGTCGAGGGGGAGAACATGCGCGGGGTGACCTGGGTCCTCGTCGAAGAGGTCAAGAGCGGCGACTGGGGAATCGGCGGTAACGCCCTGACCACTGAGCACGTCAAGGCGCTGGCTGCGGGTGCGCCGGTCGGCTGAGCCGGCCGCTCACACCTCACGCGGTGGGGGCACGCAGTCCGTCCCCACCGCGTACCCCCCTTTACAGGCTTGCGGGCGCGGGAGGACGATCATGCCTTCAGGCTGAAGGCGATGATGAGCGGCGTGGCTCCTCAGATGGGCGTGCTTCTGGCACAGCGCGCAACCCAGGGCCTGGTCGGGCGCAGTCGCGAGCTCGCCCTGCTGACCCGGGTGGCCGATCGCGAGGACGAAAGCCTGCTCGTCCATCTGCACGGGGTCCCCGGTGTCGGGAAGTCTGCCGTGCTCGATGCGTTCCTTGCCGCCGAGCGCGCTCGGGGAGCGATCGTCGTCCGCCTTGACTGCCGGGCCATCGAGCCGACCGAACGGGGGTTCCTCCGTGAGGTGAGCACGGCGATCGGCATCGACTCGTCCGACGTCCCCGGGGTGACCCACAGACTGGGCACCATCGGCGACCGGGTGCTGATTGCCCTCGACAACTACGAGGCCTTCCGGCTCCTTGACAGTTGGCTGCGGGGGGCCTTCATGCCGACGCTGGAGGAGAACGCGCGGGTGGTGCTGGCCGGACGCGATCCGCCCGTCCCTGCGTGGCTCACGTCGCCCGAGTGGAGGGGGCTCTTCCGCTCGGTCCTGGTCGGGCCCCTCGACGACGCCGCAGCGCTGGAGCTGCTGTCCCAACAGGGCGTGGGGGTAGCGGCCGGGCGGCGCATCAACCGGATCGCTCGCGGACATCCGCTCGCCCTGCGGCTCGCCATGTCTGCCATCGGCGAGCGCCCAGACCTGAGCCTCGAGGAAGCGGCGACGCAGCCCGTCGTCGAGCAGCTGACCCGGCTGTACCTCGCTGATGTGCATGATCCGGTGACCCGCGAGGCGCTGGACGCCGCCTCGGTGGTCCGGCGGAGCACACAATCGCTCCTGCGTGCGATGCTCCCGAGCGTCGCGCCACAGGACGCCGTCGAGAAGCTGTGCGCACTGCCGTTCGTCGAGACCGGTCGAGACGGCCTCGTTCTTCACCAGGCCGTGCAGGAGGCCATTTCCGCTGCCTTGAAGTCAGCTGACCCGGAGCGGTACCGCAATTACCGCCGGGCCGCATGGCGACAGCTGAGACAGGAGGCAGTCGGCGCCGGCACGCCCGATCTGTGGCGCTACACCGCCGACACCCTCTACCTCATTGAGAACCCGATCTGTCGCGAGGCCTTCTTCCCCACCGGCGCGCAGATGTTCACGGTCGAACCGGCCAGCGCCAAGCACGATTCCGCCGTCGGAACGATCTTTGAGCACCTCGAGCCGCCGGGTTCGGTGGCACTGCTTCACGCCTGGTGGGCCGAGACGCCCGACGCGTTCTCGGTGGTGCTCGACCGCGACGAGGGCGTCGTGGGCTTCTATCTGATGTTCGACCCCTCCAGCGTGCGGCGCCCCGCACTGCTTGCTGATCCGGTCACGGCTCAGTGGTGGCGCCATCTGCGCGAGCATCCCGTGCCCCGAGGGGAACGCGTCCTGTTCCTGCGCCGCTGGCTCGGCGTCGAGGGCGGGGAGGGGCCGTCACCGATTCAGGCCAGCTGCTGGCTCGACATCAAGCGCACCTACATGGCCCTGCGGCCGGATCTGCGGCGCGTGTACACGACGGTTCGCAACCTCGCCGACTATGCGCCGATCGTGACCAAGCTCGGCTTCCAGCACATCGAGGACGTCGGCGTCGAGCTCGACGGCACCGTCTACGACTCGGCCGTCCTCGACTTCGGCCCAGCCTCCGTCGACGGGTGGCTGGCCCAGCTTGCGGCGGACGAGCTCGGCGTGGCCGACGCCATCACCCTCGATGCCGACGCCGGTGAGCTTGTCCTCGACGGCCTCCACATCGCGTTGACGCCGCTGGAGTTCGGCGTCCTGAGCCACCTGCACGCCAAGCGCGGCAAGGTCGTGACGCGCTCGTCGGTGCTGCGCGACGTCTGGGGCTACGACTACGAGGGCGGCAGCAACGTCGTGGACTCGGTCATCCGGTCGCTCAGGAAGAAGCTGGGCAAGCAGGCGTCATCCATCGAGACGGTGCGCGGCTTCGGCTACCGATGCCGCCTGTAGCAGGCCTCGGCCGGTGCCGGGCTACGGCGTCAGCACGACCCGCCCCAAGGCCTGACAGGGCGTTCCTGCACTTTTCCAGGCCGGTCCATCAAGCACTCGCAGGGCGACGCGATCACGCTCTGTTCGTTCCGGGCGCGCTGCTCGAAGCAGCAGAACGCTGAGCGGTTACGGTGCCAGCAGCCGCCGAACCAGCAGCGGCACGCCGACCCACACCTACCACTGCAACAGGTGATGAGCGCATGGACAACGTGACCTCGGAGGAGCTCGGACGCGTGGGCATCTGGAGCAGCAGCCTGGACTCGCTTCCACCGGCGGCGGCCGCAGAGGTCGCGGCCGAGCTGGACGAGCAGGGCTGGGGCGCGCTGTGGTTCGGCGAGAGCTACGGCCGGGAGGCCTTCACCTCGGCAGGGCTGCTCCTCACAGCGACCCGGCGGATGCGCATCGCCACCGGCATTGCCAACATCTGGGCGCGTGATGCGGTGGCGACCAACGCCGCGGCACGCACGCTGGGCGCCGCATCCGGAGGGCGGTTCATCCTCGGTCTCGGGGTCAGCCACAAGCCCCTTGTCGAACGGGTCCGGGGTGGCATCTACGACAAGCCGGTCGCCGCCATGCGCACCTACCTCGAGGCCATGGCCTCGGCGACGATGTTTGCTGCCGAGGCGGCTGACCCGCGCCCGCCAACCGTGGTGGCGGCGCTCGGGCCCCGGATGCTGGACGTGGCACGCGAGCTCGCCGACGGCAGCCACCCCTACCTTGTCACCCCCCAGCAGACGGCCGAGGTACGCGCGGCCCTAGGCCCGGACAAGCTCGTCGCCGTCGAGATGGCCGCCGTGCTGACCGGTGACCGCGAGACGGCGATGCGGCGGGCGCACAGCCACCTGGAGATCTACACGGGCCTGCCGAACTACCGCAACAACTGGCTGCGGGCGGGGTTCGACCAGTCCGACCTGGTGCGCGGCGGGTCCGACAGGCTGGCCGAGGCGCTGGTCGTGCGGGGCGACGACGCGGCGATCCTCGCCCGGGTCCGCGAGCATCTGGATGCCGGAGCCGACCACGTCTGCGTCCAGGTACTGCTGGACGCACCGCTGGAGGTGCCGGCAGAACAGTGGCGCCAGCTGGCGCCCGCACTCGTGAACGGATGACCGCTGAGGGCGCCCGGCTTCTGGAGGCGCCCTCTACCCGAGCGCACGTCGGCGGTGTGGCTGGTCGGGCCCGCCCGACCGCCCGCGGTACGGTCTGAGGTATGGGGCTGGCGTCGACGGGCTCGGTCCCCTGGTGACGCCGCCGCGAGGCACGCCGCAGGGCCGCCCTCGACTCGCCCCCCCGGCAAGACACGGTGCCCCGGCCCGGCCGGCTCGCACCATTCGAACGCCTCCCTCGCCGCTCGAGGTCGCCGTGGCGCCCGCGGTCACCGACCGCAGGATGCCGCCCTCCCCCGGGCTCGATCGGCCCGAGCCCGCCACCCCGGACACGGGCGCAGCTGACGGCAGCATGCCGGCGGGCACCCTGATCGGCACCTCCATCGCCAAGGCCCCGGACGACGCCGCCCCACCCGGCTGGCTGCACGGCCTTGCCCAGCGCCTGCCCCGCCCTGGTCGCCGGACCGCGACCCTTGCCGTCGTCGCGGCGATCGCGGTCGGGTGCTTCCTGCGCTTCTTCACCGGCAGCCATCTGTGGCTCGACGAGGCTCTGACAGTCGAGATCGCCCGCCGTCCGCTAGGCGGCCTGTTCGCCGCGCTGCGGCACGACGGCGCCCCCCCGCTCTACTACCTGCTGCTTCACCTGTGGATCAAGCTGTTCGGCGACGGCGATGTCGCCGTGCGGGCGCTGTCGGGCATCATCAGCGTCGCCACGCTTCCCCTCGCCTGGTTCGCCGGCCGGCGGGTGGCGAACGTGGCCGTCCAGTTCGGGTCGGTGCGGACGAGCGACCGCCGGACCGGGCTCGCCGCCCTGCTGCTGTTCGCAACCTCGCCGTACGCCATCCGGTACGGCTCCGAAGCCAGGATGTACTCGCTCGTCGTCCTGCTCGTGCTGGCCTTCGGGTTGGCGATCGTTCGCGCGCTCGAACATCCCGGCAGGCGGACCTGGGCGCCGGTGACGCTGCTGACCGCGGCGATGGCCTACACCCACTACTGGACCTTCCTGCTGCTGGCCACCGTCGCTGTCTGCCTGCTGGTCCAGGCCCGGCGCCGGACGTCCTACCGTCACCCTGCCCGCAGCGCACTCGGGGCGATGCTGGCTGCGGGGGTCCTGTTCCTGCCCTGGCTGCCGACGTTCGCCTTTCAGATGCTGCATACGGGTACCCCCTGGGCGCCGAAGGTGCACGCGCAGATCCTGCTCGACACCGTCTTCGACTGGGCCGGCCCCACCTCCTCCGGGGCGCTGCTGGGCCTCGTGCTGCTGTTCGCGGCCCTGATCGGGTTCTCGGCCCAGCCGAGCGACCACCCGGACGACAAGCACCTGCACGTCGACCTCACCGGCCGGGCACCCGGCCGGCACCTGGCGGCGCTGTGGCTCGTCCCGCTGGTGCTCGCCTACCTCGTCTACGTCAGCGGCGGCAGCGCGTACGCCGAGCGGTACACCGGCATCTCCCTGCCGGCGTTCCTGCTGCTGGCCGCGCTCGGCATCGGCCTGCTGGGCCGGCGCAAGCTCACCGTGGGGCTGCTGGCCGTGGCCGTCGTGACCGGACTGATCGGCGGTTCGACGCTGGCGCGGGAGGAGCGCTCGCAAGCCGGCCAGATCGCCGCAAAGATCGCTGCCCAGGCCCGCCCGGGCGACGTGGTGGCGTACTGCCCCGACCAGCTCGGGCCGGCCGTGCACCGGGCGCTGGTCCGCCAGCACCTCACCGGGGTCAAGGAGATCGCCCTCGCCGACCCGAGCGGGCCGGCCCTCGTCGACTGGGTGGACTACGCCGCGAGGATGCAGCGCGCCAACAGCGCCGACTTCGCCCGGGCTGTCGACCGGCTGGCCGGCCCGTACGGGGCCATCTACTTCGTGCGCGCCGACGGCTACCGGCTGCTCGAGGACACCTGCGCGGCCACCTCCGACCAGCTCGCCACCGTACGTGAGCGCACCTTCCAGCTAGCGCGCGAGCCGCTGCTCGAGGGCGCCACCCTGGAGCGCTTCTCCACGGTCCGCTGACACCGGCTTCGAGGCCTGGCCCGCGGCTGCGGGTCGGCGCACGGCAGCAGCAACCGCCAGCACGGTGAGGCCCATGCCGAGCATGTAGTGGTTGAAGAACGACTGCTGGTTGGTGAGGTTGAGCAGCAGCAGCAGGACGGCGGCGCCGGCGGCGAAGCCGACAGCGTCGCCACGGATCCGGTACGCCACCGCCCAACCGATGAGCACGCCCAACGCGGTCAGCCCACTGCCGGCCGGGAGCCCCACGTTGTGCAGCAGCGTGGGCAGGCAGAGCGCATCGTGCCGGTAGCCGTACCCGAGGTTGACCGACACCGCGTCGTGCCACATGTCGGCGGAACCGGCGACGAACCACGGCAGTACCACCAGACCAGCCAGGCCCGTAGCCGCCGCTGTGCGTCGCCAGCCAAACGCAGGCCACAGCGCAGCCACCGGCAGCAGCAGCACAACGTGCTGCTTGCTCGCGAGCGCGAGGGCGAGGCAGACCACCGCCGTGCGGTGCCGGCCGTTGAGCACGGCCAGCACCACGGCGACGAGCAGGGCGATGAGCAGCGGCTCGGTCCACGCCCGCTGGTCGGCGTAGGTCACCTTCGGGAGCACGGCGACGAGCAGCGGCAGCAGCGCGGGCACCGTCGCCGCCGGCCCGCCGCGGCCCCCGCTGCTGGTGGCACCCGTGATCGGGGCGCTCCCCCGGCTGCCGACGACGCTTCGCATCCCGATGGCAGCCAGCGCCAGCAGCAGCACCAGCTCGACCCGCACGTCGCCGAACAGCAGGCGCCCCGGCAGCAGCAGCAGCGACGTGGCCGGAAGGTAGGGGTAGACGGCGAACAGCCCGGCCGAGTGGTAGACGGCGGGCGAGGCGGCCCACTGCTGGCGGTACATGTCGGCGCCGTGCAGGATGCCCTCGGTGGAGACCTGCAGCAGGTAGAAGACGTCGATGTGCGGGTCGGGCGACGAGACCACGCGCAGGACCCCGGCCACGGTGACCAGGCCCAGTGCCACCCAGAAGGGCCACGCTGCCGCCCGCAACCCCGGGAGCAGGCTCGCGGCAGCGACCGGCCCCGCCACACCGACCAGCACCTGCGAGAGCCAGAACGAGACCCCTGACGAGTGATACCTGTCACTCAGCCCGAAGGGCGATGCGGCAACCAGAATGGCTGCCACCGCCACGAGCGTGCCCGCCACAACGAGCCCTCGCTGTCGCCCGATGAGGCCGAACCGGCGCGACCCGCCGAGCGCACCGACCGTGACCAGGCCGGTTCCGACGACGACGAGAGCGAGGCCGAGAAGGTTGTAGCGGCCGTCACGACTGGCGATGCCGAGCGCAACGGCGGCCCAACCGCAGAGCAACAAGCCCGGGTCCACCTGGGGCGCGGCGGTCCGGAGCCTGGGCTGCATCTCGGGCATCATGGTACGAGCAGCGCACTCGCGGGCAGGTCTGATCAGGCCGCCGCGGGCGCCCGGGGCCGGCGCATCGCCCGGCCCTTTCCGTACGTCCGGAGGTCTCAACGGTGGCCGACAAGCCGCACGTGATCGTCATTGGGGCAGGTCCAGCGGGCCTGACCGCGGCCTACGAGCTGACCAAGCGTGGCGTGCCGACCACGGTGCTCGAGGGTGACTCGATGGTCGGGGGCATCAGCCGGACCGCGGTGCGCGAGGGGTGGCGCTTCGACATCGGCGGCCACCGCTTCTTCACCAAGGTGCCCGAGGTCGAGGCGCTCTGGCACGAGATCCTGCCGGACGAGGACTTCATCATGCGGCCTCGGATGAGCCGCATCTTCTACAACGGCAAGTACTACGACTACCCCCTCAAGGCATCGAACGCGCTCGGCAATCTCGGCATCATCGAGGCGGTCCGCTGCGTGCTCTCCTACGCGCTCGCGCGGCTGCGGCCGCCCAAGGACCAGTCCAACTACGAGAACTGGCTCGTCGCCCGCTTCGGCTGGCGGCTGTACCGCACTTTCTTCAAGACCTACACCGAGAAGCTGTGGGGCGTGCCGGTCAGTGACATGCCCTCGGACTGGGCGGCGCAGCGGATCAAGACGCTCTCGCTCAGCAACGCCATCATCAACTCGTTGCGGCCGAAGAAGAACCAGAAGGACATCACGTCGCTGATCGAGGAGTTCCAGTACCCGAAGTACGGCCCGGGGATGATGTGGGAGACGGCGCGCGACAAGGTCGTGGCAGCCGGCGGCAACGTAGTCATGGAGGAGAAGGTCCAGACCATCCACCACGAGAACGGCCGCGCCACGAGCGTCACCACTGTCGTCACGGGCGGCTACGGCTCCGGCGCCGGTGCCCCGGGCGCCAGTCGCACCGACGTCGGCAGCACCCATCACTACGCCGGTGACGAGATCATCTCCTCGATGCCGTTCTCCAGCCTGCTCCGGGCGATGGACCCCCCGGCGCCGCCGCAGGTGCAGGCGGCAGCGGGCGGGCTGAAGTACCGCGACTTCCTCACCGTCGCGCTCGTCGTCCCCGAGTCGGCGGGCTTCCCGGACAACTGGATCTACATCCACTCCCCCGAGGTCAAGGTCGGTCGCATCCAGAACTTCGGCTCCTGGTCGCCGTATCTGATCAAGGAGGGGCGGACGTGCCTCGGCCTGGAGCTGTTCGTCAACGTCGGCGACGAGTACTGGACCATGGCCGACGACGACCTCATCGAGCTCGGCAAGAAGGAGCTCGCCTTCCTCGGGCTGCTGCGGCCCGAGCAGGTGGAGCGCGGCTTCGTCGTGCGGATGCCCAAGGCCTACCCGTACTACGACAAGGACTACGAGTCCAAGGTGGGTGTGCTGCGGGGCTGGCTCGCCGAGCACGCGCCCAACGTCCATCCGGTCGGGCGCAACGGGATGTTCCGGTACAACAACCAGGACCACTCGATGTTCACAGCGCAACTGACCGTGCAGAACATCGTCGACGGGACGCACCACGACGTGTGGGACGTCAACGTCGAGGAGGAGTACCACGAGGAGGCCTCGCCGGCCCAGTCGGTCGGCCCGGCCCGCGGCGCGGGTGCCCTCGACGCGGTCGACGCCATCGACCCCCAGCCCTCACTGAGCGCTGCGTCGGCCCGCAGCGCCGAGCGCGGCCGGTCGGGCTCGGCGAGCTGATCACGTCCACCCCTTGCCCAGCCTCGCCTGCATCGGAAACGGCCGGACGCTCACATGAGACGACCCGAGATGTTGCAGCGAGCATGACCCAGGTCGTGCAGCCACCAGCCGCCGTCGCCACGCCTTCGCCGGCCGGTGGGTCCGCTCGCCGGGCAGGGACCGTGGCCTTCTGGATCGCCATCGGGCTGCTGCTGCTCGTTGGACTGGTACTCCGCTTCGTGGCGCGCTCGGCACTGTGGCTCGACGAGGCGCAGAGCGTCGCCATCGCCGAACTGCCGCTGTCCGGTACGCACACCACCCTCTGGGAAGGGCTGCGCCAGGACGGCTCGCCGCCGCTGTACTACCTGCTGCTGCACGGCTGGATGACGCTGTTCGGGTCGTCCGGGCATGCCGTGCGGACCCTCTCGGCGCTGCTCAACCTAGCCTGCCTGCCACCGCTGTACCTGCTGGCGCGCCGCGTCGTTGGCAAGCGCCCAGCGGCAGTAGTCGTGCTGCTGTTCATCACCTCGCCGTTCGCGTTGTACTTCGCGACCGAGACCCGCATGTACGACCTGCTGATGCTGCTGTCGCTGCTCGGCGGCCTCGCGGTCGAGCGCACCCTGCGCGACCCCGGGCCGTGGCCGGCCGTGGGGGTCGCCGTCTGCTCCGGGCTCGTCGCCCTGACGCACTACTGGTCGCTGTACCTGCTCGCGACGCTCGGGCTCGGGCTGCTGATCGGCTCGCTGCGCGGCCGGACGCACCTGCGCCGGCGAGGCTCGCGGTGGGCGCTCGGCGGTGTACTCGCCGGCGGTGTGGTCTTCGCCCCCTGGCTCGGGGTGTTCCTCTACCAGGCCAAGCACACCGGCACGCCGTGGGGAGCGCCGGCCGCATTCGCTGCCGTCGTGCACGCCTTCGGGGAGTGGTGCGGCGGCGCGACGACCACCGGCCGCGCGATGCTGGTGCTCGTCGCCGCGCTGCTCGCCTTCGCGGTTTTCGGACGCGCCCTCGGCCCCCGCCAGATCCTTATCGACCTGCGCGGGCACGAGCCCGGTCGGGCGTTGATGCTCCTGTCGATCGGCACGCTCGTCATCGCCGTGGCTGCGGGCCAGATCGTGGGCAATGCGTGGGCCGACCGGTACACGGCGACCGCGTTCATCCCGTTCCTGCTCGTCCTGGCCCTGGGAACCGAGCGACTGGTCGACACCCGGGTGTTCGCCGGGTCGTTGCTGCTGCTCGGTCTGCTCGGCGATGTCTCGGGGTCGGGCAAGGTGCTGCAGGAGCGGACCCAGGCGGCCGAGGTGGCCGGAGTGCTGCGCGCGCAGGCACATGCTGGCGACGTCGTGCTGTACTGCCCCGACCAGCTCGGGCCGGCCGTCGGCCGGGAGATCGCCGGCGGTCGCACGCCCGCGGGGCTGCACCACCACACCATCCCCACGTATGGCCCGCCCGGCCGGGTTGACTGGGTCGACTACGAGCAGCGCAACATCAGCGCCGACCCGGGCAGGCTCGCCGCCCGAGCCCTGGCCGAAGCCGGGCGAAGGCACGCTGTCTGGCTGGTGTTCAGCGGCGAGTACCGGACCACCGAGGGCTTGTGCTCCAACCTGCGGCAGGCACTCAACCAGCAGCGGACCGTGACCCAGGAGCTGCGGGCGAAGGCCCCCGACATGTCCTACGAGCGGGAAGAGGTCTACCGTTACCCTCCGACCCCACGTCGGTGAGCACCCGTGACCAGCCGGTAGCGCGCCGCCTACCGCGACTGGCGGTCACTGCCGAACCGGTTTTGTCCTGGTTGGCCGCGCGCGCCGTCGTGCTCGGCACGCTGGCACTGGCAGCGTTCGTCGCGGATTCCGCTCTCAGTGCCCACCTGCACCGGCAGGGGCTGCTCGGCTGGGACGCCGCCTACTACCGCGACATCGCGGCCCAAGGCTACGCGGGGCTACCGCGGGAGGCGCTGCGCTTCTACCCGCTGGTGCCCCTGCTGGTGCGGCTGCTCGGACTGGGGCACGGGGCGGGCCCTGTCTTGCTGGTCGTCGTCCAGCTGGCCGCCCTCGGTTACGCCGTCCTGCTCGCCCGGCTCGTTCGCACCGAGGGGTGGGGCGCGGCGACTGCATCCCGGGCGGTGTGGCTGCTCGCGCTGGCGCCGCCTGCGTTCGTCCTGGTGATGGGGTACGCGGAGGCCGTCGCCGGGCTGCTCGCGGTCGGCGCGTTCCTCGGGCTGCGCACCCGCCGCTGGTGGCTCGCGGCCGCATGCGGCCTGCTCGCCGGGCTCACTCGCCCCTCCGGGCTCCTGCTCGTCGCGCCGGCGCTGGTCGAGGCACTGCGCCAGCCGCGCGAGCAGCCTGCCGGGCGTGCAGCCGCTGTCGTCGCACCGCTGGTCGGCTCCAGCCTGTACCTGGGCTGGGCGAGCGTGCACGACGGCCAGCTGCTGGCCCCGCTGCGCATCCAGCAGTCCGCCGCCCTGCACGGTTCGACGACCAACCCGGTGCACGTGCTGGCCGATGCCGTGAGCGGCCTGGCGCATGGGCACGTCGGGACCGGCCTGCACGTGCCGTGGCTGGTGGTGTTCGTCGTCCTGCTCGTGCTGATGGCGCGGACCTTGCCGGCGTCGTACACCTTGTGGTGCACCCTGACCGTCGCCTCGGCCCTCGCCGGCAGCAACCTGGACTCGCTGGAGCGCTACTGCTGGTCGGCGTTTCCATTCGTGGTCGTCGCTGCACGGCTGACCGGGCACCAGGTCGTGTTCCGGACGGTGCTGGCCCTGTGCGCCGGCCTGCTCGCGGGCTACGCCATGCTCGCGTTCCTCGGACTCGCTGTCCCCTGACAGCGAACCGATGACCGTTTGGCGACGGGATGGTGAACACTGGCGGCGTGGAGATGACGTACCAGCGGCTGTACCTGCCGCCCGGCACCAGCCGGCGCACGGCGCAGACGGTGCTCACCCTGCACGCGGAGTACGGCGAGTGGGAGCTCGACCGCTTGCGCCTGCTGCCCGACGGCTCCCGGCGGGTCGTGCTGCGCCGGCGGCAGCGCCCGGGCCTGCCGCCCTACCTGCCCAGCTGACCTTGGCCTTGCTTGCAGGGCCTGCCGTCAGTCGAACAACCCCAGCAGCTGGATGGCCACGGGCGTGAGAACGGCAAGCAGCAGGAGCGCGACGAGCAGCCGCGCCTGCACCCGGTAGTGGCCACGGCCGTTGACGGCTGTGTCGGACAGGTCGCTGAAGCCCTGCAGGTACCCCTCGATAGTGAACGGTGAGGGCCGTGGGCGCACCGGCTCGACGTACTCCGTGCTCGACTCCGGCGACCAGCGCGGCCGGGCGAGGTCGTCCAGCCGGAAGCGAGAGGCATCACCCGCGACTGCGTCCTCACCCGCCATGTGCTAACTGTAAGCCACCACGGGCTGGCGCCCCTGACCGCGGCGGCCTGGTACTCCGGGACCTTCCACGTCCAGAAGCGCCAGCAGCTCAGCAGTCGTCGAGGAAGCGGTCGAGCACCCGCACCCCGAACTGCAGGCCGTCGACGGGCACCCGCTCGTCGATCCCGTGGAACATGCCGCTGAAGTCGAGGTCCTTCGGCAGCCGCAGCGGCGAGAAGCCGAAGACGCGCATCCCGAGCCGGGCGAACGACTTGCCGTCGGTACCGCCGGAGAGCATGTACGGGATGGGACGGCCGTCGGGGTCCTCGGCGCGGATCGCTGCGCTCATCGCGTCGATCAGCGGGCCGTCGAACGTCGTCTCGAGCGCCTGGTCGTGCCACACCCACTCCCGCTGCACGCGCGGGCCCAGCACCTCGGCCACGGTCTGCTCGAACTCCTCCTCGGAGCCGGGCAGGAACCGGCCGTCGACGTAGGCGACCGCCTGGCCGGGGATGACGTTGACCTTGTAGCCGGCCTGCAGCTGGGTGGGGTTGGCGGTGTCGCGCAGGGTGGCGCCGACGAGCCGGCCCATGGCGCCCAGCCGGGCGACGGTGGCCTCCGGGTCGTCGGGGTCGAACTCGATGCCCGTCGCGTCGGCGATCTCCTCGAGGAAGCGCCGCACGGTCTTGGACAGCCGCAGCGGGAACTCGTGGCGGCCGAGCCGGGCGACCGCCTCGCACAGCTCGGTGACCGCGTTGTCGGCTGCCGTCATGCTGCCGTGGCCGGCCCGGCCGGTCACCGTCAGCTTCATCCAGGCGATGCCCTTCTGCGCTGTCTCGATCAGGTAGAGCCGGCGGCCGTTGTTAAGGGTGTAGGAGAAGCCGCCCACCTCGCTGATCGCCTCGGTGCAGCCCTCGAACAGCTCGGGCTTGTTCTCGACGAGCCAACGGGCCCCGAAGGCGCCGCCGGCCTCCTCGTCGGCGACGAAGGCGAGGACGATGTCGCGCGGCGGCTTGCGACCCGAGCGCATCCGATCGCGCACGACCGCCAGCGTCATGGCGTCCATGTCCTTCATGTCGACAGCGCCGCGGCCCCACACGCAGCCGTCGTCGGCGACCTCGCCGCTGAAGGGGTGCTTCTGCCAGTCGGCGGCGTCGGCAGGCACGACGTCGAGGTGGCCGTGGATGAGCATCGCGTCGCGGCTGGGGTTCGCGCCTTCGATGCGGGCGACCACGCTGGTCCGCCCGGGCGCCGACTCGAACAGCTCCGAGTCGATCCCCACCTCGGCGAGCCGGCCCGCGACGTACTCAGCCGCATGGCGCTCGTGACCCTCGCCGTTGCCGCGGTTGGTGCTGTCGATCCTGATCAGCTCCGAGCAGAGCTGGGCGACCTCGTGCTCGGCGGGTGTCGCGTCGGGCGTCATGCGGCCATCCTCGCACCGGGTTCGCCGGCGCAGGCGGCGGCAACAGAGAGGGCGGGATGGCGGCCGGTTCCGGTATCGTCCTCACCTGCGGCGGGGCGCTCATCGCCTCCGCGCGCGGGTCCGAGTGGCGGAATGGCAGACGCGCAGCGTTGAGGTCGCTGTGTCCGAAAGGACGTGGGGGTTCAACTCCCCCCTCGGACACTCTTCAGGCTTGCTTGACGCCTCCTGCACCAGCAGCTGCCTCGAGTTCAGGGGCCATGCGTCGTCGTCGCCGCGCCGGGTGAGGATGGCTTCGTGCGCGCCGTCGTCATCGAGCAGTTCGGGGTGCCGCCCGTCGTGCGCGAGGTGCCCGAGCCGAGCCCGCACCCGACGGCGTGGTCGTCCGGGTCGAGGCCACCGGGTTGTGCCGCAGCGACTGGCACGCGTTCGCGGGCCACGACGACGACGTCCGGCTGCCGCTGATCCCCGGGCACGAGCTCGCGGGCACCGTCCTCGAGGTGGGCGCAGGTGTCCGCCGCTGGCGTCCTGGCCAGCGGGTCACGGTGCCATTCGTCTGCGCCTGCGGCACGTGCGGCACCTGCCGGTCGGGCCAGCAGCAGGTGTGCGAGCGGCAGGAGCAGCCGGGCTTCACCCATGCGGGCTCGTATGCCGAGCGGGTGGTGCTCCGCTACGCCGACACCAACCTCGTCGAGCTGCCCGACGAGCTGCCGTCGGTCGACGCCGCGGCCCTCGGATGCCGGCTGGCGACGGCGTGGCACGCCCTGGTCGACGTCGCGCGGGTGCGGGCGGGCGAGTGGGTCGTCGTGCACGGCTGCGGCGGCGCGGGGCTTGCTGCCGTGATGGTTGCTGGGGCGGCAGGTGCGCAGGTGGTGGCGGTCGACCTCTCCCCCGATGCGCTCGGCCTGGCACGCGAGCTCGGCGCCATGGCCGGCCTCGACCCCGCCGGCGTCGACGTGCCCGAGGCAGTCGCCGAGCTGACGGGCAGCGGGGCGCACCTCAGCATTGACGCCGCCGGCACACCGGTCACGCTCGATGCGGGCATCCGCTGCTTGCGACGCCGCGGCACGCACGTGCAGGTCGGGCTCCTGCCCGCCCGGACCGGCCGTCCCGCCGTGCCCATGGACCTGGTCGTCGCCCGAGAGCTGCGCATCCTCGGCAGCCACGGCATGGCCGCTCGCAGCTATCCCGCGTTGCTGGCAGCGGTGCGCTCCGGCGGGCTGGATCCGGCCCGGCTCGTGCGTCGCCGCATCGGGCTGGACGACGCGCCAGCCGCGCTGGTGGCCCTCGGCACCGGCAGCATGCCGGGCATCACGGTGATCGAGCCAGCGCGGGCTGACCCGCCGCGGTGAGTCATGGCAGCGTCAGGGGCGTCGCCAGCCGTCGCTGGTCAAGTGGCTTCCTGCCATCGGGCCCATCTGCAGCATCCCGCCGTCGACGACGACGCTCGTCCCGGTGATATAGGACGCCCCGGGCGACGCGAGGAACCCGATGCCCGTCATCGGTGTGCTGATCTCGCCGGGCGCCACGGCGTTGACGGTGATGCCGTGCTCGGCCAGCTCGATCGCCATCGTCCGGGTCAGCAGTCCGAGACCCCCTTGGCGGCGCAGTACGGAGCCGCACCCACCCGGGGCTGGTGCTCGTGGACGCTGGTGATGTTGATGATGCGTCCGCGCGTGCCGGAGTCCACCATCCGCCGGGCCGTTCGCTGGCTGCACAGGAACGCGCCGTCGAGGTCGATAGACAGCAGGTGCCGCCAGTCGTCGTAGGTCAGCTCCAGAAACGGGGTCCACGTGCCGGTTCCGCTGCCGTTGACCAGCACGTTCATGCCGCCGAGCGCGTCTGCCAGCTCGTCGATCTGGTCGGCAGCGATGGGCAGCAGGGTGAGGTCCAGCCGGCGGACCTCTGCCCGATGGCCGGTACCGCGGACCTCATCGGCCGTCGCCTGCGCCCCGGCCTCGTCGGCGTTCCGGGTGATGCCGACGTCGAAGCCGGCTTGGGCGAGAACTGCCGCGCAGGCGCGGCCGATGCCGGAGTCAGATCCGGTGACGATAGCGACGGGCATGGCAGCGACGGTGCCCGTTCGCGGGGATCTCAAGCGCGAGGTCCGCGCGACTCGCTCACCGACTGATCGTGAGCCCGGACAAGCTGTGGCTGTCGACAAATTGCATGACGCTCCCTGTGCCGTTGGGCGTTCTGTCCCGATTCGGCGGGCCGGGAGATGGTTCAGCACGGGGGAGCGTCATGCAATTTGTCGCGGACGAGCGCTGCGGACGTAAGTCTTCTCCCCTCGCCAGCGCTTCAGCTGGTGAGTCCCGCTGGAAAGCCGCCCGTCGCGACCGGTCCCCACTGCTGGGGCTCGACGCGGATGAGCGACTTGCCCTGCCGCTGCATGGCCTGCCGGTACTCGTCCCAGTCCGGATGCTCGCCGGCGATGCTGCGGTAGTAGTCGACCAGCGGCTCGAGCGCGGCCGGCAGGTCGAGCACCTCCGCGACGCCGTCGACCTGCACCCACGGCCCGTTCCAGTCGTCGGACAGCACGCACAGCGAGACCTCGGGATGCCGCCGGGCGTTGGCCACCTTCGCCCGGCTGGGGTAGGTGGAGATCACAATGCGCCGCTGGGAGTCCACGCCCATCGCGACCGGCGAGATCTGCGGGCGCCCGTCGCGGCGGACCGTAGACAGCAGCGCGTGGTGGCGCGGGCGCAAGAACTCGAGCAGCGCGGTGCGGTCGACCTGGTTGGCTCGGGCGATGCGGGGGCTCACCGGGCCAGGGTAAGCGGCGCCACCCCACTCGACCTGCGGCACCAGCTACTCGACCTGCGGCACCAGGCACCTGGCCTGCGGCACCATGGTCGCCATGAGCACAGCATCCGAACGCCCCGCCCGTCCAGCCGCCGGCTCGACCACCTCCTCGCGAGCCACACACGGCTCGGGCGGACACGACGAGCGGTCTATCCGCCTGTTCGCCGCACTAGTGGGTGTGACCTCGCTCGGCGTGCTGACGCTCGCGGTTCTGGCCGGCGGCTTCGTGAACCAAAGGGGGCGGCACGGCTGGATCACCGCGCACAGCGTGGTGGCAGACGTGGTCGTGCTCATCGCCCTGCTGACCGCCGGGGTGGCCGTCACCCGGCTGCGTGCCTCGCACCCGGCGCTCGCCACGGGTGCGGTGGCGCTGCTCCTGCTGCTGATCGTGCAGACAGCCATCGGCCAGGCCATCGAGCACGCTCGTAACCTGACGCTGGTCCACGTGCCGCTGGCGATGGCAATCTTCGGCGCAACCGTCTACCTGTCGTCAGCGGCAGCCAACGCGCGGCGCAGCCTGGTCAGGTAGCGGGCCGGGGACGTGGGGCGGGCCAGCTGCGACGCGCAGCCAGCCCGCCCCACGTCCAGCGCCTCCTGCGCGGCGCGTCAGGCGCTGACGGACTCCCCCGGTGGCTTGATCTCCCGCTTCAGGATCTTGCCGGTCGGGCCCTTCGGCAGCTCGTCGACCACCCACACGACCCGCGGGTACTTGTAGCTCGCGACCTGCTCCTTCGCGAACGCCCGGATCTCGTCGGGGTCGATCGTCTCGCCGTCCTTCGCGACGACGGCCGCTGCCACCTCCTCGCCCAGCGAGTCGTGAGGCACGCCGATGACGGCGACCTCGCGCACCTTGGGGTGCTCGTATAGCACCTCCTCGATCTCCCGCGGGTAGACGTTGTAACCGCCCCGGATGATCATGTCCTTCTTGCGGTCGACGATGAAGAAGTAGCCGTCGGAGTCGCGCTTGGCCATGTCGCCGGTGGCGAACCAGCCGTCCCGCATGACCTCCGCGGTCGCGTCGGGCTTCTTCCAGTACCCCTTCATCACGTTCTCGCCGCGGATCCAGATCTGGCCGACCTCGCCGTCGTCGACGGGGTTGCCGTCGTCGTCGCCGACCTTCATCTCGACGCCGCGGATCGCGGTGCCGATCGAGCCCGGCTTGCGCTCCTTGTCGGGGTGGTTGAAGGAGGCCACCGGGGAGGTCTCGGACAGGCCGTACCCCTCCAGCACCTTGCAGTTGAAGGCCTCGTCGAAGCCCTTGAGCACCTCGACGGGCAGCGCAGCCCCGCCGGACATGCACAGGCGCAGGCTGCTGGTGTCGGTGTCCTTGGCCGAGGGGTCGTGCAGCATCGCGCCGAACATCGTCGGCACGCCCTCGAAGATGGTGACCTTGTCGCGCTCGATGATGTGCAGCGCCTTGGCGGGGTCGAACCGGGCAATCTGCGACAGCAGCGAGCCGCCGTAGACCGCGGCGTTCATCGAGCAGGTCTGTCCGAAGGAGTGGAACAGCGGCAGGGCCCCGAGGATGACGTCGTCGGGCGTCATCTTGCCCAGCGTCTCGGACGTGGTGATGGCGTTCGTCAGTAGGTTGGCGTGGGTCAGCTCGGCGCCCTTGGGCGTCCCGGTGGTGCCCGAGGTGTAGAGGATGACGGCCGTGTCGTCGTCGGCGACCTGCTCCACCTCGGTGTAGGGCTCGGCGTCGGCCAGCAGCTTCTCGAACTCCCCGGGCGCGACCGAGACGAGGTCGGCGCCCGCAGCGTCGGCCCCGATCTGGGCCGAGTCCGCGAACTCGCTCCAGGCGAACAGCACCTTGGCTCCAGGGTCCTGCAGGTAGAAGGTCGTCTCCCGACCCTTCAGCAGCACGTTCATGGGGACGACGGCGCCGCCGGCCCGCAGGATCCCGTAGTAGACGACCGGGAAGTACGGGACGTTGGGCAGCATCAGGCCGACGCTGTCGCCCTTGTGTACGCCCTTGGCCCGCAGCATCCCGGCGACGCGCGCGCTGGCGTCGTCGAGCTGCGCGTATGTAAGGGTCGTGTCGTCCAGGCGCACGGCCGGTGCGTCTGGACTGCGTGCGGCGGTGTCGGTAAGGATGCTCGCCAGGTTCGCGGCCATGCAGACCTCTTTTCGCGTCGGGGGCCGGACAGGGCGCCGTGGCGCAGCCGCCACAGCGTCTTGAGCCTCCCCGCGTGGCGGGCGTCACACACGTCCGCGTGGACAAACTGCCGCTGTGCCCGGAAGGGGCCCCACAGTCCATGATGAGCGGGTGAGCCCGGCGCCGGATATAAGGCAGGAGCCGCGCCAGGCGCCGACGGTGCTCGACTCCGGCTTGCTGCGCGCGCTGTTCGACAGCCTGTCGGCCGGGGTGTACGCGACCGACCGCGAGGGTGTCATCGTCGCGGTCAACCCGGCCGCGGAGGAGCTGCTGGGGACCCCCGCGGCGTTGCTGCTCGGCCGCGGGGCGCATGACACCCTGCACTACCAGCGGCTCGATGGGCAACCGCGTGCCGCCGTCGACTGCCCGCTGCTGCAGGTGATCGTCAACGGGGAGCGTGCGCGCAGCGATGACGACACCTTCTGGCGCTCGGACGGCAGCGCGCTGCCCGTGTGGTGGCTGTCCTCGCCGGTGCTCGTCGACGGCCGGGTCCTCGGTGCCGTCGTCATCTTCGACGACGCGACGGTGCGCCGCCAGTACCAGGCCAAGCTGGCGACCACCGCGGCGCAAGACCGCAGCGAGCAGGGGACGCGTATTGACGAGCACGACCAGCTCGTCGCCGACCACGAGCGGCTGGTCATGCTCGCTCGGCTCGGTGAGGTACTCTCGACCCTCGACATCGACGAGGGGCTGCGCCGGCTCGGCCGGCTCGTCGTCGGCCCCCTGGCCGACTGGTGCGTCATGAACCGCGTCGAGGGCCGGCAGGTCAGCCGGGTCGCCGTGACCCACAAGGATCCGGCCGCCGTGCCGGACGGGCAGTTCGTCAAGCCCATGCCGCCGCTGGAGCAGGGATCGTCCGGGAGCCTCGCCCGGGCGCTGCTGGCCGGCGAGCCGCTGCACGTCACCGGGCTGCGACCAGGGGAGGTCACGCGCTGGGCGGACCCGCTCGACGTCGAGCAGGCGCGGCTGTTCGACGCGCTCGGCGCCGCGTCCGCCCTGGTCATACCGCTCACCGCGCGCCACCAGGTCCTCGGCGCGATGACGTGGGTCCGGCTCGACCCGCACGAGCCGTTCGGACCGAGCGACGTCGAGTTCGCGGAGGAGATCGGGCGCCGGGCCGGTCTCGCGCTCGACAACGCCCGGCTGTACGGGCTGCAGCGCCAGGCGGCCGAGTCTTTGCAGCGCAGCCTGCTGACGGTGCCCCCGCAGCCGGAGCACCTCGGGCTGGTCGCCCGATACCTGCCGGCCGCAGAGGGGGCCGAGGTCGGCGGCGACTGGTACGACGCGTTCGTCCAGCCCAACGGCGACACCACGCTCGTCATCGGCGACGTCGTCGGGCACGACATGGTCGCCGCATCGCACATGGCGCAGCTGCGCAACCTGCTGCGGGCGGTGGCCGTCGACCGGCAGGAGTCGCCGGCGCAGGTGCTCGCCCGGCTCGACGCCCTCATCGCCGCGCTACCCGTTGGCGCGCTCGCCACCTGCCTGGTCGCCCGGCTGGAGCGGGACGAGGGTGACCCGGATTCCGACCGGCGCACCGTGCGCTGGTCGAGCGCGGGCCACCCGCCGCCGGCCCTGATCGACCCGGAAGGCGGGGTGCGGCTGCTGTCCGGTGAGTCCGACCTGCTGCTCGGTGTCGATGCCGAGCTCAGCCGCACCGACCACGTCGTCAGCATCCCCGCCGGCTCCACGCTCGTGCTCTACACCGATGGGCTGATCGAGCGGGCGACCAGCACCATCGACCAGGGGTTCGCGCGCCTGCGCCGGGCCCTCGGCGCCGCCGCCACCTTGCCGCTCGACGGCTGCATCGACGACACGCTCGGACGGCTCGTCGAGGCGGGACACACCGACGACGTCGCCGTCATCGCCGTGCGGACCTTCTTCGACTCCGAGCCCGCACCAGCGGGTTAGCGGCCGTTCCCAGCGGCCGGCGGCCCGTCATCCCCCTGGCGGCGCTCCAGCTCGGCGTCGACCGCGGCGACCGCGTCGCGCTGCCGGGCGGCCTCCTCGAAGTCGAGGTCCGCGGCGGCCTGCCGCATCAGGCGGACGTGCCGGTCGCGCTGCCGGTGGAGCTGGAGCACCGTCCGGCCGGCGAGCTGGACGGCGGCGACCTCGACGTAGCCCCCTGCGCCCGGGGCGTCGCCGAGCACCGGCTGGCGCTGGGGAGCGGCGCCGATGTGGTGGTGCCGCCCGGTCTCGGGCGCGCGGTAGGTACCGCTGCGTCGGCGGACGAGCTCGCGGGCGTGGGGGCGTCCCAGTTGGTCGGGTGCCTCCTGCCCGCGCGTCGGCTCCGTGGCTCTCCTACTGTCGTCCCGGCCGTCGGTCATGATCGCACGGTAGCGGGCACGCGCTCAGGCGGTCATGCCGCTACGACACCGGCGTTGACGTAGCCGCCGGCGACTGAGTTGTTACAAATCCGCCGCTCGTGGATAAGCAGTCGGTGTTCGCAGGTCACCTTGTTCGCGGCGGCACTGCTCTCGGGCGGTTCTACTGCGTCGATCATGCGCTGCCTCGGCTGGGGCGGAGCGGACAGGACACGGCATGGGTTACAAGACACCCGCGCAGACCGCGCAGGCAGCAGTTGAGTCCGGCGTCGCCAAGGCGGGGCTGTCGCCCACAAAGGCGCTGGTCGGCGGCTTCCTCGCCGGCGCATACATCGCCTTCGGCAGCCTGGTGGCCATCGCGACAACCTCCGGGCTCGACCCCAAGACCTGGGGGACGCTGCCGACGCTGGTGTTCGGCGCGGTGTTCAGCCTCGGCCTGATCCTCGTCATCCTGGCCGGCGCCGAGCTGCTGACGGGCAACATGGCGCTGCTCCCGCTGGCGGCGATGCAGAAGCGCATCCCCGTCGCGCGGATTCCCGTCAACTGGGCGATCGTGTTCGTCGGCAACTTCCTCGGCTCGCTGTTCGTCGCCTACTTCCTCGCGGTCAAGACCGGCGTCATCGGCCACGCGGGATCCAAGGAGGCGGCCCTGCTGACCTTCGAGCGGCTGTCGAAGATCGCCACTACCAAGGCCCTGACCGAGAGCAACACGCAGATCTTCCTGCGCGCCGTGGGCTGCAACTGGCTGGTGTGCCTCGGCGTGTGGCTCGCCATCTCGGCTGAAGACATCGGCGGGAAGATCCTCGGCATCTTCTTCCCCATCACCGCCTTCGTGGCGATGGGCTTCGACCACGTCGTGGCCAACATGTTCTTCCTGCCCGCCGCGATCTTCGCTCACGTCCCCGGCATGACCTGGGCGCACGCGCTCAACAACATCTTCTTCGCGCTGATCGGAAACATCGTCGGTGCAGTGCTGTTCGTGGCGCTGGCCTACTGGTACCTCTACCTGCGCGGGGCACCCTCCGACCGAACCGCGGGCGCTGAGAACGCCCAGGGCGGCTCCGGCGGGTACGGCGACAACTACGGCGCCGGCGCCGAGCGCGACGACCGGTCCGGGGCGCGGGCTGGAGCGGTCTCGAGCGGAGCGAGCCGAATCGGGGCGAGCGGGGACGGACGGTCTCAGCGCCGCTAACGGTGCCCGGCGCCAGGCGGCGAGCCCGCGGGGTCACGGCGCGCCTGGGGTCCGACCTCCAGCGCGCGGAGCAGGACACGCCCGCGTGGCTCCGCACCACCCAGGCCGAGAACCGCATCCCCGTCGCGCTCGCGATCCTGGCGGCCGTCGGGCTGCAGCTCTCACTCCCGAGTCGCTACGGCCTGCATCCGCGCTGGCTGCTCCCCGCGCTCGAGCTGATGCTGCTGGTCGTCCTGATCGCGATCAACCCGCTCCGCCTCGACCGCGCCACCCGGATCGGATCGGTGCTGAGCCGAACGCTCGTCGCCATCATCACGGTTGACAACGTCGTCAGCTCCGTCCTGCTCGACCACGCCATCCTCACCAGCGCGACCGGCGACGACCCCGGCGCGCTGCTCGCACGCGGGGCGACGATCTACCTCACGAACATCATCGCGTTCGGGATCTGGTACTGGGAGCTCGACCGCGGCGGGCCCTTCGCGCGAGCCGCCGGCAGCCGCCCGCACCCGGACTTCCTTTTCCCGCAGATGACCAGCCCCGACGTCACCCCGAAGAACTGGGAACCGCGGTTCGTCGACTACCTCTACGTCAGTTTCACCAACGTGGTGGCGTTCTCACCGACCGACACCATGCCGCTGACCCGCTGGGCCAAGGGACTGATGGCGCTGCAGAGCATCGTCGCGCTCTCGACGACGGCGCTGGTCATCGCGCGCGCCGTCAACATCCTCAAGTAGCAGCCGCAGCTGGTGCCCTGAGGCTCGCCGCGTCTGCCGGCGCCGGCTCACCGTGCGCCGCTGGCAGCCCGGCCAAGCCTGCCAGCAGGTCGAAGGAGTGCAACCGGTCGGCCGGGTCATGCGTCGACGTGGTGACCATCAGCTCGTTCGCCTGAGTCGCCTCCAGCAGCTCCAGCAGCCCCTGGCGTACCGTTTGCGGGCTGCCGATGACCATCGTCGACAGCCGCTCGTCGACGACCGCCTGCTCGTGGGGCTGGTAGGGGTAGCGCTCGGCCTCCTGGGGCGTCGGCGTCGGACCCGGCCGGCCCGCGCGCAGCCGCAGCCATGAGAGGCCAGCTGACCCCGCCAGGTAGCGGGCGCGCTCGTCGGTGTCGGCGACGAGCACGGCCGCGGCGACCATGGCGTACGGCTGCTCGAGAGCGCCCGGCTCCCCGTTCGGCGTGAACCGGGAGCGGTAGAGCTCGAGCGCGGGCAGCGTGTTGTGGGCGCTGAAGTGGTGGGCGAACGCGAACGGCAGCCCGAGCAGGCCGGCGACCTGCGCGCTGTAGCCGCTGGAGCCGAGCAGCCACACCTGCGGTGGGTAGCCCAGCGCCGGCACCGCCGTGATCGCACGGTAGGGGTGCGACTCGGGGAAGCCTCCGGAGAAGAAGGCGCGTAGCTCGGCCAGCTGCTGCGGGAAGTCCTCCGCCGACAGGCCCCCGGCGTCGCGGCGCAGAGCCCGTGCGGTCGCCGGGTCGGTGCCGGGCGCCCGCCCGAGGCCGAGGTCGATGCGGCCGGGGTAGAGCGCCTCCAGCATCCCGAACTGCTCGGCCACGACGAGGGGGGTGTGGTTGGGCAGCATCACGCCGCCGGACCCCACCCTGATCCGCTCCGTCACGGCGGCGAGCTGCCCGACGAGCACCGCAGGGGCCGAGCTGGCGATGCCCGGCATGTTGTGATGCTCGGCGACCCAGTAGCGGGTGAAGCCGAGCTGCTCAGCACGGCGAGCCAGCGCCAGCGTGGCGCGAAGCGCCTCGCCCGGCGTCGAGCCCGCAGCAACCGGTGCGAGGTCGAGGACCGACAGCGGAATCGGCAATGGTTCGGCCAGGTGCGCGGGAGACGCTGCGATGGAACTCACCTGCAGGGCAACGCCGGCCCGGCCGAACCCCTTCCGGAGCCCGCGTAGCGTCGCGCAGATCGGCGAGCCCGCGGGGAGCAACGTGTACGGCAGTTTCGTCGCCATCGGCGACAGCTTCACCGAGGGGCTCGACGACCCCGCCGAGCTCGGCGGCGGGTATCGCGGCTGGGCGGACCGGGTGGCCGAGCGGCTCGCCGAGGGCGACCCGGGCTTCCGCTACGCCAACCTCGCGGTGCGCGGCAAGCTGCTGGGCGAGATCGTCGCCGAACAGCTGCCGGGCGTGCAGGCGCTGGGCCCGGAGCTGGTCAGCATCGCCGGCGGCGGCAACGACATCCTGCGCCGGTCCTGCGACGCCGACGCTCTCGCGAGCCAGATGCGCGAAACCATCCGCAGCCTCGCCGCGACCGGTGCGCACGTGCTCGCCTTCGCCGGCTTCGACCCCACCCGCCTGGCTCCTCTCCGGAGCCTGGCCGAGCGCGCCAGCATCCTCAACGCCGCCTGCCGGGCAACCACCACCGAGGTCGGCGGCACCCTCGTCGACCTCTGGCAGCTGCCGGTGCTGAGCGACCCGCGGATGTGGTCGGTCGACCGCATCCACCTCAGCACCGAGGGGCACCGCCAGGTGGCGAGCGCCGTCCTGGCTGCCCTCGGGATGGAGAACGACAGCAGCCGGCCGGCGCCCCTGCCGCCGGCCCCGGCAGCCAGCTGGGTCAGCAGCCGGGCCGCCGACGCCAGTTGGGGATGGCACTACCTGCGTCCCTGGCTCGTGCGCCGGCTGCGTGGCCAGTCCTCAGGCGACGCGGTCTTCGCCAAGCGGCCGGAGCTGACGCCGTGGGTGCTCAGCGGGCGGGAGTCAGCCAGCCCTCGCGGGTGAGCGGCAGGCCTGAAGCCCCTCGCGGCCCCTGCTTGACGGCCAGCACCTGGTTGACGCTGATCTGGCCGAGCTCGAAGCCGAGCACCGAACCGGCCATGTAGAGCACCCAGATGCGGGCCCGCGCCGGCGACACCAGCTCGACCGCCTGCGGCCAGGAGCGCTGCAGGTTCTCGACCCACCCCCGCAACGTCAGGCCGTAGTGCTCGCGCAGGTTCTCCACGTCGCGCACCTCGAACCCCGCGTGCTCGAGCGCGCTGACCGTGGTCGACAGCGGCAGCAGCTCGCCGTCGGGGAACACGTAGCGGTCGATGAACGACGAGCGCGCCTCCTCCTCTGCGACGAGCGGACGGATCGAGGCGATGGCGTGGTTGAGCAGCCGGCCGCCGGGCGGCAGCAGGTCGTGCAGGCCGCGGGCGTACTCGACGATGCGCTCGGCACCGACGTGCTCGGACATCCCGACGCTCGCGATGGCGTCGTACGGACCCCCGGTGACCTCGCGGTAGTCCTGCACGCGGATCTCGACCCGTTCGGTCAGGCCCGCCTCGGCGATGCGCATGCGCCCGAGCTCGGCCTGCTCCTCGCTGATGGTCACCCCCACGGCGTGCACGCCGTACTCCTGGGCGGCGTGCAGCAGCAGGCTGCCCCAGCCGCATCCGACGTCGAGCAACCGCTGGCCTGGGCGCAGGTTGAGCTTGCGGCAGACGAGGTCGAGCTTGTCGTGCTGGGCTTGGTCGAGCCCGTACTCCGGTCCCGGCGGCTGGCGGAAGTAGGCGCAGGAGTACACCAGGCTCGGGCCGAGGACAAGGCGGTAGAAGTCGTTGCCGGCGTCGTAGTGGTGGCTGATCGCGTCGGCGTCGCGCTGCCGGCTGTGCTTGCGGCCCCGCCGCTGCGTCCCCTCCTCGGGTGGCAGCGGCGGCGGCGGCCCGAGCGCCCCGAGGCGAGCCGCTGTGGCCACCGCGCTCAGCTTCTGGCGGGTGGTCAGCGTCAACCCGTCGTTGGTCGACAGCCGCTCGACGACGTCCTCCATGTCGAGCACCGCGTAGATGTCGCCCTCGATCTCCAGGTCCCCCGCCACGTAGGCCCGGGCGATTCCCATCTCGTCCGGCCGCCAGGCGATGCGCCGCAAGGCGCGGCGGTTGCGGAACACGAGGGTGGCCTTGATCTCAGCAGCGGCCTCAGCGGCGGCCGCCGGCCCGGCTTCGCTGCCGTCCCAGCACCTGATGGCGAACGGCGCGGGACCGTTCAGCAGCGCCTCGACGAGCGGGAGCAGCTGTTCAGCGGCCTTCACCGGTGCCACTTCACCACACAGCGCCACCGTAGGTGACGCGCCGCCGGGGCCGTGCCGAGCCGGGCGCCTACGGTGAGGCGGTGCCGGGGGTCTGGTATGCGGGCTACGGCTCCAACCTGTGCCCCGACCGCTTCGCCTGCTACCTCATGGGCGGAACGCCTGCCGGAGCTGCGCGGTGCTACCCGGGCACTCGCGAGCGACTGCCGGCCCAGGCGGTCCGACCCGTCCTGCTGCCCGGCTCGGTGTTCTTCGCCGGCGAGTCAGCGGTGTGGGGCGGGGGCCTCGCGTTCTACGACCCGGAGCCGCCGGGCCCCGCGCCGGCGCGAGCCGCGCTCATCACCGTGCGGCAGCTCGCCGACCTCGTCGCGCAGGAGATGCACCGTCCACCTGGGACACCGCTGGATGCCGCCGTCGCCGACGCCGTGGCCTCCCTCGAGGGAGCGAGCGACGGCACCCGCGTCGCACTCGGTCCCGGGCGCTACGAGACTCTGGTTCGCGCCGGGTGCCTCGGCGGGTGCGCGGTCCTGACGATGACCACGCCGGCCGCCGCCGCCCTACCGCCCACCGCCCCGTCACTGCCCTACCTGCGCACGATCGCGGGCGGGCTGCGCGCGACGCACGGGTGGGACGATGCCGACATCGCCGCGCATCTCGCCACCCGGCGCGGAGCCGCTGGCAGGTGGACGCCGCGCTCGCTGGGCCTGGCGCTAGCCTCGCCTGAATGAGTGCCGACCGCGCGCCTGACGCCCTGCACATCCGGGGGGTCGCGCTGCCGGCCGGTGAGCCCCGCGACCTGTACGTCGTCGACGGGCGCATCTCGACCACGCCGGTCTCCGGCGCAACTCTCGTCGCCGAGGGCTGGGTCGTCCCGGGTCTGGTCGATGCACACTGCCACATCGGCCTCGGCCCGGACGGCGCCGTGGACCATGCCGAGATCGAGCGGCAAGCCGTGGCCGATCGCGACGCTGGCACCCTGCTGGCCCGCGACTGCGGGGTCGCGACCGACACCCGCTGGGTCGACGAGCGGGAGGACCTGCCGCGCATCATCCGTGCCGGACGGCACCTGGCCCGGCCCCGGCGCTACATCCGCAACTTCGGCATCGAGGTCGAGCCCGACCAGCTGCGAGAGGCCGCCCTGGAGCAGGCGCGCCGCGGCGACGGCTGGGTCAAGGTAGTAGCGGACTGGATCGACCGCGACACCGGCGACCTCGCCCCACTCTGGCCGCAGGACGTGCTGGCGCGCACCGTCGCCGCGGTGCACGAGACCGGTGCGCGGATCACGGTCCACACCTTCGACGAGGTGGCCGTGCGCGAGGCCGTCGCGGTGGGGGTCGACTGCGTCGAGCACGGGACCGGCCTGGATGCCGGCACGATCGAGGCGATGGCGGCGGGCGGGGTCGCCCTGGTCCCGACACTGATCAACATCGACACGTTTCCGTCCATCGCCGACCGCGCCGAGCGCTTCCCCGCCTACGCCGAGCACATGCGCCGGCTGCATTCGACCAGTCGCAGCGTCGTGCGGGATGCCGTCGAGGCCGGCGTGCGGGTGTTCGCCGGCACCGACGCAGGCGGGAGCCTCGCGCACGGCCGGGTCGTCGACGAGGTGGTCGAGCTCGCTGCGGCGGGGCTGGGAACGGATGGCGCACTCGCGGCGGCCTCCTGGGGCGCCCGCGACTGGCTGTACCAGCCCAGCGCGCTCGAGGACGGCGACCCAGCCGACCTCGTCGTCTACGCCAGCGATCCGCGGGCTGACCTCGCAGTGCTGCGTAGCCCCGCACGGATCGTGCTGCGGGGACGGGTGGTCGCCTGAGGCGGAACCGGGCGCCCAGCAGCCGCCAGCCGCGGATGGCCGCCACCAGCGACAGCACCGCGAGGACGAGCAACAGCACGGCGGCGCCCTGCTGCACGCGGCGCAACGGCACCACGCGCAGCAGCGTCCGGCCGAAGATGACAGCAAGCGCCGCCACGGCCCAGAGGGCAAGCGCCGCACCGACGCCTACCGACAGCGGCTCACGGTACCGAGCCGCCAGCGTCGCGGTGAGGATCTGGGTGAGGTCACCGAACTCGGCGACGAGCACGACGACAAAGGACGCCATCGCGATCTGCGCCCAGGTGCGCGCGGCGCGGGCAGCGGCAGCGTTCTGCTCGCCCTCCGCGGCGGCCTCGGCGGGATCCGAGCGCAGCAGGAGCACGGCGCCGATAAGGAACAGCATGCCAGTCACCACCTCGAGGGGACGCCCAGGCAGGGCGGCCAGCAGCCCGCCTGCCGTCACGGCGACGACGACATGCACGGCGAAGGACGCGGCCACGCCGATGAACACCGGCAGCGGCGGGTAGCGGGCGCCGAGCACCAGCGTCGCCACCGCGGTCTTGTCCGGCAGCTCCCCGATGAAGACGACGCCGAAGACGGCGGCCGTCAGCGCAACGCTCATGTCCCCCCTTCACCACTTCTGCTCGGTGCCGATCCTCAGCGTCCACATTGCGTCAGTGGGCGCGCTCGGTAGGTTGACGAGGCCGGACCCGAGCCCCAAACTCGACCGCGGCGGGGTGACTCCTTTGTCGACCCTGTGGTCTGACCTGTCTGCGCCGTCGAGCGCCGTCGAGCGCCGTCGAGCGCCACGGAGCACCGCGCCCCTACCCTCCTGCTGCTGGGCTCGGCCCTGACGCGCTAGTCGTCGAACTCGGCCAGCACTGTCTCAACCGCTGCCAGCTGGGCGCGCAGGGCAACGGCGTGCTCGGCCGCGACCTGCCGACTCTGCTCGACCGCGGTGAGCAGCGTGTTGCGCAGCGCCATGTCGTCGACGCGGTCAGCCAGGGCGCGCACCGCTGCGGGGCTGACCGGCTGCGCGATGCTCTTGCGGCTCCCGGCGGCGTGTTCCAGCGTCCACGCGGTACCGGAGAAGCGCAGGGTCACGGTCAGCGGCTGCGGGCGGCCCGCAGCGCGGCGCGGCGAGCGTGGCTGCTCAGGGGCGGACGGCGGCTCGGGTTGCGTCTCCTGCGGCGGGGTCGGGACGGGGCTCGTGGGCTTCGTCGTGACCGGAGCGGCGACGGGCGGCCTCATCTGGGCGACCGGGGTCGCTCGGCTTCTCCCGGTCGGCACTCGGGGACGCGCGGACGCGGCGCCGTTCGCCGACGCCGTTGCCGCCGTCTGCCGGCTCCGGGGTGCCCGGGTCAGCGACAGCTCGTGCGGGGCGAACGGCAACTCGTCGTCCCCGAGCCGCACGAGGACGCAGTCGTCACCCGCTTCCGGCCCATCCACGCGCAGGACGGCGACCCGCGCCCCCGCCGCAGCGAGCGCTGTGTCGACGAGCAGGTAGGCGATGGGCGACTCCCCGGTAGCCACCCGCTCGCGGAGCTGGTCGAGGTCACCCGGCTGGATCGGCTGTGCCGTGGACTGCCCTCGTGCCATGTGGGGCCACGTTAGTGGCGCCGACGGCCAGCCGACTTGTCCTCGGCTTGCGCCTCGATCATGTTGACGAGATGTCGTTCTTCGATGAAGCGCCTGTCCAGCCACCCCGACGACCGCGCAGACGATCGATTCCCCTTCCGCCCTGGCTGGGCCCCCCGCAGGACGAGCTCGGCGTGCCGGTCGCGCTGCAGGGAGTTCTCGTACGGACCTCAAGCCTGGTGATCGCGCTTTCCTCCGCGACGGCGTTTACAACCGGCTGCGCATTCGACCTCGTCTGGTCAGCGCGCCGTGACGATCAAGATGACGAGACGTGGGCCGAGCGCTTGGACCTACTCGCCCAGGGCCCCTGGATGGTGCGCCGGTCCAGCGCTCGGGGGCACGGACTGCGCTTCGGGATCCATTTCGCCGACGGTCGAAAGGTGACCACAGCTACTTTCTCAGCCTTCGGTAATACGGACATCTCGACCCCACCCCGCGACGCTGTCCTGCTCGACCTGTCGGGTCCCGGGTCCGGCGCAGAAGATGCGTGGTCTCAGCAGGTCCGGTTGTGGCTGTGGCCTCTACCCCCACCAGGAGACATGGAGCTGCTGTGCACCTGGCCGGAAGCAGACATCGCGCAGGAGCACATCTCACTCGACGCGGACGCCCTGCTCGTCGCAGCGGCGAGCGTTTGGCCGCTCTGGCCCTGAGGTGCCCTGTCCAGAGTCCTGCCGGCGACGTACAAAGAACGTTCTCCGTCGCTCGCGCGACGTTCTGGCTGAGAGACTCACGAGGTCGGATGGGGCACCACATGCAACCGGCTCGGCGAGCGTCCGCGCGCCATCCTTCGCCGAAGACTAGGAGGACGCGAGCGTCGGCGACGATCTTCCGGCTGCTCGCGGCGTAGACGCCCTGGGCTTGCACCTGTGTCGTATGGAAACGGCCGATCGCCGCGTCGTCGAGGCCCGCCCGTAACGCACCGGGTCGGCGGCGCGTGCAGGGCTGAGCAGAGCGGCTCCGGAGCCTCGAACCGCGCCCGCTACGCTCAGCGCCCGAAGGCACAGACCGGCCGTGCGCCGGCCACAGACCGGCACCACCGCCCGAGACCATGGAGGTCCCGCATGACAGTCCTCGACCGCTTCCGCCTTGACGGCCGGGTCGCCGTCGTCACCGGTGCCTCCTCCGGGCTGGGGGTCGGGTTCGCCAAGGCGCTGGCCGAGGCCGGTGCCGACGTGGCGCTGGGCGCCCGGCGTGTCGACCGGCTGGCCGAGACCAAGAGCCTGGTCGAGGCGGCGGGCAAGCGCTGCATCACCGTCGGGACAGACGTCTCGCGGCCCGAGGACTGCACCGCCCTTGTCGAGGCCGCGATGAGCGAGTTCGGCCGCGTCGACATCCTGGTCAACAACGCCGGGGTCGGAACGGCCGTGCCAGCCACCCGAGAGACCCCGGAGCAGTTCCGCGGAGTCATCGACGTCAACCTCAACGGCTGCTACTGGATGGCGCAGGCGTGCGGGCGCGTGATGAAGCCGGGCAGCAGCATCGTCAACATCAGCAGCATCCTCGGCATCACCACCGCCGGGCTACCGCAGGCCGCCTACGCCGCCAGCAAGGCCGGGCTGATCGGGCTTACCCGCGACCTCGCCCAGCAGTGGACGGGCCGCAAGGGCATCCGCGTCAACGCGCTCGCGCCGGGGTTCTTCCAGTCGGAGATGACCGACCAGTATCCGCCGGAGTACATCTCGCAGCAACTGCAGCGGGTCTCCGCGGGGCGAGTCGGCGAGTCCGAGGAGCTCGCCGCGGCGCTGGTGTTCCTCGCCAGTGACGCCGGCGGCTACGTCACCGGGCAGACCCTCGCCGTCGACGGCGGGCTCACCATCGTCTAGCCCCGGCCAGGGCCTGGCGTCTCGTCAACGAGGCAGCAGGAAAATCATCAGCGTCGACCACACGATGTGCGTCGTCATGGGCGCGAGCACGCCGCGCGTGGCTCGGCGCTCGATCGCGAACAGCGAGCCCATGATCGCTGCCGCGAACGCCAGCATGACGTTGCCTGCTGCCGCGGTGACGAGCACGTAGACGATGGTCGAGTAGAGCGCGGGGCGGCGGGCGCCGAAGGAGGAGTACAGGGCACCGCGGAAGAACACCTCCTCAGCCACGCCGTTGCCCACCGCCACGGCGACAGCGAGCACCCGCGGCCCGACGTCCGCACGGTGCAGCACGTCGGAGACGGCCCTGTGCAGCGTCGGGATCTCGCGAACGACGAGCATCCCCACCGCGAACACGGCAAAGGCGAGCACGCCGAGGATGGCGGGGCCGATGACGTCACGGCGACCGGCGACCCGCCCGAGGTGCAGCGGCCCGGACAGCACCGCGCCGCCGATCCACGTGGCACCGAGCGCGAGCGCCACGAGGTCGAAGGCCGTCGACCCGTAGGGCTGAGCCAGCGCCACTGCCAGCAGCAGAGCGCCCACCACGCACGTCGCGACGACGACCAAGCGCCGGCGCTGCTGCACCCCGTGGGTCTCGCGGTGGTACGGGGTGCGGCTCGGGAGCAGCAGGTCAAGCAGGGGCACGCTCGCCCCGCACCTCTGTGCGCTCGTGTGCGCGCTCGTCGAGGGCGTGGCGAGCTGCCTCGGTGAAGGTCATCAGCTGGCACGGTATGAGCTGCTCGATCGTGGTGTCGCGCACGATCACCTCGTTCGTCATCGAGTCGACCAGCGCCGTGGCGGTCTGCTTGTCGACGCTCGTCACCAGCGAGAGCCAGGCCGAGGACAGCCGCGGGGTCAGCAGCGGAACGGGCAGCACCACCAGCGGACGGTGCAGCACGTGCGCCACCTGGCGCATCATCTCGGCGTAGGTCAGCACCTCGGGGCCGCCGACCTCGTACACGGCGCCGCGAGCGACCTCAAGACCGAGCACCGCAGCCAGGTAGCAGACGATGTCCTCGACGGCGATCGGCTGCGAGCGGGTGCTGACCCAGCGCGGGGTGACCATCACCGGCAGGTGCGAGACGAGCTGGCGCGTGAGCTCCCACGACAGGCCGCCGTGGCCGACGATGATGCCCGCCCGCAGCACGGTGACCGGCACGCCGGACTCACCGAGCATCGTCTCGACCTCGCGGCGGCTGCGCAGATGCTCCGACAGCTCGTCGCCATCGACTCCCAGCCCGCCGAGGTACACGATCTGCCGGACACCGGCGCGGGCAGCGGCGGCGCCGAATGTCCTGGCGCCCTCGGCGTCGCGCTGCTTGAAGTCGGCGGCGTCGAGGGAGTGGACCAGGTAGTACGCCGCCTCGCACTCGGCGAACGCGGTGTCGAGCGCTGCGGCGTCGCGTACGTCGCCGCCGACGGGCGTCGCCATCCCCCGATAGGTGTCGGGATGCCGGGTCAAGCCGCGCACCCCGTGGCCTGCAGCGACAAGGGCCGGCACCAGACGACGACCCACGAAGCCGGTCGCGCCGGCCACCAGCACCCGCACCCGGCACGCTCCTCACGACGACGGCTCGTCCGCATGTCGTAGATCGATCTACCCCTGATGGCACATCGAATGCGGCAGCGGCGGTGCGAGCACCGTTAGCCGGGCGCTCAGGCTTGCTGGGGCGGTTCAGGCCACCTTCACGGCGGACACCAGGCCCGACAGCGTGTCCTTGGCGTCGCCGAACAGCATCGTGGTGCGCGGGTCGTACAGCAACGAGTTGTCGATGCCGGCAAAACCCGGGCGCATGCTGCGCTTGAGGAACACGACCTGCTCGCAGGTGTCGACGTCGAGAATCGGCATGCCGTAGATCGGCGAGCCGGGCGAATCGCGGGCGGCCGGGTTCACGACGTCGTTGGCGCCGACAACGATGACGACGTCGGTGCGCGGGAACTCGGGGTTGGCCTGCTCCATCTCCTTGAGCTGCTCGTAGGGCACGTTAGCCTCGGCCAGCAGCACGTTCATGTGGCCGGGCATGCGGCCTGCCACCGGATGGATGGCGTAGGTGACGTCGACGCCGCGCTCCTCGAGCAGGTCCGCCAGCTCGCGCACGGTGTGCTGTGCCTGCGCCACCGCGAGGCCGTAGCCCGGGACGATGGCCACCTTGCGGCTGTAGGCCAGCATGATCGCGACGTCGTCGACGGTGCCCGTGCGGTACGAGCGCTGCTCGCCGCCGGACTCGAGCGCCGCCAACGGGGTCGCGGTGAACGCGCCGAACATCGTGTTGGCGATCGAGCGGCCCATTGCCTGGCTCATCAGGTAGGTCAGCAGCGCGCCGGAGGCACCGACGAGCGTGCCCGCGACGATCAGCAGCGTGTTGTTGAGGACCGCGCCGCTGGCCGCGACCGCGAGGCCGGTGAAGGCGTTGAGCAACGAGATGACGATCGGCACGTCGGCACCGCCGACCGGCAGCACGATCAACACGCCCAGCGCCAGGGACGCCACGGCGAGCAGGGCCAACGACAGCACGCTCCCGAGCACGAGCACGAGCACGATCAGCGCCACCACTGCCACGACAACCGCGTAGATGGCGCCGACGCCGCCCTTGAGCAGTACCGGGCGGGTGGTCATCATCTCCTGCAGCTTGGCGAAGGTCAGCGCGCTGCCGGTGAAGGAGATGCAGCCGATCGCGGTGCTGAACAGCACAGCGAGCGTGACGCCGAAGCTGGCATCGCCGTGCCCGCGAGAGAACTCAGCGATCGACACGAGCGCTGCGGCGCCGCCGCCGACCCCGTTGAAGGCCGCCACCAGCTGCGGCATCTGCGTCATGGCCACCCGGCGCGAGACCGGCACGCCGACCCCGGTGCCGATCACCATCGCCGCCACGATGAAGGGGATGTTGACCGCCCGCATGCCGGGCAGCGCGAAGGTGACGAGGACGGCCAGCACCATCCCGGCCGCCGCGACGAGGTTGCCGAGGCGCGCCGTCCGCGGGGTCGACAGGCCCTTCAGCGCGGCGATGAAGCAGACCGCGGCGACGAGGTAGCCGAGGTTGATCAGCTGTCCGCGGCTCATGCCCGGCCTCCCGGACGCTTGCTCTTGAACATCTCCAGCATCCGGTCGGTGACGACGAAGCCGCCGACAGCGTTGATCGTCGCGAGGACGACGCCGAGGAAGCCCAGCACGGTCTGGCCCACCGAGTGCGACGTCCCGAGGATCACGATGGCGCCGACGAGGATCACGCCGTGGATGGCGTTGGCCCCGCTCATCAGCGGGGTGTGCAGCACGCTGGAGACCTTCGAGATGACCTCGAAGCCGACCACCAGCGAGAGGATGAAGACGGTCAGCAGCAGCAGGTTGCCGTTGTCGCTCACGCGTGGCTCCCCGCGGCCGGTGTCTGCTCGGCCTGCTCGTACTGCTCGTCCTCGCCGAGCGCCTCACGCGCCGCGGCGTGCACCAGCCGTCCGTCTCTCGTCACGCAGCAGCCCTTCACGATCTCGTCGTCGAAGTCCGGGGCGAATGCCCCGTCCTTCGTCATCAGCAGCAACAGGTTCGACACGTTGCGGGCGAACAGGTCGCTCGCGTGCCGGGGCAGCTCGCTCGGCAGGTTGCGCGGGCCGTAGATGCAGACACCCTCGTGCCAGACCTCCTCACCCGCCTGGGTGAGCTCACAGTTGCCCCCGGTCTCTGCGGCGAGGTCGACGACCACGGAGCCCGGCCGCATCCCGCCCAGCATCTCGGCGGTGACCAGCAGAGGTGCCCGGCGCCCCGGCACGGCCGCGGTGGTGATGACCGCGTCGGACTTGGTGATGTGGGTGGTGAGCAGCTCGCGCTGCTTGCGCAGGAATTCCTCGGACTGGGTGCGGGCGTAGCCGCCGGCACCCTCCTGGCTCTCCAGCTCGAGGTTCAGGAAGGTCGCGCCGAGGCTGCGTACCTCGTCCCCGGCGGCGGGTCGCACGTCGTACGCCGAGACCACCGCGCCGAGGCGCCGGCAGGTGGCGATGGTCTGCAACCCCGCGACCCCGGCGCCGAGCACCAGCACCCGGGCAGGCGGGACGGTGCCCGCCGCGGTCATGAACATCGGGAAGAAGGCTGGCAGGCGCTGCGCCGCGGCCAGGGCCACGCGGTAGCCGGCGACGAGGGCCTGCGAGGAGAGCACGTCCATCGCCTGGGCACGGGTGATGCGTGGGACGAGCTCGAGCGCGAAGGCGGTGACGCCGTTGTCGCGGGCGGCGCGGACGGTCTCGGGAAACGACGAGGGCGCGAGCATGCTGATGGTCGTCACCCCGGGCTCCGAGTGCGCGAGGTCCAGGGTGGGCACCGGCTGCACCGACAGCAGAACGTTGGCCCCGGCCACCGCGTCATCGACGATCTCCGCGCCCGCGCTCGCGTAGGCGTCGTCGGTGTGGAAGGCCCGCTCCCCCGCGCCGCGCTCGACCGCGACCTGCCAGCCCGCCTTGACGAGCCGCCCGACCGTCTCCGGCACGGCGGCTACCCGTCGCTCTCCCTCGGCCGTCTCGGCGACCACCCCTACGCGCACGAGGGCAACGTAACCGGTAACGGAACGGAAACAGCGTTCAGGCTCGCTACGGGTGGTTGATGCCACAGCAGCAGCCCGCGACGAGTCGAGCGCGGCACGTGGGCGGCTTGCTCTACAGCAGCGATGATTCGGGCGGCGGCGGCGGAGCAACCCGCCGGCGAGCGAGAGCGGCAACCGAGAACTCAGGGGGCGGCCAGCATGAATGCTGCAGCCGCGTTCTTCGACCGCTGGCTGTTGCCGCTTGTCGTGGCGTGCGCGGCCCTCGGCATCGCGTGGGCGGCTCCGCCAAGAACCGCTGTCGCTCACCACGGGGTCAACGCTGCATTGATCGTTCTCGTCGCTGCCGTGGGACTCGGTCTACCGGCGACGGCGTTCACCCAGGCCCGCGCCCACGCCCCACGGGTGCTCCTGGCGGTGCTGGGCGGTGCCCTCCTGCTGCCGCTCGTGGCCTGGCTGGCCAGCCGCCTGGTCCCTGCCGGCCCGTTGCGACTGGGCGTTCTCGCAGCCGGCGTCGCTCCCAGCGAGGTCGCCGCCGTGGCCCTGGCCGCTCTCGCAGGAGGCCAGGCCGCGGTCAGCGCGGCGGTTCTCATCGGGGCCACGCTGATGAGCGTGCTCACGGCTGGGCCGGTGCTGCAGCTGCTGACCGGCTCGGCCAGCACTTTCTCCAGCACCAGCCTGTTGCTCCCACTGGTCCGGGTCGTCGCCGTTCCACTGGTGGTCGCGGCGCTGGTGAGGGCCTGCTTGCCTGCGCGGCTCTCCAGCTTCGCCGATGCCGCCAGCGCTGTGGCCAGCTCGGTGGCGGTCCTGGTGCTCATCTGGCTGGTGGCGGGGCAGGCGCACCTGAGCGCAAGCTATGTCCGCGCTGGGCTGGCCCTGGTGCTCTACCTGCTCGGCGCTACCGTGCTCGGAGTTGTGGTCAGCCTCGGGCTGCCGCGCTTCCAGGCTGTCTCCATCGTGCTGCCGGTGGCCATGCGCGACTTCGCCATCGCGGCTGGTATTGCCAGCGCAGCCTTCGGGCCGGGGGCCGCAGCCGCGCTCGGCTTGTACGGCGTCCTCGTGCTGACCCTTGGTGCGGCTGCCGCCCGGGTCGTCCCCGCGCTGCCCGAGGCCGGCTGAGCGCATCGGGGCCTTCGCTGTCGTGCGTCCCGACCGCGTTCCCGGCCGGGCCAGCCCGCGACCGCTGTCCCTGCTGGGCCGCCTACCCTCGCCTGGTGATGACTGCTCCCCCATCCCGGGTCGAGCCCGCTCGCGACGGAGCCGGCGGAGGGCAGGCCATCGTCCTCACCCTCAGCTGCCCCGACCAGCGGGGGATCGTGCATGCGGTGGCGACCTTCCTGCTCGTGCACGGTTGCAACATCACCGAGAGCCAGCAGCACCGGGAAGCCGACACCGAGCGCTTCTTCATGCGGGTGACGAGCGACCGGGAGCAGGCGGCCGCCGGCATCCCCGAGCTGCGCGGCGCGTTCGCGGCGACTGCCGCGACCTTCCAGATGACGTGGCATCTCGCAGACGCGCGAGACCGGCCACACGTCCTGCTCATGGCCTCCCGAAGTGAGCACTGCGTGGCCGACCTGCTATTTCGGTGGCGGACGGGATGGCTGCCAGTCGAGGTGGTCGGCCTCGTCTCGAACCACACCAATCTCGAGCCACTGGCGGCCTGGCACGGCGTTCGGTTCCATCACCTGCCGGTCACCCCGGAGACCAAGCAGGAGCAGGAGGCGGCCGTCCTCGACATCGTCGAGCGCGAGCGAGTTGAGTTGGTGGTGCTGGCCCGTTACATGCAGGTCCTGTCCGAGGACCTCTGCCGGCAGCTCAACGGCCGCGTGATCAACATTCACCACTCGTTCCTGCCGAGCTTCAAAGGAGCCGCGCCCTACCGGCAGGCGCACGTGCGGGGCGTCAAGCTGATCGGTGCGACCGCGCACTACGTCACGCCAGACCTCGACGAAGGGCCCATCATCGAGCAGGATGTCGCGCGCGTCGACCACCGTGCCACCGTCGAGGAGCTGACCGCGACAGGGCGCGACGTCGAGTCACAGGTGCTCGCCCGGGCGGTGCGCTGGCATGCCGAGCGCCGGGTGCTGCTGAACGGCTCCCGGACCGTGGTCTTCTCCTAACGGGACCAGACCGGTCCGAGCGGACCGTTGACACGCCGGCCGGGAGCCGCTCGCCCGTCCGCCGGCGGCAGGTGGCGGCGGAAATGGCCGGCGGCGGCAGCTAGTGTCGCGTGAACGAGGTTCTTTTACCTGGGCGGCAGTGGTCGAGTAGTTGGTCGGCGGGTTTGGTCCAGACGAAGGGTGTGCAGCGTTCGTTCCAGCCGTCGATGAAGG
>JAABUP010002183.1_pt1 | contig 38905 bp, 55 predicted proteins | sample 5559201 | NCBI WGS metagenome assembly JAABUP01 (sample SAMN10711887, study PRJNA513373) | rock metagenome | isolation source: Antarctica rocks | place: Antarctica | reverse complement strand
TTTGAAAGTGGTAACCTGCTCAATAGGATTGTCATTGCATGAAAATGCCACAGCCGGCGCAGGCACAGGTGAGACAACCATGACCTTTGTCTTCAGGACGCTGATCTCCATACGCAAAATAGCACAGTAAGAAGACAAGGCATCAATGAGAGCTTGCAAGTGCTCAGGCGAGGAAGCCATCAGACATATATCATCAGCATAGACCAGTTCCCTCAGCTTCAAGTGCTGAATCTGTATTCCAGCAGCAGGAGCCACAGTCTCCAAGTAGTGATGCAAGGCATCAATGATGTTCCCTCGTGCCACAGCCTCACATCATGCAACGTCATCCCTGAAGGCTCTCACGTGAGGTTTCTAGCCAAGGGGAAAGAGGCCATTTGCTGTGGCGGGCAACTTGCGCACGGCAATGATCAGCACTTAACACACGTCGACTCTTTCAACGTTTTAATCTACACCGTGCATAGGAAATGTCAAGGGTCCTGACTCAGGACACGTCTGTCTTGGTGACCTTGCTTTGTGCATGTCTTTTCTTAAGTCCTTGAGGTCGGGCCGGCATGCCTCAGGCTCGTCTTGACTGCCAAGTGCAGCATCTGCCCGCGCTTTCAGGTCTCGCCAGTCTGCGGACGGTGGACAGGTGTTTCACTTCTGTTTATTCTGTTCGATGTGTGCACTTCAGTTGATGGCTTCCAAAATAGAAGTAGGCGTTTCAGCTGTTACACCTGCCTGCAACACCGGTGTTTGGCATCGCGCTTGTTAGGTTCACTTGTGTTGTAAAGTATTGCTAGCAGGTCAAAGCCTTACGTTTATGATACTGTTTGCAGAGCTCTGCTTCAGTTGTTTGTTAGCCCTATATTGTTACATGACAGTGGTCAGCTAGTTGCTGTATCAGGCGCAAAGTGCTGTGTCACAATTGACTGGTTCAGCTTGCTTGTTTTTTTAATGATTACAAGTCCTTTGTTGAGAAAGGCATTCCTCAGCTGACAAAAGCAAACCATTTTGACTGTACCAGTGGCAGTGTGTCAAGGTTGACACAACAGTACCCTGTGGTCAAGCTCAAGTTATACTATAGTTGTCACGTGGCAGCAAAAGTGGGGAAGAAAGCTGTGCATGTTTCAAACACGGGCCTCCATGATCCAGCCGTCGGCAGGCTGCACAGACCAGGATCTTCGGGAACATCCAGACTATCAAAATGAACATGGATGTCAACCTTGAACAGCGCAGTTGACAGCAAAAGCGAATCCAAAGCAATGTGCCTTGTGGGTTGGTGATTGATGTAGGTTGCTTTGCTTGTAAACATGGTGGTTTGTAAACATGGTGATCATCTGTGCAATGTCACCAGGCAAGCATAAGTGCGTTGCTCCAGTAACATTGCAATTCAGCGTGACATGCTTGTTTATGAAAAGGCCAACTGAGTGAGCATGCACAACATGACATGCGCAAGCAGCTGTTATTTGGCACCATGCCTGCCCGGGCACAGGGCAACAGCTTCAATCAATCACTTTTTGCAAAGTATTGGCTGTATATGATGCTATTGCGAAAGCTATGCATTTTACATTTGTGTGGGCACAAGCCTGCGATGCATGGTAATCCTACAAGCAAGGCTCTTGCGCATGTGGTCTGAAAGTTGAGTGGTCATCCAACTTGCAGTCTTATAAATTTTTGCAGATTACATCAAGGGACTGAAGCTGGCTTTGCCATGGAAGCTTCCCAATTGCAATGATTGAGACTGCCGTATGTACCTGGGTCTGCAGCTTGCATGCAACACTTTTAGCGCCTACCATCACATGCTTGCAATGATGATGCACAATTTTATCAGAAATAACTTACAGCGCTGATACTTTGCTTGTAACTGCTTTCACCCTTCACTGTATCAAATACAGGAATTGCCAACCGCTATCTAGTCTCTGTATCTAAGCCAGCAGAAGTTGCAGTAAATAATAAACGCATTGTGGCAAGTGAAAACACATACTAATTTGTGCTCTGAGTATTCATAGGGCGCATATATATATATATAGATGACAGTGCTGACTTGCCCATTCATGCGTGATCCCAGTAGGCAGCCCCAATACTAATAGCATGCACAGAAGGGCTACATCAGGGAAGTAGCTTTTTGCGCTACAAAACACACAATGCTACAAGACCCAATTGGAGTCCAAGCAGCTTTGCCAGAGATGATTCATACAGGTGTACACGTGAGTGCTGATACTTCGTTTGACCCTGCCTGAAGACACACATCCACAGACTTGACAAAATACTGTGCTTTGCATAGATAGCAATTCAAAAGCAATCCCTCGCAAGCTGTCCCTGGACAGCATAATGCCAATCTTTCTGCATGAGAAAGGTCATTGTTGCATGACTGCAGCAACCACTTGCTGCTTTCTGAACCAATAGTGACAGCAGTATATCTGCTTCGGGGTCCATAGAACAACAGACATGTGCAGCAGTCGCAGTACTTCCTGTATTTCAGCATCTTCTCCTCACACATTGGATCCTGTGGGTCCGTGTGAGGAATCTGTATGGTTTAAGCCCAAGCCTGATGTCAGGCCTAGCGCATTTGCTATGCTATTGGTGTTATGAGCTGACAGCTGCGACAAACTGTCTGGCTGCATCATCTGCAGCCATACACACACATTGATCAGACCAACACATCATCCAGCACACACAGACAGCTACAGCAGGAGCGCCCAGTGACAACACACCAAAGCCTGGCAGGGAATGCAAATACTGCAACAGCATTACCTGGACGTGGACTACATTGCCAGCAGGCACTTGGCCGCCTTGCATGTGCTGATGGTCCACCAGCGCCTGCGCACCACAAACTTTACATCCAAAAACTTTGTAGAAGAGAAAAGAAAAGACTACGCCTTTCGGCGGCAATTTAATGAGAAGCCAAGTATTATACCGAGCTGCCCAGGGCCAGAAACTTTGCATCCACGAGCGCAAGGCAGCTTGTGCACAGAAACTTGTAGAGCAAGCTACAGCAAGACATGTGGACAGCCCCAGCTACAGGCTGCAGGGCATGTCATGGCAACATCAGCTGGGAGCACATAAAGCTGACGCCCAAAATGCCTGCCTGTGCCAAAAGTCAAACAGTGGCTGCTTTTGAGAGCCTTGAAGCTTGAGGACAAGCTTTTTGCCAATTGCCTTGCTGAGTACAGAACACATGCTTATAAGCCTAGCACGGCTTATGCTCGCCAAGTTGCATGTCGACTAAGCAAATAATGTCTGGGCGTCTATCTACATAGCAGATAGCAGAGCAGTACCTGCATGTCGGCAGATGGTACATTGAGCTGCTGCTCCAGTCTATTTGGCAGACACTGTAATACGCTCTGCTGCTGCTGCTGCTGCTGCACAGCTTGGTTGTGCTGCTGCTGCTGAACAGCCTGATTATGCTGCTGCTGCTGCTGCTGCTGCTGCTGCTGCTGCTGCTGCTGAACAGAATGGTTCAACTGCTGCTGCTGCTGCTGCTGCACAGCCTGATTGTGCTGTAAACTCTCTTGCACCTGAAGCAATGTCACCTTCGAGGTCCTTATCAATCAAAACACATTGTTTTAACTGGAGGTTACTGATTGGTAGTGTGTCTGTAAGGCGCAAAGAGATTGGGAATGACATGCATTGCAATGATAAGGCATGCTTGAAAGTGCAAAGTGCAATGACATGGGACTCTTGAGCGTCCAGAGTTGCTCAGCAATGAACTATCTCATGTGCATAACAAGACAGAACACCAGCCAGGCATATAATCTTTGCTGAATGCATGAACTCACAGAAACCAATGGAATCCACAATGGCTTTACCTGCTGCTGCAGACTGCCTATCTGCTGTGAAGAGAGCTGGCGATGAAGAGCACCAGGCTGGGAGCCAGTTTGACTGGCCAAGGCTTGTGACTGAATCAGCAAGCCATTTGGCTGCTGCTGCAGTAAAGTCGTCTGCCCCTGTACGAGCATCATAACGCTTACACAACAGTAGCAAACATGCAGGGCCTATGTCTGGCAACAAAACAGGTCACTGAACATGCTTCGAAACAATACGTAGGAGGCAAAACAAGGCTTTGATGTCAGCTCCCACTTTCTGATTGATGCAGTGGTGGTCGCTCTGGTTGTGGCCAAAGCAGATTCCCACTGACCTGCACAATGTCCTGTCAATGCTTGACCAGCCAAATTCAGATTAGCATACAAGCGGCGACAAGGGAAGACCCAGCTTTTGCAGCAAGGCAGAAGGGAACAGCCAGCTTGTGCAGCAGGCACCAGCTGAGTGCACAAGCTGCAAGGACGAGGAGACTGTTCAATTGGGACATGAAGGTTCTGCTCTTCAAGTTAGGTCAAGCACATCCTGTGCGACGGTGCTTTGGTAAGGAGTGGAATACCTGCAGAGGCATCTGGGTGAGGAAAGTAGGGGATTGCACCCCCTGAGAGAAGGTGACAGACTCTGGGGCAGAAGAGGTGAGCAGAAAGACAGTGCTGGGGTTGGCGGGGGGCTGCAGGCCTGAGCTGGCAGGGTGACTGAAAAGCAAGTGATTGGTGGGGGAGCCCCTGTTCAGGGCAGTTGCCATCATGCCCCGAGCCTGCACACAGACCAGACTGCTCTCACTGCTTTGTCTTTGGTGAACCTGGATGGAAGCTAATGATAGGACAGGAAGATCAGTCGACATTGTTGTAGCCAGCATTGTACATGATTAGCTGATGTTGCACATTGTGCCAGCCTTTGTAGCCATTCCTCAACAAAGGAGGCACAGCTTACTAGCAAGAAGGGGGGAACCCAACATACCGAGGTGTCAGGGAGCGCTGTGGCAGTATGGGAGACAGCATGCAACTGAGTGGTGATGTCCGGTTGTAGCGAGGGGGTCTGCAGCTTGAGGGAGGTGTGAACAGACAGCTGAGGCAAAGGCGGCGCAGGAGCAGGGAGGTGTTGTTGGGCAGTTGGCAGAGCCACCAGCTGGGATATGGCAGCTGGCTGCTGTGCTGCCACAAGACCGGAGGGGTTGGGCACCTGTGAGTACACATATCAACCACCCTCTATACACTGCACAAGCCCAAGCCTTGTGACCGGGCGTGAGGCACCCATCACCTGACTGCACACATGGACCGTCTACCACAGCAAGGCTCCCTCAGCAGGCCAGATTCCCTAGAGAAACGATGCAAGCCCAGTCTACGTGGGTACAGCAAGGGCCCATCACTAGATCAAACAATGAGGGGCCACTCAAGAAGGGGGAATATGCCAAAGTACAACACCTGCCAGACGAGTAGAAGGGAGAGAGCGTTGTGCTGTACACACCTGCACAGGCGTGTCAGCAACACAGACTGTGTCACAAGTTTGCTGCATCAACTTCAGAGAAAAAGTCATCAGGCAGGTGGTTAGTCACAGTCAGGGCTGTAGATGGGTGGTCTTACCTGATCAACCTGGTGCTGTAAGCCCACATTGATGTGGCTGGTGACAGCATGGCCTGACTCCACCTCCAGCTGCTGGGCATGTGCCTGCAGGTTGTGTGCCTGAAACGCCATGTTCTGTGCTTGAGCCTGCGCTTGCGCCTGTGTACAAAACATCAGCTTTTGGTGCAAGCGCTGCAAGTGCACGGGGCCAGTTTTGATCACTTGTTGCACCCTGAGCGCCTGAACAGATTGATCTAAATCTTGTAGCAGGTGCCAGCCCAGGTGGTGGTTGTGGTGGTGCTGTCAACTGCAGGACTTGTATGCTGCACATGTACATGTCCGGACCAGCAGGCTGGTCATATATGGATGCACTAGCATCAGTGCCTGCAAGTAGTGAACCTCTGGACTAAAGCTACGACAGTGCCTACTGTTTGCAGGTCTCACTGCCTAAAGACTGGTGACACAAGAGACTAGTCACTGCCGGGTTGCAGCAGCCACTACCAGCATGCTGGGGGCCGAGTGAGGGGGTGTTTGCTGCCATGGGTCTGACCTGTGCATGTGCATGAGCCTGTGCCTTGGCAGCAAGAGAGTGAGCCTGTACTGCTGCCTGGACCTGGGCTTCGGCATGAGCATGAGCCTGCGCTTCTAGGTTGTGGGCGTGCACAGCCACCTGCTGCGCCTCCTGTGCCTCAGGTGCTCCTGCATCATAGGCGTCCATCACACATAGCAGAAAAGAAAAGAGAAGAAAAGGAAAGGCAAGGCAAGGCAAGGAAAGGAAAGGAAAGACAACACCTTTCGGCGTCAATGTAATGAGAAGCCAAGTATTATACTGGGCTGCCCAGGGAGCACACATTGCCCAGAACTAGAGACAGCAAGAGGCAACCAGACACAGTCTGTACACTGGACGATCTTCGTAGCCCATGTTAATCAAAACAGTCAACTGTTTGATGCAATGATGCCCAGCATACCATGCGTGTAAGGTGACTGTGTCTGCAAACCACTTGTGCAACAGTAAGACAGCGTGTGTGACTTGAATTGTAAAGATCAGGCTGCAGAAGTAGTTCAGCTGGGCTCACTAACTGCAATTGACGCGACCAGTCAACAGTCAAAGGCTCAGCAGTGCATACCAAATGAGGCTGCAGACTTCAGATGAGTAGCGTGAGCATTGGCCTGTGCTTGGGCCTGAGCGTGGGCTTGCGCCTGGGCAGCCAAATGCTGGGCCTGTGCCTGTGCTTCCGCATGAGCATGTGCATGCACATGTGCCTGAGCTTGCAGGTTCTGTGCTTCGGCTTGAGCTTCCAAGCTTTGTGCATGGGTTGCAAGGCTTTGAGCCTTGGCAGCAACCTGCATGTGGGCTGGCTGGGAGACCGCCTGATAGCTCTGAGCATGCAGATTCTCAGCATGAGCCTGCACAGCCAGCCGTATGCCTTCAGCATTCACAAAGAAAGCACCATGCCTCAAATGGGAGGCAGTGTGCTTAGTTTCCCAGAGTAGCTGTGGGAATTTGATGCATGCAGGGCCTAGGCTTGCACCACAGCACTGGCGCACAAACTGTAAAAAAGTGCTGTTGTTTTATGCATTCAAACAATAGAATACAATTCACTGAAAAGATACCAAAATAAACTAAATAATGCAAAATCTTCACAAATCAGCAGCTCTGGCTTTGTGCAGATCTGGCATGCAGAAGGTGGCAAAACCAGGCTTGCTCTGCAGCCAGTTGTCATAAGCTGACAATGCCATGGCAAATTGGTGTCGCTGCTCGTTGCTGGGACATGACACATACTTTCAGAGTTTGAGCTTGAGCCTTGAGCGTCTCAGATGCGTTTGCCAGGGCATGTGCTTCCTGAGCTGCCTGGGGCGTCATGCTGCTGGTGCTCTGGGCCTGGGAGGTGGCAATCTTGGGTGACGCCACCATCTGCATGGCTTGAGGCTCTCCACCATTGCTGTGAACCACCAGCGCACCCGGCTGAATGGCCTGCAAGCAACAGCAAGAGTGTGATGTGTTTGGTGGAAGCAACATGTGCAGCGTCAACATGCTCAGACAACAGTGAGGTGCTTGCAGCGCCTGACCATTTTCAGCAAAAGGCTTCGACAAGTTTTGTTGTGAATATTGATTCAGCAATCTTTGCGTTTTAGTCTGAAATGTATCTACTAGGCCCGCAGACCAAACGCCCACAGACTGTAATAAATGATGCCTTCAACTGAGTAGATCTATTTGAAGATCAGCAGCAGCTCATGCATCACGTGCATGTGACAGTCTGCAGCAAGTGTGCAGTAATACATGCTGGACATGGTGTATGCAGTGTGATGCATGCAATAGGAGGGCAGCAGACAAGCTTGTCCTGTGGGCCTGAGGCAGACCTGCTGTGACTGCTGCTGTTGCTGACGCAGCTCCTGCTGGGCAACAGCTGCCACAACTGCTGTGGCTGCTGATCCTGCCAGGGTGGGAGGCGGCAAGGACAGCGTGTGCACTGCTGACACATTGGGCACCTGCACAATCACTGGGGAGCCGACACCTGTCAAGGCATTGTTGGCCAGAGAGTTGCTGGCCAGCGTCATACCACCTGCAGCAGTGCCAAGGCGATGTCTCACTGCAAGGTTGCCTAGGCAACAGGAAAAGCTTAGTGTGCACATGACAGAGGCTGCAGCCCTCCATGCAGGTGCTTTGAGTTCCATCATACATGTACAGATGACTTTTGCAGCTGTGATTGTGCAGAAGGTTTTGTAGAACAGTCAACCAAAGCATTGTAAAGATGCTCAGCCTTATAACTGCACCCTGAATGCACCTTGTAGGTGTTGCAGATGTGACTTGTTGTCGCATGACCAGTACCAAGAACGAGCTTGCACGACTAAAGACCAGGGATCATCAAGCATGAGTCTTAATGGCAAGCACCTGCCATAGCCGTCGCCAGCTGTTGTCGATCATGGTCAAATCCAGTGATCTGTGGCATCTTTGTGTCTGGGTCCCCTTGCAGGCTGAATGGCTGTTGCTGCTGCACCATTTGCATGTGTGATGGACTGTTCTGCTCCCATGACTTGAGCTGCTGTTTGTGGTTCTGCACACATGCATTTATTGTCAGGACCTTCTTCTTGGGGTCAGCCAAAGTGCTGACCTGGCATGTTGAGGTACATCCACACATTAGCAATTGCTTGCAGGCACTTTGCAGAGGTTATTGAGACATCGTTCTGCAACACAGGGACAAACACTGTTGACCTACAAGTGTAAATGCACTGTGCTACTGCTGTACGGCAAGAGTCTGACATTTTCTGCGTGGATAACATCTGTTCTACAACATCTATAAGCGGGCCCATCATGACCATCAGTGAGCAATGTTGAAGTTTGCCCTGACCTGTAACAGCTGTTCCCTGGCTTCGCAGTGCTTTCGCACATCACCACTAGCAATGCCTCGCACAATCTTGGCCAAGGTAAGCCTGCTCTTTTCTCCCCGTTTGCCCACCCCACCCAGCAAGTGACCAAGCAGCTTGCATTCGTCTGCCAAGCGCTTCTCATCAGCCTTGGTCTCAAGCCTGCCACTGAACCTCCCTTGCAGGTGTGGTTTGCGCACTTTGTTCCCTCCACGCTTGGTGTTTGTGTCGCTGTCATCCCCTTCATCATCTGTTTTGTCTTCGCCTTCACGCAAGTCCTCTGTTTCACGCATGTGATCATCAACCTCTGCATCTGTGCCATCGTAGCCATCCAGACTGTTACGTTGTCTCACAGCGCTGGAGTTGCACTGCATGGAGGGGCCCACTGCAACCCCTGGCTGCATGGACGGAGGGGGTGCCATGTCCTGAACCATCATTGCTGAGTATGGCTGGCGAGGCCCATGCTGACTGCTTTCAGACTGGGACAGCACAGACATTGCGCAGCAGAATGTAGCCTGAAGACAGGAAGGATGGTCTGAGGCTGCTGATATGCGCTCAGAGACAGCTTCCTGGCCATCAGCCTGCAATGAGGCAACCGTTGTTGGAGAGCAGAAGCATCAATTGATGCCTGATACGGCACAGCGTGCTACTGCAGTCAGGGTATGCTCAACTTGAGCTACTGTTGTCAGGTAAGTGCACCCACACATGCACAACACAGATAACCGGTCCATACAAAGCGAAAATTCGCAACGACTGCGGCGAAAAAAGCTACCCACAACGCACAGGCTTTGTTGCAGCAGCAGCATTTGCCTGTGAGATCGGCAAGTGTCACGTGCAAAGCTCAAACAGCAGACAAGTGGCTAAGGTAGTGGTGACTCAAACGCACCGGCGTTCCCGGACGTCACTGCGACACAGCTATGCAGACACTCACGCGGTCGCACTAAATGCCAGCAAATGTTATGCCGCCACAAATGTTTATCGGCCTGCGCAAGCAGCGAAGGTGCAATTCAAACGAAACGACTTGCAGTGATAGACGCCGAAAATAACGAACGGCATGTCGAAGTTGTCGATTTACGACCACCTCAGATCATCTCGAACTGATCACCTGTTTGTCTTGGCTGCGTCATATATATACCGCCTCTGCGCGACTTTAAGCGAATATAACTGATGTCAACCACCTCTACCGAAAACACGTTCAGCGCGACTGCGATCCTGTGTCGTCTGAGCAACATCTGTATGTCATCTGAATTGCACCCCAAATGTCTTGTATTGGCAAGGCAAGCTCGCAAAACCTGCGCTCGTTCTGCGGCAATGCTAAACGCGGAAATTTGTTGGAGCGATCGCAAATTAGGGTACCGATATTGTCTAATTATAGTGACAAACCATGTTAGCTCCCCGTGTGACGTTTTCACATGGATTTAGAGTCCCACTGCAGGTGTTGCTTCTACAATGCCCTCTTTTGACACCTGTTCATCGCGCCAAAAGTAATGGCAGCCGCAGCACTCTTTGGGCTTCATAGCCCGGGCTAATGATCATATTTGCTTTCTTTGTTTCGCTACTTTCCCGCAGGGCATTCTTGGACCCACATTCGCAGTCATACATCTAATTAGTTTACAAACAAACTTGTTAATTCACAAATCTAGCCTAGGCTAGACTAATTTGTGCCATTTTCGAGACTTGGCGTGACTGCTCGTGCGGATGAACGAGGAGTACGTGCAAGAAGCACCAAAATGTTGGCAGCTCTACCCAGTTCTACAGGTACTAAATGTTATAACTTGTTTCTGTTGCGTCAAATTTGCAACTGTGAACACCCCCAGAAAAAGCATACTTTTATCCGGTGACACATTGTGCTTTCAGGGAGTCGATGCTCTCTGAAAGCAGAATGTGTCACCGGATGCTCTGCAGCCCGGCGAAGCACAATTCTTGTTTGGCAGTTGATGGGTCATGACAGACTGCAAGCCACACAGGTCTTACACAGGAGCAGACCACGTGTACACTCACACTTTACCTGCAATACTGTCCATCATCCCTCCTACTGTGTGACAGCCTTGTGTGCCTGCAGGCTCGCCAGGTGTACAGGCATCATCTTATTTCGATGTTAGTTTCAGTGATTCCAGTCAAGCACAGCGCTACACTCTTGCCAAGTTGGGTGCAGGACGAGACTCTGGGCTCATGTATCGTGCAGATTTTGAGGAAAGACTCCGATGGAGAGTGACACTCTGACACAAGTACCAGAAGGTATTCTCAATTGCAGGTATTTGCAAGCGAACTTGACGACGCAAGCTACGTGTAGGCATGCAAACTGTCCAATAACAGATTGAGTCGTACAAGACGCTAAAAGTCCAATGCCAACATGTCAAGGTGCATATGAGTCCTTCAATACAGGCGTGAACTGGACCAGCGTGTGTTGCGTGACATCACGGAAGACTTTCGCTGGCACATTGTAGCAAGGGAGGTACAGTTCGGCATCAATGGCTTGATTGCTTATGATCAAAGTGTTAAGGAAAGCTGAGGTCAAACCGAAAATCTAAACGGCTAACTTGAAAAGGCTAATGCTACTGATCATTTGCAGTACTCATACTTTCAATCCAATTTGGGTGCTATTGTCTGGCAAGTCACACGCAGCTCAAAGATTCTGCATGCAGCAACTGAGCTGTGGAGTCTTTGAGCAAGCGTCTGCCTAGTGGACCATGCATGGGCAGCAGAATTTGACCAGCAGACCTTGTGAGTCACAAGTTGTTGACCCTGATGTACAATGTACTCTCTGCTTTACAACTCCTATATGAAGTTGCTGAAGCTGTACTGGACATTGCGCAAAATAAAATCAGTCAGCTAGCCCACACTGTCTCATACTACATGAACATGAAATGCTGCGCTATCTGCTTTGCATGACTACTTCTGCCGCACCTGTTTCCATCGGAATACTCTGTTTTGACTGTCACCAGTTTCAGATGGCTGAAGCTTGCGTTTCCTGCCTTTACCCTGCGCAGCAATTACATGTGCATAAGGCATCATGCGAAACTATGGTCGCTGCAGAGTCTGCCTCGTGCAACTTTGCAGTACAAACAGTCCCTTCTTAAAAGCCAGCAGGGCAACTCACCATGACAGCTTTCTCCATGTCCATGCTCCCAGCCATGCGTGACAGGTTGTTTTGCCTGTCATTACGCTGTTGTAGCTCCCGATATGCTGCTTCACGTTTCCTGAACATTGCACAAAATGCTTGACAAAATGCATTCACAGTAAAAGTTGAGAGCAACCACCACTCAAAGCAACAGCACTCCCACCTGTCTGCTTGCCGCCAGTTGTGCTTAGTAAGTACTTCAGGTTCTTGCAGCTGTGCTGTCCTCGGTCTGTTGAAGCTTCTGGTCAGAAGCTCATTTGGAGTGTCAAAATGCTGTTCAGCTGAGAAGGATTGCACTGCAGCCTGGTCGTCTACAAACACCACATGCTGCCGCGGAGCCGCAGCCCCCATGAATTGCAATTGTGATCGCAGGCGATCCACTTTCTGTATGGAGACAAAGTGGCCACATTTGATTGCTATTGTTGTTGTTCATGATAACATACTTATCGTGAATAACGCACTAAGAGCAGCAAATCAGCTTGCTGCTGTAATTGCTGTACATGCCAGTGCAGGTGATTGCTGTGCTTACTTTCTCTGTGTGAAGATCAGCATGCATACATCTCAATCACTGTACTAACAAGAACAGCAGCATAACAGCAACCTAATCAGACCTTCCTGCGCAAGATTCTGTGCACAGCGTGGCTGACATTCATAAAACAGCACAAACCACTTTCCCTGTCTTATTGCATATGAAGCTCGTACCTTCATTTCTGTCTGCGCCTTCAATGCCAAGTAGCTAGCATCCTGACTTTTCATGAACCGCAGCTCTTGTTGAGAATATTTGTTTGCCTCCGTAACACTGTAAACAGAAAAGTTGTGCAAGTCAAATGGATGCAACACTGTCACATGTATTCCTGATGCATATGGGACAAAAGCCTGGCAGTTTGGAGTGTTACCTGCCAGCAGTCACACCTCCTTTTGTGCGTTTACGCTCCATGGCAAAATAGAATTCGTCAGGATTTCGTTGCTCAGCCTTGCGCCTAAGGTTCTGCAAAGATGTGTAACAAGTTATGTAAATATACGACCGTTTCATGCAAGTCCATCACAGGATCTTGCAAAACAACACAATACCTGGATTTCATTTTCTTTTTTGTGAAAGTCTCTTGCACGCTGAAGGTAGTCTTTCTTTTTCTCAAGTAAACCAAATTTTCGTCTATCGCTTCTGCAGCCAGCAATCGCGACATTCAGTGACATCGCGTACTCATCTTTGGTTTGAATGTGTAAGGAAGTGAAGCAAATACTTACGGCTGAGAGCGCTCCTTGTGTGTTTTGCGCTTGACGGCGTTCTTCAGCGCGGAAGACATACTAAACACCAGCTGCAAGCCAGCTCACGCGCGAAGTCTCTCGCTGGCAAATAACAGAGCAGATGTAGGGGTGCGCTCCTGCAAGGGCGGTGTAGCTCAAGGCGTCCAGGTGCAGTTTGACTTGAATCGCTGTGCGAACACGCCTGCCGTGTCTACGCGTACGAGATAGCGCTCTCTATCTCGCCCCGTCCAAGTGCCCTGCCGCCTGCGACTTTGCTCACGCTTGGCCTGGCCATCGAGAGGACACTCAACTTGCCTTGCCAACGCGTGCGAGTTGGTGCAAGGACCACGTCTCAGACATCGATCAGAGCTGACCAGTCCTCGTAAAGCGTGTCGGTCTGACCGATCTTGCAGATTCCGTCACAAGCACTTGTGGTAGCCTTTTGCGTCTGCTGGGAATCCAGATCAGACGCTGGCAGCCATGCTGGGTGCTCCAGTCTGTTCTGGTGCTGTGGGTAGCATGAAGCCTCACGTTCAAGTCTTGAACAGTAGACAACCACTTCGCCTACAAACGTTGACTTCTAGGAAAGCCCAGAATTTGACAAGCTCCAGCCAGCACTGCGGTTTTAGATCAAGGCGCAACAATGCACAGACCGTTTGCAAGAGCTTAGCAAACGAAGGCAACAAGAGCAAAAGCACAGAGTTGACAGCAGAATCCATGCTAAAGAAGGCAGTCTCTTTCAGCTGGGCGCCCCTAGCCGTGGCATTGCCTGTTTACTTTGGTCATGGGGGTGGAGGCAGCGATGGTCATGGAGGCGGGGGTGATGGTGATGGCTCAGGCGGGCCAGGCCAGGAAAGTAACAACAGCAGGAATGTTATTGCTGACATTGCTGATGATGATGATGATGAGGAGGAGGAAGAAGAAGAGGAGGAACAAGATGAGGACGAGGAGGAAGGAGATGACGATGAGGTCAGTGCATGATGATCACTGTACTAATTCTCTTGTTGCAACTTTGCAACAAACAGCGCACCATAGGGATGTGCATGTATCACACTGGTCAGCAGTAACCCTGAACTCCATGCACCCAATGCCACAACTTTGACTGCAGCACGCAGACACACCGTTGGGAATGCCACACGCTTGTTGTCTCAAAGACATCTCTGCATATCCCATGGCTTGCTATGCTGCCCAGCATGATGTTTGCGGCAAAACACATGTTGCTTTATACACCCGTGAACAAATCTGCTTGGACATTTGCACAGGAAGATGAAGAAGCAGCAGCGCCAGTATCCCAGAGAAGAAAGGAGGTGGATGTTGAAGAGGATGACGAGGACGATGACCATGAGTACATGACAACTGAGGGAGGCTTTGTCTGTGAAACTGTAGTTGCTGATGGGCTGCCCAAAGGAGCTGGCATACCAACTGAGGTATGGCTGCACAACAGTTTCATGAAACCCTCTTACAGTCTGCAGTGACTGCACTCTTCATACAGTCACGCCTGCAGTCTCACTGCTTTCCCAAGCAACCCTGCATTCCTGTAATGACTGAGCATGCTATGGTGCTTGAGCGATGTTGCACACTTGCATGGAGATAGATATTTGCCTGTGCGAGCTGGGTTACAGGCCTCTGCTGGACAAAGTATCTGCTGAGCGTGCAGAAGCTAGATGTACAAACTTGACATCACAGGCATGCATGTTTGTGCAAGGCATGCCACTAACTGGCTTGGCTGTGCTGACTGCCAGGATGAGCTGTTTGCATCGCTGCGGTGTCAACCTAACTTCCCCTGTACCAGGCAAGAGCTATCCGAGGACCTGAAGACACTGTTAGGGTATGTTATGCCATCAACGCAGAATGCCTTGTGTAACATTGACTGCGCCTCACATCAGCATGATGCTTGGTGTGGATGGAAGCATGCACAGTCAGGAGTATGAGCATGCAGCTGCTATGAGTTGCATCACTGTTCACAGCTGTCCCTACTGCACTGCTTGGCAGTAGCACAGACGGTAGCTGGAGGCCGTATACCACAGTGACACCACAATGGCAACAGTGCCTTGTGCACAGAAGCCCTGAAACAGCAGACCCTGCAAGGCCTGAACTCACTCTCTGACTTAATTGGCCAGACAGTGTTTCTCAGGATAGTGCCTGCAAGTCCAGGGAATGCCCTGCAGGACAGGGCTGTTTGAGGGTGTGGACGCGAAAGTGAAGCCCATGAAGAAAGGCAAGTCCCAGGTCAGGTTTATTTTCAAGGAGAAGGTGTGGCCTGAAATGCAGTCGTTCAGGGTGTCTCCCTCAGGTCATCTCCCCTCCCCCCCCCCCCCCAATGCACCTCCTGACACCCACTTGCATGCAGCTGATGCAGCTACAGCAATTTTGCCTATGGCTTAGAAGCACTCACATTGCTGTCTCAAGGGTCATGATACACCATGCCGTGCTGTGCCCATTGCAGTCCTTTGCAACATAAGAGATCAGCTCAATTGCAAACAATACTGTATACTCTATTGACACAAAATTGCTTTGTGAGTCAGCGAGGAATGATGACAGGGCTTTGTGGTCAGACAAGCTGGCAGTCCTCCCATTTTCCCAGCTGCAAGAGCTAATGTGGCATGCTGACATGCGTCGCGCCTGCAGGTGGCAACAGTGAGCTGCTGATTCCCAAGGAGGAGGTAGCCAAGGTGTTGAAGCAGAAGACTTTGGGACCCACTGGCATGAAGGGCTTGGCTGCCATCAAGAATGTTGTAGAGAAATGGTCAGCCTTTAATTGCACAGCCTTGTGTGACAACTTGCACTGTTGACTGACAGCAACGCTCTGTCTGGCTGTTGCGCTATGCTGAGTACAGCACATTCTGTCCACAGTCATCTGTTGTGCTGTTCAGGATTGTTTGCTGTCATAATGTGTTGATTCCCATGTGCTGCACTGTCATGCTGGCAGTCACATGCTGATAAGACCTTGTCCACAATCACCTGTTTTGTCTCAAAACCTCTTGTTATCAAGCTGTGTTTATTGCATTAAATGTTATCACATGCAGAAACTGTGGTTGCAGAATCAGCCATTGTGGAAGGCAATTTGTGCATGCATAGCTGTGGAAGCAGCTTCAAGGAGGGCCATATCCCAGCATGTCAGTAGCACTGCTGCTTTGACTAATCCACAATCCCTGTACAATGCATCCAGTGCCCAACTTTGAATGTATCCCTTTGTTGGCAGGTACCATGATCATGGCTTTGTGTTTGCATACATCCGTGACTTTGAGGGTATGGACTCTGGCAACATCAATGCCAATGTGGTGGAGGGCAAGGTGAACCGAGTGAATGTGGTGTATGTGGATGACAACGGCAACCCAAAGAAGGGTGGTGGTGAAACCCCTGTTGAAGTGGTCGAGCGGGAGCTGCCCTTTCACGTAAGATTTCCTACGACAGATGTGGCTGTCGACAATGGCATGCTGCAGAGAGCCTGCAGCAGCAGGTGGCAAAGCAGCCTGTGTCTTCAATGTGTGCAGGAAAGACAACAGTGACAAGCTTTTCTGGTACTGTAGCTGACACAACAGGGGCGAAGCATCACTATTCTGTCATATAGGGACTGTCATAAACAGCTTTGTCCCCCATGTGTTGCACTCTTCACCAGCATGTGCACAAACATGCAACAGTTGTAAGAACCATGTAGTATGTGCAGAAACATGTGGCATGGCAGAAGTTGCGCATGCAGCATGTCCCCAACAGTGCTGTGTGTCACTAAAGAGACAGCTTCATGATTGGGCACAGAAGCCGTCTGCAGCTCTGCTGGTGCACACATTGTCTCTGGTGCCATGCTGCCAACATGGTCTCAGCAACAGGGCAGCTCTTGAGTAATATGGTCCTGCACTGCAGGCGGGACAGCTTTACAACACAGATGATGGCAGGAAAGCGCTGCGGGACATCTTTGCCCTCAACCTCTTTGAGAATGTACAGGTATTCACTCGCAGTGTCTCCTGCCCTACAGTGTGTTGATGAGGCATGTTGCCTGAAATGTACCTGTCAGGCATCATGCCTGAGTTGTGAATTGAGTTTCATAGGTTTCTAGACCTAGACAAGGCAGCTGCGCAACACCTGCTCAGCTAGCTACAAGCTTGTCCGTCACTGCAGAGAGCTTGCGTCTTCGTCAAAGATGCATCACGCACTGTGTCTTGTTCTCATATGACTCGCCTAACTCCTGCACAAGCTGCATTTTTGTGTGCACTGTACCTTTCATAGCCTGTGACAACTTTCAACCTGCCTTGATGTGTTCTCCAGGTCATGCCTAAGCCCAACCAGCGTGACGACACCAAGGTAGATGTGGACGTCATGGTGAAGGAGCGGCCCATGAAGACAGCAGACGTGGACCTAGCCTGGGGCCTAGCCCCCAACTCCAATGGCATCCCCCTGCCGGCTGACAAGATGCCCGGGGGCACCCTCACCTTTGAGAACAGGAATCTGGGCAAGAGGGGCAACCAGTTCTCGGCCAGCGTCACTGCTGAGAACTTCCTTGAGCCCAATGATGACATTGGCTTCAAGGTTTGGCTGCTCACCTGTACATAGAATGCACTGTGGAATGAGGTGGTCTTGCTCATACAATCAAGTTGTATGGGGCTTCCAGGTTTGGCTGCTGACCTGTACACAGAATGCACTGTGGAATGAGGTGGTTGTGTTCTTAGGATCTCGTTGTGTGGGCCTTCCAGGTCTGGCTGCTCACCTGTACACGGATCACTGTGACATGAGGTGGTCATGCTCGTAGCATCAAGTGGTGTGGGGCTCTGCCTGACTGAACGCTGTATGACTGCTCGGAACCTCAGACAGAACTGGTCACTTCCCAGTCAGATTCTGGAGTTACATATCAGCCTTGACAAGCTTGAAGCCTAGGACATTCGATTCAGTCAGACTCTGGACTCACATGCCAGCCTTAACAAGCTGAAGACAAGGATACTTGATGGATCTGCAACCACAATCAAACCCCCCTTTGGTCATATCACCTAAGGGGGCCTTGTCGCACAGCAAGGAGCGCGAGGCAGTGCGCACTGTTCTGCTGAACCACTATGCAGACTGAACACAGTCACATGTTGCTGGCCAGCATTGCAATGTGACCAATTGGCATGTGCCAGTCGGGTGAGGCTAGCAGCGGCAGCTGTAAGACAAGGTGCATGTGGTGCAGGTGGATTACAGGCAACCATACGTGCGAGGCACAAGTGACAAGTTCAAGACTGCGTTGGAGGGCACAGCCTTCAACAACCGCAAGACTTCAGGAGTCTTCAACTCAGGTAAGAGGCTCATTCGTTCATTGCCCATCTGTGATGCAATCTTGCGCTCCATAACCAGTATAGTAGAGCATGTGCCTGGGCTGAGAGCAACATACCAGCTGCTGGCGGTCACAATTGCTGAGTCAGCATGTGGAGCAGACCCCAGGTAGATCCTCCAGTGATTGGCCTTAGCTAGTGCTGTGAAGCCTACGCTTGCCGGTCATCTACGCAGACGCGTTAGATGCCCATGCATATATGTGTATAATCGGGATTGATCATTAAGTGGCAATGCAATTAGACTAATTTAACATACTCTAACATACGGATATACAGGCGTATATACGCTTCCAAAGTTGGACATTTGATGTAGATAACAGCACTAGCCTTAACCCATGTCTGCATGTGGCCAATCACTGGAGGATCTTCCTTGGGGTCTGCTCCACATGCTGACTCAGCAATTGTGACCGCCAGCAGACTAGGATAAGCAAATATAAGTTTGGCTTGATGAAGTGACAAAAGCCTGACAGGCCGGAGTGCTCTCAAGCAGCGGATGTGTGCCAGCTGCCTTGGTGTACAGGGACGATAGGAAGTTGGGTTCCCTGGTCATGTTTCTGGATGGTAGCAATGCATCCATCTGTTGACATGGCAACATATCACACAGGCCTGTCCAAAAGGCTTGTCCAACAGGCTTGTGATATGCATCAATGTGGTGTGCACTCCTGGCAAATTGTGCACAGCTGCAGTGCTTGATATCAGCCTGATGTGTGTGCAGGTGGTGATGATGTGCCTGTCGTCTGGGTGGACCGAGCAGGTGCTAAGATTGGTTTCCATGAGACACGCAGCCGCAGCAGCAAAGCCAACTATGGCTTAGTTATTGAGGAGGTGACAACACGTGACGAGCAAGGGCAGATCGTGACAACCGGCAGAAAGATGTTGCCGTCAGGCCATGCAGCAATGGACGGCCCCCCAACCACCCACTCCAGCAAGGGCAAAGATAGGGTGGCCTTCCTGCAAGGGAACATCACGCGGGATGCTACACACTATGTCAATGGCACACCTGTTGGAGCCCGGGATGAGTTCATTGTAAGCTTTTGTCGGCTCTGTATGCCCTGATCTTGATTTGACAACATTTCACTAAAATGGTGTTGTGATGTATTGTGTTGTGTGTTTGGCATCAGTGGCTTTGCCATGATTTGGCAAGACCCTGCTGCAGGATGAGCTTGTGATAGGTAAAGGCGTGTAAATGCAGGGGTCTTTCATGTTGCTCAGCCATGTGTTGCCCTTGCATGCTAACAGACAAAAGGGCCATTCCCTGCTTCACACCACCGTTGCACTAGCTGTACCTGTTTCTGGAAGAGTACGTGGTGTGTAGCTGATGGCATAATGCCAGAAGCCGCAATGTCCAGCAGTGCCATGCTTCACCACAGCGCGTTGATGATGACTTCTTCTGCTTGTTGCCTGCTGTCTGTGTACTACTTGGCAGCAAGTTATAGTTTTCAGGTGGCCAAACCTTGGTATGTGCGGTGCAGGTAGAGCAAAGCCATGCTTCGCCACAGCACTTTGATGATAACTTCTTCAGATCGTAGCAGCGGTTTTCAGGTGGTCAAGCCTTGGTTTGTGCGGTGCAGGTAGAGCAAAGCCTGGGTCTGGGCATCATGCCTTTCTTCAACAAGCACTCCATCAGCCTCACGCGCTTCATCCAGGTCTTCCCCAAGAAGTTTTTGCGACCTGGCAGCAAGGCGCCCCCTCCTGTCCTTGTACTGCACTCCAGGTATGCTGCCTGGTCCCAGACCTGCTTTACAAACCTTAGCATGCTTGACCATGTTTGCTGCATGCTGTGCTTGTATCAGGGGCCATGCAGGCTCCATTTTTTGGTACTTGCATCTTAGCCTTTGAGCAGTTGACATAAGCTAATGCCTGTATCAACAATTCTGCAAGAATGCCCAGGTTTCTGATGCACTACACACATCTGTCTGTCCAGCGTGGAAAGGCTGTGTACATGTGCGTGGTAGTGATGTTGTGCGGTCCTGCAGGTACGCTGGATGCATAGGTGACCTGGCATCATATGACCTATATACCCTAGGTGGCCCATACTCAGTCAGAGGCTTCAATGTTGGTGAGCTAGCATCAGCACGGCGCGTCTTTGAAGGCGCTGTAGAGCTTAGAGTGCCAGTGCCCAAGCTAAATACCCATGCATATGGTTTTTTGGAACATGGCACAGATCTTGGCAGCTCCAAAGACGTTGTCGGCAATCCCACTGAGTACTTCAGGAAAGCAGGCAGTGGGTCATCTGCTGGTGTAGGTGTTAAGCTTGCAGCTGTCAGAACAGAATGCATATGGGATGGAAACACGAGGAGGCGGTGTTTTTGGGCACATTTTGGGGAGAGGTTCTAGGTGCTTGTTTAACAAATACATTTGTTGTCTGGTGGTTTGGTGAATTGCATCATTGTCTGGTCGTGTGTATTTCGTGTCTTAGCAAGTGTGGCAAAACTAAGTGAAGCAGTGCAGCACCTACCCATAACATACCGTGATGTTTTGAGTTGCGTCTCATCGTCGTCACACCAAGACTACTATTCTGGCAGGCATTGACTTTCTGTCATGGTCAATCCATGCCGTTGCTGTGGGACCTGATCGCATAAGCTGCTGTAGTCATCAGATGATTTGCCAAGGTTCTGCCTGCTGTGGAATTCTCAGTCACCGAGACGACGATTCGACGCGGTCTGAACAGCGCTCTCGCCCAGCCTGATTGCCAACTTACGCGCTCTCGACTGCCGTTCTGTAGAGCTTACTGCAGACACGTCTTTCAGTGCGCACAACTACTGTTGAGCTTTGCATGATCAGTGAAGTCACAGCAGCTGTATGACTTCCGGCAGCGGACAGCCTGCCCAGGGTCGCAAATTGATCCCTTTGTTTCCTCTTGCTGCTGCCGACGAGAATAAGCCTTTTGCTCCTTTGCAAGCCGTTCAGCAGTGGACCTCGCAAGTGCAGTCGCAAATACGCTCCAGATTCGACAAAGAAAAGCCGAAACAGGAGTCCGCCAGCGATGCTGTCGCGGCGGCAGCATCTGCCACTCGCCCCAATCCTTCAGACAGTCAGAATCAGGCTCGCTCCTTGATATCAACCTTGTCAAGCAAAGGGTTTGTGTTGGCTAAAACGTCACAAGTAGACCCCGGTCCAGACGCCAAAGCAGTCAGTCCAGCAGCCACTATCTCAAAAGAGGAGCTCGGCAGGGCCACCTGGACGATGTTGCATACGCTCGCTGTCCAGTACCCGCAGACGCCCACAAAGCAGCAACAAAAGGATGTCAAAACACTGGTAGGTTCAGCTCTTGTCACCATTGCATACTGCCCATAATGGTCTTCAAGTCATCGTGAATGCAGGTGGATGTCTTGACCCGCATATATCCCTGCACTGAGTGTGCCCAGCACTTTGGGGAAGTTATCAAGTAAGGCACGAAGCCCACTTGTGTACAACTGTGAAGCGCATAGCACCTATTCATGGTCATGACTCTAGTCGACATGATGTTTCAGGAGTGATCCCCCAAATGTGTCATCTGGACACGAGCTGCAGCAGTGGATGTGCCGTGTACACAACAATGTGAACAAGAGCATTGGCAAGAGGACCTTCAACTGCAAATTTGTTGAAGCGCGGTGGGGCGCTCTGGACTGTGGTGAGCAATATGCGTGCAACATGCAGGGCACACCAAAGAAGTAGAAGCTCAAATTGCAGGCAGTGCGTAATACCTTGACAGCACCAACAGGACAGGACAGCACATTGCTTTGATATCTGTGATGCTCAGAGGCCGTGCCATGCGGAATGGAGGGCAAAGATCACCCAGAAAACCTTGTCAGTGAGCCAGATCCAGTGCTAGCAAGTTGATGACTTCACCACGCGGATCACAGACTTTCACTTGATCTATATGCGTCACATTATAACGATCGGATTGCTGCAAGTACAGCAATGACTGGCATTCAGCAACTCAGCCTTATGACCCTGGCTGTCGATTTTTTGCGCTCTTATAAGGTCTTGGGGCATGGCAGTTTTGCAAGGGGCAAACCGTTGATGCCAGAAGCAGCTGGTCGCACCGGATGCTGCATGTCATGACATGCAGCTTGTTGTCAGCTATGCATGTGCAAATTATTGCGTTATCACTTACACATTGTTGCTAGGGAAGAAATGCCGCATGTTGTGGCAGCATCATAATAGCCCAGAGTAGTTGCAAATGCCAGGATGCAAGGCAGACAAGCTGCACGCCTGCTGTGAATTCAATACAACTCCAAATGTTGACCATGTACCTGCTCATGTGACAGTTGCAACAGCAAGATAGCAAATCAGTGCATAGTAATGTGGTTGTAGCAGCATGCATTTGGCACATCCTCACGTGAGCAGGCAATAGCGCTGTGCTACACACAATGCTGTTCCTGTAGTGAATTCAAAATATAAGACCGAAAGGACTCTCAAGTTGTGAACACTGTGAATGGCAACAAATAGCCAGCAAAGCAAATGTGCAAACACTAGAAAAGGCAAAAAAACAGGGGTGCACAGCTTGTGCAACAAGCATGAGTATGTATTGACTTTGCAAACACGACAATTGACTTAGACAGGACTTTAGCTAAAGTGAGCCTATGACCTCAGCCAAAAGCAAAACAAAATCACTGACGGCCTGCACCTTGCTTAGTTTGTGGCCCTTTTGGCGGTGGCGGCCTGAATTGCTCACCAACTGGCCTTTGCATGTACGTTTTGTCTTGGTCCCATTCCTTTGCTTTGGGTGGCTTGATGCCGCCCAACACAAGCTCTTTGCCACTCTGCACATCACACAATACCAGCTCTTCACCATCCTGGAACATCTGTATTTTTACAGAAACATCCATCTTACAGTGGTACTGTAGACTCAGAACCGTCTATATTGTTACAGAAATGTCCATCCTACAGTGGTGATCCCAAGTCAGAACGCCTAGGGACAGTGAAAATGCATTTCTAACCGGGGAGACGTTTAAGGCAGGCAGCATATCAGCGGCACAGACTCAGCCTGCTTGGCTGTCCAGCACGTCTAAAGTAGCTGCACTGAGAAGGCAGGCAAGTAATGAGACCACACAGGACATTAAGCCGCAAGCCTTTAGGCTGCAGTAGCCTGGATAAGTTGCTTCCACAAAGGTTGAACCATTCATGCCGATGCAATTTGTACACACCCAGACGTCGCTTTCAGGTGTGCAATGCATGACACAATGCTGCAGTGTTATGCTGGACAGCAGGTGAAGATTGTACATACCCTGGTCTTTTTCCCCTTGACGAAATCCCGCCATGTGCCCACTCTGCCCTCGCGAGTGTCCTCCCACTTGTGGTGATGCTCCCGCATTGCCTTCAGCTTGATCTTCTTCTCAGCCTCGTCTTCTTCACACCTTGCAGTGTCATCTTTCAGCTGCAGCATGGGCTGAAGCATCAGCAGCAGATCAAACATCTTTACATGGACACAGACACTATGCAACCAAGGAGTCGACCATACTGAAAAATATGGTCATGCACGACTGTTGCTGCAGTTCAAAAAAAGGGATCGGACGCAAATGCTTCACCCCATGTGCATACTGTGACTCATTTAGCCTAGTCTGTAGAACAAAACAGAATCTGACCCTCCATGCCATAACTTTTCATTGTCCAATTGATACTGCTATGAGCCCTCTGTCGCCTAGGGCTTTGCTTGCAACTGGCCAAAGGCAACAGGTGTGCCCATTGCATTGTGCTCACCCTCTGAGTCAGCTTGCGTTTCCTGAACTCTGCTCTGGCAAGAACATCTCTGGCCTGAACCTTCCATGCCTCATGATACTCTGGTGACTGAACATACTTTGCCTCCACACCCTTCTGGCCCTCCTGCAGTCATCACCAACGCATGAAACCCAATGCCTGCTGCTTCATGACACAGCATGCAAGAATGACTGCTGGCACCACACTGCTCTGCATGCTTGCAACATGCAGATGCCAGGTATGCTCAGTCGGCCTTGAACCCCCACAGTCAGCTTGACACAAATCCCATTGAAATGTCTGTCCGTCACAACATAACTCACCGAGATCCTTTACAGCTGCAGTGTTTTGGCATGCGCTTGTTATGGGCACATGGCTAGTTGAGACAAGCAAAAGTCAGGACAAACGGATTCAGTGCTCACCGCATGCAAAACGCTGGCTAGTCGTGTGGCTGCATCATTCTTTGTCTTCTTTCTCCACTCCTTGAGGACGTGATCTACATAGCATAATCTGAACGTCAGCAACACAGATTTGCCACAATTTCATGCCTGGAAGGCCATGCCTTGCCAATAAATAGACTCTATACAGACTGCACAAACATATTCTGTTCCAACATGGACACACTGCAGAGCACCTTGTCCAAATACAAAGCTGAAGAAAGGTTGACATGCACAGGTGGTTTGCCTCGCAAGCTTCACACACCTTGGGCCAGCGTCAACACATACAGAAGTTCCTTCATCTTCTCCTCATTGTTCAGCTGCTGCTGTGCTTGACCAAGTGTCTCAAAGGCATCTTGTGCCTTGGGGTGCTTGCACTTATCAGGGTGCACCATGAGGGAGGACTTCCTATATGCCTTCTTGACATCCTCCACAGAAGCATCAAAGCGCAACCCAAGCTGCTCAAAGGGGTTCAGTTTGAAGGCACCAAGTATCCTGTGCACCTCGTTCTCCCTGTCTACATCGCGCATTCCATGAAAGAATGCCTGCAGTATTAAATCAGCAGATCAGTATAAGTACATATCAGCACTTTGGCCATAATAGCTTTATAAGACTGCACAAGGGTTTGATTGGGGCTCGGTTGCTTGTGATAATACCTTGAAATGAAACAATGCATGCCATACAACAAGGAGGGGGTAACAGCATGCACGCCAGGCCACTGCTTGCTGTATGTGGTGTAGTCACTGAAGAAACGCACTCACCTTGAGCAGGGTACCCTCATCGGCAGCAAGAGCGGAAGTGCTTGGAGCGCTTGAGGATGTTCCTGCCTCCGACGGACCCGGCTCGCCTGAAACTGCTGAAGGTTCCGTGCCATTCCCTGCGATTGCAGAAGAACTAGCTGCAGCAGAGCCCTGTGGCTCCTCTTTGGGCGTTGATGCTGCCGTGGCTGTCATCACACAACAGGGTGTTGTTGTGACAACCAAGTGCAAAACAATTTTGACAGACAAAGGTTGTGAAGCGCGTTCAAGAAACGCCTTTTGGACAACTGACCAGGCTTGCCCTATCCAACGTGCCGGTGTGCAGACGGTGGATGGCTGTGAGCTTGATCTGCAGACTAGCAAAACACACAGAGAGCAAAATAAGGGGATAGCACTGTGACAGCCCGAAATGTGGCTTTGCGAAAGTCTTGGGGCACCGCACGTACGCATGTATGGAAGTGAGTCATCACGTCAATGCAACAGCCGTCTGCAAGTGCATTTGTTGCAGCGAACAGCTCGAACTCTGCGGGGTCAGGGCATTGCAGTGCTAGTCACTGACTTGATTGTGGCTTGTGCATTAGCTTACTGTGGCATCTGGTCCCTCGAGCCATACAAGTATGGCCGGGAATGGTTTACGAGCAGCAGGTGGCGTCGTCAAGAAAACCGCCAAAAGGGCTGCTAGCGGGGGGTTTTCAGGTACTTGATCAGTCAGCAGCACTCATATGTTTTTGCGTGTCGGTCAGCTGACATATTCACCCGCTGTGCCCCCCTGTGCAGGCATTGAGTTTCACAAGAGCAAAGGCCAGCATATTTTGAAGAACCCGTTGGTCGTTCAGTCAATTGTAGACAAAGCTGGCATCAAAAGCACAGATGTTGTACTCGAGATTGGACCTGGAACTGGTAACTTGACAATGAAGTTGCTAGAGAGAGCCAAAAAGGTTATTGCTGTAGAGTATGACCATCGAATGGTGAGGCAATTCAGATAACAGTTTGCTGCATGCACTGGTGTTTCAGTCAACTGCATGTTGTTGCATGTAGTGAATGCTGCTCAAACTCTTCAAATTGTGCAGGTGTTGGAGCTGCAACGGCGTGTTCAGGGAACACCACATGCTGCACATCTTCAGGTGATTATTGCACTTCCACTTTGCAAGTTTTGCTTGACTTGTGCCACGCTTTGTACAAGTTGACAGATTGGCCAGTTTTGTACAGGTCATACAAGGAGACGTCTTGAAGGTGCAGCTTCCATACTTTGACCTCTGTGTGGCAAACATCCCATATCAAATCTCATCCCCACTGACCTTCAAGCTGCTAGTACACAAGCCAGTCTTCCGCGCAGCCATCATCATGTTCCAGCATGAGTTTGCAATGCGGCTGGTGGCCAAGGCAGCAGACCCTATGTACTGCCGGCTGGCAGTGAACACACAGCTGCTAGCCAGGGTGAATCACTTGCTCAAAGTGGGCAAGAACAATTTCAGACCGCCTCCTAAGGTTGACTCAAGTGTAGTCAGAATAGAACCTAGGCACCCGCCCCCACCTGTAAATTTCCTAGAGTGGGATGGGCTTGTACGACTCTGCTTTGGGCGCAAGAACAAAACGCTGGGCGCAATCTTCAGGCAGAGCAACACCTTGCAGCTGTTAGAGCGCAATTTCAAGCTGTACCAGGCGTTGTCAAGTCAAGCGACGCCAGACACTACTCAGGACACTCTCAGCGCAGCAGTGAACAGAATGGCAACTGATGAGCCGGAGAATGACAGCGAGTCTGTCGCTGACATGGACATGGATGGACAGTCGGTGCAGGGCCACGCAAGCAAGAAGAACAGCAAGTACTCCGAAGAGTTCAAAGCTAGGATTCTTGCTGTCCTGCAAGACAGTGATTACAGTGAAAAGCGATCAGCTAAGTTGTGTCAAGATGACTTCCTGCAGTTGCTGTCTGTTTTCAATGCTGCGGGCATTCATTTTGCTTGATTCACTCAGCCTGGACAGACTTTGCTCTGAATTTGTTCGTGTTGTGTGTGATGTTACTTTTCATCTGACCCTGAGCTGATATTGTCCACTTGCCTTGACGTATATTGATGGCAAGTGTCAGCTGTGTCATGACTATTGTAGTTCTGCGACAGAAGTTCGTCATTGTAAGATACAGAGGTTCTGTTGCTTGACCAAATATTGCACACGTACTATGCAGCATGTGAGTACTCAGTATATTAGGCAGTAGGTCAGGAGGTCTTGCCAAGTTGCGTGCGTTGCTGAAGATCAGTGTAGCACTTTGAAGATGCATATGTGGGCATCGTACTAGTTCCATTGCGATGGCATCTGACGATTCAATTCAACCATGGATCAGGAAGTCTTGCGTTTCTGCAGCTAGTCTATTGCTTCTGTTTGCAGCATCAGGGCACAACAATAGCACATTGATAGTGGCGGTCAACATGACCAAGACAAATGTCAGCATAGCAATAAGCAATGTCAAGACTACCACAAACCATATCGAAACATGACAAGGTAACTTTGCATATGCTACCCACTGCGATCATGTTGCCAAATTTCAAAGAGACCGAATCTGGTAAAATCTATTCAGCATTGCCAAACTGTCTATTCATACACAGGTCCTCATATGGTGTCTGCACCATATGGATCTTAGGCTTCCTTGTTGATGCACAGTGGGGTTTGCAGAGATGTCTTTTGCACTTTAAAGCAGGTGCGTGGTTGCAGAGGATGTTAGTGTTCCAGAGTCATAGGCAGCTGCTCCACTGTTTGAATGTTGTGCTGCATTCAGTATGTTGTACCCTCAGGAGGCTGCGATAGCTTTCTGTTGTTCGCACTGGCCATTTCTCGTCTTAATTCAACCAGTATGGTCTCAATGGTGTACTTACTGCTCCAATTGCTGAGTACATGGAAGTTTCTGGCATCTACCTGCATTGAATTGACATGCAACCTTGGAAAGATAGGTTCAGATTCAGCACAAACAAGGCATGCAGACAAGCTTACCACGCCGTTGTGACCAACACAACTCAAGTTGACTCTGGTCTCAAACCTGACTTGTGGAGCCTGCACTCCCAATCATGGATGAGCAGCGACCCCATATGGCACAAGAAACGAGCCATGTGACAAAACAAGCATTTGCAAGAGCAAACTCACCTTGCCAGGGTAGTTCTGATCGCAGTAAAGCTTGACAGTGTAAATACGCCCATCATGTACCGTCTGCAGCCATGCACGATTCAGCCAGCATGGCTACAACTGATCGCAGATAGCGTCTGTAGCGATGAGAACTCACATTTGCAGGGCCAACAATAGCTCCAGCCCAGTATCGCATCAGCAGGTCATCACCGTCATCAAGTCCATAGCTGACGTTGCCATCTCCACCTTTAGTTACCTTTTCACCTTGCTCGAGCTCTTCAAGCAGTCTGAAATTCCGTGGCACTGCAGGTATTGAGCTTGGTGAGAAGCTTTGAGGGAAACACAAGTCAAGATGTGTTCACATCGAGCTCACACAAGTATGCACTCTCGTTCGCAAATGCTGAAGGAGACACGGGTACATGAACCAGTTCTCACCGGTAACTCCGGCCATGTCAGAGCACGTTTACCGGTGCTTGACTATGACAACCACTGGAAGCAAATACGGGCGTTCGGCACGGCCCCCGATAATTGTTTTTCTGACCTGTTGCACAACAGCACTGCAGGATGTCTACGACACGGCTATGCGGCAAATGTCTTTACGTCGGTGAAGCGACAGCTCGCACAACCCAGCTTTGCACAATGACAGCAACAGTCGGGCACTATACCTTAGGGTTTTTTAGGGCTTGTAGCAAAATTTGGGGAATTCAAATCCTCTGTTGCTCCTACAGTTGACCGTTCAGGTTGGCCGTGAAGCTTGCTAGATGCTGTCGCGACTGTGGTAGTTGCACTTGTTCAAGATTGCAGCTCAAGCTTTACACGCCAGCAGCACTCTTGAGGCACGCTGGTGCTCCCAACTGCAAGACCACTGTTTAAGACAAGAATCTTACCAGCTTTTGCATTTGCAAGCTCGCAGCAAGGTATTGAAGACACATTAGGTCATGCACAGCAGACAAATCTTGTCTCATGTAGAGGTCACGGTCTTCGGGGTCACAAAAGCAGATGCCTGGCAGCGCTGCTGGGGTGTTTTGCTGGCGATGCTTTAGGTTTGTTCACTGTCAATTTTGCAACATTCCACCTTCCTTAGCTTTCTTACCAATCACTGCGTTAGATTTGACAAGAGTTGCTGATAGCTGCATGGCAAAGCGTTTGCTGATTCAACTGACTGCGTCAACTAGGGGCTCCTGTTGAAGGAATGTTGGGGGTATATCTTGGTTTTGAAGAGCGGGTAAGGCTTCGGTTAAGGAGTGACTCTGAGCAAAAACAAAGAAGGGTGGACTTGGCATCATATCTCAGGACAACGTGCACTTTTTGGGCAGATGGCCCACCAAAGATTCACAGATGACACCCAGATGACCATGGCTCTAACACAGTCCTTGGTATGCTGAGAGGCACGTTGTGTTTGGCTATGTGACAGCCTGCATGACATCCTGCATTGCACATTCAGGTAAGTGGATGGTCCAATGCTATCTGCACAGGACGTATTTGTTTATGGCTGATGCAAGGTGCAACTGGCTGGGGTTGCCATCCTGGCCTGCAGGCACTGTTTGCAACCCATTCTAATATGACTAACTGTCTGCAATACTTACAGGTGAGAGTGGGTGCCTGTGATGCTGCTGATGCTTCCAAGGCATACACAGAGGCGTTTGATGCCAACAGATAGGGTCATGCAGCAAACCAATGCAGAAACCATGCACCAAACCAATGCTGACAGCGTGCTTGTATAAGCAGAGCCTTAAGCAGCACACTTGAGGATCTTTGATACTCAAGCAGCAATGCACCCGCTTGCATTGTGACTTGGCAGCAGGTCACACTGCTCTGCTAAGCTTCTGTGGCAACAGCAGAGGCCCTCTGAGTGAGACGCTGCATGCACATCACATGCATACTATACGGATTGTTGTGAAGACCTGGCCTGCTGTGAGAAATTGTCGGCTAGTCTTACATTGCTGTGGTGATCTGACGCTGTCCCTCTAGTGCATTGATTGCATATTGCATTGTGCGTCACAACTGGGTCAAATGAAGCTGTTCCAGACTTGCATATTTACTCAATATTGAACGTCTATGGCTGATGGCATAGGGGCTATGGTGCTTTGGCCTGCAATGCTCTGAGTCACCTGAAGGCTGGCGTAATCAAGTTTCAGGATAGTGGCAGGCTGGATTTTCCTGCATCATTTGCCAACGGCGGTGCTGTGAGTATTGCCCCTGTTGGCTTGGCCTACTGGTCAGCACACAGTACCATAAACTCTCTGGCACTCTGGTTATATGTGTGCATTTTGCGCACGCACTAGCTTTTTGCAAGCCTGTGTTGTCGTGCCCCTTGCTCTCCTGGTTGACGAGCAGTGCATCATACTGTCACTGAAGCTTGGTCTGGCACATACACATGCATTGCCAGGCACAAGGGGTGCTTGGTTGTCCTAGGCAATGCAAGCCATGGTGAGTTGCCTGCAGGCATGCCAGCTTACACACCTTATGTAAGGCACTTGAGGATGCACTGCTGTGCACCCACGTTTGCTCAGAAGGCATTGAGGGTGCCTTCATTCAGGCAGCTGCCATCATTGCTCTTTCCCAATCTGTAGTGTCCCAAAGTAAAGGGTACTTCTTCCCAGAGTGGTAGAAAGACACAGTGGAAGCTTTTCAACTCAGCTGTGTAAATGCTGCTGTACATGGCAGAATTGCAGCTACTGGGCCCATTAGCAGCCCTGCTGCCCTGCTAACCCACCTGCAAGCCCTGGCAGGCTGCCTGCAATGCAAGTCAAGCTGCAAGTGCTGTCAGATGCTTTACCAGCTGCACCTCAGCCACAGCAAGGGGTGCCTTGCATTGATTGGGAGGGGGCTGCGGCTTCTCAGGCCTGACAGTATGATTGCGAGGTGTAGCGTGAAAACCACAATGTTGCAAAAGTGCTGGACATCGGTCGCCATAGCCTTGCACGCCATCCAATCATCATGCTTTTGCTTATTTGTGCTTTTTTGCATGTGTAACCACTCTCACGTGTAGCCGGCAGCGAGCTTGGTGTGTCATTCATCTCAGCCTGGTACAAGGGAGAGTACACATCACAGACGTCAGAGCTACAGGCTTTGCAAACACAAGTGACAGATTTCAAGCCCTTGACAAAGAGGTCTCCTGATGCTGGGATGCATGCAAGCAGGTATTTGAGCAAGTGGGTTATCAGATAGGAGCTCTGGATGCAGCTGTGTGTGCGCTGTGGGGTGTGTGCAGGCACTGCCGCCACCCCAAAGCAGCCATCATTGCTGCTGCTGTCAGAGGTGTTTCCACCTCTTGCTCTTGCACTGTACAGAAAGTTCTGTATAAAGGGCTCTGGAAAGCACTTCCAACAAGCTTGTTGCAGACAGCTCTGTAAAGGTCTGTCAGAAAGCGCTATCAGAGAGGCCTCTGAGACAGCTGTCCAGAGGATTCCCAGATGGTGTCATTCAGACATCTTGCATGAACAGGGCTGTATGAGGGCTTGTCTGGCTAGCTTTGGACATTGGGCAGTGTGAGTGACCAGTATGCCTGGTCAAGTGCTCCTTCGTGCAGGGCAGACTCCTGGCTCAGACAGACATATGATAGCCCTGCGCAGGCAAACGCCCAGTCTAGCTATGACACAGCACACAACCAGAAGAATAACATCGTTGCTGTATGACCGCCAGCAGTGCAGCTGATATTGCCAGCTGACTTTGCTCGTATTTGCGCTATTGAGTCCACAACTCAGACCAGAGGCATTGATACACTCAGCCATAGTATTACCTCAGCAACATTGAGCAGGAGACAGCCTTAGGACGTGCACCTTCTGCTGGGTGCTTTTGGCCATGTGTTTCCTGTATGTGGCAGCTCCCTTCAAAGAAGACATTGTCAAGCAACGAACAGGTGTTGAAGCATGACTGGCGCAGGCGGCGGAGATTCCGATACCATTGCAGCCACGGCAGGAGCCTTGGCTGGAGCTTTGCATGGGGCAAACTGAATCCCACAACAAATGGTATAGTGATCTGAACAGCAAACGAGGAGAGAATACTTAGCTTGGGCTGTGACCCTTAGCCTTGCAAAATATCGTGCTGCCAGCTTGTTGTGCCATCTGTGCCTGTTCTGGTGAGAAGTGCATGTCAGAACAATGCTTGTGTCATGCAGGTTTGACAAGCTGGAAACTGGTGAAGATGGCAGAGATGCATGTGTAGTGCTTGCTGTTGAGCTGTCTGCACAGCAATCTCACTTAACCTCACAAGCAGAAGGATGATATGGTGCCAACACATTGTGAACACTTGTTAGGCTGTTCTTCCCTCTGTGTTGTGATGTGCGATGAAGTCATGGGTCTCATAAAAACTAGCAGTGCTGCTCAAATTGTTAAGTTGCTGATGTTTGTCAAGCCATTTGTTACTACGTTTCATTGCTTGTAATTAATTATTGGCATGTTGAGGCGCCTGCACTATCATATGTAGGTCTTTAGGCCAGTTTTCAGCGGCCAAAGTCTCTACTGTTACGTACATACGGACACAAGCAGGAGCAGACTGCTGACATTGGCAAAAATCAGCTTTACCAAGCTCTGCAAATCAGTGTATCCTTGGGAAAGTGTATCTGAGATCCAATCTACCAAGGAAAAATCAGGTTGGCAGAATTAGGTAGGAAACCTAAAGTAGCCATGCCGCTAAATGTTGACCGGTTGGCAATGGACTTTGCCATCTTGACAATTGCGCTTGACGTAAGCTTGAGCTGACAATTCAACTGTGAAAATCAAGCTTTGGTCTTGCACGATACGATTGCGTTTCTCGTTTGTCCTGGTGATTGTGATCGTCACGAGTACTTGACCTATTCGTATAAGCACGCGCGCCTGACACTACTCCGCAACTAGCCTAGGCGGACTTTGGCATGTGGCGTCAGGTTGGACGGGTCGTCACACAAGCCGTGATTCGCAACAGTTCTCGCGCACAGGCATGTTGCATGGTATAACGATGCTGCCTCTGTCTGCGAAGCCTTCCTGCTTATGATGCAACATTCATGCAGGCGTCTGCTGGTCAGGCTCCTCTTTTCGCTGCTCACAACAGCGACGTTGCACAGTGCTGTGCACCCTCCAGAGCATTTGCTGCACAGCCAGCCAGACCACAAACTGGCACTCAAGGTATTCTTATTATGTGTGCAGCTTGCAATTGGCTCATCATTGACACCTTCATGACTACTGAGTGCAGGTAGTGCAGAGGCAGCAACAACAGACTCTACAGTGCCTGTGTACAACCTAGACAATCAAGAAGTGGGCCAGTATACCTTGCCTGGCACCATATTTGGTGTTCCAATCAGAAGAGACATCCTGCATCGTGTTGTCCGATGGCAACTGGCTAAAAGACAGCAGGCATGTCCAAGCAGCACCAACCTTTGGCTTCCTGGATGGCCCACCTGTCAGTTTATCAAATTATGCCACTAACAAGGAGCTTTGTTGCCTGAACAGGGAACTCACAAAACAAAGACACGAGCTGAGGTCTCAGGGGGTGGAAGGAAGCCTAGACCGCAGAAAGGGCAAGGGAAAGCCAGAATTGGTACTATCAGAGCTGGACAGGTTGCATACAATCTCTGCAGCATGCTTACAAACAAGTGCTACACAACGTGCCTGTCTCAAAATGTCTGAAGCTGTCGTAGCTCTGGCATTGCAAGCATGCAGGCTGACTAACTGGTCCTTCCCTGCAGATGAGAGGAGGAGGTGTGATACATGGGCCAGTTGTGCGGTCACATGAGCACAGCCTGAACAGAAAAGTACGGCGCCTGGGCATGAAGTGTGCACTAGCGGTGAGTGATATGCAGATTGAGCACAACAGCTTGTGGTCTGTACAACTGTCATGACCAGTTGAAGTATGTTATGTCCTTTTGCAGGCCAAAACCCTAGAGGGCAGGCTGCATGTCTTTGACAGCCTTTCTGTTGCTGATGCCAAGACGGTACGCCAATCACTTTCAACACCTCTGCTTTCAGTGATAGGCTTAGCTTATGTCAACCATGTGTGAGCTTTGTCTGAAATCTGTTTTGCTCCACAAGTGTGGGGCCTGAGAACACTATGTATTGCAGAGAGCACTGGATGACCATTTGAATGTACTTTTATCTTCAGCACCCCGACGCTCTGTTCTCATGGTGGACAGCGGCAAGGAGTCCTCAGACGGCGGGTGAGTACATCTCTTACTCTCTCATGTTCTGCACGCATGCACTGCAAGTTTCATGGGAAATTTGACAGCAAAGTTGACACTCTTGTTGTAATGGTGGCTCTTCGTCTGCTAGGTGCATTTACATTTGTAGCTGTCATTATGATACACTCCAATGCACATTGTCTTGTGCAGGTCCAGTCTTCGTAGGGCTGCTGCAAACCTGCCATGGGTAGACATCATTCCACAGGAGGGCCTCAATGTATGCAGCATCTTGCAAAGAGATCAGCTGTTTCTGACTACCAGTGCACTTGACAAAGTTATACACCAACTCAGTCAACCAATCAAACGTTGATGGTTGTGTTACTGTTTCCATCAACTGTCATTATTGGCAATTGTGCGTAGCAGCATGCAGGACAGTTTTCCTCCTGACGAATGAGGCTCATTCAATGCCTATGCACTGCCGCACTCTCTCCTTTCTGACAACATTTTCTCATGGTCAGGCTTGTGATTCACAGACGCAAGCATGCCACGTGCTTGACATTCAAGCTGTCAAATTTACTTTCAGCGACTTTTTGCCTTGTCTACCAGCTATGCATCTTCCGCACATGCCTTCACCAGAGTGCTTTCAACTTACAATCCCACATATTTGTGCAAGCACTTTGAGTAGCAGTGGCACTTGAAAATACAGTAGCAATTTAAAACACAAACGCTGCAAAACAGATGTGCAGCCGACCCTGTACACAGGAGTTGTCTTCCAATTTCCCGTTGTGACGTCTCTGCTCCACAAAAGGGATGCTTGGTATCTTCGAACACAGCTGGCAGGCAAACCTGTTACCCAACAGTCACAGCTTAATCATGAGACAATGACAAGCAAGTTCCAAGACGTTCTGAAGCCACAGCATGTACAGTACGTAAGACAGTATCATGATGACCAAAGGGGAGTGCATGCGCAGCAAGCTTTACATTCTAGACATGGTCCACCTTGGTAGCAATGCCAATGGCTTGATAATTATGTGTCCAAACGCAGCCTACAAAAACACACACAAAGTGGTGCAAAGCATTCACACGCCCGCTGTCTCACAGCACCCAAATCTCAGCATCTTCAAACTTCCATGCTGCCAAGCTGGCCATGATCCCTTTTCGCCTGCAATTGTGTGGAGATAATGTTATATAAGCATAGACATGCTGCTTTTCACTCGCCAGCTGTAAAACCTGCAACCAAGGTCTTTATCTGCAGCTGAGGTTTGAAGGCCTGCTGCCATGACCTGGCTACAAGCGGAAGTAGTTGTTGTAGACGGCTGGGAATTGGAAATCTGCAGCAATCTGCCGACCAGCAAACCAGCGTCCATTGAGAGCCTTCTGAGCTGCAGACGCCCCTTCACCAGATGCAAACTTCAAGTAAACAAAGCCCTGCAACAGCAAGAAATATGTCAAACAATGCATCAGGAACAAATAACGGGGTTCAGGACCAAATCAGACAGGGCATTGTGGAGCCTCAGCATGCACCAGTATGACTACATTGCAGCAAGGGGTCACAACAAAACATGCCGGAAGCCTGATGAGATGTTTTGAAGACCACGCATGACTTGTTGATGCAACTGATACTACAAGCAGGAGCAACATGAGCAGCATGCATTCAAATCTTACCTTGCTGTTTTTGTCAACGTAGTGATGCATGACTGGCCCAAACTTCTCACCCTCCTCCTTGACATCATTGCCAATGTCAAGATCCCAGTTGGGGTCGGTCTCCCTGCACCACTCACTATGCTCAGTGTAGCCCTTGGTAAAAGATGGGGTGTACCAGACAGTGCAATCAGACAGGAGCACATGCAGATATCTATGATATATATCGATATATCAGCTGCACAGCTCTGTAGCAAGCAGGTGATCAAGTCTGTAAACGTTGCAAAACGACAGTAGGAAAGACTCACTCTGCAGGGTCAAACATGTTCTTCAGCAGCACACACTGTGTGGGAATGGGTGACTTGGGTCCCAGCACACCCTGGTCATGCTGCAGGTTAGGGTTCTGCCACTGGATAGCAGGCCCAAATGAGGCCCCAGGGGGACCAGGCAGACTGGCTCCAACAAAGCCAGGGGCACCCACTGGGACAGTGTTTGCCCCACTGCCACCGGGTGCACCTGCCAAACGATTCATCAAAGCCGCACGCGCATTAGCTGTCAACTTCAGCCCACCGTGTTCTCCTGTACGCAAGCAGATTCAGTCAGTCGTTCACCTGTTGATTCAAGCACTCACTCACGCACCCACTGCAGACACATAATTTGTGGTGCTCTCTTGCACAGAGCAGATTCTTCAGCATGAAGCTCACCTTCATCATCGTCTAGGTCTAGCTGAGGCAGGGCAACAGTGCCGCCCTGTCCTGGACCCATCGTAGCCACCTTGACAGACAGCTTCTGGCCCACAACCTCTTGCCCATCCCACTGCTGCATGGCCTTGGAGGCATCGGGCATGGAGGTGAACTCCACATAGCCATAGCCCTGAGACTGGCCACTCATGTCCTTCATGATCTCTATGCTGCTGATGGTGCCAAAGGGTGAGAAAAGCTGCCTCACATCTCCTTCCTGCAACAAGCAGGTTCACCCAGACTGAGAGTTGAAAGAGCATAAGCAGCAACTACGGAACATGCCTGTGACGACACCACTGAGCCTGCACCTTTAAAGAGCATAAGCAGCAACTACGGAATATGCATGTCACAACACTTGCCCAAATACTGACACAGAGCACTGACGCATAAGCAATGCTTTGCAATGTTGATGCCACAAGGACTTGTTGTCATGCAAGGGAGTGAGAGGGGCAACATGTACTCAACCAACACCCAGACTCTTGTCTGGAGTGTTTATCTTGCAATTGGATGGCAGGCCAAGACATCAAACGCAACCAAAGACATCAATGGTGACCAAAGACATGCAAGCTTTTGTGGGAACAAGGCAGAGCTTCTCACCCCAAGCTGTACATTGAGATTGGTAACCAGCAGCTTGCAAGGACCGCTGCCAGCTTGTGCCCCCATGGCATTCAACTGCGCCTGCGCCTGAGCCTGCTGCTGAGCAGCTTCCCAGGCTAGGTTTTTCTCTGCCTACAGAAAGCCACGAGCAGAGGTCATGATTTGCAATGTGGAATGATGTTGGACCACAGTTGGTGGCAACAACGGGCAAGAAGCAATTAGCAGCAGCAGACATCTAGTAATGCACAAGGCACATGGCTTTGGCAATGCAGAAGAGTGCCACGCCTTGCAGAATGCAGCAACATAGGCAATCCATGTATGCAACATGGTCTGACAAGACTGCATGTTCTGCGTACCTCTGAACTCTTGACCATGACAGACTGGCCCATGAGCACCTGGCCTGTCAATGCCATAGCATTTACGATGTCCTCCTGCGCAACACCACAGACGTGACACACACTCGTTCACTAAGGCCTTCTTGACAATACTCAGACAATCACAACTTGACAGGCTCTGCTATAGTTGCATGGAGTAGCAACAATGCACAGCAAGACTTTGACACCAACGCAAGTGGGCATGGTGAGTAATGGTAGACATCGCTGCCGTGCTTCACGGCTGGCATGAAGGGCATGCAGGCCATACAGCACAGCTTACCCGTCGTGCATACTCAATGTATGCAAACCCCTTGGACCGCCTGGTGTTTCTGTCTGAGATGATGCGCACATCCAGCACTTTGCCAGCTGTTGAGAAAAACTGGAAGAGGTCCTTCTCTTCAGCCTTGAGGTTGAGATTGTAAGCAAACACAGTACGAATGTCTCTGTCCAGCTCAGCCAGTTCCTTTTCGCGCTCCCTTGCAGCTCTGACCTCAGGAGGGGTCACCTCTCGTCTGCAGAAACATTATTGCACACTGTTGACCCAAGATTGTACTGATCTGTGCATATCAAAAAAGGCTTAAATGTTGCCCATTGTGTGCAGGACAGCTCAAATATGGAAAGGTGATTGCAACACATATTTAAGACAGTGTTAACCTTGCACAGCCTTTAATATACAGCCTTCACCACACCAAAACAAACAGGACAGATTGCAGCACATGTGTTGTTCTCCAGGAGCTAACGGCGGGCATGGTGAGCAAAGAAATCAGGGCAGCTCAATGAATAAGCCCTCAAGAGGGGTTGAGGCAGCCGGCTGTCAAGCTGACCTGCTGACAGTTGATGATGCTGTGAGAACAGCTCTGTTGCATAAGCCACATTTTCAACAACAGATTGACCTGCAACCAGCATGATGCAAGCTCGAGGAACCAAGCTGGCAATCTCATCAACCTGACAGACTCTGAAAAGGATGTGCAGTATAGCAGAAGCAAGCAGGGCTAGCTTGCCGTGTGTGCACAATGGTATATGGTGATACTAATGGAAACATGCTTGCTGCTCTACATCCCAGCCAAGCCAAACTAATG
>JAABUP010002182.1_pt1 | contig 38913 bp, 41 predicted proteins | sample 5559201 | NCBI WGS metagenome assembly JAABUP01 (sample SAMN10711887, study PRJNA513373) | rock metagenome | isolation source: Antarctica rocks | place: Antarctica | reverse complement strand
GATAGGGCCGCACAGCCCGCTCCCGCAGCTCATCGGGGTACTCTTCGGTGCTGGCAACAGAGCCTTCCTTCCTGGTCCTCAAGATCGAACCAGTCTTGGGAGACTCCGGCGAAGCGGGGGAACCTCAATCTCTTCGGAGCTAGCCACATAGGAAGCCTGCCGATACTCTCTTGGGAGTGGCCGCTCCGCCTCCCTCTCCTGTCTTGGCGGCTCTCTACGTCGCGGACCCCACGCGCGCCGAGCAACTCGCCGACGGCGTGGACTTGGACGTCTTCGAAGCCGCCGCCCTTGGCAAGCATCAGCGTCTCGTCGAGCTACTGGCCTCTCACCCGGAGCTGGCCGCCGCGCGGACCCACGACGGATTCACCGCGCTGCACCTGACGGCGTTCTTCGCGGGCGACCCAGAATCGGCCGGGCTTCTCCTCGCCCACGGGGCACAACCCGGGGCTGTCGCGGACAATCCGACGCGGGTGACTCCGCTCAACAGCGCCGCGGCGCGCGGTCATGTGGCCATCGTGCGGTTGCTGCTCGATCACGGTGCTGAGGTCGACGCGACTCAGGCCGGCGGATACACCGCGCTGCACTCCGCGGCCCTGCACGGGGCCGTGGAACTCGTTGAGGTGTTGCTGCATGCCGGAGCCGACCCGGCGTGCGCGGCCGAGGACGGTCGAGCCCCGGCCGCCCTTGCCCGCGAGGGCGGACAGCAGCGGGTACTGGACCGGCTTGCCACCGCGATCGAGCGTTCCGATCGGTGGTAGGGCTCTGCGGGCCCAGCCTGGATGTTGAGCAGGATGAGCCTTCCGACTCTGGTCGGCGATGCCGTCGCGGCGGCGGCCTGCCCGCTGTCGGCGGACTGCTACCAACGGGCGTACCTGCCTCTATCGGTCACGGAACGGACGTGATCGTGACGTGTTCGGCCCGTGCAGGAACCGTTGGGGGAGGTGCCGTAGAACGACACGCCGTCGGCGCCACGGAAACGGCAGTGGATCGGTCTGGTGGAGCTCAGCGGTGCGGTGATCCAACGAAGTCCTCGGGCCTGGCGGGCGAGGGCGAGCCACGTGTCGTTGTCGTGGTGGTGACCTGCGGCCACTGCTTCATCGGTTGGCCCTTGCCGGCGTCGACGGGGCGCGCTTTCATGCGGCGGCTCCGGTGTGATGCCGAGGTGACCGAGGCGGGTCCCCGACGCCGCCCGGGACTTCGCCGCCGCCGCCCATCACGAACTGCGCACCCCGCTGACCTCGATGCGCACGCACCAGATCACAACGCAAATGAACGTCGTCGCCCCTGCCTCGCCGGCGGGCGAACGAGCCTGGCGCGGGGTTCTGGCCTCCCGCCGTCTACGCTCCCGTGGTGATCGGGACCTGCTCGACGTGCCCGCCGCCGACCGCGGAGTGCAGCGCGTGAGTGGCATCCGGGCGCTCGAGCGCGCCGACCTTCCCGGGGTCAGCGCCCTGTACGAGCAGGTGATGTGGTCGGGGGAGCACACACCGACGTCCCGGGTCGCCGGGTACTTCGAGCGCGTCTTCCTCGACGATCCCTGGGCCGACCCCGAGATCCCCCCACTGGTGTACGAGGCCCCCGACGGCGAGATCGTGGGCTTCATCGGGGCGAGCACGCGGCGGATGCGTCTCGACGGCCGGCCGGTCCGCATGGCCGTCAGCAGCAACCTCGTAGCGCATCCGGACTGGCGCTCCCGCGGGATCGGGGCCCTGCTCAACCGCCGGCTCCTGCGCGGGCCCCAGGAGCTGACGGTCGCCGACCGGGCCAACGAGAGCTCGCGCGCGTTGTGGTTGGGGCTGGGGGGCCAGGAGCTCGTCCATGCCTCGATCGGGTGGTACCGCATCCTCCGGCCCGGGGCGACCGTGGGCGCCCTGCTGGACCGCCGCGGGCGTCGTGGTGTGCTGCGCACGGGCTCGCGGCTGGCGTCCAGACCCCTCGACGCGATCTCCGCGCGACTGCCGAGGCTGGGGGCGGCGCTGGTACCGGCCGAGCCGGAGGGCGAGACGGAGCCGCTGACCACCCAGGCCCTCCTCGAGCAGATCGCCCGCCTCGGGCACCGCTTGCGGCTGCACCCGGACTACGACGCCGAGTACCTGGGCTGGGTGTTCGGGGAGCTGGACGCCCTGCGGTCCCGAGGCCGCCTCACGGCTCGGCTGGTGCGGGGGGCGGGCGGCAGGGTGCTGGGGTGGTTCCTCTACCTGCTGCCCGACCGCGGCGTGGCCGAGGTGCTCCAGGTCGGCGTGGCGGGCAGCGACCCGGTCCCCGTGCTCGACCACCTCTTCTGGCAGGCCCATCGCGACGGTGCGGCCGCGGTCCACGGCCGCCTGGAGCCCGTCACCGCCGGGCTCCTCGGCCGGCCGGGCGTCGTCCTGCGCAAGACGGCGCGCGCCCTCGTCCACGCCGACGACCCCGCCGTGCTCGGGCTGCTCGGATCGACGACGTCCCTGCTGAGCCACCTCGACGGGGAGTGGCTCGTCTCGCACGGCCGGCGTCAGTGATCGGACCGCAGGCGCTCGTGCCATGATCAGGTTCCCGGGGTAGAAGAGGAGGTCGCGCAGGTGGCAGCGAGCGGGGATCCGACCATGCAGTCGGGTGGGCGGGCACCGCGTGGGCTGGCGGTGTTGATCGTGTCCTATCGACGAGCGGACCTGCTCGACCGTGCGCTCGCGAGCGTGGACAAGTGGCTCCCCGACGCCCGGGTCCATGTGTGGGACAACCGGTCGAGCGGGTCGCCGGCCGTGGCCGAGCTCGCCGCGCGCCGCCCGGACGTCACCTGGAAGTTCTCGGAGTTCAACCTCGGCTACATCGCGGCGATGAACCGGCTGATGGCCCAGGTCCCCGACTGCGACGTCCTGCAGCTCAACCCGGACGCCGAGCTGCTCGGCCCGCTGGCCCGCGCCCGCGAGGTGCTCGTCGAGCCCGGGGTCGCGGTGGTCTCGCCGACCGTCGTCGATCCCGACGGCCGCGAGCAGCCCTGGGACGTCGCCCACCGGGAGCAGAGCGTGGTGCGCAACCTGCTCAACGCGGCCGGCTACGCCAAGAAGCTGCGGGGACGCGGCGTCAGCGACCTCTATCCCTCCGCGCCCGAGGAGGTCGACGGTTACCTGACCGGGTGCTGCCTGCTGATCTCCCGTGACGCCTGGGACGCGCTCGGCCCGTTCGACGAGCAGTTCTTCGTCTACGGCGAGGACGCGACCTGGCAGCCCGCGGCCCGCGCGGCCGGCTGGTCGCTGTGCCTGGTGGACGACGTCGAGCCGCAGGTCCGGCACTCCAGCGGCGGGACCACGGCCGACGACCCCCTGGCCTCGCGGCGCGGGGAGGACCTCCTGCGCGCCGCGCAGGTCATGGTGCTGGGCATGGCGGGCAACGCCGGCCGCGGGACCCTGTTCTCCGGCGGGGCGACCCTGCTCGAGCGGGTCCAGCGCTCCAAGCGCGGTCCGCGGCGTTCGCGCCTGGCCGCGCTGGCCGAGCATGCCGCCGGACGTCCCGCGATCGTGGTCGTCACCAACGGTCTGCGCCCCGGCGGTGCGGAGCGCCAGCGGGTGGTGCTGGCCAACGAGCTCGTCGACCGCGGCCACCCGGTGACGATGGTCTGCCTGCAGCACCTCGGGCCCTACATCGCCGAGCTCGACCCGCGGGTCCGGATGCTGATGCAGCCGTGGTGGCAGCCCGTGGTCGACGTCGCGGCCACCGACGAGGCCGTCGTGGTCGGTGGGGCCACCAGGACCGAGATCGGGTTCGCGCTCGCGTGGCGGGCGCTGGGTCGTGTGGCCGGGCAACGCCGGTACTGGCTGCCGGCGGCGCACGACCCCGCCGTGCTCGAGGGGCCGACCTACGGCGACGCGCAGGCCCGGGCGTTGCGCACCGCCGACGGGCTGCTGGTGCTCTCCCGACAGCACCACGTCGACCTGAGCCGCCACCAGCGCCTCACCGACACCGTCATGGTCGCTCCCAACGGCCTCCCGGCCGGCGAGCCGCTCCCGCCGCGGCCGACCGAGGGACCTCTGCGGTTCGTCATGCTCACGCGGCTGAAGGAGTACAAGAACCCGCTGTTGCTCATCGAGGCGCTCGAGGCGTTGGCCCGGTCGGACGACTGGACCCTGGACATTTTCGGGGACGGTCCCGACCGCGAACGCCTGGTTGCCCGGACCCCGCCCCACCTGCGCGGGCGGGTGCGGTGGCGCGGGGCGTCGCCCGGGCCCGACCACGCCTTCGCCGAGACCGACGTGCTCTGCGTGCCCAGCGGCTTCGAGGCGTTCCCCCTGGTCATCGTGGAGGCGATGACGCGCGGGATGCCGGTCATGGCCGCGGCGAGCGGCTCGGTGCCCGAGATGCTCGACCACGGCTCGGCGGGGGTGGTCGTCGACCCGTTGACCGTCGCCGCCTGGTCGGAGGCGCTGGGAGAGGCACTCGACGACCGGACACGGTTGGCCCGGCTCGGCGCGGCCGGCCGTGCCCGGGCGCTGGAGCTCTACACCGACACCGCCATGGTCGACGCCTACGAGAGGGCGTTCGTCCGGGTGCTCGGCCACCGGTTCCCCGGGGCCGGGCGGGCGGCGGAGCGGCTGTGAGGCCCCCGGGCACTCGCGGTGGCGCACCCTCACCCCGATGCGAACGCGGATGCGCCGCGCGGAATAGTGACGCCATCAGATACCGGCGTGGAGGGGCCACACGATGATCGTTCTGGGGCTCAGCGGTCTCCCGAACTCCCAACGCCATCTCCACGACACCCATCCCCACATCGATTCGCTGGATGCGCGGATCTGTCAGGGGCTCGACAGCGCGGCCGCCCTGGTGGTCGACGGGGCCCTCGTCGCGGCCGCGGCGGAGGAGCGCTTCACGGGGGAGAAGGGGACAGGCCGGCTCCCACGACATGCCATCGAGTACTGCCTGTCCGAGGCCGGTGTGGGTCCCGACGACGTGGACGTCGTGGCCCACGGCTTCGACTACGACCGGCACCGACGCGCGTTCGCCCTCTCCCGCCGGTACTTCGACGAGGTCCTCAGTTCCCGGACGGTCGCCGACCAATTGTCCGCACACGGATGGGCGGTGCTGGCCGACCGGCTCCGGCCTGTGGAACACCATCGCGCCCACGCCATGTCGGCCGTCGTGCCGAGCGGTTTCGGAGAGGGCCTCGTCGTGGTCTCGGACGGGATGGGCGAGACGGAGTCGTTGTCGATCTTCCGGTTCCGGGGTGTGGAGCTGGAGAAGCTGCACAGCCAGCCGATCACCGCGTCGCTCGGGATCCTCTATGCGATCGGGACCCGGTTCCTCGGCTTCCAGTTCAACTCCGACGAGTACAAGGTCATGGGCCTCGCGCCCTACGGGGACCCGGAGCGGTTCCGTGGGGTCTTCCGCAAGCTCGCCCGTTTCGACCCGGACCGCGGCTCCGTCGTCATCGACTGGCCGGCCGGGGCGCTCGCCGACGCCGAGCGCGGCTACCCGCACGCCCGTGCCCTGTTCGCCGAGCAGACGTTCACCCCGCGTCCTCCCGACGGGTCGATCCAACGGGACGAGGCCGACTTCGCTGCGGCACTGCAGGACGGTCTGACCGAGCTCCTCGTCGCGCTCGTGGACCACTGGCTGGAGCGGACGGGGGAGCGATCCCTGTGTCTGGCCGGTGGCACATTCCTCAACTGCAAGTCCAACCAGGCGCTCGCGGCGCTCCCGGCGGTGGAGCGGATGTTCGTCCAGCCGGCATCCGGCGACGACGGGACGGCGCCCGGGGCGGCATGGGCGGTGGCCGCCGAGTCGTCGGGGCCTGTGTCGTCGGGCCCAGTGTCGTCGGGTGTGGGCCTCATCGCGGCGGGACCGTTCGACCCCTACCTGGGTCCGCGCTACCCGCGCGAGGAGGTCAGGGCCGTCCTCGCGGCGCGACCGGACCTCATCTGGCGTGACGTGGGTGTGGGAGCGGAATACCTGGCCGCGGCGGCCGAGGACATCGCCGCGGACCGGATCATCGCGTGGTTCCACGGGCGGATGGAGTTCGGGCCGCGGGCGCTGGGCAACCGCTCGATCCTGGCCCGGCCCGACGGGGACCTGATCAAGGAGCGCATCAACAGCGCCGTGAAGTTCCGCGAGGCCTTCCGACCCTTCGCTCCCGCCGTGCTCCTCAACGACCGGGACCGGCTGTTCGTGACTCGCGGGTTCGATCCCGACCTGTACATGCTCGCGACGGCCCAAGTGCGTCCGGAGGCACGGGAGGCGCTCTCGGGCATCGTCCACGAGGACGACTCGGCCCGGATCCAGACGGTGACCCCGGAGCTCAACCCCACCTTCGCCGGCCTGCTGGGTGAGGTCCGCGCCCGCACCGGCGTCGGCTGTGTGGTCAATACGTCGTTCAACGTCAAGGGCCAACCGCTGATCATGGATCCCGCCACGGCCGTGGACACCTTCGCCCGCATCGCGCTGGACCGGCTCTACATCGAGGGCTTCGTCGTCGAGCCCGCCGAGGGTGGGAGCCGCCCGCCCGCCGGGGGGGCGTCGGCGTGACGCTGCAGATCTACTCGACGTGCCCCCAGTCGAAGGACGTGGGTGCTGACCGCTACGCCGCCGCGGTCGCGGAGACGGCCCGCTGGAGCGAGTCGGCCGGGTGCACGGGGATGCTCGTCTACACCGACAACGGCATCGTCGATCCTTGGCTGGTCGCCCAGACGGTGCTGACCGCGACCGAGCGCCTCGCGCCGCTGGTGGCGGTGCAGCCGGTGTACATGCACCCCTACGCGGCGGCGACGATGGTCTCCTCGCTGGCCTTCCTGCACGGCCGCGCGATCCACCTGAACATGCTGGCGGGCGGCTTCCGTAACGACCTGCTGGCGCTGGGCGACGAGACCGAGCACGACGACCGCTACGCCCGCACCGTGGAGTACACCCATATCCTCATGGGGCTGCTGCGCGGCGAGCCGGTCACCGTCCAGGGGCGGTGGCAACGGGTGCGGAACCTGCGGCTGGCGCCGGCCCTGCCGTCCGACCTGCTCCCCGAGGTCCTGATCTCGGGGTCGTCCCCGGCCGGGCGTGCGGCCGCCGCGGAGCTCGGTGCGGTCCCGGTCCGCTACCCCGAACCGCTCGACCAGGACACCGGCGACGTCCCCGCGGGCGGGGGTGTGCGGGTCGGGATCATCGCCCGGGAGGACGCCGCCGAGGCGTGGCGGGTGGCCGAGCAGCGCTTCCCCGCGGAGCGTCGTGGTCAGGTCGCGCACTCCATGGCCATGGCCACGAGCGACTCCCACTGGCACCACCAGCTCTCCAGGGCGGACACTGCTGGCGCCGCGGGACCCGCGGCGGATGCCGGCGGTGCGGGAGGAGAGCCGGACCCGTACTGGCTCGAGCCCTTCCGCAACTACCAGACCTTCTGCCCCTACCTGGTCGGGTCGTACGAGCGTGTCGCCTCGGCGGTCGCGCACTACATGGAGCAGGGGACCAGGGTGTTCGTGCTCGACATCCCGCCCTCGGCCGAGGAGCTCGAGCACACCGGGACGGTGCTCGCGCGCGCGGGCGCGCAGTCGTGACCGCGACGACGCCCGGCACGGGGGTCGACCGGTTGCAGGACTACCTCACCCGCTCCGCAGAACGCTCTCCCTCCGCGACCGCCCTGGTGCTCGGCGACGAGACGATCACCTACGGCGAGCTGGAGACGGCCAGTAACCGGCTCGCGCACGCCCTGGTCGAGCAGGGGTGCGGGCCGGGTGACCGGGTGTGCGTCCTGGCGGCGAAGACCCCGTGGGCGATCACTGCGTTGATCGCCGTCCTCAAGGCCGGTGGTGTGTACGTCCCCGTCGATACCGCCAGCCCCGCCCCGCGGGTGGCGCGGATCGTCCGGGCCGCCGACCCCACCCTGGTCCTCGCCGACGAGTCGGCCACCGACCTCGTCGACGCCCTCCACGGTGAAGGCATCGGGGACCTCGTCGTCGGTGCCCTCGACGGTCCACTCGCGGGACGGCGGTTCGCGTCGACCTTCGCGCGGGACGACCTCGCGTCGCTGCCCGGCGGGGCGCCCGTGGTCGGGACCCCGGAGCTGGCCCACCTCCTGTTCACCTCGGGGTCGACCGGCGTGCCGAAGGGGGTGATGATCGAGCACCGGAACGTGGTGGCGTTCGTGACGTGGGCGCTCGACCACTTCGGCACCCGGGCGGGGGACCGCATCTCGGGGCATCCGCCGCTGCACTTCGACCTCTCGACCTTCGACATCTACGCCACGCTGGCCGCGGGCGCCGAGCTGCACCTCGTCCCGGCTGCGCTCGGAATGGACCCCCGGGCGACTGCGGCGTTCATCCGGGACCGCGAGCTGACCCAATGGTTCTCGGTGCCCAGCGTGCTGACCTACCTCGCGCGCTTCGACGCCGTGGCGCAGGACGACTTCCCCGCGCTGGAACGGCTGCTGTGGTGCGGTGAGGTGCTGCCGACCCCGGTGCTCGCACACTGGATGCGCCGGCTGGAGCACGTCCGGTTCACCAACCTCTACGGGCCGACCGAGGCCACCATCGCGTCGAGCTTCTACGACGTGCCGGCGGTTCCCGCCGACGAGTCGGCACCCGTGCCGATCGGGCGTGCCTGTGACGGGGAGCGCCTGCTCGTTCTCGACGACGCCGACGCCCCCGCGGCCGCCGGCGAGATCGGGGAGCTGCACATCGGCGGCGTCGGCCTGTCGCCGGGCTACTGGCGCGACCCCGAGAAGACGGCGTCCGCCTTCCGTAGCGACCCGCGGGACCCGGCCGAGCGGATCTACCGCACGGGGGACCTGGCTCGGGTCGACGAGGAGGGCACGGTCCACTTCCTCGGTCGGACCGACTCCCAGATCAAGAGTCGCGGCTACCGGATCGAGCTCGGTGAGGTCGAGACCGCCGCGCACACCGTGGCGGGCGTCCGCGAGTGCGCGGTCGTCGGCGTCGACACCGGCGGGTTCGAGGGGACGACGATCTGCTGCGCCTACTCCGTGGTCGAGGGGGCCCGGCTCCCGGTAGCCGACATGCGCCGGCAGGTGGCGGGGCTGCTGCCGCGCTACATGCTCCCGGCCCGGTGGGACGTGCTCGACGAGCTGCCCAAGAACGTCAACGGCAAGATCGACCGACCCGCCCTGCGAGATCGGTTCCGCTCCGCGACGACGACCGCGGGAGCGGCCGTGACACCATCGCCCGGAGGCGCGTGATGCACATTGACACCCGCGACGAGCTGCGTCTCCAGGTCGCCGGTGTGGTTGCCGAGCGGATCGGGATCGAGGTCCCCGACCCGGAGGCCGATCTGCTCGAGGCCGGCCTGATCGACTCGCTGGCCCTGGTCACGCTCATCGTCGCCCTCGAGGACACCTTCGGCGTCCAGCTGCCCCTCGACGACTTCGACATCGATAACTTCCGCTCGGTCGCCGCGATCGTCGACTTCCTCGGGTCGCTCGGCGCCGAGCCCGTCCCGCATCCGTGACTAGCTGACTGAGGTGCTCGCTGTGACGGGTCGGGCCGGCTGCTGAGCTCGACGGGCGGCGAGCACGGCGACGGCGAACAGCACCATGGCTATCAGTCCGTGCACGACGCCCAGGGAGGTCACCGCACGAGAGACGATCCCGAGGACGACCTGCACGATAGTGGTGATCAGCACGTAGCCCGCCCAGGTGATCCCGCCGGGGATGGTCTTGGCGAAGAAGGACACGACGAACAGGGCGATCGCCAGCAGGGGAATGACGATTTGGCCGGCGGCGCCGTGGACCGCGAAGCCGGCGTTCTCTTCGTAGTTCTTGGCCGCGACTGCTCCGCTGTCGATGTCGTTGAGCAGCCCGAACGTACCGACCGCGATCGAGGCGGCCTGCACGGCGACTCCCACCGCGACGAGGTAGGCCAAGACGCGATAGGCGGTTCGCATGGTATGCCCCTTCTCTACCGTGGTTCCGTGGGTGAGTACCCGGCAACCCCAAGATCAGGATGGCACACTCCCACACAGAGTGCGTTGACCAGGTCAACGGTGGCTGAGCAGACCCAGAACGTGGTCGTAGGTGCCGTTGACCTCGGCGTAGCGCAGGAACTCGACGTTCTCGACGAGAATCTCGGTGGCGTCCGGCCGGGTGTCGATCAGGGACATCGCCTCGTCGAGGAAGTCCTCGAGGGGCATGGCGTTCTCGGCGTCCTCCTGACCCATGAGTGTGGTGCGCACGGCCGGCGGCACCAGCTCGAGGACCTGGATGCGCGTGTCGGTCAGCTGCGCGCGCATGCTCTCGGACAGCGAGTGGATCGCGGCCTTCGTCGCGTTGTAGGTCGGAGTGATCGGTAGGGGCACGAAGGCCAGACCCGACGAGACGGTGACGATGGTCGCCTCGTCCTGCGCGGCCAGGAACTCGGTGAACGCCGCGATCAGACGCAGCGGGCCGAGCAGGTTGGTGGTCACGGTGGCCTCGGCGGTGGCCAGGAAGTCCGCTGTGTGCAGATCCTCGGGAAGCATGATCCCCGCCATGGTGATCAGGACGTTCGTGGCCGGGTAGTTCCTCTTGACCGTCTCCGCCGCGACCGCGATCGAGCTCGGCTCGGTCGTGTCGATCCTGACCCCGTCGATACCCTCGTTCTCTGCGGAGATCCGTTCGAGCAGCTCCGTGCGCCGGCCCCCGACGACGACCTTGTTCCCCGCGCGATGCAGCCGCAGGGCCAGGCCGAGTCCGATCCCCGAGGTCGCGCCCGGGATGAAGATGGTGTTGCCGCTGATCTTCATGTCTGTTCGCTCCTTGTTCGCCGGGGCTTGCCCGGGCACGGACGACACTGCTCGCACACGGGGCGGCCCGGGAGAGGAGAGGTCATCCACGGATCGCGCGTCCCTGGTTCGCGCTCCTCCTGAGAACGACAATCGGCAGATGGATCGACCTGCGCTCGCGGACTTCCTGCGCCAGCGGCGCGAGACCCTCCAACCCGCCGACGTCGGGTTGGCGAAGGGGCCGCGTCGGCGCGCCCGCGGGTTACGCCGGGAGGAGGTCGCGGGCCTCGCCGGGATGTCCACCGATTACTACGCCCGACTCGAGCAGCAGCGCGGCCCGCAGCCTTCGGAGCAGATCGTCGTTGCGCTGGCACGCGCACTGCGCCTCACCCTCGACGAGCGTGACTACCTTCTCCGGATCATCGGGCATGCCCCCCGACGACGGCTGCGCCGCGAGCACGTCAGCCCGCCGCTGCTACGTGTGCTCGACCGGCTCCACGACGCTCCCGCGCTGGTACTGACCGAGCTGGGCGAGACGCTTGCTCAGAACCGTCTCGCGATCGCGCTGCTGGGTGACCACGGCGGCCACACCGGTTTCGCCCGCAGCGCCTTCTACCGCTGGTTCACCGACCCCGACGAGCGCCGGCCCTACCCCGCGGCCGACCACCCCCACCAGAGAAGGGTGCAAGCCGCGGGCCTGCGGGTCGCGTTGAGCCTGCGCGGCTCCGACCCCTGGGTCGCCGCGCTCGTCCAGGATCTCCTCCGCTGCAGCAGGGAGTTCCGGACCGTGTGGGAGCAGCACGAGGTCTCGGTGCGTTTCGACGACCACAAGACCCTGATCCACCCCGAGGTCGGTGAGATCGAGCTCGATTGCCAGGCCCTGTTCACCGAGGACCAGACCCAAGTACTGCTCGTCCTCACCGCCACACCCGGCACCGCGGCCGATCGGCTCCAACTGCTCGGCGTGATCGGCCAGCAGCAGCTCACGACCTGATCTTCTTCTGCGATCGACGTGGCTCGCGCCGCCGCGCGTGAGACGGCGTGGCCCGGGCCTGGCCCGGGCCGGGGTCCACGCCCCCGATCACGGCGCTGACCACCGCAATCTGCAGGACCGAAACCCACGGAGTGGCCTGGACGGTCGGAGCCGAAGCTCCACAGGTTGCCTTCGAGGTCATGGGCGCTGTAGCCGTGGGTGCCGTCGAGGGCGTCGTGCGGCTCGCCGAGTACCCGCGCGGCGGCGTCACGAGCATGCCGGAAATGCGCGTCTGGATCCGCGACGGCGACGTAAACCCAGCCCTGCCCGAGATGGCTACCGTGCAGTTCCTCGGGAAGATCAGGTTGCACCAGCACCCGCCCCTGCGCATACCGGAGACTGGCGTAACGCAGCGCGCCCGATTCGTCGTGGCCGACCTCGCCGATGGTCAAGCTGAACGCTGTGGTCAGGAACTCGATCGCCGCCGCGAGATTGCGGTGGGTCAGCGACGGATAGACGTCCACGCTGCTCACGCGTCCTTCACGACGGTGTAGCGCAGGTGGGTCGCCTTTGGCTCCTGCACGACGCTGGTGGGTTCCAGGCGGATGTGTCCGTCGGCGGCGTCGAGCAGGCGGGTCCCGGCGCCGAGCAGCACCGGGACCAGGTGGATGCGGACCTCGTCGACGAGACCAGCGCTGGGCAGTTGCCCGCCGATCCCGGCGCTGAACACGTCGACATCCTTCTTGTCGCCGGCGAGCGCGATCGCGGCGGCCACGGCCTCCTCGGGGCTGTGGACGAACGTGTACACCCCGCCGTCGGGCACGTTATCGGGTTCACGGTGCGACACGATGACGGTGGGGGTGCGAGCGTCGAAGCCCGGCCCGTTGGCGCCCCACCAGGGGATGGACAGGTCGTAAGTGCGCCGCCCGGCGATGCTGGCGCCCACAGTGTCCTGGCTCTCGGCGTGCACCTCGCGGCCGGCATCGGCGTCGCCGAAGGCCCACTCGTGCAGCACCTGACCGCCGTCGCCCATCGGCTCGTCGGGTCGGACACCGGATGCGGTGACGTAGCCGTCGAGGGACATGCTGATCTCGAATCGGATGATGCTCATGGGATGTCGCTCCTGTCGTGGGCCTGCGCGATGGCCGGGGTGGGGAGAATTCGGGTGTAGGTGAGGGCGAAATCGGTGCGCCAGCGCCGGCCGTCGTCACTGCGTTCCCACACGGCGCTGATCGTGGCGCCGTTGTCGGCGAACGTGCCGGTGAAGCGTTGCAAGAAGTGCAGTGGCGTCTCGTCGGGCTGGTCACGCAGCAGCGTCCAGGTGCGCTCGTCGAGGGCCATCGCGTAGTGGCGCGAGACTCCCCGCGCATCGAAGTAATGCTGGACGAATCGGCCGGCATCACCGGCATCCCCATCCTCGGCAACGGCGATGATGCCGATACTGTCCGGGAACTCGGTGCCGGGAATGGTTGAGCGTTGCAGCAGGAACTGCGCGTCGAGCACCCACTCGAAGCTCATCTGGCCGGCCAGTACACCGGGAATATGGACGTGCTCGGTCCAGTTGCCGACCAGCCCGCCCAGGCGCGCCAGCGCCCGGTGCCGGACCGATCCGCCGTCGTCGGTCCCGGCTTCGTTGATCTCGCTGTTGTTCGACTCGGTGTTGTTCACGGCGTTCTCCCGAAGGGTCAGCGGACGCGGCGAGTGATCTGGGCGGAGAGCCGGGCGGTTCGGTCACGCCGGGCCCAGGCGATCACGGCCGAAACGGCCCCGAAGGCGGCGGGCACGATGGTGGCGACGACACCGACGCTGGCCACAGTGGCAGCGACGGCGCCGATCATGAGCGCGACGAACGCGAGCGCGGCGAGCCCGCACAGCCGAGGGACGAGCAGGGCGAGCGCTCCGGCGACCTCGAGACCGCCGATCACGTGCATGCCGGCGTCGCCGAGCGAGCACCGCGAACTGGGCCACGGTGGTCGGGTCATCGGTCAGCTTCGGCGCGGCGGCCATCAGGAAGCCCAGCGCCAGGACGGCCTGCAGCATCGACAGGCGCCCGTACGTCGAGCGCCACGGCCCCGTTCGGGCGGGCGTTGCCGGTACGGCGGAGTGGGGGCTGGAGGTCTGTGAGCTGGGGGTGGTGGTCATAGCCGGTCCCTTCGGGGTGATGCGACCTCACGTTGAGGTGCCGCTCACCGGGGACGTCGGATCAGTCCGGCCGGTCCGGACAGCTGCCGGACAGCGAATGTCAGGTGCTGCCGGGAGGCGGGCGGCGCGGGCGTTGAGGTAGCGCTGCTGCGCCACGTTGGCCGTCAGCCGGGCCGCGGTGAGGAAACAATCGCGCGCAGCGACGGGATCGTCGGTCCGCTCCAGCAGGTGCCCGCGGACCGTGTGCAGGCGGTGATCGTCGGCGAGCCGCGCGTCGGTGCGCAGCGGATCGATCAGGTCAAGCCCGGCCCGGGCGCCATGGGCCATCGCGACTGCGACGGCGTGGTTGAGCGCCACCACCGGGTTGTCCGCGAGCTGCATGAGCACTTCGTAGAGCGCGACGATCTGTGGCCAGTCCGTCGCCTCGTCGCTGGGCGCTTCGCCGTGCACGGCGGCGATCGCCGCCTGCAGCTGATACGGCCCGGGTGCGCGGCGGGACAACGCGTCGGTGACCAGCGTTATCCCTTCGGCGATGGCGTCGGTGTTCCACAGCCGGCGGTCCTGATCGGCCATGGCCACGAGTTCGCCGTCTTGCCCGGTTCGTGCCTCCCGGCGGGCGTCGATCAGCTGCATCAGGGCCAGCAGGCCGGTCGCCTCCGGGTCATCAGGCAGCAGGCGGTGCACGATCCGGGCGAGCCGGATGGCCTCGGCGGCCAGCTCGACGCGCTGCAGCCGGGGGCCGGACGTCGCGGCATAGCCCTCGTTGAAGATCAGGTAGAGGACGTGCAGCGCTGCGGCGAGCCGGGCGGGGCGTTCCTCGGGGGTGGGGAGGGCGAACCGGGTGCCGGTGTCGGCGATGCGCTGCTTGGCCCGGGTGATGCGGCGGGTCATGGTGGCCTCGGGCACCAGGAACGCGCGCGCGATCTCGGGAGTGCTCAGGCCGCCGACCACCCGAAGAGTCAGCGCGATCTGCGAGGCGGGCGACAGCGTGGGATGGCAGCACATCAGCAGCAGGACCAAGGTGTCGTCCGCCGCCGCGGCAGCGAACGCTGCCTCGTCCGCGCCCGGCGCCATCCCCTGGCCAGGACCAGTCTGCTGGGCGTCGGCGTCTTCCCGACGCCGGCGGGCCTGCTCGCTGCGCAGCAGATCGGTCATCCGACGGGACGCGACCGTGATCAGCCACGCTAGGGGCTGACCCGGAGCGCCGTCGCGTGGCCATTGGGTGGCCGCGGCGAGGAGCGCTTCCTGGGTGGCGTCCTCGGCGAGGTCGAAGTGGCCGTAGCGGCGCACCACGGCGCCCAGCACCTGCGGTGCGAACTGCCGCAGCATCGCGTCGCGTTCGCGCCCGGCACCGTCTTCGGCCACCCCCCTGCTCACGCGGCGTTCACACCTCCAGGTCCGCGGTACTGCCGAGGATCGGCCGCACGTCCACGTACTCACCCTCGACGGCCGGGTTGATCAGACTGCCCGCAATCTCGACCGCGCGATCCAGGCTGTCGCACTCGACGACCGTGTAGCCCGCCAACACCTCCTGCGCCTCGGAGTACGGGCCGTCGGTGACCACCCGCACCCCCTGCTGCAGCCTCACCCGTCGCGCCAGCACCGGCGCGGTCAGGCCCTGGGCGTCCACCAGCTCGCCCGAGGACACCAACCCCTCATGCACCGACTCCATCTGCGCATGCATCGCCGCCACCTCGGCCGCCGACATCGGCGGCTTGGCGGTGGGCCGGCCGGCCAAGGTGTCGTAGTCCTGCTGGCTACCGAACAACATGATCATGTACTTCATGGAGATGCCCTTCTCGGTCGGAAGCGGCGCGAGTCCGCCGCGTTCGCCGGTGACGTCGTACCGGCCTGCCGGTATCGGACACCGACATCGTCCGGCTTCGACGGATCCGGTTTGGGTCGTATGTGGCACAGGCCGTCGCGGCTCGGCCAGGCGGACCAGGTCGGCGCCGGTCAGCGCGCGTGGTGCCGTGCGCTGGCCCTCGACGTCCGTCGCGAGAGGACGCTGCGCTGCGACCGGTGTCGACGAGCGTCGCGGAATTGGAAGATCAGAGCGATCACGACCAGGACACCCGTGACCAACCGACAGTCGTGCAGAGCACTTTGATGATCCAGAAGTAGACGGTGACTTCTGGGACCTTGCTGAGGAGTTGGCGACTCGGCGCGAGGGCGTGCTGTGACGTCATCGAGCTCCCTCTCGCGATCCGGTCGCCGCGGCGGCAGCTCGGGTGGACGCGGACTCATCCGGACGCCGGCGGGCGGTCGTCGGCCCACACACAGCGGATGTACGGCTCGTGAAACGGCGATGAGCACCCCCACACGCACACCCCGCGCCCCGAGGCTCAGGTCGTCACGATCTCGATCTCGGGGGTTCGCCGGAAGGTGTTGGTGACGTAGCAGACGCGCTCGGCCGCGCTCGCCAGCCGCGCGAGCTCGTCACCTCGGGGGGTATCCGCGCGCACCGTCACTCGCACCGCGGAGAACCGGGGGCCGTCGTAGGTCCCGGTCGCGTCCACCCGCAGCCCGCTCAGGGCGACGCCGCGCGTGGACGCGCTGTGGGAGAGCGCCAGGGTGAAGCACGACGCGATCGACGCGAGAAGCAATTCGGTCGGCTGCGGGCCGCGGCCGGTACCTCCCGCGGATGCGGGCTCGTCCACGGTGATGGTGAAGCCGCCGGCGTCCACGACGCAGCGCATGCCCTCCTCCCAGACGGAGGTGACCGTTCGTTCGGTCATCGGGCCCTACCCTCGACGGCCTCGGCCGGTCCTCGTGCAACATGCGCGCAATCGGGGTGGGGCAGGATGATCCCTACTCCATGACTCTCGCGATACCCCGGGAGGTGCTCGTGACGATCCGCCGAGTGGCGGACCACGTCGTCGTAGCGATGGCGGGCCGGCAGGGACCGGCGGGCGACGATCCCGCCGGCCGGTGCCGGTGCCGGCTCGACGGACGGACCCGTCCCCACCACGACCGTCTCCTGAACGTCGAGGCCGATCCCGACGAGCTCGTCGAACTGCTCGAGCTCGCCGTGACCTGGAGCGAGCTCGACTACTCGGGGGCCGACGTCGTGCCTCCCGAGGCCTGGGTGGAGTTCGCGATGGGGCACCGTTGGTACGACTCCGGCCGCATGACCCGGTTGTTCGCCCTGGCCGCGGACATCGCGCTGCGCGCCCCGAATCCGTGGCCCCGCGAGCCGTCCGGGCCGACGGCGCACCCGTGCGCACCGTCCGACGCGGATCTGCGGGCCTGCGAGCTCTGACCGCGCCCGTACCCGGCTCATCCGAGTCCGCGCGCCAGGCGGGTCACCGACTGGCGCGTCAGGTCGAACGCCGTCGCCGTCGCCTCGCCGCGCCGGAGGCCGATGACCCCGGTGTCGTCGATGCGGCCCACGACGGTGGCCTCGAGACCGCGCTCGTGGAACGGGGCGAGGGCGTCGCGCTCACGGCCGGGCGGGACGCACAGCAGAAAGCCGAAGCTCGGGAAGCAGGTGAGCCAGGCGGCGAGGTCGACGCCCGCGGGCTTCGGCAGCGCGTCGAGGTCGACCTCCACGCCGAACGAGCCCCACTCCAGGAGCATCGCGAGCGACCCGACCAGCCCGGCCATGCTGATGTCCTTCGCGGCCACGCACGCGCCGCTGCGGGCGAGCGCGGGCAGGACGCGGACGTCGCCCGCGCACCGCTCACCGCGCTGCTCGAAGGCCGGGAAGAACGGGAAGTCCGGGCGCATCGCGCCCTCGGTGGCGGCCGCCACGACCAGGGCATGGCCCGCCGCCACCCGGGTGGCCGAGAGGGGATCGGAGACCTCGCCGAGCCCGAAGGCCGAGATGGCCGGCTCCCCGTCGTGGCGGGTGAGGTGGCCCCCGAGGATGCGGACGTCGTAGAGCGCGCAGGCGTGGCGCATGCCCTCGAGAGCGGCGCGCGCGTCCTCGTCCGAGGCGGCCACCGTGTTGACGATGCCGAGCGGCTCGGCCCCCATCGCGGCAACGTCGTTGACGTTGGTCAGGACCGCCGCGAACCCCGCGCCCCGAGGGTCACGCGCAATGAACGGGGGCCACAGCGCTTCGCCGCAGGCGACCACCCGCCCGCCGGAGGTCTCCACGACGGCGCCGTCGTCGCCCGGCCCTCCCAGCCAGTCGCTGGCGCCGAAGACCTCGCTGACCAGGCCGATCGCTGCTTTGGAGAGCATGCCGGGATGGGTCGCCACGCGAGCGACGACCTCCTCCAGCTCGCTCCGGTCGGCCGAGCCCGACTCCGGATCCGGTTCGGACCCCGAGTTCGAATCCGCTACCGCCGCCGCTCGCGTCACCGGTACCTCCTCCTCGGCTGTCTCGCATAGTAGGCGCATATCTACTAAATGATCTAGCATCGACGCATGGGCACCCCGAGTTTCCTGACGCTCCCCGCCCGGCGTCCCAAGCCCCGGAACGTCGGCCTGACGCACGTGCTCGACACCGGCGTGAGCCCTGCTGTCGCCGCCGACGTCCTGGCCGGCAACGGTGCGCACGTCGACATCTGGAAGACCGGCTGGGGCACTGCGTACATCGACGCCCGGCTGGGGGCGAAGCTCGCGGTGCTCGCCCGGCAGGGGGTCGCCTCCTGCCTGGGCGGCACCCTGCTCGAGATCGCCTGGGCCCAGGGCGCGGCGGAGGGGTGTCTCGCGTGGGCGCACGAGGCCGGCTTCAGCCACGTCGAGGTGTCGCGCGGCACGGTCGCAATGACCGTGGCCGACAAGCACGACCTGGTCCGCCGCGCGTCGGACCGGTTCGTGGTGCTCACCGAGGTCGGCGTGAAGGACCAGGAGCAGCAGCACACGCTCGCGCAGTGGGGCGACGAGGCGGGGTCGGACCGCGAGGCCGGGGCGGAACTCGTGGTGGCCGAGGGTCGCCAGAGCGGCACCGTCGGGATCTTCGACGCCGACGGCGGGGTTCGTGAGGACGTCGTGGACGTCGTGGTGGGGGCCGTGGGCCCGGACCGGGTCGTGTTCGAGGCCCCGCGCACCCACCAGCAGGCCTGGTTCATCCGGCGTTTCGGTCCGGACGTCAACCTGGGCAACATCGCGCTCGACGAGGTGGCGTCGTTGGAGACGCTGCGGCTCGGTCTGCGCTCGGACACGGCGGCCGGCACCGTGCCGGCCGCGATCGCGGCGGAGCTCGCCCGGTGACCGGAGCCGTCCGGTGGGGCCCCAACACCGTCCCGGGACGCTACCGGGGGGTGGCGGTCGCCCGCGCCGCAGGCCCCTTCGACGAGGAGTCGCTGCAGGCCCGGTTCGTCGGGCGCGAGGCCTACTGGACGACGCGGTTCCTCGTGGTGCGGCCCCCCGTCGTCCCGGACGGGCCCGATGAGGGCAGCCCTGTCGCACTGCTGGCGGTGACCCGTGCCTCCGACGAGGAGCTGTTCAGCCCCATCACCGCGGTGGAGCTGCTCGCCGGCCCGGCCGACTGCGCCTTCCTGGCGCGCCCGGACGTCGACACCGCCGTGCCGTCCCTGCTCGCCGCCGCGGCACGGGACGCTCCCAAGGCTCGTGCCGTGGTGGTGCAGGGGCGTTACGAGCACGTCAGCTTCATCCTGGACCCCGGTCCGCTGCGGGTGGTCGTCCGCGAGGTCGTCCCGCCGCGGCCGGCCAAGCTGGCCGACCAGGCGCGGCGCGTCCTGGAGGTGACCGAGGACCTCCGGCCGATGCGTCTGGAGACCGAGGCCGTCGACCTCGCCGACCTGGCCCGCGAGCACCCGGCGGAGCACTACCTGCTGCCCTGTCGCGGCGGCGGCAACGAGGTGCCGGGGGCGACGGTGTCCTACCTCGATGAGCGGCCCGAGCGGGCCGACTGGACCATGCTGGGCTGCGAGCGCTCCCGCCAGATCCACCGCTGGTTCTACGGCCAGGATGCTCCCGGCGTCGACTTCTGCCCGAAGGCCGACGTCGTCGCGAGCGGGCCGGGGGCGGTGCTGACCAAGTGCTGCCTGCAGCAGGAGGACATCGCGGAAGGCACGGCCGAGGGTGCCGACGGGCCCACGACCTGGGTGTCGGTGCCCTGGGGGTCGTCGCTCGAGCACGTCCGCGACGCGCTGGGCCGGCTCGCCCGCCGACAGGAGCCACCGTGGTCACCCGCCTGACCGACTCCCCGGTCTACTCCCACCTCTGGTCCACCCCGGAGTTGGCGGCGGTGTTCGACGAGGACGCGCGCTGGCAGGCATGGCTCGACATCCTCGTCGCGCTGGCTCGGGCCCAGGCGCGCGCCGGCGTCGTCCCCCCGACGGCTGCGGAGCAGATCGCCGCCTCGGCCCGGGCGGATCGTCTCGACATGGCCTACGTCGCCGAGCAGACCCGGGCGACGTCGCACTCCACCCTCGGGCTCATCCGGGGGTTGCAGCGGATCCTTCCCGAGCCGCTGCGCGAGCACGTCTACGTCGGGGCGACGGTGCAGGACGTCAGCGACAGCTGGTTCGGCACGGTGATGCGCGACGTCGGCGCCCTCGTCTGGCGGGACGTGCGGGCACTCGAGGCGAGGGTGCTCGAGCTCGCGGCGGCTCACCGGGACACCCCGATGGTCGGGCGGACCCACGGCCAGCCCGGAGCCCCGGTGACGTTCGGACTCAAGGCCGCCTCGTGGGCCGACGAGCTGCGCCGCCACGTCGAGCGCCTGCGCGAGGGCCGTCCCCGTTGGGTGGTCGGGCAGCTCGCCGGCGCGGTCGGGGCGCTCGCGTTCTACGAGGCCTACGACGTCGACCCCCTCACCCTGCGCAAGGACTTCTGCGCGGAGCTCGCCCTGGGCGACCCCGGCACCTCCTGGACGACCAGCCGCGACCGCGTCGCCGAGTTCGGGCAGGTCCTGGCCATGATCTGCGGCACCCTGGCGCGGATCGGGGGGGAGGTCTACGAGCTGCAGCGCCCCGAGATCGGCGAGCTCGCCGAACCCACCACCGCGACCGCCGTCGGCAGCATCACGATGCCGCACAAGCGCAACCCGGAGGCGAGCGAGCACCTTGACACCCTCGCCCGCCTGGCGCGGTCCTCGGCGGGCGTGCTGGGAGAGGGGATGGTCGCGGCCCACGAGCGCGACGGTCGGGGCTGGAAGGCGGAGTGGGTGGCGCTCCCCGAGGTCTGCCTGCTCACCGGCACGGCGCTACGCACGGGGCGGGCCCTGCTCGACGGGCTCGAGGTGCACACCGACGCGATGGCGGCGAACCTCGACCGGCACGGAGACCGGCTGACCTCGGAACGGGTACTCGCCGCACTGTCCGGGCGAATGGGCTCCCGCGCCGCCCAGCACCTGCTGCAGGGGGTACTGGCAGCCGGTGGCGACCTGCGCGGCGAGCTGGTGTCGCGCGGCGTGGCGACCGACGCCGAAGTGCGGGAGTGGATGGTCCGGCCACCGGTGCGCACCGCTGGGGCGATGGTCGACGCCACCGTCGCGCGGGCGCACGCAGCTCGCGCGCTGGAACGGGACGTGTGGACGTGACGGTCCCGCCCCGGCTGCCCCTCGGTGTGCTACCGACCCCCCTGGTGGCCGCGGACCGGCTGCGCGCTGCCCTCGGATGTGACCCCGTGCGGCTCAAGCGAGACGATCTCGCCGGCTTCGAGGTGGCCGGCAACAAGACCCGCGCCCTCGAGTACCTGCTCGGGGACGCGGCCGCCGGGGGCGCCGACGTCCTGGTGACCGGTGGCGGGCCGGACTCCAACTTCATACCCGCCGCGGCGCTCGCCGCCCGGGTCGCCGGTCTCGACTGCGAGCTCGTCGTGTGGGGTTCTGCCGTCCCGGATACCGGTGCGCCGGATTCTGGGAGGCCCGGCGGCACGCCGAACCTCGACCTGGCCGCCGCCGCGGGGCCCCGGATCCGGGCCCTGGGCGACGACCCGCCCACCCGCGGAGCCTGCGGAGCGGAGTACGACGGCCGGGAGCGCGTCGACGTCGAGGTGCAGCGCGTGGCCGCCGAGCTGGCCGCGCAGGGCCGGCGACCACTGGCGCTGCCGCGGGGCGGGTCGACGGGGCTCGGGGCCGTGGGGTTCGCCCTGGGTGCGGCCGAGCTCGTGGACCAGTGGGCCCAGCGTGCGGAGCGGGCCCACGGACCGCCGGCCCTGGTCGTGCTCTCCGTCGGCTCCGGGGGCAGCTGCGCGGGGCTGCTGGCGGGGCTGGCCGCGGTGAACTGGCCGCTGCTCGGGGTCTCGGTGAGCCGCCCGCCCGCGGACATCAGGGCCCGCGTGCTGGACCTCGCGCGACAGTGCGCCGAGCTGCTGGGGACGCGCCCGCCCCGCCCGGAGCAGCTCGAGATCGTCGACGCGCGCGGACCAGCGTTCGGGGTGGCCTCACCGGAGGACCGCGCGGCCGCCCACCTCGCGCTGCGCACCGGCGGGGTCGTCGCGGCCGTCATCCACACGAGCGGAGGAGCATGACCGCACGCCATGTCCGCGAGGAGGGGCCGCCGCGCACCGGGGCCGCCCCGGAGCTGATCGACTCCGGGTTCGCCCTCGAGAACGCCGACGCGCCGTTCCTGCACCGCGGGCTGAACCTGGCCGACATGGCCCACGTCCTCGACCTGGCGCGCCGCGGACTCGTCCCCCCGAACGCCCAGCAGGCGTTGCTGGAGCTGCTCCTCGCCGCCGACGCGACGCCGGCGGACGAGTTCCCGTACGACCCGAACCTCGGCGAGCCCTACAACTCCCGCGAGGCATTCTTCGTCTCACGGATCGGGGACGTGGCCGGCTGGCTGCACGCGGGACGGCCACGCCGCGAGGCGGTGCGCATCGCGCTGCGGCTGCACGTGCGGCGCCAGATCGTCGAGCTCGTCGCCGACGCGGCTCGGTTCGGGTTCGAGGCCGTCGCCCGAGCCGAGGAGCACGCCGAGACGGTGATGCCCGACCAGACCTACCTGCAGCAGGCGCAGCCCTCGACGTTCGGCCACTACCTGCTCTCGTTCGTCTACTCCACCCTGCGCGACGGGCACCGTCTGCTGAACGAGCTGGACTGGGTCGACTCCAGCCCCGGCGGGGCGGGGTGCGTCAACGGCACACGGCTGCTGGCCGACCGGGAGTTCCTCGCCGACACGCTGGGCTTCGCCAGCGTCATCGAGCACACTCGCGACGCGATGTGGCAGGTCGACGGGCTGATCGGGGTGCTCGCCACCTCGTCCAGCCTGTTGTCGAACCTCAGCAAGCTCGCGGAAGACCTGGAGATCTGGTCGTCCAGCGAGTTCGATTTCGTCGACCTCGACGACGGCTACACCCGCGCGAGCGTGCTCATGCCGCAGAAGCGCAACCCTTATGCCCTGTCGATCATCCGCGGTGCGTCCGGGGTGCTGATCGGTCGGCTGACCGGGTTCCTCGCCGTGAGCAAGAGCCCCTCCGCGCGCAGCGACAACCTCATCTACGCCTACGGCGAGGTGCCGCGGGCGCTGGACCTTGCGGTCCGCATCACCCGGTTGACGGCCGGGGTCATCCGCACCCTCCGGGTCCACACCGACCGGCTGGCCGAGGAGGTCCGGGGCGGCTACACCCAGGCCACCGACCTGGCCGAGCACCTGGTCCAGACCTGCGACGTGGACTACCGCACCGCGTACCTCGTCGTCGGGCGCACCGTGCGCGCCGCGAGCCTGGCGGGCGTGCCCGGCACCGCCATCACCGGCGAGATGATCGACCGGGCGGCCGTCGAGCACAACGGACGACCGCTGGGCCTGACCGGTCTCGATCTCTCCGCCGTGCTGGACCCGTGGCAGATCGTCCTGTCGCGGGGCGCGCGGGGTGGCGCGGCTCCCGAGGCGCTGGGCCGGATGACCGCGTCGCTGCGTGGGTCGCTCGCCGACCTCGGGGCGACCGCGGCGCGCCGGCTGGCCGACTACGACGCCGCCGAGACCGAACTGCTCGACGCCGCCCGCGCCGTCGCCTCCGCCACGAACGCGAGGACCGCGGCGACCCCCGACCCGGGAGGGGACACCCGATGACCGCCGACACCCACCGCCCGCTCCCGGACCTCGTGCTGCCCGACGAGGTCGAGGTCGTCAACGTCGGGCTCCCGATGTTCGCCGACGCGGTCCACGCGCAGGGCCGCCCGGTCCAGCACGTCGACTGGCGGCCCCCCGCGGGCGGTGACCCGGCTGCGGTCCGGGCGTTGACCCGCCTCTACGGGGACCGGGGCACCACCATCGACGAGGCCAACGCCGAGGTGCTCCGCAGGCTAGACACCGGGGTCCCGTTCCTCGTGGCGGTGGCACCGGCCGCCGACGTCGTCCCGGGCGTCGAGGGCCGCATGCTGCTGCACTGCGGCCCCGCGATCGGCTGGGACGAGGTGTGCGACCCGCTGCGGCGCTCGATGCGCGCCGCGGTGGTCGCCGAGGGGTGGGCGGGCGACACCGTCGAGGCCGACCGGCTGCTCGCCGACGGGGAGGTGCGCCTCGAGCCGGCCAACCACCACGACATGGTCGTGCCGATGGCCAGCGCGATCGGGCCGTCCGCGCCGGTGCTCGTGGTCGAGAACGCCGGTGACGGGGACGGCGCCGGTGACGGGGCGCCGATCCGGGCCTACGCGCCGATCAGCCAGGGTCCGGGTGATGTGCCCTGGTACGGGCGGGACACCGACGCCGCCATCGAGCGGCTGCGCCTGCTGCGCGACGTCGCCGGGCCCGCCGTCGCGGCGATCCTCGAGCGCACGGGGCCGCTCGACATCCTGTCGGTCGCGGCGCAGGGCATCGCCATGGGGGACGACCTGCACATGCGGACCCAGGCCGCGACGAACCTGCTGACCCGCACCTGGCTGGCCGACGTCGCGGACCTGCCCGAGGACCTGCGGCGCCCGTTCGCGGGCTTCCTGTCGGGCAACCACCTGTTCTTCCTCACCCTCGCGATGGCCGCGGCCAAGTCGCTGACGCTCTGGGCCGGGCAGGTGAGCGGGTCGAGCATCGTCACGTCGATGGCCCGCAACGGCACGACCTTCGGGATCCGGCTCGCGGGCTCCGAGCGCTGGTTCATCACGGCGTCCCCCGCGGTCGGCGAGGCGATGTACTGGTCGGGCTACGGGCCCGAGGACGCGGCACTCGACATCGGCGACAGCGCGGTGCTCGAGCTCGTGGGACTGGGCGGGCCCGCGGCGGCGAACTCACCGGCGGTGGCGGCGTTCCTCGGGGGCACGATGGCCGACGCGGCCGAGGCCACCGAGGCGTTCCGACGGATCTGCATCGGCGCCAGCAGCCGGTTCACCCTGCCCATCCTCGGCTTCACCGGGACGCCGGTCGGGGTGGACGTGCGCATGGTCGTCGAGTCGGGGGTCACCCCGAAGGTCAACACCGGGATCCTGGCGGCGAGCACCGGGGCGGGCCAGGTCGGGGCCGGGGTGGCCACCGCGCCCCTCGGCTGCTTCGTCGAGGCCCTGCTCGCCCTCGCCGAGGACTAGCGCGTGGTGAGGGTGATCGACCTCGGCGAGGGTGCGCGCGAGGTCCTCGCCCGCCCAGCGACCGGGCGCGTCGTGGCGGTCTACCGGCGGGCGGCGTACCTGCGGCTCGGGGGCCGCCTGGTCGCGCTGGTCTCCGCGGGCATCCCGTCCGGGCCGCTGCACCTGCGGTGCTCCACGATCCCCGCCCTACGGGTGGGGGAGTCGGTGGCGGGCGACGGCGCCCGGCTCGCCGGGGGCGCCTGGGCGCTGCGCTGCGACGGTCCCGTCTGGCACGGCGCGCTGCCCGGGCGCGAGGCGCTCGCGCGGCGGGCCGACGACGCGCTCGTGCGGGCGGGGCTCCACCCGGACGCCGAGCGGCTCGCGGCCCCGCTGGGGGACGGGGGTCTGGAGGGCGTCGAGGCCCTGGCCGCCGCCGTCGGCGGCCGCGGTCCCGGGCTGACGCCCTCCGGCGACGACCTGCTCGCGGGGGTCCTGGTCGTGGCGCGGCTGGCGTGGGGGCCTCCGGCCCGTCGCCGGCTGGACGCGGTCCTCGCCGCGGTGCGGACCACCGAGGTCGCGGGCGCGTTCCTGGCGTGGGCCGCCCGCGGGCAGTCCGTCGCCCCGGCCCACGACTGGCTCGTGGCCGTCGCGGCGGGGGACCGGCCGGCCGGCGAGGCGGCGCTGCACAGACTCCACGCCATGGGGGCGAGCTCCGGCCGGCACCTGGCCGCGGGGTTGGCTCTGGGGGTGGCTCAGCTCCCGCGCGTGGAGAGCCAGACCGCCCGGGCGGGTATCTCGCCGGGGTTGCTCCACTGAGCGCTGCGGTCGGCCGGGTACTGCAGCGTGTCTCCCTCGGCCACCGTCTGGCGCTCGCCGGCGACCTCGAAGTCCAGTGCGCCGACCAGCACGTGCACCAGCTCCTCGCCGGAGTGCGGCGCCTCGTCCCCGCCGGACGCGCCGGGCTCGAGGACGGTGAGGGCGCCCGCGATGCGGAACCGCTCGGGCGCCCCGGTGATCCCGGCCCGGGTGACCGACGCGTGCGGGGACGGCAGGTCGGGCCGTTGGCGGGCGGCCACGTAGCTCGCCACCGGCGCGTGGGTGCCGTCGTCCACGAAGTGCCCGACCGGACGCTCGAGCGCGGCCGCGAGCTTGAGCAGGGTGGTGATGGTCGGGACCATGTCTCCACGCTCGACCTTGTGGATCGCGGCGGCGGACACGTCGGCGCGACGGGCCAGCTGCTGCAGCGAGAGTCCGGACTGCTGGCGCAGGTCCCGCACCTTCGGGCCGATCGCGTCGACGATCGGCTCCCAGATCGGCGGGGCCGGGAGCGGCTCGAGGCGGGTTTCCGAGGCGCCGACGGGCTCGTCGACGGCCGCCGACCGGGGGTCGGGGTGGTCGGCCGGTCCAGCCGCTGATCGGGCCATGGGCGTACTCCTTGACAGGCATCGCGCAGTTAGTATCGTAAACGGCCATCACCTATGGTGACCAGTCCCGACTGAGCCTGATCCGCAGACGTCACATCGCCGCCCCGCCTGGGACTGCACCGTCTCCAGCCCCGACGAAAGGTTCCGCGTGCCGCACAAGACCGTGATCGTGGGTGGCGGGGCCGCCGGGCTGGGTGCTGCCGGTGGCGTGAAGGCGGCTGATCCGGACGCCGAGGTCCTCGTCTACACGCAGTACGAGGACATCGCCTACAGCCCGTGCGGCATCCCGTACGTCCACGGAGGGGAGATCTCCGACTTCGACAAGCTGTTCCTCGCGACGAAGGAGCAGTACGTCGAAGCCGGCATCGACGTCCACTACGAGACCACCGTGTCTCACATCGACGCCGCGGCGAGGACGATTCACGTCGAGGGCGAGGGCACCGTCGGCTACGACACGCTGATCTTCGCCACCGGTTTCGACTACGCCGACCCGGGTGTCTCCGGGGGCGACCTCCAGGGCCTCTACTACGTCAAGAACATCCGCCGCGCGATGGAGTGGGACAAGGTCCTGGACTCCGTCGAGAAGGCCGTCGTCATCGAGGCCTCCCCGCTCGGTGTGGAGATGACCACCGCACTGGCCCACCGCGGCATCGAGACCCACCTCGTCGACCCGAACCCGTGGCCCCTCGCGGACATGGCCGACCCCGACATCATGGCGCCGGTGGAGGAGTCCTGGCGCGAGCTCGGTGTGATCACGCACTTCAACACCACGCTGAAGGGGTTCCTCGGGCAGGGCCACGTGAGCTCGGTGTCCACCTCGGACGGGGAGCTCCCGTGCGACCTCGTCGTGGTCGCCACCCACAAGATGCCGAACGCGCGGCTCGCCGCCGAGGCCGGTCTGGCCATCGGCTCCACCGGCGGCGTGGTCGTCGACGAGCGGATGGCGGCCTCGGTGCCCGGCGTGTATGCCGCGGGCGACTGCACCGAGATCCCGCATGGGCTCACCCGCGTCCCCCTGCAGGGGCTCACCGGCAGTCACGCGTACGCGCAGGGCAAGGTCGCCGGGGAGAACGCCGGCGGCGGCTCGCGGACCTACAGCGCCGTCTATGTCCCGTGGGGGACCCCGGCGGGCAAGTGGGTGATCGGCGGCGCCTCGTTCGGCGAGACGACGGCGACGGCGTTGGGTATCCCCTACGTGCTCGCCACGGGGCAGGGCATCTCGCGGGCGCGCTACTACCCGGACGTTAAACCGGTGACGGTCAAGCTCCTCGCCGAGCCCGACACGCTGCGCCTCATCGGGGCGCAGATGGTCGGCCAGGAAGGCATCAAGGAGCGCGCCGACTTCCTGGCGATGGCCGTGAAGTTCGGGTTCACCCTGCATGACCTGTGGCGGATGGAGAACGTGTACTCGCCGGCCATCGGAGCGCTCAACGAACCCATCGTCACCGCCGCGGGTAACGGTCTCGCCGAGTTGCGGAAGGCGGGGAAGCTCTGAGATGCCGTTCACCCGATGGTTGCGCGAGCACTCCGAGCACTACCTCATGGTCGGTGCCCACGAGCAGCTCGCGCGCCGGTACTCCGGCACCCGCGCACCGCGACGCCCGCAGGGGGCCGCCGAGCTGTTCTGGCTGCGGTTCTTCGCCCCCGTCTACCGGGCGCTGCCGTGGCCGCTTCGCCATCGCATCCTGCGCGCGATGCCCGGTAGCCACCGTCAGACCTGGTCGCCGCCGCCCCGGCCCCGGGGCCCGGCGGTCTGAGAGGCCGGTGGGCGCCGCCCGCCGGACGATGAGTGCACGACGAGAGAAGAGGTGTGTCCGGTGGCTCAGATCGTGGGCGAGCGGGTCAACAAGGGCGACGCGATCGTCGACTACGAAGACAAGGTCTTCGACGACATCCATGCCGAGCAGGGGGAGAAGGCCTACATCTTCATGCACACCGTGCCCTTCGAGGGCTCGGTCGGTCTGGTCAACATGCTGACCGCGACCCGCATCCGCCGGAAGGGCTTCGACACCAGCATCGTGCTCTTCGGTCCGGGCTCGCTGATGGCCTCGGCCACCCGCGGATTCCCGAAGGTGGGGGACGAGGCGTTCCCCGGTGCGCTCGGGTACAACAAGCAGCTGCAGACCTTCATGGACGAGGGCGGCAAGGTCTACGCGTGCCGGTTCTCGGCCGCCGCCCTGTACGGCATGCGCGAGATCGACATGATGGAGGGCGTCACGCCGATCAGCCCGCTCGACGTCCTCGACTCGCAGCTCACCGCGCGTCGCGAGGGCGCCCTGGTGATGCAGACCTGGACCATCTGATCCGGCTCGGGTGACCGGGCGAGGTCCGGGGCGGGCGGCCGGTGGCAGCCGACCCGCCCGCCCCGGGCCGGCCGCCCGGCACCTGCCCGGTCCGGCACCGCACCGACCGTACGGAGGGACCGCGATGGATTCGCTGGCCGACATGGGCGGCTCGCAGGGATGGGGCCGGGTGAAGGTCCCCACCGAGGAGCCACCATTCGCCGAGGCATGGGAGGGACGGAGCTTCGCCCTGACGCTGCTGACGATGGGCCGGATCTCCGGTCGCAACCTCGACGCCTTCCGACACGCCCTGGAGCGCTTGCACCCCGTCGACTACCTGGTCGACGGCTACTACGGCCGGTGGCTCAACGCCGCCGAGCTCATGCTCACCGACAGTGCGGTGCTCGCCCCCGGCGCCGTCGACGCCCGGGCGCGGCGCAACGGCGGTGCGGACGTCGCCGAGCCGGCGTTCCCCGAGCCGGTGAAGCCCGACTACGAGCCGACCGCTGCCGGCTCGCTGCGCACCGTCGACGAGCCCCCCGCCTTCGCGCCGGGCGAGGCGGTGCGGACGCTGGACATGCACCCGGTCGGGCCGTCGAAGCTGCCGGGTTATCTGCGCCGCCGTCGAGGCACGATCACCGCCCGCCGACCCGGGCACGTGCTGCCCGACACCCACGCCGTGTTCGAGGGCGAGCACGCCCAGCACGTCTACACCGTGGGCTTCGCCTCGACCGAGCTCTGGGGTCCCGACGCGGAGCCGTTCACGCTGCACGCCGACCTGTTCGAGAGCTATCTGGAGGCCGACCAGTGAGCGAGGCCGCGCCCGCCGACCACCCCATCGCGGAGCGACTGTCCCCCGCGCTGCGTACCGAGGCGCTCGAGCAGCTCCTCGTCGAGCGCGAGCTCGTGGACCCGGCTGTGATGGACAAGTTCATCAAGACCTACGAGCAGGACGTCGGACCCCTCAACGGGGCCAAGGTCGTCGCCCGTGCCTGGACCGACCCGGACTACCGTGCGTGGCTGCTCGACGACGGCACCGCCGCGATCAAGGAGATGGGCTTCTCCGGCCCGCAGGGCGAGCACATCGTCGTCCTCGAGCAGACCGACGAGGTCCACCACGTGGTGGTGTGCACCCTGTGCTCCTGCTATCCGTGGCCGGTGCTGGGTCTGCCGCCGAGCTGGTACAAGGACCCGGCCTACCGGTCCCGTGTCGTGCGCGAGCCGCGCACCGTGCTCGCCGAGATGGGGCTGGAGGTCCCCACGAGCACGCGCATCGAGGTGTGGGACTCCAGTTCCGAGGTGCGCTACCTGGTCCTGCCGCAGCGTCCGGCCGGCACCGAATCCTGGGACGGCGACGCCCTCACCAGCATCGTCACGCGGGACGCGATGGTCGGCGTCGCCACGGTCGGCCCCCTCGGGTCGGCCCCCTCGTGACGGCCCCATCGTGACGGCCGGCCCCTCCACCGAAGTGCTCGACGTCCAGGGCGCCGCCGCACCGCCGCGCGCCAACGGTGAGCTGGTCTTCGCCGAGCCGTGGGAGAGCCGCGCCTTCGGCATGGCCGTGACGCTGGCCGACGCCGGGGCGTTCACGTGGGACGAGTTCCGCGACCATCTCGTGGCCCGGATCGAGGCGTGGGAGGCCTCGCACGCCGCGGACGACCCGTCGTTCAGCTACTACCGTTGCTGGCTCGAGGCGCTCGAGGGGCTCCTCGTCGGCTCCGGGACCCTCGGTGCGGCGGACGTGGCCGACCGGTCGGGTCTGCTGACCGCCCGGCCGGCGGGCCACGACCATCCCGACGACCACCCCGGGCACGGGCACGGTCACTGAGTCGTCGAGGGCGTTTCCGCCCGCCGGATGCGGACCTCGTCGTACACTTGGGCGTGTCGGTCCGCGCTCGCGCGCCAGCTGAAGCGCGCCTGCGTCGACCGGCCACCCCTGATCAGGCGGCGTCGCAGCGCGGCGTCGGCGACCATCTCCAGCATCGAGGCCGCCAGGGCCCGGCTGTCCCCGGATGCCGGCATCAGCGCGTTGTGGTGATCGAGCAGGTACTCGGTGAACACCGGTAGGTCGCCGGCGACGACCGGGAGGTCGGTGACCATCGCCTCGAGCACCGCGAGACCCCAGCCCTCCTTGAGCGACGGGAAGCAGAGGGCATCGGCACTGCGGTACCAGCCGGCGAGGTCGGACTCGGACACCGTGCCGAGCAGGACGACGTCCTCGCCCAGAGTGAGCCCCAGCCCGGGGAGCGAGTCGAGCGCCGCGTCCCGGTACGCCGCGTAGTCCTGGAACGAGTGCCCGCCCACGACGGCGAGCATCGGCGGTCGGGGCATCGTGGCCACGAGCTCGGCAAGGGCCTCGAACGCGTGGTGGGTTCCCTTGCGGGGCTCGATCCCACCGACCGAGAGGAAGAGGAAACGGTCCTGCGCGCCGATCGAGGCCCGCATCGTCGCCCGGCGCTCGGGGGTGATCGGCGGGAACCGCGCGGGGTCGGCGCCGTTCCCGACCACGGTGGCCTCGGTGGCGTAGTCGGTCCGCAGGATTCGGCGCCATTGCTCGCTGACCACCAGCACCCGGTCGGGTTCGAGGATCGCCTCGCGCTGGCACGAGACGAGCGCGGGAGTGGTGAAGTCGTCGACGTGATGCACTGTGCGCACCACCGACACCGGCGCGCCGGCGTCGCGGACGCGCGCGGCGGCCCGGGCGGCGATGCAGTCCTGGGCGTGCAGGACGTCGACGCGGCCGGCGAGCTCTCCCAGCGCGTCGGTCAGCGCGTCGATCGAGGCGAACACCCGGTCAGTCAGCGTCCCGGTCCTCGGGGGAGCGGCCAGGACGGTGTGCGGTACCGACGTGGGCCGAAAGAGCCCGGCGGCCGGGTCGCCCTGGCTGACCAGGTGCACCGGGTGACCCTGCGCGTGCAGCGCCTCGGCCAGCGCGAGGGTGTGCACCATCCCGCCGCGCGGGGACGTGGAGTGGGTGACCAGAGCCAGCCCGCTCACGGCGTCGGCCCGCGCGCGGTGTCGCCCGGCCCAGGGCGTCGACCGGTCACAGGGCGATCTCGGCCAGGTCGGGCTCGCGGCGGGCGATCGCGGCCGCGGCCAGCGACGCGCGGGCGGCGGTCTCGGTGACGACGCAGCCGGCGTCGCGGAACGCCCGGCGCTGGGCCTGGAAGTCCTGGGGGTCCTGCTCGGTGCCGAGGACGTAGACGACGACGCGGGGGCCGCCGTTCGCGATGACGTCGGCGCAGACGGGAGCGAGCTCGCCGGCCGGGTCGGGGTGCGACCCGAAGCCGAGCACGACGTCGAGCACGATCGCGGCGACTTCGGGGTCGCGCCCCTGCTCGCGCAGGTGCTCGATGCGCGCCTCGGGATCGATCATCGGGTGCGGGCGGCCCTGGGTGTACTCCTCCTCTCCGAGGTCGAGGCACACATGGCTCGAGGCCGGTGCGGGCACCGTCAGCGACTTGTCGACGGGCGTGTTGGAGTGCACCGGTCCGAGGACGCGCGCCAGGACGACCAGCGACTCGTAGCAGAGCGTCCCGCCCGAGAACAGGCCGCGGACCAGCGTGCGCTGCGGGCCGATCCCGGCGATCGCCTCCTCGACCTGCGCGCGCAGGCCGGCCGCGACGTCGGGGGCCTCGCGGCCCAGGGCGGTGAGCACGGCGAGCACGCCGGACTCGAGGGTGGCGGCCTGAACGACCGAGCCGGCGTCGCGCGACGAGCCCGACCCGGCGGCGGACTCGTCGAGGGAGGCGTCCATCCCGATGAGCGAGGCCACCAACGGAGTGCACCCGACCTCGGCGACCACCGACCGGGCGACCGCGGGATCCGGGGGCTTGGAGACGAGCAGCACGGCGTCGGTGTTCTCGTCGGCGGCCAGCGCCCGCACCGCGAGGCGGCCCATCGGCCCTCCGACCGCGGCCGTGAGGTCCCGCCCACCCACGCCCACCACGTGGGTGACGCCGACTCCGAAGCGGTCGAGCAGGGCGGCGGCCTCTTGGGCGCCGGTGCCCGCCGCGGCGACGATCCCGACGGCCCCGGCTCCGCGGGCTCCGCGGGTGGCGCCGACGGCCCCGGCGCGCTCGGCGAGGGGGGCCACGACGTTGGCGAAGCCCAGGCACGTCCGGCCGAGCATGGCGGTACCGGCCCCGGGGCCCATCACCAGGCGCCCGAGACGTTCGGCGCGCGACTTGAGCTCGACCTCCGCCTCGACCGGCACGTTGTCGCTGAACAGGAGCACGTCCAGGCCCGCACCGAGCGCCTTGTGGGTCTCCAGGACGGCGTGCGCCCCGGGTACCGAGATCACCGCGACGTTGCTGCCGGCCTGCCGGGCGAGGGCCTCCTGCTGGGTCCTCGGGGCCGCCTCGGCGCTCGCCCGGTCGGAGCCCGTGCCGCGCGCAGCGAACATGGCGTCGCGGCCGGCCTCCTCGGCGGCGGCGAGCGCCTCGTCCGACGATGCCCGCACGGCCAGGAACAGGTCGCCGGGGCCCGCGCCGGACCAGTCGCCCGCGTCGAACCCCTCCTGTTCGAGGGTCTCGAGGTTCGCCGGGGTGGCCATCGCCGCGGACGCCCAGTCGACACCCTCGACCCGGCGCATCGCCCGTGTGCCCGAGAGCTGCACGACCGAGTCCAGGTAGGTGTCCTTCACGAGCCGGACCGCCGAAGCGGGACTCACGCCCGTGCCTCGACGATCCGGGTGCCGACGCGGTCGTCCGGGTGCGTGCCGACCGCGTCGAGCGACGCGCCGGCGCGTTCCGCGGTGGTGATCACGGCTGTCCGCCCGCCCTCCTTCACGAACCGGATGGCGGCCCGCACCTTCGGTCCCATGCTGCCCTCGGGGAACTGTCCGTCCTCGAGGTGCTTCGCGGCCTCGTCGACGGTCATCTCGTTGATCGCGCGCTGGTCGGGGGTGCCGTAGTCGAGCTGCACCTTGTCCATGTCGGTCACCAGCACGAGGGCGTCCGCGTTGACCGAGGCGGCGAGCCGCTGGGCGGTGAAGTCCTTGTCGATCACGGCGTCGATGCCCTCCAGGCCCCGGTCGCCGGCCATGACGGGGATGCCGCCGCCGCCCGCGGCCACGACGATCATGTGCTGCTCGATGAGGGCCCGGATGGCGTCGACCTCGACGATGCCCACCGGCTTGGGGGACGCGACGACCCGCCGGTAGCCCCGGGTGCCGTCCTCGATGATCTCCCAGCCGCGGGCTTCGGCGAACCGGTTCGCCTGCTCCTCGGTGAAGTACGGCCCGACCGGCTTGGTCGGGTGGGTGAACGCGGGGTCCTCGGGGTCGACCATCACGTGGGTCACCACCGCGACCACGCCGGGCAGACGACCACGGCCCTCCGCGAGCAGAGCGAGGCTCAGGAGGCTGCCCAGCTGGCCCTGGGTCATGGAGTTGACGCAGAACAGTGGCAGCGCCGGCACGACGGACGCCGCCTCGTCCTGCTGGATGGCGAGGTTGCCGACCTGGGGGCCGTTGCCGTGGACGAGGACGACGTTCCACCCGGCATCGCGCAGGGCGCACACCGCGCCGGCCATCGCCCGCGCGTTTTCGGCCTGCTCGGAGTACGTGCCCGACTGACCGCCCCGGGTGATGGCGTTTCCGCCGAGGGCGACCACTGCGGTCTTCGGCATGAGTCCTTCACTTCCGCGAGATCGTGGGCCGGATCGATCCGTCCATGATGAGGGCGACGCCGTCCACTATAGTTGATGTTCGCGACGATGCGCGACGAGCCGAGGGGAACGCCCATGGATGTGCGGACCGGACGGCTCGACGCCCGGCTGGACGAGGCGCGGTCGCGATGGCGGGTGACGGCCGACCGCCTGTGGCCGGTCGCGATGGCCGACGGGGACCGGTACCGGCACGCGGCGGAACTCGTCGGGACGATGCTCGGGGAGCTGCGCCGCACGGCCACCACGATCGAGGGGCTGCTCGCGACCGACGCCGAACCCGGCGCGGTGCTCTCGGTGCCCGGAGGGGGCGGCGGCGGGTCTCGGTGGCCCCCGTGTCCTGCTCGACGCGGCTTGCGCGATGCGCGGCGACGAACTCGTCGCGGCGCGCGCCCGCGAACGCCGCATCGGCCTGATCGCGGCGGCCCGACGCGAGGGCGCGAGCTGGGTGGTGCTCGAGGACCGGGAGTCCCGGTCGGTCGAGATGCACCTGGGGACCGGGCTCGCCCTCGTGGCGACCGCCGACCCGTACGCGGGCTCCGAGCCCTACGGGCTGGGGGAGATCGTCCTCGACGCGGGCAGTGGCGACCCGGTCGCCGGGCCCGCCCAGCGCGAGGTCGCGTTCCCGGCTCGCGCGGACTGGGTCACCGAGCGCGCCCGGTGGCGGACGGAGATCAGCACTCGTCTTGACGACGACGGGACCGATGGTTTCCGATGAAAGATGAACGTGTCTGAAAGTCAACGATCGGTCGAAGTGGGTGGCGCATGACGGGCGTGCTGGGCTCGGAGCCCGCGACGCGGGAGAACGGGCGACCGGACGGGCCCGACCCCGCCGCCGTCGCGTCCCTGATCGTGGAGGTGCAGAGCGCCGGTCTCCGCGTCGAGACCTCCGTCGAGTCGCGCACCGGTGGGGCCGGGCCCACCGACTCCGGGATGCTGTGGATCGAGGGCTTTCCCGTCACCGTCCCCACGCAGACCGAGGACGCCCGACGCTCGCCCTACGTCCTCAAGCCCGAGGACGACGGTGGCCAGGGCATCTACCGCGACGGGCGGAAACTGGCCTCGGTCACCGGCTCGAAGCGCCCCCGGTACTACGACCGCACCACGGCCGACGGCGTCCCGTACTGGAAGATCGCGCTCCTGCACCTGGACTCGATGGCCAGCACCGTGGTCCAGACCTGCAACTACTGGAACACCGCCGACCAGTGCACGTTCTGCGGGATCGGGACGTCCCTCGAGTCGGGCAACACCATCGTCAAGAAGACCCCCGAGCAGCTGGCCGAAGTGTCCATCGCCGCGAAGGAGCTCGACGGCGCGGTCGACGCCACGCTCACGACCGGGAGCTCGGTGGCGCCCGACCGCGGGGCGCGCTACGTCGCTAAGTGCGGACGGGCGGTGAAGGACGCGTCGGGCCTGCCCGTCGAGATCCAGTTCGAGCCGCCCCGCGACCTCGCGATCCTCGACGAGGTCCACGGCCTGGGCGGCGCCGACGCCGTCGGCATCCACGTGGAGACCTTCGACCCCCAGGTGCTCGCGCGCGTCGCCCCGGGCAAGGCACGGACCGGCATCGACGCCTACTTCCGCACGTGGGAACGCGCGGTGGAGCTGTGGGGCTCCGGGCGCGTGTCGACCTACGTCATCCTCGGCATGGGGGAGGACCCCGAGCTCACCGTGCAGGCGTGCCGGCGGGCCGTCGACACCGGCGTCTACCCGTTCATCGTGCCGCTGCGCCCCGTGGCCGGCAGCCTGATGGCCGACTGGACGCCGCCGCCGGGTGAGTACAGCGAACGCATCTACCGGCGCGTCGCGGCGTACATGACCGAGCGTGGCATGAGCGCCGACGACGCGGTCGCGGGGTGCGCCCGCTGCCAGGCGTGCTCGGCCCTCAACGCCGTGCAGCCGCTGCTGCAGATCGGCCGACGTCCCGGCAGCACGCCGTGACGGTGCGGGTGGGGACGGCCCCGTCCGGCGTGGTCTGCGGCCTCGTCGCCGACGACGCCGACGCGGCTGAGCACCACCGGATCCGCCGGGCCGTGTTCGTCTCCGAACAGGGCATCTTCACCGACTCCGACCTCGACGCCCACGACGCCCGCGGCGACGTCCTGCGTGTCGTGGCCCGGGTGCAGGGCCGAGCCGCGGGGACGGTCCGGTTGTTCCCTCTCGACCCCGGATCCGGAACGTGGCAGGGCGACCGGCTCGCCGTCCTGGCCGGCTACCGCACCGCCGGGGTCGGGGCCCCGCTGGTGCGGTTCGCGGTCGAGACGGCGAGCGCGCACGGCGGGTCCCGCATGGTGGCGCACGTGCAGTTGGCCAACCGCCGGTTCTTCGAGCGTCTCGGGTGGACGGTCGGGACGACCGAGGTCTACGCGGGCCGTCCCCACGTGTCGATGAGCATCGCTCTCGGCGGGTCGAGGTGATGAGTCAAGGGGCGGCGGTGTCTCCCGGACCGGGCGTGGTGACGCGGGGACGGCGGGACCGCACGAGGTACACCGTGAGCGCCGCGAGCAGGACCGCGCCCATGAGCAGGACCGCGTAGCCGAGCGGGATCACCGCTCCGAGCCCGGCACATCCGAGCAGCCCCACGACGGTGGCGGCGACGATGCCGTGGGCGGTGGTGTCGGAGGCCCAGGTGATGCGGCGCAGCTGTGTCAGCACGACGAGCACGAGCGCTGCGGGCACGGCGACCGCGAAGCCCGCGACGACGGGGGCGATGGGGGAGGTGCGCTCCTCGGCGTCGACGGCGACCTCGAGCCCGGCCCCGAGGGCGGCCGTCGCGGCGAACACGGCGTAGTGGCCGTACCCCCAGGTGAGCGCCGCGCGCAGGCTCGTGAGTCCGGACTGGTCGTTGCCGAGGAAGTAGGTCCACCACAGTCCGACGACGAGCAGGAGCCCGCCGACGGCGAGCATGACGAGGGAGAAGGAGAGGCCCCGCTCGGTGAGGGCACCGCCGAATGCGTTGGTGACGCCGAGGATGACCTCGCCGAGCACGATCAGCGTGAGCAGCCCGTAGCGCTCGGCGATGTGGTCGGGGTGCCAGGTGGCGGGACGCGTGCCGCGCGACTCCGCGTGCACCGGGACCGCGATCTCGACGGCGACCAGGACCGCGAACCCGATGTAGACCCACGGCCTCGGCACCAGGACCAGAGCGATCCAGAGCACCTGCACGGCGGCGAGGCCGCTCGCGTAGTACACCGCCGTCGACCGGCGCTCCGGGTCCTCGCGCGCTGCCCGCAGCCACTGGGCGACCATCGCCACGCGGATGACCGTGTAGCCCAGGACCACCGTGCCGATCTCGAAGCGCTGGAACGCGGCCGGGACGCCCACGGCGAGGATGAGCACGCCGGCCATCTGCACCACCGTGAGCACGCGGTAGAGCGCGTCATCGGTGTCGTAGGCCGAGGCGAACCAGGTGAAGTTCATCCAGGCCCACCAGATCGCGAAGAACACCACGAGGTAGCCGACGAGGCCCGCCGCCACATGGTTCTCGCTGATCGCGTGATGCAGCTCGGCCGCGGCGCGTGCGATCGCCACGACGAAACTGAGGTCGAACAACAGCTCGAGCGGCGTCGCGGTCCGGTGGTGCTCCTCGGGGTCGCGGGCACCCATCCGGCGGTGCCCGGCGAGGCCGGAAGCGATGCGGGAACTGGAGGTCACGGTCGACTCCGGGCGCAGGACGGGGGACGGGACACCGATCCTGCCCCGAGGAGGACAGTGTGTGGGGTGGAGCTCACCGACCTCGCCGACCTGAGCCGCGCCGAACAGGGACTGGTCGTCGTCGCGACCGCGCGGGCCGACGGCTCGATCCAGTCCACCGTGGTCAACGCCGGGGTGATGAACCATCCGGTGTCCGGGGAGGAGACGCTCGCCTTCGTCGCCGCAGGGCGGGTCAAGCTGGCGAACCTGCGGGCCGGCCCGTGGGCGACGGTGACCGTCCGTTCCGGCTGGCGGTGGGCCACCGCCGAGGGCACGACGGAGATCGCCGGCCCGGACGACCCGTTGCCCGGCGTCGACGACCTGCCCGCCCTGCTGCGCGCGGTCTTCGTCGCCGCCGGCGGGACGCACGAGGACTGGGCGGAGTTCGACCGGACCATGGCCGCGGACCGTCGGGCCGCCGTGTTCCTGGACCCGCAGCGGGTCTACGGGGTCTGAGGTGTCGCGGGCCGGGCACCCGGTCGTCGTGCATCCTGCCGTGACCGAACGCTTCCTGTTCGCCATCCCCCGCCCGCTGCTCCCGATCGTTGCGCTCTTCGGCGCCGGCCCGGGCACGGCCTGGGTCAATGCCGGTAAGTTAGGCGGTCAGCTTCCTGAAGATGTGGATCTTGGCGGGTCCGTCGTGGACTTGGTTGCGGTCGGTCGGTCGTTTGATGTGGTGGCTGTGGGCTCGGTATCTTTTGACCTTTC
>JAABUP010002181.1_pt1 | contig 38919 bp, 57 predicted proteins | sample 5559201 | NCBI WGS metagenome assembly JAABUP01 (sample SAMN10711887, study PRJNA513373) | rock metagenome | isolation source: Antarctica rocks | place: Antarctica | reverse complement strand
GTCAGCTGATGAGTTGCGTTTTGCAATGCACAGGCAAAGGTCTGCAGCTGAATGCCTACAATGCACAATGGTGCATGCACAAGAAGGGTACAGTTCAGGGTTCACCTCTCGTCTGCCACTGCATGCCTCGTGAAATTGCTGCACCTTGGTCATAAGTCATATAAGTCACATGCAATGATGTATTGGGCATGTATACAATGACTTGCTTATAGGTGCTTGAGCACAAATTTTGAGCACAAATTTTGAGCACAACTTTGACCTTCCAGGAAAGGAAACCTTGATTTTGTCTGCTGCTGCATGCCTCATGTAAGTCGTGCAAGATGCAGTGATCCAGCCTGAGCTCACCTTGAGCTGCTACCTGTTGACTGTTGAGTGCAGTGTGTGCGAGGCCGACAAGGCCTGACAGCACAGCAGGACTGCTGAGCCTGGCAGCGCAACGGACGCACAGGACACGGAAGGCTTTTGCAGCCGCCAGTTGCGCCTGCATTCAGGTGTGAAATGCGTGTGTGAGTGTGTGTAATGACTGTACTTTCATTCACGGTACCCTTCTGTTACAGGTGTGAAGTGTGTGTCAGCAACAACCATAATGTCTTCCACAGAATCTTCATGTTACACATGCTTTCTGGAGCCGGGTTGTTCCCTCTGGGATGCAATTTGGACCTGGACTCCTGGCATATTATGTTATAACAGGGGTCAGCTTGCAGAAGGCAGGTTCGTTGGCTTCAGCCAGAGAGGTGATGACCACACGCTGCCTTGCACCACTCCAATTGGTCAGGCTGCCAGAATATCATCATGCTTTCACACAAGGACAGTCTCTCATACGTTCAACAGTGGTACTTTCAAGTGAAAGGGTCAAATGTGTGCTCAACACAGTGGTTAAATGTCTGCTGCTAAGGTGACAAAATATGAATCAAGGCAAGGAATTGGTCTGACCCACGTTTGATGGATCACTGATTGAGTAGAACCCAAACAAGCAGGACTCGTGGTTACCGTGGGTTGCTAAGAGTCTCATGTGACAGCCTGACCTGTGATAGCAACATAGCTTGAAGGAGCAACCTCAGGGCACCCTCCAAGGGTGCTTCTGGACCCCCTAGGCGACTGAACCACATGGCATAGTCACCAATCAAGCGTGCAACTGACGCCAGAACCCAGGGCTGCTGCAACAGCCCTGTCTGGCTGAAGCTGCCCAGCCCTGCGCACAGCTGCCCAAACAGGCTGCTCAGGAATGCCCTGACTGTCTGCTGCTGCGCATTTGCTTGAGGCTGGTCCGGGCTGGCATCTGAGGATGCCATTTCTAGGATTGAAGATGACACACATCTGCAGTCAAGCCACACTGTCAATGCATGGGTTCTGATGTGGACAACATCTAGACATCTGTCATGCAGGTCAAGTAACCGGATCTCAGAAAAGCACACTTCATACGGCAGACAACCAGCCGCTGTTTGTCTGCTGATCTGTCTGCCTGTCAAACTGCCTGCCTGTCTGTATGCATGTATGTATGGTTGTCTGTTTGTCTGTCCGTTTGTCTGCCTGTCTATCTGCCTACCAGCCTGCCCTTTCATCTGTGATACTGGCTGTCTGCATGTTCATCTGTGTGTGGAGGGAGGGATGAAAGCACATATGGACACACGCAGATGAACATGAATCTGTCTGTCAGCATGTTAATCTGTGTGTGTCCATCTGTCCTTTCATCCCTTCCTCCACACAAGGAAACAAGACGAGGATGTTGCTAGTCAGCCAGACTCACATCCAGAAGTATAGTAGTCCAACAGCGCTGCTGCAGCAGCAGCAGCAGCAGCAGCGGCAGAAGAAGCAGAAGAAGCAAAAAAAGAAGAAGAAGAAGAAGAAGAAGAAGAAGAGGAACAGGAGGAGGAGGAGGAGGAAGAAGAAGTGCTGATCTATGCTGGATTCACCTGATGGCAAACAAGGCAGCCTCTGCTGCTTGCCAGGTGGCGGCGCCCTGAAGCTGCTGCCCAAAGTAGGCCAGGTAGTTGCCCTTCAACACGCCAAAAGAGATCTCAAGCACCTCCTGCAGACTTTGCTCCCTGCAAATTGCAGCACTGTTCAAGAATTACTGTCTAAAGAAAACACTGTCTGGAAAACAACACTGTTAAAAAAAAAAGTGCTCAGGGCAGCTTTGGCACAAGGTCTGCATGATGAAATGCTGTCCAGACAACATCAGCAAGTTGGTGGTGCTTTGACGGCCCTGGAAAGGATGTCCATAACATCTTGCAGAGCCGTGCTGCAGAGACCAGGTGCTGATGAAACCGCTTGAAACATGGGAAGTGCTGTGGATGCAGTTGGCCCCTGTGCAAAACCCTGTTTTGGCAGTCAGCAACTCACAACAATATGTGTAAGAGCAAGCTTGCATTCAGCAGACTCCTACAGCCCACAACATGTGCCACAACCCACTGCTCAGCAGGCTTGCTGTTACAGACACATGTAGACAGAGCAAACAGGCAGGAAGGGGACGGGCCTGAATCTTGTAAAAGCCTCCTCATCGTCATCCACACACCCATCCCAGTCAGTGAAGTCTTCAGGGTACTGAATGTGGGGAGCCAGGACTTGCAACAGGCTGGAGTACAGAGGCTGCTGCAGCTGTGGCTGTCTCTCTGCCAGTGGGACAGTACTGAGGGAATCAAGGTAGTCTATGGCAAATTCTGCCACCTGCCTTTCACCTGCGACGCAGGCAGCAACATTGATGCTGCAAGACAGCCTGCAGGTCCCGAGTAACATTGACTGAAGCATAGCAGCTGCAGCTTGCAGTCTGTCAGAAGGGAGGATAACGCTGAGACTGTCAATTTCGTCCATGGCAAAACTTGCACATCTCGTTTTTGTGCAACACAGCTGGAACAAAGCATGAGCAAACATTCGGATGGTAGCTCTCTAGAATCAACTGGGGTGGGGTGGGGACGGGGGGGGGGGTGGGGTGGGGTACTGTTCTTGACCTGGTAGCACTACTGAGACTATGAACATATCTGATGACAAGCCCTGGCTCCACTTTGCAATCATGCATCATGATGCATGATTGAACAGGCGGCACGGCGCAAAACTGCTCATGGCCTGAAAGGCAATGCACTGCCGCCACAATGTCAGACCAGATGCAGAAGCAACATGCAATTGCCCCCCTATGCAACTTCTTGCATGGCATCATTCACTCTCAGGCAAGGCCCAAGAACACACAAAGTCAGGAAGATAGCATGGCACTCAGAGGCATGCACCCATAGATGAAGTGTGCAGCAGAAGGTAGTACCTAACGACAGGCAGGTAAGCAAGAGCTCTGCCAGTTGCAGAGCCTCTGGTAGGTCATGAGCAACAGCCTCGGGGGATCTATCAGCCATGGCTGCTGCAACTTTTGCAACCAAGAGCGCCCGAGCAAGAGCTGCCTCAGTGCCTGGAACAACACCACACTACTTCATGCCAGTAGCATGCCAGTAGCATGCCAGTTACATGCCGTTGAGTACAGCTTGTGGCAGGTAGACATGCTGCTATAGCAGGTGGACATGCTGCTATAGTAGGTAGACATGCTGCTATAGCAGGTGGACATGCTGCTATAGTAGACATGCTGCTATAGTAGGTAGACATGCTGCTATAGTAGGTAGACATGCTGCTATAGCAGGTGGACATGCTGCTATAGTAGGTGGACATGCTGTTATAACAGGTAGACATGCTGCTATAGTAGGCAGACATGCTATTGTAGGTAGACATGCTGGTGGACATGCTTGGGGTGTAGGTAGACATGCTGGTGGACATGCTGGTAGACATGCTTGGGGTGTAGGTCGACATGCTGGTGGACATGCTAGTAGACATGCCCGGATGTAGGTAGACATACTGGGTAGACATGCTAGGTAGACATGCTCTGTTATAGGTAGACAAGCTGGTAGACATGCCCTTGTACTAGGTAGACGTGCTCTTGTCAGCTGTGGCTTCCGCTATGCTTGTGACTCCCAAGCAACAGCAGTCTGACAGCTGGCAACACACGCTGCAAATCTTCGTTTTGTGCTGGGGATGGTGAAACACAGTTTGTTCTGCTAGAGTGCATGACCTTCACAGCTGGGATCATCTTGACAACCAGGCACTGCATGCTGCTGTTGGTGTGGTAAGCCTGCCCATAGTATCACTGTGGCACGATGATCAGTTCTCTGGGTCTGTCAAATTGCAGCAAGCAGGCATTGCATGATTGTCTGCACCGTGGCTGCTGCTCGTGGCATCGTGCAGCAATTTATGCCTATGGGATTTATGTCTCAATGCAGGAAATTGAGTGCTGTGGATACAATGGGGCAATTAACAAATGCCTGAATTGCTGTCACTTTCAAATAATCAAACTCACCTTGTAAGGAGTGTTTGCAGCCTAAGAGGGCCTGAATGATGGCTGACATGGCTTTCTGGTCTGCTGCCTCATCAACCTCACCCTCCTCGCTTTCTATAGTCAGCCATGGAAATTGCTGCTCAGCAGAATGCAGATATATTGCATGCTTAGATAAGAATAATGATGATTTTGATATGAACAAGTGCTTAGCACATGTATGGCAGCATAAGAACTCGAAATAGCTAGCTCTTGCAGTTGAGCAAGATTGCTCTTTTCAACCCAAAAGGTCTGTTTTGCTTCAAAAGCGTCCATGCTACACTTGAAATATAAACTCAAGAATGCGGGGACAGTGAAAACGCGTTCCTACATTGGTGAGACGTTTTAGGTCTTCACAAAGCACTGTTTTCTGGCATGACATAGACAGACGTTGGTCAGGAAGGGTGTGAAGAAGTATGGCGTATGTCAGACATCTGGTGTACAGTTTTCTGCTGATAGTCAGTCAAGCATAGCTAACACCCGCAACTGATGCTGTGCCATGTCTGTCTAGACGTACATGCTGTGGCTGGCACACTGTGCATGCACGCTGCATGTGTCCTTCTGGAACGAACGCTACACTTGTTTGAGCTGATTAGCAAGATGTCAAACATGATGCCAGATGGCATCATATATGCATTATTGGCCATGGCATACATACATTATGCATGCAATGAAACAGAGACTAATCATGTGGCACGAGTAAGTTTGGCAAACTGTAGGGCTCATGAAAGAGCTTACCAAGCATGACTTCAAAAACTTCTGCTGCAGCGTTTATACAGGACAAGTCTTCTGCCATGACACAAGCGAGGATGGAGGAGAAGAGCACCGCCTACAAGCAAAGCTTGAATAGTGAGCCCTGCTTATCACATGATATTTTTCAACTCACAGAGTCGGCTAGGTGAGCTAGAGCATCTCAACCATTTATTGCTTCTTTCAGAAATCTACTGATTGAGGCAAGTGAAGATCGTTTGTAAATTGTTTGTACGTGCTCTATAGAAGAAACAAAAGCTCCAATGTAAACTTGCATCTGTGGTCTTTCTGAGCGCCGCTTATTTGACTGCTGCAATGCCTGATAGCAACATGCTGCATGTGCTTGCCTTGAGGACTGCTACCTGCTGTGCAAAATAGTCATACACATAAAGTCATGCGTGCCTGCGCATTACCAGCATGTGTCACAATGTCCTATCCTGTGCATACAGACAGCCAAACGCACATTAGATCTCAACACTGCAAGCGGAAGCAGATGCAGTGGCATGGTACCCACTGTGCAGGAGACTGCATGCCTGGAAGCTAGCTAAAGCATCTCTGTAGATGCGCGTTTTTACTGTCCCAAGCCGTTTCTGAGTTTTCATTTTTAGTGTACGGATGACATTTCTGAATTGAAATAGAAGTTTCGGGATTGAAAAGAGGTAGTCATTACTTGCCTGATGGGTTTGTACAGCTCCAGGAGAGCATGCACTGTGCCCATTTGGCCCTGCCAGGCGGTGACCTAGCCAAGCTTGAAGACACTTCAAGGCAGGAATTGCTGGTGCTGATTGCCCTGCCAACATGCAATTTTTCCTGTCAGTGCAACACTTATGACACCAGATTATGGCAGTACACGTGCTTAGTGTGGGCTGCATCACAGTGCATAAGCTCTGCTGGCATGAGTCGTGTCGTAACAAGCACAAGTGATGAATGGAAGGAGCTGATGTAGTAAGGCTGGTGCAAAGTGCACCCTCAAAAACATGGCAGCATAGACCAGTTGCATCATACAAACAGCATGTGCCGCAGTTTGGCAGGAAGCTAGCAATGCTGTGACCTGATGCTGAAGAGCTGCCTTGCAGGACCTTGCCCAAGGTGTCAAACACTCTCGCTGCTTGGGGCTGCATAGCTTTGTTGACGAAGGAGGCCTGTCTCCTGCTGTCCAGAGCAGACGCTTCTTCAGCAAGGCTCAGAAGCAGATCCAGTGAGACCTCAAGGTTGGCCTGGGAACACCAGAAGCGTTCTTTTCATAGCGCCACAGAGAGGCGCTGACGTCGCAAGGGTTATGTGAGATGGCGCAAGGAGGATATATTGTGTGCGTCCAGCATTAGGGCAAGCCTGTGATGTTGACATCGTACAAGATCCTTTCTGCAAGACCTAGCTAGATGAAGTGTGCAATGTGCCCAAAAGGACCACAGGGGCGTCATGCTCTGTACAAGCACTGCTCAGAATGCGCTTGCATCATATGCATGTGCGCAACTCACATGCCCAGTGTTAGACAGTGGTTGAGCAAAGCGCATGGCGTGTTGTATAAGCTCAGCTCCAGCATCTGCGCCATCTGCAGCAGCCATTGTTGCCAGAAGCAGGCACAGGCGCTGTTTGATGAGCTCGTTCGCATTGGAACTGCTGACCACCTCATCAAGCTTGCTCCTGACAGGGCATGCAGTGGGACTTGAGTCGAAACATAGCGCTTCTTTCGACAGTTTAGGCAGCACGGCAATGGGTCTTTACCTAGCAAAGATTTGGATTTGCTGCCGTGCATCAGGTTGGAGCTTACGCCATGAATGCTTTACTTTACTAAGGAGTAGATTGACACTGAAAAACTGCACTTCTGGAGCAAGGTCCCCATGCAACAGCTGGAGGCTCTCCCAGGCCTGATCGGAGTTGGCAAATTCAGTAAGCCAGACATTGGCCGCCTGGCGCTGGCCCTCATCTGTTCCGTATAGTGCTTGTATGGCACTCTGTACAGCTGCAATTGAGGTCATGCTGGACAGTAGATTGGACAAAACAGCTGGTGACTGTCAGTCAGACGCCGGGTGTTTTATTCCATAAACACCTTGGCGCGTCATGGGCCCGGCGCGATGGCTAAAGGCAGCAGCTTTTGGTGTGAGTTTTGACTTTTGCCCAGTCAACTCTAGCTAGAGTTAGTGAGCTTGACTGTCCGTTAACAATGAAGCATATAGTTCTGTCACCTGCTCACTTTGTAAGAAATTCCACGCGCAGCTGGCTGCTTGAATCGAAGCTGCAGGTCCTCTCGCGGCGCGTTCGCCTGTGACCTATCGACCTCTTGAGTCGATCGGCAATAGTCAGTTCAAGCAAAAAGCTACTCTGGGCAGGTGTGACGGGCAATCGTTGCTCAATACATTGCGTCGTACGTGTGACCGCTGTTGGCTCCATGAACAAAGGACTTGAAAACGCCAGTTCTGTTTGTGCAGGTTGTAGTTAGCCTCTACACATCACCTCCAGCAGTCTGACAATTTGGATTTGAAAGCATACCAGACACCAAGATGCAGCCTGGCGTGTGTTTCCCGCAGTCAAGCTTTGGGCTTCTGGCTGGTATGGCCCCCTGACGTGGTCATAAAGGAGGTCTTCCCGTAAGATGTTTGGTGAAAGGAAGACGGTGGTACAGAATATTCAAGAGTTCTTTGTTAAGCCCCCAGATCCAAAAGAGTTGGTGCGCAAGTGGCAGTCTGACATAAGGTCAGCCAATCACCTTCTGTGCCGCATTTGCTTGCACAGCACGCACCACAGCGTACATACGAAGTCTGTTTGCTGCGCACCTTTAGATTGCCATAAACCTGCTGACTTCTCACACATGTGAGTTTCAACCCATGCATCACTCGGCAACAGCTCTTTTTCAGCAAGCTTGCACTGGAATGACTTACACACATACCATGCAGGAAAGAACAGCGCAACCTTGAAAAACAGATCCGAGACAACTCACGCCTTGAAAAGGTTGCTCAAAAGCAAATCCGTGAGGCAGCCAAGCGAAATGACATGGCCTCAGCTAAGACCTTGGCAAAGGAACTGGTGCACACACGGCGGATGACCACCAGACTGTGGACCAACAAAGCTCACATGATGAGCATGAACTCACAGCTCACTGAACAGCTTGGCATGGTCAAGGTGGCTGGCACACTCAAGCAGAGCACTCAGGTACATCATGTACAAATCCTGCTAAATGCCACCTCTTTTCTCTTGAGAGTGATACAAATGTTGACTTTGCAAGTCAATGTGAATCTGGTCTTGCTCAGAACATGTCTCAGGTCTATCAGGATCACACCATGGATCTCCCTTGCCAGCAGCACAAATTCCGCTTTGCAAAATGTCCATAGTGTGGAATTTGCTTCTGCAGAAGGCATGCTGAGGCTGAGACCAGCCAGTTGGTCACGCCTGTTTGTGACAGATTCTGTCAGAAGGCTCTTCTTGGCATGTTTCAGCAATGGGCCACTGCACTGCCACAGTTCTTAAGGAGCTTGTGACTTTCTTGTTGCAGCTTATGAGTTCACCAGAAAATTGGAGTACAATGTATCAAAGCAACAGCGCTTTGTATGCAAGTCCACAGGATTGCTGCAAGTTTGTTGACACGACAGCATGCATGCAAGTCAAGTGGTCATTGATGCCATCAAACTGCTTTATGTACAAACAAAGTATTGAATCAACAAAAGAAACCAACAGACCTACGCAACAGACAGACAGACAGACAAACCGACAAATACTGCAGCAGATTTGCAGAGCAAGGACGGGTTTAACTGTCAGAGAACAGGGGTCATAGCTCCGGGCTGCCGCCTTTGGAGGCTCCCGTCCTGATCGCTGAAAAGCGTAAACTTTTGGTTTTTCTCCAGAGAACGTGGTGGATCTTACAGCCAAGCTGTTGCTGTTGTCACGCAGGTGATGAAAGTTGTGAATGACCTCATCAAGGTTCCTGAGTTGAACCAGACCATGCAGCAAATGTCCAAGGAGATGATGAAGGCCGGGCTGATAGAGGAAACAATGGGAGAGATGATGGATGATGTCTTTGACACTGATGACATTGAGGAGGATGCAGATGCTGAGGTGGACAAGGTGGGACCGCAAACATAAGCGCTGCATGTTGATGATCTGTACAGCCCTGCGCATTAATGTTTTGCAGCATGTGACTGGGATGCATGACACTGAGTTCAGCCAGTTTGTGAAGACCATGTGTGCAATGGTATGGGAATGCAGTTCTCCTTGTGAGTGTACAGTAATCTGTGCAGAGCTTTGCAAATAGCATGACATGCTTCAATGTCAATGCTTAGGCAAACTGCTGTTTGCAATGTCTGCTGCATGCTGAAGAATTGGCATCTGCCATGGTGATGTATCCTGATCTTACATCACATGCATGCGCAACTCCACAAGGTAATATTTGCACGGAATGTAAGGTGACTAAAAGCCAGTCCTGATGCGCCATGTACCAAAAGCCAGGACCTCTGTTGGGTTGTAGCCCAGGCTGGAGAGTACTGAATGAACATGGGCTCATGCTGCACAGAACAGGTTGCTCTGGAGAGATGAGACCTGTTCTGCACGTACTTAGCTCATCATGAGACCAAAACATCAACTCCCGTCAAAGAATCCGTTTACATTATCTCCTACTAAATTCCATACTAATGATAATGTTGATAATTGTAGTAGGAGATAATGTAAATGGGTTCTTTGACAGGAGTTGATGTTTTGGTCTCATGATGAGGTAGGTACATGCAGGACAGGTCTTGTCTCTCCAAAGCAACCTGTTCTGTGTAGCATGAGCCCATTTTCATTCAGTACTCTCCAGTCGGGGGTGCGACCCAACAGAGGTCCTGGCTTGAAAGCGCCAGAGAGATTAGGGTTGGTATTGGTATTAGTATTGTCATCACTATTGCTATCATTAATTTTGTTGCTATCATTGGTATTAATATGCAGGTGATGACAGAGATTGCTGGAGAGACCCTGGAGCAGATGGCTGCAGCCCCCAAAAGCAAGGCCGCACCTGCCAGGGCTGTTGCCCCAACACAGGAAGATGAAGCAGCAGATGCTGAAGCAGAGGACCTGCAAGCCCGCCTTAATGCCATTAGAAGCTGACCTGATGTGCTGTTTCCAAGCTGGCCTGTTTGGCAAGATAGGCTGATAAAATGCACTGCTACCATGGCTGTGCAATGCTCCATGCACGCTGCAAGAGGACCTGCAAGCTGGCATGAGTAATATCTGAAAGTGGTGTGACTACTTGCTCAGGACCTGTTGTATTTGCCATGATTTGGTGATGAAGGTTGGATTTGATGCTCTTCCCTTTGTCCGCTAGTAGGATTCGAGTATGACGCAGTGCCTTGCCAAGATTTGATTGGGGACTGATGTGACCAATCTGCACTTCTCTCAGCACTACAAGAGGCCTGTCTAACGGCTTGACTCAAGAGGTGTTGTCCTTGCAAGGCAATTGCTAGGGTATAAACCCTAAATGTGTGGGCTTTGACTGTGTGCAATTGGCAGCGGAGACAGCTCACTAGCTAATGATCATAGTGACTGAGCACAACAATTGCACAGACGCAAGATCCGGCTTGCAGTGGTGCCACTAAGCTCATGTCATTACCAGCATTTTGCCAGAGCCTGAAATCAAACAAGACCAATCGATACCAATACACACTGTAACAGCCAAACTCAATACGTGTATCAAATGTTCATGTACTAACAGAGACACATGTATCAGCAGTCTACAACAAAAAAAGCTGTGCAAATAGTGATGTAGTGTATACAAGGTCAGGCAAAGCAACTGTATTATGTGACCATGGCTAAAGTGACGCATATGTTCTTCTGCAACTGCAACATCGTCTAAAAGATTTAACGCAAGACGCTGGCTGCAACTGCAGCTACAACCCAAGCATCCTGAGACAAACACATTAGTACTATTGTTCGGCAGCATGTAACGTTGAATGCCACTGGCAGATGGCCAAGCAGCTGGCAGACTGAGACTTGCACTTGTAATACAGCATCTGTACAAATTTGTATCACACCAAAAGACTGATGACTGGCACAACAAGCTTCAATGAGTCAGCTGACCATGCAGCATCTGCTCAAGTAGGACACCCCAGCTTTACCTAGAAAGCAAAAAAGCCACTTCGAATTGTTCACAGAATGCAATCAAACAACAGTATCTTTGCCAGTGTTTGGCACCAGTCCATTGCTGTCGTTGCCATTAGTTTGCGCTCCCGGAACCAGGGCTACAAGCCTTGCCATCTCTGCCTTCAGATGGTCAATCTGCAGCACCACCTGAACATCAGCTTGCGCGCAGCCTTTACATGGAGCTTGGAAGTGCAGGCTGCTTCAAAGGGCATCAAACAGGTGCTTTCCAAAGCTAGAAGTTGTTTATTCTTAGTAAAGTCTCGCAAAATTAATACCAAAAATACCGGGAAAAATGCTCAAGTTTTAGTAGTACTGGAAGGGCTGCAAGGTTCAGTGTCCTCACCTGTGATTGTAGCTTACAAATACAATATGCAGGCTAGAATCAGGGTCATCATGCAGGGATTTCACTGAAAGGGTGACTGAATCCGACCTGTAATTATAGCTCACAAAAAGAATGTGCAGGCTAAGATTGAGGTCATCATGCAGGGAATTCACACTGAAAGGGCGACTGACTCAGACCTGTGATTGCAGCTTGGAGGAATGGCTTCCAGGATAGTCCACTCCACTAGAGCCATGGAATTTGTGGTCTGGTACATCAGTCATGACATCATCACCGGCCATGTGCTGCAGCTCAACATTGTACACATCTTCCATGCCGGGATAGGCATGTCCACCATGCTTGGAGACGTCCACTCCAGCCTGCAGCAACCAGCAATCTGAATAAAGGAAAGGAGAAAAGTCTATCTACCTGTCAGCATTATCAAGTGCCAAAGGTATCACCAGTACCAGTATCACAAGCAACTCAGTATGATACACGCAAACTCAGTATACAGACTCTCGTAGCGCCATGTAGATTCAATGTTTGGCTATGACAGCACTGTGAGGTACAGGATTCAGTCTTTCAGGCTGCATTTCACACATTGTGGTTTTGGTGTATCTCTCTCTGGGTGCTGACATTGCCTGACAGGCCAGTGGCCTGTGAAACAAATCTGAGCTGTATCACTATCATCATCATGCAACATTAGCTTTTGTTACACATGGCTGCTCAAGCGCATCAGGAACCTGAAACTTTGCAGTTCATGGTGAGCATAGCTAATAACTCACCATCTCTTCCTCTCGACTGATACGCAGCTTGCCAAACTTGTTGAGGACCCAGAAGAATGGGTACATCATGCCCATGGTCCATCCAAAGATGACGCACACCCAGATGACATTGGCTGCAAAGGTGTGGGGGGTGTCACCCCTGAACCACCCATAATGCCTTGGGCCCCCATCCCATGAGTTTGTTGCACCTGTGATACCCAAGGGACTTCATTTGACTGGGAAATACATTCATCGTGGGTGTGCAAAGTCAACAGCAGATGCACCATATCAAGACATCCCAAGGATCAAAAGATTGAGGGGCTGTTGACGGTGACAGATAGGAAACAGCATCTCAGAATGCATTCAACAACACAGATTGCATTGTGGTTGACACAATAAGCACTTCTGACTGGCATGTGATCATGCAGCCAAAAGCGGAAGTAAGAGCAAGATGTAGCAAAGCAGCAATGGCAACGCACGATTGGGCAACATCCAAAGATGATATCTTACCGTACAGCTCATAGACGTAATTCTTGCTAGCCATCAAAGAGTAAAACAGAACACCTGCTGTCCCTCCAAAAGCATGAACCTGACATCATTGCAACATGACTCAGCATCTCTCTCTTGCTGCAGATCAATGCATGCAAGCTGTCCAGCAAATGTAGACTGTCTCTGAAATGTATGATAGGCTGAATTTTGCAAAGACCATACTTTGTGATAAAGTGATGCAGACTGATCAGCTCTGGCAAATGTCACTTCTTTGTGTTCTTGCGTTTGGCGCTATTTGCACCATGCAGCACACATGGTGTGCATGCGTTTTGATACCAATGTAACATACCGTGACAGCGTCCACAGGGTCATCCACTTTAAGAACATGAAGCACAAACAAGGATCCGGGCAGGACAAGCAGACCCCCCACAATGCCCCCCAGGGCGGAGGCCCAGGGCTCATAGGTTGCACATCCTGATGTGATCACCTGCAGCAATGCAGAATCATGTATTCCTTCCTCTAATGGACACTATCTTTCAAAAGCACTCGAGAGGCAAGGCAAGCAAGCAACAAATGAAATACACCACGTGTTGGCCAGTGCAACTGGCGGATGCTACAAGCTGCAGTACGTACAGCAGGGGTCAGCTTCATCAAGCAAAAGTTATATTTCCTATCTTTGGGACTCATCTCAGGGGTCAACAACCAATCACTTCGCTGTCATGCCCTTGTGTAAAATACAGACCGCCATGTCAAAACAACTTGGTGCAAGAGCTGATTCTTGTTGCCAAACTTGGCAACTCACTTCAAGGTGCCAGGAGCTAGACTGCTTGCAGCACACTCTTGGGTCAAGAATGTTCCTAGCATCTCAACCCAAACATGATACACAGTCTGGCAAGCTGGCCATTGTTGACGTGAGTGAAGAAGTGTGCATTTCAAAGAAAGTATTGTACACAATATGGCAAGCTGGCCATTGTTGATGTAATTGTAAAAAGTCTGCAGCATAGGACCTGACACAAGCGCTGCATGCTAGTGGCTCCTTCCATAAAGGGGACCACCTTGATGACTTCACAAAAGTATTGATGTCATCCCCTGATGTATACACTGGCGGTCAAGCAGATGATCATTTCCACATGACAGATGAAAGAGCAATGCTCATTGTCAGTTCAAGTCTCATCTCTACATTGGTTGCGACTCCGCTTGAGCTTTTTCTGAGCAAAATACACTGCCCAAGAAGCTTTTAATTCACAGAGTTGAGGGCAGCAGATGCTTTGTTTTCAGTTGCAGAGGTTAGCATGAACTTGTTCGGTCCAACTTAGAGCACATCAACACACACAGTGTTACTACGCCGGCTGCCAAAACAAGATCTTGCACAGAATGCATTCAATCCCAGAAAAAGACACTTGATCAACATCCTGGTAGAAGACAAAGTTTGAATCAGTTTGCAGACTGGGTCCGTTGAACTTACCACCATGCCAGTTAGGGCTCCATTGGTTGACATGGTGAGGTCCCACATGGCATGACCTGTGGTGAGCCTGGTGTAGATGAGCATGACCAGTAGCCCTGTGCACCCCCCAAAACAGGCCCCCATTGTCGTGCTCATTGCACATCTGCCCACCAACTGTACAACAAAATATGAGTCATGTACAAGTTTACATGCACCTTGTCAGTTCATGACATAAGCATGACATGATCTTGACTCACATGGTGTGAGACTGGCGAGGCAGGAATAGGTGGTAGCACAAGGTCAGTGGCATGCTGAAGAGTGGGGCTTACATTTCTAGCATAGCTGCAGATGACAAGTTCAGCAGAGGGTTTGAACTTTCAGATGATCATGTGGCAGCTCAAGACTCACATTTGCAAAGTTGCTACCATCAGAAGCAATGATCATGCCCATGGTGCCAGGGTTGAATCCATAGAACCCATACCTGCATGCACAATGCTTCACGTGTCAGTCCATATATAAATACCTACACAAAGCTGAGCAGTATTCCTCACCGCCATGAACAAAATGCATAAGAGCTTACGACAGTGGAGAGAAATGTGATACTGCTGATGCTGAACTCAGTTTGTATGTGAGGCCAGAGCAGCAGCCGCAGCAAGCATATGCACATGTTTCAATCGGGGCTAAACATGGTCAAACCATAACAAGGCTACTTGATGATGCCAGCTTACCATAGAAGCAGAGCACCAGAGATGTAAAAGACAGAGTTGTGTCCGGGCATAGGCCTGGGCTTTCCATTCTTGTCAAAGCGTCCAAGACGTGGTCCAGCAACCAGAGCACCTGCATTGGCAACAGCTTGCTCAGGTCAGTAGTCTACTAAGTAAGTACGTAGTCTACTAAATAAGTAGTTTTTGAGAGCTGCTGCTGCTGGGCGGGCCGGTATGATACTTGGCTTCTTATTAGATTGACACAAAGAGGGGTAGTCTTTTCTTTTCTTGAGGCAGAGGCCTTGGGTTCAGCATCACTGCTTGAGGCAAAGCCACAGATGGCTGAAAACAGGAAGATCGGTGTTGGCTCCAAATGAGCAATGCAGCAAGCCATGCACCAATGCTTCAGATGCACAGTGACATCCATGCACACACAACAAGTAACAAGTAGCACCTTGCACAATGCTGTACATTGGACAATGCACCGGACTAAAATAAGACCAGGCCAACTGGTTTGATGCAATCTGCATAGCACCTCACTGCAAGCTGCCATGTAGCATCAGGGTCCCGTACCTGATATGGGTTCTTAGTAGGCAGTCTTTGGGCACTCGTTAGGCAATCAATAGGCAATCTTTGGGCAAACTGTAGGGGCAAGTCTAAGGCCCAAAGGACAGGGCATATGCAGGTGGCTTACCAGCAAGACCAGCCCAGCCGCCCACAGCATGCACAGCACCAGAGCCGACAGTGTCATAGGCGCCGCTACCAATCAACAGTGGACCTGTTGTCCTGGTTGCACTGGCCCAGCCAGAGGAAGACCAGAGCCAATGAGTCAACACAGGATATACCCAGATGGTCAGGAACAAGGCGTACCTGCAACCAGCGAGCACTGTTTAGACTGCAGCTATGTTGGTGAGAGGCAGGGGTACAGCAAACCAGCAAGCACCTTGGTTGCAGGCATTCATGACAGTGGCCGCATTGGTTATGCAGATGACAACACAGAATGTGCACTTAACAAGGATTTGTATTAGAGCAGGAGAAGTTTGACTGTCCGTGCTGACATGCAGGCACTTTGTGTTTTGATCAACCATGTACTCATGACAGGCAAGGGCAGACTTGAGTTACTCACAGTCCGTAAGCAATGAACTTCACTCTCTCTGCGACTGCACCGGACACAATGGTCGCTGTTGACACTGCAAACTGCAGAATCAATGTTTGTGAAGCTGTTGAGTGGTATAGCTTGCACGTTGAGTGCAAATGGAAGAGCCACAGCAATTGTAAACTCGTTGCAGGACATTGTGGATGTCTATCCTTACCACAAACTGAAAGTAGTATGTTTGGTAAGAATCCTCTGACAGGTCATGCAGAGCAAACATCTTGGAACCAATAAACGGATTCCCTGTGCTGGAACAAACGCCAGCCGAATCACAGCTCTGAGGGTCGCCATATGCAAATGCGTAACCGAAGAGGAAATATCCCACACCCCCAGCACAGACATCCATAAGATTTTTCAAACAGACGGACTTGACGCTCTTGGCTTGCACAGCTCCAATAGTGAGCTGCATCAAAGCACATAACGTCAAATCGCGGTTCGGCAGTGCTGCAAAGACTCTGTACGACGCTTTCAGACACTGGGCATATGCCCAGGTGTGATATACAGACGTGACATTGCAAAACGGCCGAGAACACTCTGCAATCGAACGAAAGCATTCGCTTACCAACGCAAAGCCTAACTGCATCATGAAAACAAGATAACCGGACGTCAGCAGAAATGATGCATTTATGTCGAAGATCCAGTTATATGTCTTCTGTTCGACGATAGCCGCGACTGCCTCTTGGAATCCAGCAGAGGTGTAGTCGGCAGGTGTGGCCATGTTGGGCTACTTGCTGCTATTGCGACCTCTGAGAGTGGTGGTGAAGTCGGACAACACCACCCGTTGACCTCACTGCAATGTCCAACGTCGCTATGTTGACAACAATCAGAGCTCAGTTGTGACGTTCACGCTCCCAAGATCTGTTGCACTATCAGGCAGCGTCTGTTTGAGACAACCGCAAGTGCAGGATCGATCTCTACATGCGCGTTGGGAACGCAAAGCAAACAGCAAACGGAGCAATTCTCGTGATCTGCAAGGGGCACAAACGTCCATGTGATGCGCGGGTTCGTGGATTCTTACGCGGAGACTAAAGGACGTTCACATGGCCATAACTTACTAAGCAGATGAACAGAAGGCTTCACCAATTGACGTCATCAATCAGTATGGTTGCGCGCCGATTGTGTGCACTGCAGACTGTGCAGTGCAGTGCGTATCAGCACTCTGCAACAAAGTCTAAAGCAGAGAAAATTGTTAAGGCAACATGAGCATCCAGAAACAATATGTCACAAAAATGCAACATGCAAACATGTATACACAGACAGATCCAGACCGTGCATTGCATGTATATGACTAGCGCCAGTACTACCTAGCCTGTATACAGGTCTTTGCTGACAAGGGCTTTGACTGAATAACATATTCGATATGAACACACATGTCTGCCCTAAACCTGACATAACGGCACAGAGCTGTGCTAGACTTAAGTCGGGCTCGTACTGCACAAGCACCGCATGCTTTATGATGCATAGTATGCTAGCAGCGTTTACCCTATACTATGCTGTTTCTTACTGTATGGCCTTTTCCGTGCTTGTGGAAGGGCATATTCGAGAGCAGCATGCGTCTGAACAGACTTTGCAATGAAATGCTTGGCTCCTGAATGGAACAGCGCTGAGCGGTCAGATAGCTGCTTCTTGACTCAGTGCTTGCACAGGTCCACTGAAGCACTCAGCATATCATTGTACGCAGAATATATCCCAGCTAGACAGACTCTGCCAAGGTCACTCTGATTGATTAAACCAAAAATGCAGCAACATACTCAGTTTTATACCAATGACTATGATACAAGCTCAAGCTCATCATCTACTCTCAACCTCACCATCTGTCAGTGCTCATCGTGTTGCTTCCAGCTGCTGTGTAAGTAGTTGTGACAGCTCTTTGTGTCTGTACTTTGCAGTCTCTATGCACTGACAAATGACACCCAGGTCTGCTTCGCCTCTGCCACCGCTGACTGAAGGTCCTGAGACAGGACACATAGATTTAAGCCTACTGGAGTAGAAAAAGAAAAGACTACGCCTTTCGTCGTCAATTTAATGAGAATCCAAGTATTATACCGGGCTGCCCCGGGCCAACAGGAGTACACATCCGAGAACATAGACTCGCAACCGCAGCTTGATTCCTGAATAAAGCTGCTAAAAGTGAAGGCGTTTGCGGAACTGTGTAAACATAGCTGTGTGATGAGGCATGATTCTGGCATGGCATACCAAAGCGATGATGTTGAAAGGGCTACAGACGCCTAAAGATACGTGGAGGGAATGCAATCAGCAATGACAGTTATATGATGGTCATACAGGGAGCTCACCAGATATGAGTCTACTCTGGCCATCAATGACAGTGCTGACAGTTGTCTGCAGCAGTACTTCTTCCTCAGAGGTGGGATCAACAAGCAGTCTACCATTGAAAGTGCCACAAGTAACAGAGATTGGGATGCAGTGTAGCTGTAGCTTTTGCTGAGGCCTGCTCTGATCTGCTTCAGCTGACACCACATTTCCCTGATCATTGACTAATACGGGGGGAAGCCGCAGATTTGCTAGGCAGGCCACTGCAGCAAGCAGGCTTGTATCAAGCAAAGCGCCCGCAGCGTCCAAAATGTATATGTCCAGGTAAATGCACCATGCTGCCCGGCCCGGATCTATACACAAGTCCTCCAGATGGACTGCTGAGGAGGTGTCAAGCGAGCTGCTGATGCGCTCCTGTATACTGATAGCCTCCTCCGAAAACCTGCCAGGTCTGTGGCTGGAGGATGCCAGTGAAGTCATCTCAACCTGGACGACGAGCTGGCCCTGATTTGGGGAGTCTTCTTTAGGGGGCATGACCTCAAGCTTGACACCGGCAAGAGCGGTTGTGCTGCCAATCTTGACCAAAGCCGAGCTGTCTGCTGTGCTGACAACATCAAGTCCGATGGTGGTTGGTCTACACCGTCCTACTGGTCTGGCATCGGGCCGTATGCCATCCTCGATGAACTTGGAGAAGAACTCTTGGGGGTACAGCTTTTTGAAGGCGTCAGCTTGCAGTGCATCGTTTTGCACAGCCACGCCGGCGGCCATGGGCTAAACCGCGATCCGACGTGACCAGCCAAGCTCGATGGTGAAACTGGTTGTAAATGTGTCCTCTTTACTCTTGTCGATTTGCATGCTTCATTTGCTGTGCAGTCAGCCCTTCAGCTGGCGTTTGCGGGGCATCTCCGAAACCAGAAAGCCGCTGACGACGACCTGTATCGCACAGCGCTCGAATGGGCTTCCCGCTTCGTTGCAGAGCTCATATTTTGAACAAGCAAGAGAAAGTCGTACGGACGTTGGCGCAAGAGCCGCAACTTTCAAATACACATGGACTCTGAAGCTGGTGCGCAGGGCACGGCTCTTTGCGAAAAAGGGACTTTTTCGTACGGGCAAGACAATGAGAACTACGTGGTGATCGATCAGCATCTCACAGCTCGTTGGCTAGGCTGAACAACAACATGGCGCGTCTCTACCTGGTGGATGGAGCCGATGTTTAACAGCAGATTCCTCAGCACATTACGCTCACAGACGAAACAGGAGCCAACGTCCCACCTTTCATCAACAACTTTCTTATTACATGGACCAGCAGCTATACTCTGTGGGTGCATGGACACGAACATTTGATGCTGAACAACCAGAAGCAGCAGCGCATCAGGGGGGTAGCTGAAGCTGCAAGTGGCATTGTGTGACAGCACTTCTTATGCCTACTGTACATGCTGTACCATATTACTTTGCATGCAGACATCAGTAAAGAGGGAAGACAGCTGTCAGTCACATGTCTGCTTACAGAAGTCCTGCATCAACACGGTCAATTTCACCAAGCATGTACAAAGTGTGTTTAACACCAATGTTTGACACCAATGTTTGACACCAATGTGGTAGTTCAAGAAGCAGCGCACTTGATTGCTGTTCTATCTGCAGCAGCAGCCTGTGCCGTTGAGCCTGTGTAGCAATGTCAGATCTGCGCATCTTTGCATGAGGCAAATTGGCTCTAATACTGTTAGCAGCTTGCACAGCAGATCCCGCATGCCAGTAGGCATGAGCGTTTGCCTTGGGTTGACCTTGAGCCCTGCACACTCCTTGACCAGATCTGCCTTTGACAGTCCTCTTGAGAGCTGCAGGTTGTAGCTAGCAAACTTCTGAAAGCTTGTCTCTGCATGACACCGGTGGGGTACCTGGTTTCTCGCCATGGCACATGCAGCCGTGGCAGCTGTGGCGGCTGGTTGTGACTCAGTGCAGGCATTTGCATGGCAAAAGAATTTGTCTGTCAGAAGTGGGATTTGAACCCACGCCCACATACGTGGACCAGAACTTGAGTCTGGCGCCTTAGACCACTCGGCCACCCTGACGCCCCACGGGAAATCCCGGGAAGTTACTGGTTGTTGCTGCCGATCCAATTTCTACGCAATGCAAAGATAATTTTCTGCTTCACAGGCTCTGTCCGATTGACATAGTCAACAATGTACATGTCATTTGGGCTAGCTGCAGCTGAGTAATTACAGATAGTAGCGAGCGATACGAATCAAGCTTTATGTCAGTGATCTGGGTCAATGTGCTGGCAGGTGCTGCTGCTTCAGCATGTACAGTGCCTGGCTGCAGTTCCCCTTGCAGAGCTCCACGTAGATCAGGGCAAGGAGAGCTTGCTGACTGTCTGGCTGAAGGTGTATTGCCCTGGAAGCGTAGTCATGGGCCTGCAGGACATATCCTGCGTATTGATCTATGACGATCTGGGTTTACAACAGGTGATAAGACGCTGCACGCAATACTTCACATTGGCAAGATCCCACGCAGCTTGTGCGCAATACGGGCATCCAAGGCAGCCAACATTGGCCATAATGCTTTGTAGGGGCCCTTGATTACTTTTCTGAAAGTGAATCTTGGTACCTTGTTGATCAATAGCATATACAATGCACTAACTGCCTCTGCATGCTGCCATGAGGAGTAAGGATGGCAGATGAGCGTGAAATGCGCAGTCACAAATGTACATTTTGCGTGTGTCAGCCACCCCATGAGGCTGATGCGCACGCTTTGGATGATGCGTCAAAGAAAAGAAGAAGAACAGGGATGAGGGACCTTGATTGGCTGTATTTGATGTTGATCACTCAAAGAAAAGAAGAACATAGATGAGGCGGTAGAGCACACACCTGCTGCAGCTGACCCTGCTTGGCTATATTTAGGGTTCATCACTCAAAGAAACTCAGAAGAGCATGCATGCAGCAGCAGAGCACAAAGAAGAAGAACATAGATGAGGCAGCAGAGCACACACCTGCTGCAGCTGACCCTGATTGGCTTGCATTGACGCTGCATTCACCAGCACTGCCACTTGCAAAGCATGCGAGGCTGTTTCCTCTCGCCCCGCATCCTGCAGACAAGCACAGTTGAGTCACAACACTGTGCATCCCATACAAATCTGCAGCGATGGCCTGCCAGAGGCACAAAACAAAAAAAGCCAGGACCTCTTGCTGTATCTCCTGCTGAGAGTGACGGGTCCTTGCATGCCGTAGCTGCGTCTGATACTGCCTCTGCAGCTTTCTGACTTCTGGGCTCCTTGGATTTTGTCGCTTTGCACGGCGCAGCTGAGATTGAAGGTCTGCTAACCTGGCGGTATACCAGGGGTAAGCAGCCATCTGAGGAGGCGTTTGGCCAAATCGCTGCTGCAGCATGCAAGTGAGATGCTGTCAGTTGCAAGCACAGCTGACCAGACTGATGACACCTCCTGGGTCACTTGATTGCTGGTTGGGAAATGGTATGTTGGATCTGTCAATCATCTCAAGCACCAGAGATATCATTTATGGGTTGGTAGATGCGTTGCGCTGCACAGACCTACTCGAGAGCAAAGTACAAGCAACTTGCTTAGCGAAGTATATGATGCAGTTTTGCATGCAAAGTGCCCATGCTAACTAGGTGGGCATGACCTGAAGCACGACCTCATGGACTCATGAATGCATGCATGTATGAATGCACTCATGAATGATCAAATGAAGCAATGAATGAGTGGATGCAGTGAATAAGTGAAGCAATACATGCAAGAGTAAATCAACAGCACGCATGCATGAACAATTGGACAACCAAGCGAACAAACCAATGACCACACAAACAAACAGACAGACAACCAAACAGACAAATACAGTGACAGACCTGGGGGACAGCTTCAGCTCCAACTTGTGCCACAGATAGCTCAGCTTGACGGCGGTCTGAGAAGCTTTGCAGGGTGACAGCTGTATGCAGCTGCTGCGCCGCCTGCTGGGGTGACTCAAGATTACATAAGGCTTCTGCAGCGTAGCAGTGAGCCAACAGCTGATGCTCTGATGACAAGCCTGGCACCTGCACCATGCAAATTGGATTCCTTGGATCCCCATACTTTTGCACCTGAACATCAGTTAAGCAGTAGAAAGTTGCCTACGCTTTGGGCGTTCCTCCTGATATCACAAAATCTAACCTGTCCTACAGGAGTTGCTCTAACTTACTCTAGTTTTTCAGTTTGGCGGGAAACAGCATGTTTGTTTGTGACAACAGCAGTAACAGTAACAATGATCGGGGTAGTGAAGGCAGCATGGAGCAAAAGAGATGATGAATATCGTGTCAGCAGTGTTTGCTTCATACAGAACAAGCATCTGCTGCTGTTCCTATCGATGAGATCTGTGTAGAGCTTCATGCATGCGAGTTTTGATGACAGCATAAGCAGGTAACTGACACCATTGCCTTTGTTGCATATGCTGTGCAAGCTTGCACTCAACATCAAGTGTAGAGGAAGCTGTGAACAGGCTCTGGGGACAGACACCTGAAGCAATCACATCAAGGGTCAGGATCACTGACGCTTCTCATGGAGGATCTGTTCCTTTTAGAATGCAAGCGCATTTATGAGCTGTGAGCAAGACCGACATGTTTGCTGCTACACCGTAATGCAGATGACAAAACGAACAACATCAGCAAGTCCAGCCCTGCCCAGGCATGCCGCCTGCGCTGCCCCCAAAAAAAAGCCTATGAGATTTCAGAGCCAAATACAGACCCCTAAGAGCAAGCAAGCAAGCAACAGAGTGACTTTCCAGATGCAGGTCAGCTGCACAGCATCTCAAAAGCTCTTGCCCATATGGCAGCCCTCCTTGCTTCAGCAGCTGTTCAGTGTTGTCCGCCACAGCCTGCCACCACTCTAAACCCTAAACCATTAGAGACTATTCACACTAGGGTTGGGCACAGTCTGCCGCCACCCTAAACCGTAATTCTGCTGTGGGAACTTCAGAGTAGGTTGAGGCACCCATGACTCGAGACCCACCTTGAGTAACTGCTCAGTGTTGGCCACAGCCTGCTGCCAGTGTTGCTGTTGCAGGTGCAGGTAGGCCAAGTTGGCCCAGGCGGAGGCTTTGATGGTGTTCACCTCTCGCCTGTGCTTCTCTTCTGCTGATGCCACTGCTGCATCCATAGCCCCTAAACACAATCACAAACTATATTTAGGGTTTCTTAAGGGTTTTACAAGGGCTTTGATGGTGTTCACCTCTCGCCTGTGCCTCTCTTCTGCTGACGCCACTGCTGCATCCATGGCCCCTGAACACAACACAAACTATATTAAGGGTTTCTTAAGGGTTTCTAGAGGGTTTTTCAAGGGCTTTGATGGTGTTCCAGCTCTTGCCTCTGCTGACGCCACTGCTGCATCCATGGCCCCTGAACACAACTCAAGCTAAATTTAGGGTTTCTTAAGGGTTCCTTGAGGGTGTTTTTTTAAGGGCTTTGACGGTGTTCAGCTCTCGCCTGTGCCTGTCTGCTGCTGACGCCACTGCTGCATCCATGGCCCCTGAACACAACACAAACTATATTTAGGGTTTCTTAAGGGTTTCTTAAGGGTTTCTTGAGGGTTTTTAAAAGGGCTTGGATGGTATTCAGCTCTCGCCTGTGCCTCTCTTCTGCTGACGCCACTGCTGCATCCATAGCCCCTGCACACAAACGCAAACTATATTTAGGGTTGCTCAAGGGTTTCTTGAGGGGTTCTTATAGGGCTTTGATGGTGTTCAGCTCTCGCCTGTGCCTCTCTTCTGCTGACGCCACTGCTGCATCCATGGCCCCTGAACACAAACACAAAACCCTAAATATAGCCACTGCTGCATCCCTAGCCCTTGAGCACAACACAAACCCTAAATATAGCCACTGCTGCATCCATAGCCCCTGAACATAGCACAGACTGCCTTCAAAGTGAAATCATAGCTACAACACAAGCTCAGCCACTTATTCTCATGATTCTTCTTTCTGCCTTGTATTCGGGCAAGCATCACTGAACCTGGGTTCTGATTTGATAACCCACCTGTCCTCTGCACCCAAACGTCACTGGGTACACCGAAAGCCTGTCAAGAAGCGAATGGGGCCATGCAGCTTCTCATCTTACCCTGGTACATGGTCTAAAGATGCATCCCGCATATATTGTACAACACAAACGTACAGTCCTTAGGTTGCACATGAACGCAGTGTTTGTGATGTACCTAATGTTGCTCGGCTTCTATCAAGGGACAGCATAGCCAGCTGCTCAGCAGCTTCAGCAGCCGACCCCTCCTCCACGCTCTCCCGGGTAGCTCCTATGGCCCCTCTGTGCCCATTGCTGGGGTATGGGAGGCCATTAGGGTTGGACAGCGCATCATGCAAGCTGTTTGACCCAGCTGGGATGTCAGATGGAGGCTGTGACTGGTGCTGGGATAAAGAGCAACGGGCAGCTGCTTGGTCAGCAAGGAATATGGCATTGTGGAGACACTGTGTGGCGAAGTTGGAAGTGGATTGATGTGGTGGCACGCCTGCATCAGACAGACAGCTGCATATCAGTCATATCCACAAACATGGCAAGCCACAGATGATAGATGCCCCACACAGCATTGCAGGCCTGATTGCGACGATGGATCACATAAATGGGAATATTGCTTACTAGAACGCAGGAGTGACAGAAGCGGATGGGAAGAAAGAACTGCCTGTCAATTGCACAAGCAAAGTCTCGCAACAATAAGCAGCTAACAGCACATAGGCTGATAAGCAGCAGCCACATCAGGGAAGATAACAGATGTGCAGATGAACACAATGTTGGTCATGTAGCGTATCATGGCGTCATGCAGCCTGCTTGTGGCGCATTACCTGCAGTAGAAAACTCTGCAGACGTGCTGTGATCGGGCTCAGCCTGGTTCTGAGCCTGACTTGCGAGTTGAGCGCTGGCAATGCTCTGTTGGCACAACGGCGGCTGAGCAGCTGAGCCCTCGTCTGAGCGTGTGTGCTGATGCACCACCCCCTGCCATGCCTGGCTGCCTGCAAGGATGACACCAGAGTTTTTATCAATCCCGAAACACCTAATGTAATTCAGAAATGTCATCCCTACACTGGACATCTAACCTCAACAATGTCTGGGGACAGTAAAAACGTGGTTCTACATTGTGGAGATGTTTTAGAGACTCTCGAGCGGAGCCCATACAAGCCAGTAGGAGAGCTGGTGCGAAAGGCAAACATGCAGAAACATGCCAAATGCATAACATGCTGAAGTGCCATCTGCCGAGGTAAGCCACTGCATTCTATGTTTAGAGTCTGACTGGCTGTCCCATACTTACAATGGGCAATACAATGCACAGCAGTCAGGGAATTGCAGGGAATTGCAGCCTCAGCTTGCTGGGCAGCATGTGGCTCCCAAAAAGGCACCCCTCCCAGAAGAAGCAGCACAAGTCTACAACGGTATAGACAGCTGTCTGTTTTGATGTTGGGCAGGATGTTTTGATGTTTCCACAATGCATTCTGACTCAGGCTTTGCTAATCTTTTCAGGTGGGAAAGTCTGTACCTATGTGAGTAGCCACGCCACTAAGCTCAGAGTGCAGGTCTGCAGGCTGTGCCTGCTGTTGCAGAACCCCCATGCAGCAGTCTGCCATTCTCAGCCACAGCAGAGGCTTGTTGGCCATAGCAGCCGCAGCAACCTGCAGTTCACAATGTCAAGCATTTGCATTTGTGTTTTTTGTTTTGTTTTTTGGGCATGCAGTTCATACAGTCAAGCAAGTGAGCACTGTCTTGCATGCATGCTGGCTGTGCAGATGAGAAGCATTTGATGCACATACACATCTTGAATGACTGACGGTTTCTCGACATGGTCTTGCATGCATGCTGGCTGTGCAGATGAAATGCATTTGCACATGCACATCTTGGACGACTGACAGTTCATTGACATGGCATGCAGATGTGTGCTTGTTGGTTGCATCACTGTTGTAGCTGAGCATGTGTTGAGCGACATTGCCGCACCATTGACAGCCACACACACATACACAGACAGAGATACAGACAGACAGGCAAGCAGACAGACACCTGCAGACACAGACGGGAACATGCAGTGCCGCTTGATGCACTCAAAGGTGACTGCAAGACACCCAGGCTCAACATAGTGCTGCATGCCACTATATTTGACTGGTTTCTAAAGAATATGCTCAGTAGTGTCAGCACAGGGCAGACTTCAAGCCCCACAAAACAAAACCCAAGACAGCAGCGCCACCAAAACTGCACAGCCTAAAAAATGGAGTGAAATTCAGCAGCCTGTGCACATCTACTACTGGCCGATAGCCTTTTCACATGCCAAAGGCCGCCCGCAAAAGCAGTACAACTAGATCCTGCCTGGAATTGCAAAATAGATACAGCTCCTAAAGCTACAGGGACGCATGGATGTTGAGCATCTGAAGGATGCCCATGCAAATTTGAAGAGCTTTGTGACTGTCAGGATGCGTCTGACCTGAAAACAGCGCAGTGCGGTGCTGAATTTGCCCAGCTGCAGCGCCTGCAGGCCTGCGCTGTAGGTGATGTGCAGGTGAGCATTGTGACCCAGAGCAACCTTGGACCCAGCACCACTCTGCAACCAGGGAACCAACATCAAGTCTTGACTCAGCTCGCTTGAGAAAGGCCCCCGAGAAAGAACCTCAAAAAGGGAGAGTGGGGTAGATTGGGTCTTGCCTGTGTTACAGTTGCTCCTGGTCACAGTGTCACTGGCTGAGGACAGGTATACCTTTGAACATTCTCATGCTGAACAGTTGCTGCAATCAACCGGTTCAGCGCAGGATTCAGCAACCCGCAAGTGTCAGGGAAGGTTTCTGGAAAGTCAGAAAGCCGTTCTGAGCCGCAATAACAGGCATAAAGGGTACCAGGACATGATACCATGTATATGTATGCAGGTACAAAGATATCACATGTGCGCTGTTGACACAATACTGTGCACGAACGTGAGCCTGTGTATGAGTGTGCGCTACTGACACAATTCTGTGTATGAATGTGCGCCGTTGACACAACTCTGTGTATGAATGTGCGCTACTGACGCAATTCTGTGTTTGAATGTGCGCTGTATACACAACTCTGTGTGTGAATGTGCGCTGTTAACACAAATCTGTGTGTGAATGTGCGCTGTTGACACAATTCTGTTGTATAATGTGCGCTGTTGACACAATTGTGTGTATGAATGTGAGCTCTACCTGTGAAGGTAGTTGGGCACACTTGCGCAAAGCCTGGGAGAAACATAAGGCTGCTGTGCTGTGCTTGTGCTGGGCATGCTGCACGCAGCCCATGTTGCTCAGCATCGCAACACTCCTGGCCACCTGGTCTGGGGCATGTGAAGAGGGCTGTGCCAGGGATGGGGCGTCCCCAGCATTTGAGCTGGGATTGAGCGTCAGGATCTTGGCTGACTTGCGGTAGACCTGCCTCTGAAGCTCGAGCTGAGCTTTGAGTGAGATGCCCTGCATTGCCAATCAAGTAAGTCTAGACCTTATACCCTAGACCCTTAGGTTGGAGTAAACCCTAAACCCAAAACAAAGTGTATAAAACGTATTGAGCACCATGGCTCTGAGGGCTCAGAAACATTCTGTGGCTGAGCGTACACATGAGGAAAGGTACAAAACAACATGCAGTTCAACTGGAAGACACTGACTGGATGGTTTTGGCAAGGTTGCATGCAGTCTGTGCCAGTGTGTGTGCCCCTGGCTGACACACTGACTGGAGCGTCTTGGCAATGTTGCATGCAGTCTGTGCCTGTGTGTGTGCCCCTGGCTGATGCTCCACAGTCTGAAGGGGGCCAAGAGGCAGCAAGCTGTTTCTTTTGGCAAGCCAACAATGCTTTAGGGTTTAGACAGATATATAAACACTAAACCCTAAACCCTGGCCACAATTGCCAACTCCGAGTTTGTTCTTGTAGACCCCATCAGTGTGTATTGACTTCTATACACTGATTGCCAAATTAGGACCTCATACAGAGAGGTTCTCAGGGCTGTATGTACCTGACCCTAAGGGAAGACGTGGTTTTGGTATAAGAATAATCCAGTTCGCACGCCAGTCTTTCATATGCATCAAAAGGCTATACATTGACCATCAGCGTCACGGTGAAGGTGGGTCTGAGACAAGGGGGGTACCTGGGGGCTGTTGGGGTCAGCAGCAAGGATACTTCTGATGTCCCAGCGGGCTGGCCTCAGCTGATTGAGTGCCAGATTAAGTTTTGCCCTCAGAATTCTGACCAGCTGGACCACCGACACTCCTCCCACTTGCATAAACCTGTTGCCCTGTACACTGCTGCCTTGTCAACACATGTCCGTTTTTGGACAGGATTTTATAGGGTTTGCTAGAATCTCAGACACCCAAGGATGCACAAGTTTGCAGAGCCTGACAACATGGCTGGATCACAAAAACATTGCGTCAGATATGAGGATTCTTCAAGCATGTCTGATAGACGGTGAAACTTTCCACAGGTGTCAGTATTGATTGAAAACTCCTCAACAGACAAGCTGTAAGCTGATGGCACATCAGCGATGCCAAGCTTGCATGTCATGAGTGTGTTGCTGATTAAGAGATGTGACTTGCCAACGAGTGCAAGCAGGCAGACTACACCAGCATAGCCTGACACAACCACGCTGTGTAAGCAAGCTGCGGAGATGACAGTCAGTGATGCCGTACGCAGGTTGAGTTTTTATGACAACACTGTGCCACAACAAGCACACCACACCACTGTACTGCACTGGACATAACCAGCCAGAGTGCAAATGTGCAGTCAGCATGCAAATTGGCGCTGTCCTACTGCAGTGTCATTGCTGCACAGTCAGTACGTATGTCCAACTCACAGCCACTGTCACAGTGCACTGATGTTGCTTTGGTGCGCTGTGGTAGTGATGCATGCTCAACATTGGTGTAGAGAGGTAACATGTACCTGACCAACGGCCTGAACATCCATGTGGCATGCATGGTCACAGGCACAGTGCACTGATGATGCATTGGTGTGCTGTAACAGCGTTGCATGTTCAATATTGGTGTACAGAAGCTGCACATACCTGACCAACAGCCTGAACATCCATACGGCCTGCATGGTCTAACATCCTGCCTAGCACTGCTGCAATCTCCCCTTCGTCTGTCACCCCACTGCCAATGCTGTCGCTTTTGGGGGGGCTGGTGAAGGGGTCTGCCTGACCCCCAAACCCTGGAGGGGGGTTGTCAGTGATGCGGCTTGGCTCCGCTCCCCTGCACAATTCAGCTCTGCATTGAGGCCTCATACATTCCTCTGCCTCGATTCAGTGATTCAGACAGGTGGGTGTGTAACAGCAACATTCAAGTACAGACAGATCGTTGATGACGATGACAACTGCTGTACAGACCTGACCACAACTTTGTTGGAGGTGGAGTCTGTGTCACTCTAATCTCCTTACACATTGCCATCCATGTACCACAACGACCCACACTTTTGAAGTATCAGCAACTGAAAGAACCAGATGCTGCAGAACTGTGATCACACTCATCAGTACTGTCAGCTTGATGCTTTTTGGGGACTCAAGAATCAAGTAGAGGGGTTACACAGCACCTGCTGGGGGGTCTGGGGGGCTCAGAGCTTCCTCTGCTGGGGGGCCGAGGGGGGTCTGACGGGTCTGATGCCTGTGCTGGGTCCCCCCCAATGTCCAAGTCAGAATTCTGTCCAGCCAGACTCTCCTTGTCCTCTGGACTGTCTGGCATCACCCCATATGCAGTCTCTAGATAGTGCAATACCTCTGCAGATGTGATGTCATTGTTACGTGTGTCTGGCCGCATTTAGTTTCAGCGCATCATGTGCGCATGCCGATAACGCTGACATGGCTACTGCACATCCAAGGCTGACAAATGAGGGTTGCATGACCTGCTCAGGAATGTGCAGAGGCCACTGGATCACGCATTCAAATCATTCACCAAGCAAGAGACTGTGCCCCAGGGTTGAGCATGTACAGTACTGAGGGGCTCCCTGAACGAGGTCCTCTTTTGGCAATCAGCATACCAACAACGATGATTGATTGCATGCAAGGATCCTGGTGTTGCAAATGTTGCAGACACAGAACTACAACTTTCTGCGTGCAGAAAGTAGGCTATGCATTGATGAGACCTTACTTGCAGCCTGTGCATAGCTGCTGCTGGTAAGATACAGCTCCATGAGCAGCAAGCACACCCTGATGGCCACATTCTCTTGCATGGGCTCAATGTGCTCAAACAAGGGCTCCAGCACTTCCAAAGCAGCAGTGGTCTTGTTCTGCTGGATAAGCAGAATTGCCTGCGGCAGCAGCCAGGTGCATGAAGCAGTAGCGCAGTGAAAGGTGACGAAGAATGCTGCAAAGGCAATATTAGTCAATTGACGAAGGTCTCAAGGAAACAGCCACAGCAGGCAATGTGAGGAAAGAGTTGCTTGCAAATATGGAGTATGCAAACAGCATACAATTAACATTTATGCATACATGCATCATATGCAGATGCTGGGGACTCAGTGTGAAAGCAGTGACAAGAAGTCTTATGGCTTCATGCAACCATAGGGTAGCATGCATGACTAAAGAGCATGATTGCACACCATGTTCAGCCTCAACGCTGAACTTTCATAATGGTCTGCATCTAAGGATGAGCTCTGGGTGTTTGCCATCTGCAAGGCACCCATTTGTCATACAGCCTTCACAGAGATGAACAAGAGCTTCAAACAAGACAGAGAAGAAGTTTTGAATCTGTATGTTGGCAACTCAAGCAGAGAAGCAAGCCGAGACCTTGTCTAATGCTTGCAGAGCAGTCAGCAGGCCCTTTGGGTCATGGTTTTCCTCAGCAAAAAAATTGGCCATTAGCTTGTTGTGCTGTGCCTGTGCAAATCACACGAGACTCTGGATGTAAGACGCTGCTGGTTGTTGTGCACCTGACAACTCAAGCACTTCACGGTAGGATGTTACCTGAGGAGGCAGGTCAGAGTTGCCCAAACACTGCATGACCTCAGCGCTTTTCTGGTATCTACCGTCCAGCCAAAAGCCACGAGCTTTTGCCATTGCTTTGCCCAATACATCCGACATGACGCTGAGCCTCGCTGTCAGCGTCACAGGCCAGTAGTGCACCTAGCGCATGCAAGAAACTGAGATGTAAAAGGTTGGAAGTTTCCGCAAACGCGACACATCTTCAACTCGACAGAGCGACAGAACAGGATCTTCTGCTGGCAAGCAAGCATATATGGCAAATCATATGCCAGATCACTGTTCTGCAATGCCTGCTGCAAAAAGCCCTCACCGAGCAGAGAAGCCTTCGTCAAGCGCCCTCAGCTCCGCTTTCCAGTGGAAATTTTCCACAGCACGACCGATACTCACGACATTCTGCATCGCATCCCCTAGTCGAGGAGGCAGGACGCGCCTGTCTGCAACAAGCACACATCTGCGTTGCTTGGCCTCAGCGACTCTGTCGCGCCGCGGTAGTGTACGTCGCAACGCATCAACCCAAAACAGGCCCACTCAACTTCAAGCGCTGCTTGGCAAGACTTCATTTCCCGGTCGCCGTTTTATCCTCTGGCACTGCATCGTTGTCAGCGTCGGACGAAATCCGCTGATTTCGCACTGTAGACAAAAGTCACTGAAGGTTCTTAAGGTTTCAGGCATCAACTCGGCTGGTGTGTCTTCACACGCGCAGCCATGCGCAGGCCGTTGATGTCGCGGAGGCCTCATCGCTCCACACAACTTATAGCCGGAGGACTGCTGCTTGGCATGTGTCTGATAGGCATAAAAATAGTGAGCACCCGCAAATCACCCTGTGCAAGTTTGCTATCTGCACTGCTGCGGAAATCTGTCCGATCTTTTGCCTGTCCGTAAGCTGTGCTTGACGGGCCCCAGGTGACCGAGCCAGCAGGCAGAATAGCTGCAAAAGCAAAATTGCAAGCACAGGCACCTTTAAGCGAGGTCTCAAAGCAAAAGCTGCTTGAGTCTGACAGCCTGCGAAAGGCTGCAAACAAAACAGTCGATGCCATCCGAGTAGGTGCTGGCAATGTATATGAGGCAGCAGTAGCGTTGGGATCATTTCAGGGCAAGTATCCTGTCCGGCAACAAGACCTGCTTGTCGCATTACCGGCAGATGAGGCGCATGTACCACTGGTACAAGCTGGCAGGCAATGGCATAAGGTAACTGGCTGAGTCAAAGCATGCTTTCACTGGACCTGAAGCATGCTGCCCAGCCTGGACAAAAAACTCAGTACAAAACTTGATACTGTATTGCCAAGTGCAACAACTGACATTTCTTCATGCCGTGCCAATTAACAAGAGCAGTGAGTGTCGTTGCTGCTTTTGCGACGCTATGAAATCAGAGCTCATGACCCTAATGTTGACACGCCCCACCACTTTGCAGTATCACAGTGCATGAGAGGCTTTTGTACCACAACACAAACCTGTCTGGATTGTCCCAACACTTTGCAATCTTGCATTGCATGCATCTCCTCAGTAAGCATGTTAACTTAGCCTGTGCTTGCCTGCAACTGTCATCATACGAGCCAAAAGCAGCTGCACCATGCAGTATTGCACATGCCCACAAGTACATCTGCTCATGTTGCACACAGCCATGGCAAGATCCTTGCATCAAGACAGAAATTCTCTCATGCATGCGCTATGGTCTCTTCTGTACATGCACATGCGTCGGTCACAGAGCATGCATCAGATGAGACCGCCTGTGCAACAGAACTTGCTACAGCAGCATGCACAGTGCCATGTACACCTTGAGCATGCAGTGTGGTATTGCAGGGCATCAAGACAGTAGTCACTGTAAACGACCCCGTATTAGTCACCAAGCATGCAGCAGATGCAGCAGCTTCCAGCGAGATCTGGTTGGACTACGCTGATGACTCCCCACCCCTAAGGGCTAAGCACCCTGGGGACCCCCGGGCAGCCTTCACCCCATGGCTTGCACATGCGGTACCTAACACAGACCCCATCTTCAGTCGAATTCATCCCATGTGCCCTCTGGACAGTGCATATCCATCTTTTCTCATCCCCATTCCCATCTGCATTCCCATTCCACCCCAATATAACCCATCCCACCCCATCATGACCTATCCCACCCCATGCTTTCTCATCGCATGCCATCCCACCCGACCCATCCCATCCTCCCATCCCATCCCATCGCATCCCATCCGTCTCACCCCATCCCATCCCATCTCAGCCCACCCCATTTCACGTGCCCTGTGTGCCCCCACTGTCTTAGCCATTCAAACAAGCCTCAACCCTCAACGCACCTCCTGACACGCATGATTGCTGTTCACAGTACATGAATGCTGCTCAGTGTCCATACATGAATGCGTGTTCGGCAGAGATGAACAGCTCTTTTCAATCCCAAAACGCCTATTTTAGTTCAGAAACGTCATCTGTAGACTAGAAATCTAAACTCAGAAACGTTTGGGGACAGGAAAAACGCGTTCCTACATTGTGGAGATGTTTCAGCACACACAAATGCTGGTTTGACTGCCACAAAGTCTTGTTGTGCTGATGCGCAGGCTGTGAACGGGTCTGGCTACAAGTGGATGCTTTATGGTGATGACGACACCCTGTGGTTTGTGGGCGGAGTTCTGGATCTGCTGAAAGATCTGGACCCTGACATGCCCTATGTCATCACAGGTAGGTCACCCCTGCTCTCAGCTGCTGCACTTGCTTAATAATGGTAATGACAAATCTGCTTTCCAGCTCATGCAATTGCCTTTGCAAAGAAACTTAGCAAAAGGGTCAAGTGCAAGCATCACCTGATCAATCAGGAGCTTGTGATATACATGTCAGTATGAGCAACTTAAGCAAAAATTTAGGACTTCATGCTTCACCAGGCTCAACTGGCACAGAGGATAACTGACAGGCACAGCTTGAAATCATGGAGTAAGCGTTGTGCACACTATTGGAGTTGGGAAACAGTGCACAGTTGGCTTTGTTTCGAGCGCAGTTGATCACACGTCATAGCAGCTGCATGACTGCAACACTGTATTGCTGCTGCACAAACTAACTGATGAGTCTGTAACCTAACTGTGCTGTCGAGCGGCGGTCCCCTTGCAACAAACAGCTCTTGTTCCTAATCTGCTGAATGCAGTGCGTTGTTGCGTGCATGGCAAACTTCAAAGGCAAACAGCATGCGTCAGTCCAAGATGCATAGAGTGTGTCTGCATCATCATGTCCATCAGCTTTCCAATTGGTCCAGCGCTGTGTGTCAGTCACATGTGTGTCATCACATGAACCACATGCCATACATGTGTTTGTCTATCTTCCTGTCTGCTCTTAGTGCTGTCATTTGTTTCATGGTGCTGAGTCACTTGGCGGCCGCAGCAGCAGTCAGGCCAGCATGCTCAAAACGCTTTCTAGGACAGTACAACCATCAAGGAAAACAGACTTTGACACAATGCAAATATCAAGGAAAATAGACTTTGACACAATGCAACCATCAAGGACAATAGACTTTGACACAATGCAAACGTCAAGGAAAATGGACTTTGATGCAATGCAACCGTCAAGGAAAATAGACTTTGATGCAATGCAACCATTGGGCAGAATAGACTTTGACCCAACGCAATTATTAAGGAAAACTTTTGACACCGTGGTGCAGATAATCTGTGGTGGTCAGATGTGGAGGGGACCGTGGGGAGCCAGCCCAACATCAGGGCACCCCGCTGCCTGCCCTGCAATCACTCCATCAAAGGTGAAAGCCCTATGCAGACACAAATGCACGCACGCACGCATGTACCTAAGCTCCCACGCACGCACATGCGAGTGTGTGATGTATACAAGCTCTCCATATGCATGAGAGCAACAGATGCCATTTATGCAGATTTTCAGGATGTACTGCAGGAGCGCTGTTTCCAGTGCCCCTGATGCTTACCATGATTGCCGCGGTCAAACAGTTTGTTGTTGTTATGGATATTCTTGCTGTTACTGGTGTTATTGTTGCTGTCGTCGGCATGCATCATGCAAAGTTGCACACAAATTGCCCTTTCAATGCCCCTGCTGCATCGAGTATGAAACACATTGTCACTGTTGTGTTTCTTGATACCATTGCTTTCACCAACATTTAGCATCGTCATCCAAACCCACCATGCCTGATGCAGGATTTGAGGACATACTGAGCCAACGGCCCTTCAATGCCCCTGCAGCCTGCCCTTGCACAGCTGAGGCCCTGTGCACTGCCCCAGACCTAGCCCCCTTCTTTGATCAGCAGTGTAATGTGCCTCGCCATGGTAGCAGGACCTACAGCATGCATGGCGGTGCAGGCAAGCTACCTCTCCCTGCACATCATGCATGGACACTTTGAACCACCCATCTGATAGGCATGGGTGGCATGGTGCAGAGTTTGAGGATGCAATACCCAGATGCATATGTGCTGCATATCAGTATGGGGCGAGTGTCATCTGATTTGGGGTCCACTGGCATTTGCAGTGTGGCATCACATGGCAAGCTATTAGTCCAGCGTGAGTTGCGACAAACAGGTGGCCTGTCATGGTACCATAAAAGTGACGCATCCGAGCAATGTATACAGCAGGTCAACTCTGGTTGGACTGCTCATGTCTTTGATTAATTGGAATGAAAGCTCTAGCATCAGCAATTTTGCCAGCAGTGAGTATGTAGGTTCAGCCTGCCAGTCACGAGACAAAGATACAGAGATGCTCTTGTAAATGTCATGACATGCAGATGTTGGTACGCAAAAAAGCCACAGCATTGCCGGCAGCCACAGCACTGCCTTAATGACTCCTGCGGGCAGCATTGCAGCACAGGCATTGCACTGACCTTGCCTACCTTTTCAAAGCACGCCACTTCCATCAGACAATGTCTGAAAGCTGCTGCGGTGTCTATTGTGTCTGCCTGTTAACTGCAAGTCCAGACACATCCGCCAGTATGTGCTTGAAGGTTTGCATCCATTGCTGCTGGGTGGCAAGCACATGCTCCCCTGATGTGCTCCCCTTGAGCATGCAAGTGTTCATTCAGGGCGCTATTGCTGGTCCCACTGCAGCCAAAATAATGACGATGACTGTGCCACAGCTGCTGATTGCCCTGCATGAACACTTGCATGTCGATAGTGCTCGCACAGATTAGATCACTGCCTTTTGCCAAGACCATGTTTCGAGACCTATGTCCAAGACCTGCTCCCAACACCCCTTCCAAAATCTCATTGCAAGACCTTGCAATAGCACAGGCACCAATACTTGTTGGTATCAAACAAGTCTTGCTGAGCTGAAAGGCATGATCATGCAGGTACTATTATCAGCATTGGGCTGCTGCGCAAGATCAGCTATGAGTGGATGGAGACCTGCTTGTGGCAGGAACAGGCACCAGGTACTGCCCCTAAACCCTACAGCCTCAACCCTAGGACCTAAACCCTAGAGTGTAAACTCTCCAGCGCCATACATCCTGATGCAGCAGACTTGCAACATTCAACTGCGACCATGTGACCCTGACAAGTACAGATACCATTGCATAGAGTCTGTACCACTCCCTTTTGGACCTACCCACTCAGCTGCTCACCCAGCCTGCTTAGTTCAGCTGTACTTTCCAATTTTTTGCATGTGTGATGCTGCAACACAGAATCCCCGTGATCAGATGTTGGGGCTGTTGGCGCAGGTGGGGATGCCCTTCTGATGGCATGTCTGTGGAAGGCGGGGTATGCAATCACAGACCCAGGCTTCAGCTTCTACCATCCAGAGCTGCGCATGTTTGATCCTGTCTCCCAGGAGGGTAGACAGCTGCTCTACGCTTTCACTGAGGGCCTCTCTGGCGGCTGCGATGACTCATGCCAGGTATGATACATTGCCCTGGGTTTTGGCCTTGATGCAAGATTTTTTTGGCGGATTATTTCACTTTGAGATAGATGCCAGGTGTGCCACAATGTTTGCGGTCTTGTTGCAACAAGATCATTCCAAAAATTGCCACTTTGTTACAGCCTGCTTGTGAGCAGTGCACCCTCAGCAATGCTGTATGCATGTGGCTAGCTTAGTGCAGTTTACCGACTGTGTGTCTAGCCCTGATTGTTGTCCCATCAGCTTGAAGCACATGCAATGTGCAGATTGCATGTCAGGTCAGCATTTGCTTTGGAAGTGCAAGTGCTGCTTACACAGATGAAAGATGTATGTTGCTGCAGACGCTGTTGACGCATGTGGTCAGCTCGCATGTACGGTCAGCAATTCACGGCATACCAGGAGCAGCTTCAATGATACGAGCCATGGCCAACACGTACAACCTGTACCTGCAGCATCGTGGTTCACTGCAGCCCATCCACACTTCTTTAGCAGCATGACAGCAAAGGAAAGAAAATTGTACGCATTTCAGCAATAATGATGGGAGCCTCCCATGGCGGCAGCCTGGAGCTTGGCAGCATGACAGTCACACTGCTACTGTTTTCCCTTCAGTCATGAGGGAGTCTTTGGATCAAATTTTGTTCCCTCAGTGGTTACACGCCTTATATATTCTAAACAGGCCTGTCCTAGGTGGACATGTTGGGGGCAATGCTTATGGTCGAGCAAAGGCTGCTCCTTTCTGCATTTACCTTTCAGACAAGGCGCAATCCAATCATGTACTCGCCTGTCAGTAAAGGTTTCTGGCAAAGCACAGCGTTGAGTTTGCAACATGGCATTGCAGCATAGATGTAACAATTGTGCGTATTGGTCAAAATTTGCTTGAAAATTGCTTGCAAACAGATCTGACATGCCTGTGAATAGCTGATAAAAATAGTAGGTATAATGTTGTGACACTAGAGACGTGTGGTGAGCCCGGCTCACCAGGTGAGGCAGTCAGGTTGCGGTGCTCGTGCTTGACTGCAATGCTCTGCACTCCATTGTCTGTATGGCTGATTCTCTACACAGATCAATGCCTACATGCATAGTCAAGGTCTTACAAGGGCATGAGATATGATCTAAGACAGACATTAGCAGCAGCAACAAACATGTGCGTGGCATGGCATCTTGTGGAGTGTTCTTGCGAACAACGTCACCTGTGTCAACTGGAACGGAAGAGAGCAAGGAGAGAGTTCAGACGTGTGACGGTGTTCAAGCATGCCAATGAGATCATTCAATTTGCAGGTTGGATGTCAGCGGTTCCTTATAGGCTTGCAGCTCTACTGGTATGAGACTTAAACTCCTGGAGCCGGTGAATCAGCCTATAAGCGCGTATAAGCTTATACGCGCTTATAGGCTGATTCACTTTGAACACATCAAAGGTGGAAATGCAATTTCTGATACACATGGCATGAAACATGCAAAGGAATAGACTCTTCACAGCTGCTGCCCAGAACGTACGCATCACTGCCAAACAACCACCTGCAATTGGTGACGTAAAAGAAAAGACATATCAACAGGTGTGAGACGCTAACATAAGCTTCTAGGTATGCAGTGGCGTTGAGGCCGCCTGCTGGGCTGATGATGTGCAAAAATGTGAGGCTGCCGTCTGACAGGCTTGCAGCGTAATACTGCTTGGGGCCTGCCAAGGGGTTTCAAAGATGGAGATTCTGTGCAACTGTCTCCAACCCCAATATCCTGGCCATATGGCAGCCAAATGGCAATGCCATGCTGTTTGCAGAATCTCATCATGGCAGCACAATTTGTTGTGTTGCTAGTGCATTGCTGCCCATAAA
>JAABUP010002180.1_pt1 | contig 38942 bp, 34 predicted proteins | sample 5559201 | NCBI WGS metagenome assembly JAABUP01 (sample SAMN10711887, study PRJNA513373) | rock metagenome | isolation source: Antarctica rocks | place: Antarctica | reverse complement strand
AATAGAGCAGGCACAACAAGGCAGCTTTTGCCGGGGTCTGAGAAATTCGAGCCATCAGCCATCAAGAGCAGGACCAATGGACTTAGTCCGATGTATCTCTCCTTAAAATTCTATAAACAGCTTTGAAGAAACGCAAAGCAGTCTGCCAGCTGGCCGCCTGTCGTTGGCTGACCTGTAGACAGAAACGGACCGCTGCAGCTGCCTCCAAAGACTCCGACAGAAGGCGGCGGGCAGCAACACTAGTACTTGTACGTAAGCGTACCTTGAGCTTGCAGGAGACCACCAATCTGGCACAGCTACTTTAGCTGGCACTTCACTGGCTCCACAGCCGGTGGATGTCACACTCCAAAGGGGCCCGAGAAGCAAACATGCGTAGGAATTGAAATCCGAGGTGGGTATTGGGCACTGATCCATGCCACACGCCAACGCAGAAGCCTTCTCGAAGGCGGACTCGCTGGGAGTCCTAAGCAATCGTAACAGGCGGCTGAAGGTCGAAAAACGTTCCTCGCAATCGTCTCGGGCTCCTGCTGCTGAGACTGTCATAGAAGCGCCTGATGTCGAGCAGCTTCGAAGGGCTAGAACAGAATTTTACGGCAAACCGCCAGACCGGCGAAGAAGCAGCTCTGGCAGAAAGATGGCACACATTAGTGAATCACGAGCAAGACAGGCTAGCCCTAGGGAAGCGTCACGAAATTCATCCGCAGGTACTGGGCATGAGACTCAGCACAAGCAGCATGGGAGACATCGACATCGTCGTCGAAGGGCCAATGAGACTGAGGAGGGCGGCAGCACGGTCTATGTCTACAGATACGCTGGCGATGAACGACTTAGAGGCGACGGTGAAAGGCCAAAGGCGACCGCAGGACTGCGAGATCTGCCATCTACAACAGCTTCACCTATACATCGGGAGGGCCGTTCAACGAACTCGGATCTCCGGCGTTTGGGAAGGCAAGATCATCTCAGGCGCCGGCATACGTCACTAGACGATGCGGCGCGTAGACGGTCAATACATCATGAAGAGCAAAGAGCCGTGACCGGAAAGAATCACGAGAGATTGTTGGGGAGGAGTACTACTCGCAAGCGTCATTCCGAACGAGCAGCCAAACCGGTTGATCGCCCTGTCAGGTATGCTGAATTATCCTTCTTAAGTGATGCAGAGCACTGATAATCCTAGGAGCAGTTCCATGCGCGAAAGACCATCGCCGCCGGCTCGCCCTTCGCTCCAAAGAAGCAGTACAACTATTCGAACGAAGACGAGGCCCCTTCCTGATTTACCGCCGCCAACGCCATCAATTCGCAGCAAGACGGAGGACATGTCCACAAGTACCAAAGAGACTGGACGAGGTTCTCGAATTGTCTATTCGTTGTTTGGTATTCCCAGCGTGGTCCCATCAGAGCAGCGGTAAGAGTTTCTTGCTGTTTTATACTCCTATTCTCCAGCTGACCGCATCAACGTGCAGAGTTCAATGTCTTACATGTCTCTCCGACGATATCCCGAGCTCGAAGTCCGCGAAGCTTAGCTGCAGTCATCATATGTGCCATGATTGCCTGAAAAGAATCTTCACAATGTCTGTTACCGACCCTCAACACATGCCACCTAGGTGCTGTACACAAGACCATATACCACTCAAGCACGTGGATCGGTTGTTTGATACCAAGTTTAAAATGAAATGGAATAAGAAATATCAGGAATATACCACCAAGAATCGCATATACTGTCCTGCTAAAGGTTGCAGTGAATGGATAAAACCATCGAACATACACATCGATCTTACTAGTGGCGTTCATCCAAAGAAATACGGTAAGTGCGGGCGTTGCAAGCTCAAGGTTTGCTGCAAGTGCAATGGCAGGTGGCATCCTGGGAGAGATTGTCCAAAGGACGAAGAAACAAAGAAATTTGCCGAAATTGCTAAAAAGGAAGGCTGGCAGCGATGCTTCAATTGCTCAGCCATGGTAGAGCTCAAAGAGGGTTGCAACCACATGACTTGTCGGTGCACAGCGGAATTTTGCATGATTTGTGGGTTAAAGTGGAAGACTTGCGACTGTCCATGGTTCAATTACGAAGCAGTGGAAAATGATCGACTGAATCACATGAACATTCCACAAGCTAGAAGAGTACAACAAGATGCCGGCCGAAATGTTCCACCGGCATATCATGAGGAGCTCCGGCGACGCCGTGATCAGGAGCGACGAGACGAGGTTCTCGCTCGACGTCTCCAGGTCCTGGGTCTGGACGATGAAGATGACGACGATGAAGACGACGAGGATGATCACTTAGCGCGCGGACCAGGAGGAGTTCTGGAAATCGGCAATGCCGCGGGTCACTTCTTAAACCAAGATTTTGTGAGAAGAGCAACGAACATTCTTGGCAGGAACTTTGGTCAAGCAGATAACGCAGCTAATCATCTGGTCGCTGAACATCGCAACAACGTGGACACAGAGACTCCAGAGCGTCGAAATCGGCAAATGTCCCATGCTTATAGCCCTGTTCGCGTACGACTAGACGGAGTGCTACCGACACTTGCTCCTCTCCGCCAGCATTCGACCGCATCCCGCCTATACAACAATGCTCCGCAGACTCGAATATCAGAACGAGTTGTACCTCGAAGGACAGCCACGGACTACACGACCGAAGCTGCTCATCATCGACCAGACGTTGAGGGTGGGTTGGCTGAAAGGGAACGTCCAATTCACGACAGACGACGCCATTCTGCAATGGCAGGTCTGACTGCGAACACCGAAGAAGGGAGGATAGGGACATGGCTGGATCATGTGGAGGACGACCCCGTTGATACGAGACGCGTTATACCTGTTCGATGATTATCGCATACGGCTCATGATCTCTCTGCTTGAATTATTACCTGACTTGGCATAGTTCTTTTTCATGCAGCGTTGGCTATCTGGAGGCGTTGGCTATATCCGTATCCACAGTTCGGAACTTGCCATAAGAATGTACTTCTACCTTTCTGCTTCTTGCTGCATCTAGCGGACTCCAGAGCAAATAGGAAAATTCTCAAAACTCCAAACGAGCTTTCCAAAAACGTATGAAAGTAGGATTGGTTCGACTCCCCGCTCCTCTCTGAGTAGATCAGGAGACCAATGCGTGAGACTTTGCCCGAAGCGCAGTAAATAGCAAAGGCATGTGAGGCGCGCATCGACGAGGCTGCTTTGGTAGTTCCTCGTGGAGAGGGTCCATGACGAGGACTCTATACTCGTCCGTGCTGGCCCAGGAAGCCCTAGGAAAGAAAAGGTACGGCGGGCGGTGGTGATGCTGTACTGCTGGTTCTACGTATGGGAATGCGTGGAGGTTCACAAATCGTACGAAAGTCATCATCGATACATGTACTTTTGAATTGGACTTGGATGATTGCTTAGATGTATGATCTCAATGCATTGTGCATGCGAAGAGGCAGGTAGGGCTCAGCTCGGCTTCTTCGGGGCTGGTAGCGAAGGGACGACTTGAGATGGCTCGGGCCGGTTCGTGAATATCCACGGCAACATGCCATGCGACATTATGAACAAATAGATATAAGTTATGGATATAGCGTAGCTATTATTTTCTATACTAGTGTGGTCCGAAACGTTCACCAGGCGCCACGCTTTTGTAAGGACAAGCCTGCCAGTCGCAGCCCTACTCGAACTATCAGCATTGCTCTCGGGTACACTGGTAGTAGAAGAACGCATGTGGACATACCTGCTTGTAGACTTCTGTGCCCCACCAGTGGAAATCATTCATCCAGCCAGGATAGATAAAGCCAAAGAAAACCACCACCAGTGCAAACGCTAAGCCCGAATCTAGTGCTGCTGATAAAGTCATGGTATACTTCCCCCACCATGCTGAAGCACGGCGCCGAATGAGGTAGTTGAAGGTGAAGCATACTAATGCCCATACGGAGAAGTTGAGGCCCGTCTGATCGTGGGAAGTCATTAGCAAGCATTTTTCCACGGAGACAGACAATCAGGAGGAAAGAACCATACCGCGGGTGGGATCCAGCTCAAACTCCCAAACAGCACTGGCAAGTTCACCTTTCGCCAGAAACTCGTCCGACTCCTCCTACCTATCAGCCACACCCCTATCGGAGCAATTGCCCCAACTAAGAACGCCCATACAAGTGGTCTGTAAAGTGCCCCTGGTCCGAAGAACCTCTGCGGACCAACAACACCCCATAGAATACTGCCGTTGAAGTGTACCCTTGCAATGGGGCAAGTGAAGCCATTGATCGCTTGTGGAGTGCAGATGTTTGGAATGTACGCGAACATCCAATTCAATACACCAATTTGGGTGATACTGGATACGAGTGTGGCAACCATCTGAACGGAGAAGAGGAGGCGTGGGGGAATCTTCATGTAATGGCCTAGTTTGAGATCGGAAGAGAACTTGATACCCTGCGCCGAGCTGATGTAGCAATATGTGACAAGCACCATGTTCGCGACTGGACGACCGGGGAAGACGACGCCGCAGATGAGTTGGCAGATTATGTATAGACTGCTGTGTTGGTTCGTTATTGCCATGACGATGCCGACCGGAATGAATAGAACCGTGGTTATGGCTAGTGCTAGAAGTAGCCCGTACCACGGCAGGTGGACAGGGTAGCTGAGCTCTGTCAGTGTGAAACCTAGACATGCGAGAGGAATAAGCTCACTACTCGACGACAAAGATTCCGATACCTAGCATCGCGATGAAGGTCCAGAAGTACCAGCTCATTGGCGCGTCTTCATACTTGCTCATTAGTCGGCAATGGACGTCTTCTCCGCCCATCGAAGTATCAGGTCCGTCCACAGACCTTTGTCTGGTTTTATTACTTCTGCTCTGGGTTGTCTCCGCTCCTAATGACATGTCACTAGCAGAAGCCACCGGGGTATACTCCGTCTTTGTGCTGCCTTGGTGTTCTCTTAAAGACTTCTTCGACTGCTTCCAAATGTCTCTGCCATGCCAACATGCGGTATGTGTAACCAAGGCAGAAAGACCGGCGAACTGAACTGCGTAGGCTAGTACGTAGGTAATTGGCAGATACACTCTGCTATAATTGTTGTATGCCTCTTCGTCGAATAGAAAGTCGGGAGTTAGGATCTTGCTGACATCGTAGGGTTTCCCTGTGTTATCGAAAACGGCAGAAGAGAGGATTGGCATGAACGAGGAGTACAGCACATTTCTGTAGTCTGGTGGAGATCATCAGATTGAGCACAACATTGGGATGTTGCGCAGGTTGCTCACACATGATGGGCGCAATGATCCACATGACGATAACTAAACCACCAACAACATTGGCTGCTGCCCACCATGGCGTGAGGAGCGGAGAGCCAATATATGCAATCTGGGCCCAGTCAAATGTCATTGGGAAGAGCCCAAGTCCAGATGCCACACCGAACTGAGTAATGATTAGTGGCATAGAGGGACATGCAACTTCCAATGGAGAACTCTTACAAGATTTGCAACAATAACGTTCTTCGGCGCAAACCATGTAATGACGCTGAAGTAGCTCAAAGCGGGCATGAGAAGACCAGGCAAAAAGTACCAAGCAAAAGCACCCGTCCAGACATAAAGAAAGAAGTTCCATCTGGAAACGTTCCAGCCATTGGCCGTGTTGTTCTCTGACTTGTGCATGGTTGTGAACATAGCAGTGGACATGAGGGTACCTGGCCAGATCATACTCGGTGGGCGTACAAGGTAGCGTCGTGTCAAACCGGCAAAGGCATATCCAAGGATTTGGGTTGAAATAGTGAGTAGTATCTGGTACAGAATAGTAGTCTCTTGATGATAAAACTTGGCCTGCTCGACAATAACCTAGGTATCAAGTCAGGACCACCTCAAATGATTCTGCCGGGGAACTCGTACGTCTGTAGCAAAGGCAAATCCGAATGATACATTACTGCTGATGTAGACGCAAGCATGCTCTTTCTCATTCCAAGTTCCTTGGGCTAGCCAGAGCCTGAATTGATGTTTCCTTGAGGTCGGGCTGACATCTTCGCCTGATGATGATACGCGCTCTTTCAAGACCCCGTCTTCAAACGACTCTGGTGGATCATCGCCACGCTTTAGAAGTCTATTCCACAGTCTACCAAGAGGATGCACAAGAACAAGGGCGATGACTGGTGTGATTGCGACACTAGGGTATCGGAGTGAGAAGAAGAGGTTCGTAGCAGATCCTAGAAGAGCGAAGACCAGGGACAATGTCCACATGCGCGGAGCTTAGAACGATCATCAGCATGACTGTAAGCTGTCGAGGCCATCTTGACATACTGCTTATGGATAATGCAGTATTGTCAGTGGCGGATACTGAGGCGCGTACTTGAGGATAGCTACAGAGTAGGCACGCCTGGTCAGCTTCCTTCCATGGGAACGATTGCAAACAACCGGTTGCGTAATCTCAAGACATAGCACAAGACGCAGAAGGCACTGAGTCACTGTAGCATTTATGGTTCTGAGAAGGCAAGATTGCAGCACATCTGGAATGAGGAATATCATCAAGCGGCCCTGATGCAATCTCGGCATTTAATTCTGACAAATTACTGAAACTTGACTTGACTGACGGCGAGTTATCTGGAGGATTTTCATCGCTCCATATGCTATTGTCCCCGTCGCTATCTGCATCCTCGTCCTCTTTGCTACCCCTTGATGCCGAGCTGGCGCTACTCGTATCAGGAAGTATGCTTTCAAGTAGCTTGCCTCCGTACCCAGCAGGGATGGCAGTGCCCGCAGCAAGAGTAGGTTCAGCATCCCGTCTGCTCTGACGACGCCGAGATCTCCAAGCCGAAGTGCTCCCATTGTCTGATGTTCCAGTACGCCTTGAGCGCGAGCTGCCGTTAGTCTCCACTTGCCGCAGTGCACTTCCTTTGCCTTTCCGCCTGTCTCTTCTCCGTATATCATCCACCACCTCGTCATCGATCTCCGAGGCGTCGGTGCTGAAACTCAGATCATGCACGGGGAGGGAGCCATAAGAGCCGGTGCCGTGCGCTGGAGATGAGCGCAACAGTAAAGGTGTCCTAGACATGAAGGCAACAAACCGTTGGAGCAGTCCAAGCGGAGCTATGCTTTTCGGCACGAGGTCATAATCATCGTCGCTGCTGTCAAAGTGCTCTTCGAAGCAGTGAAGCATCCGACTCGGGATTGATGTCTTCGTCAAGCTCATACTCATTGTTCTTAGACTGCTGATGTCGTGTTATCAATGCATAGCTCTCCGTTGCTTTCAGTCCATTCCGTAATCTGCTGCCGCCGCCGTGAGACCTCATGTGTGTGCGTGGAGGTGGTCTTCATATTTCGCAACATGACGGTCCTGCAGATCATTCAGCCCTATTTCGCTATGCGGGTTCTTCCGTTGATGTTCCACTCACCATCATCTTACGATGAAGATTCAATCGCGTCGATTCACTCATTCACTCAATCAGGATATAAACACGGGCAGCGAACGCGCTGATGATTTTGAACATGCAATTACCACAACATTCTCTCCGTACCCTCTTCATTGTCAATCCCTACGACAACATTTACCATCGACACGATGGAGAACCACAGAGAAGCCGACGGCGAACAGGAGCCTGAGCTTAAGCTCAAACAATGCATTGCGGAATTATTACGCACGGATTACTGTCGCCCAGGCTTGATCCTGTTAGTAGATAAAGTAGTGGTAGTAACTATGGCCAATACAAAAGACAACCAAGCCTACCGGCTTTACCTCAGCGACGGGGAGAAGAACATCCAAGGTCTGCAATATTGTTAATGTCAACATCAAGCATGAAGCTAATCCAAGTATCTGGAAGCTGTCCTTAAGCCTCTCATGCACCGTTTCGTCTGGACTGGCGAGATCCGAGAGGGATCGTATGTGATGCTAGACAAATACAAGGTAGCCAAGGGAAAGAAATTGATCGGAGACGGATATGTCGCGTAGGTGATTGTGTTGTGGACAGGCATGAATATTTCTTGACTTATATTTGAACCAGATATATAGCCATTGTTGACATCCATACCATCGGACGTCGTCAGAGGTATGCTCAGGACAGAACGTTTGACAACCACGGCCTGCTCACCGAGCTACCGGAAGAGAGGCAGCCGCCACCAAAGCCATGCAACCTTGGTAGTGGTCCTATCACAATGCAAGATACGTATGCGGTCTTCAAGGACCCAGCCGCTGACGACAACCCTCTGGGCTTCGTTTCGAGATTCGATGCAGCCAGTGAGGCAATCCATACCGAAGAAAACCTGGAGGGCGCCAATCCAGTCAAGCGCGTGGAAAAGCGGAAACGTGAGACAATGTCCAGTCCACTGGGAGAGCTGAGTCCCAATGAGGTTCTCGCGCCAAAGCAACGTCGCGCAGCTTCCGGCATGAAGCTAGCTGAGGCCGCTTCTGAAAAGGCCGCTGCATTACGCAAGAAATCTTTTCCTGACAATCTTCCGGAGAGCCTAGATTTCTACAGCAGCCAAGTCATCGCCCACCAGAAACGGTGCCACCAGCCTCCTGTGGTTCATGGTTCGTGGTGCAGTTGCGCAGTCTGTACAAAGGGAGAACTTACAGAAGGCGCTTCAGAAGAACCAGTCCCAAGTGCTTTCACTGCGCAGAAAGCTAAGCCACACACCAGTAAGAAGTCAATTCTCCAGGCCAGCACATCGGTCTCGCAACAGGCTCTGCGAGCGCTTGAGTCTCGCAATCCACTCAAGCGTGTCAGAAACCCCTTGGAGATCTATAACCTAAGCTCAATGTCTGGGGACCGGAAGTCCCAGAACAAGAGAGGTGACTACTTCGCTGTCGTTGAATGGGTTGATAATAAGACCATCAAGCGCTTTTGCATGTCCATGAAGCGCGACCTCCGCATCGTAGATCCGAGCACAGAGAAGAAAGTTCTTCTTAGTGTATTCGTCGATCCGGTTAACTTCACACCCGCTGTCGGTACGATTGCGTTGTTCAGGAATTTGCGGACGCACGAGTGGGACGGCGGCAGCCTCAACGCGTATGAGAAGGACTGCAAGAGCTTCGACTGGTTCATACCGAACCCAGTCGGGATTGACGGTTGCGATGTCGAGGCAATGCGAGAGTGGTGGGGAGAGCGGCAAGAGAAGGAGAGGGAGAAGAGGAAGCTAGAGGGGCAAGTTAAGGAAACGATGGATGGGAAGGTCCTGGCCCCGCTATGTCATAGAGGTTGTTTCAGGGGACCTGATTGGACGCAGGTGTTGGAGCTGGAGGCTTTGGATATGCTCGCTGAGGCCGAGGATGACGATGATCTCAAGCATGACGAGAGCTGAGGCGATGGAAATGATGACATGGACATGAAGCTTACCCATTGTTATTTATCTATGAGAGAACGATTGTATGTCACAGAAGATGGATGACTACAGGTTGCGCCTGTCCAGCATGCTGCAATCGATCCTGAAATATGTATATGCCTTTACTTGTATGCAATATACCTTACCCCGGAAAAGCTGTGCAAGTATCCGGATTCCAGAATGCGCAGGATGTGTACCGCTTTAAAGTAGGTATTGAGTTTGAATGTATCATATAACCAGGTCTGCATCAGCGAAAGACGCCACTACATGTATGTAAGTTTCGCTGATCCCAAAGAGACAGCTGCATCGTGGACGGCCACCAAGCATGAACAACATCTTGCGTCAAGTCCAACAGAAACAGTTGTGAAATTTTCCAAACCGGAAGATTCAGACCCAGAATTAGAAGCAGCTAGGCTGGTGTCAGATTCCATGCTGACCAAAGTACTCGGATAAGTATAACCTTACCCGGTCTTGATTTAGGCCCAGTCACAAGTCTCGCATCACTTCAGCTTACCCCGCAGTGATGTGGCCCACATATAGTTGCATCGCGAGTGGCTTACACAGCGGCAAATTACCCTGCGCTGAGCAATTTACCCGGCCACGAGCACCAAGACCTAAGCTACAAAAAAGACTCATCTTCCTACTCCGCCCCTAAATTTACATCCTGTTTTCCCAGGATGCAATACCTCAACATCGAACGTCTCAGCCAAATCCTCCTCCTCACCAACCAATCAAAACCTTTGAGCTCGACTGAACCACTATCTTTTCCTCAAGACCTCAACAGCTTATTCCATTCTTTGCAGCCCCTTCAACATCTCAGTTGAAGCGGATGGGGTGGGGTGTAGGGAGTACTCCAGACCAGGGTCTGAGCTATGATTGGCCGGTGGAGTGAGTTCTCGGGGCGACGTTCGTCATATATTCTAGGAAAACCGAGCACAGGAAGAAAGGGGTGGGGAATCCGGGAGGTGTCTTTCAGTGAACGGTGATAGGTAGTCGGTTGCGACAGGATCTGAGCCGTGATTGGCCGTCCTGGGGCAGTTCTCGGCGCGACGTTCGGTGGGAATGTGCAGAAACTCGAGCGTGGTATGGGAGTGGGTGTTGCGGGTGTAGTGCGGGCTTCTGTGTCTTTGGATGGACGTTTGAAACTTCTTTGCTATACTTTTTCAGATAAAAGGACTGTCTGAGAACATCAGGTAAAAGACTCTAGAGATCTCTGTTGCATGTGATTCATAGCTCTATAGTTTCGTCAAGACAAGTTGCCTGCAAAGCAAAGCACTAATGTTCCAGTAATCCCACGTCACGGAGGACAATCACTTGGGTACGGTCATCCGGGAACATACACCGATAAGTTCTTGAGATTAGAAGATTTCAATAATCTTATCATCCTCGTCGTCCTCCTGTACGAATCCCTCCGGTTTACCTTCGTCCTCCTCGTCCCTCATGAGCACCTGCACCAGCCTATCGGCCGCCTCCCTAACCTCCTCATCTTCGACATGCAAGTGCGTCTCCCTGATGATAGGGTAAACTTTCACTTCCCTCATCAGATCCCTGCCCTCCCTCGTTGTCGTCAATAGCAGCAGCGTCTCTAGATGCGTAAGAATGATCTGAGGGTCACTATCTCGAGCTTTATCCGATGGCAGCAGCTGTAGATCGGGTAGCATTGCCAGAGTCTCCTCCTCAGAGAACTCTTCTGGACCTGTAATGGGGAGGAGAACGTAAGGAAGGAGATTGACGTCTGATTCTGAGAGAAGGAGACGGTGGGGAGAGATATCGAAGGCGACGTTCTTAATGGTCGAGGCCACGCCTTTTCTTCGGACGGAGGATTTGTGCTCGGTGAAGACTATGAGCTTGGTGATTGGGATGACGGAGTCGTAGGCTTGGGGAGTGACGAAGTATTTGCGCCCTTCTGGGTACTGTATAGCGTATTCGTGAGCAAGGTTTGGGAAACCTCAAGACTCCAGTATAGTATCATACCTTTGCAACGTCGGCGAAGAAGTATGCTAAGTAGTCAAAGTCTGCGTGCTTATTGTAACCTCCTTCTGCACCTTTGACAAAGCAGTCTATCAATTGATCTATTGCCATATTTGATGTTGATAGTGACTTTGGTACATCCCGAGTTAGGGTCAGGATCCGCTTTAGGGCGTCCGACTTCGCCATGTTGGCAAGGAGCATAGCAATCTCATTTGCATTGGGCTCTTTAGTGTTCTGTATTATGAGACGATATCAGTGGTTGCTCGGCGAATCGGGATAGATGTTAAGAATAGAAGGAAAGCGGAGGACTGACATACGGTTATGCGGACGAGGAGGGATTCGAGAAACTCATCGTCCTTCGCAACGCATTGCAGGACCTCTCGGTCGTCTGAGATATTGATGAGTATGATCAGAGCATTCTTGGCTATAGGCTAAGCAGAGAATGATCAGCTGTTTCCCAGTAATCGCACATATGTCTGGGATGCTACGCACAGCATAGTCCTTGACCAGTAGCTTCAAGTCTTTCACGGGTGTCAATTGCCCAGTCTTGAATGGCGAAGGCTGAGCCGTCGAGTATCCGATCAGATTCTCAGTCGCTGCAGGTTGTCATTACAATCAGAAGATACACCGTAGCTGCCGGCGCATTCGAGGCACGCTCACCGATTTGCCGGATCTGAGTATTGCCATGATGAAGGAATTCAACGAGCTGCAGTAAGATTAAAACAGTCATCAACCTGCGCCGCTTGGAAGATCCCTAGAACTGTGGCCATACCTCTTCCAACTCTGTTGGCATAGTGTTGCTTGCTGAGGACGGACGTGCGCCGGCAAAATAAGGGGGTTTCTATTCTGCATATACGCTATAAATCTTTACATTACAGCTGAGTAAGCCCCCCTATTGTTTACTACCTACTAACCGACGCGTAGAACCTTCCTGCCGTCGTCCTCCATAACGCGTACCACCTCACTGTCGCCGTCACGCGCCGTCTCACCACGTCCGCAATGGCTGTGACTGCTCTTTTTGAATTTTCTCCGGCCATCGCAGAGGCTTGCCTTCACCTCTTCTTCTTGAAGAATGAGGTTATTCTCTTCTCCCACAACTTCAAGGCCTACTGACCACATGTCAACAATGTCTGATTCTCTGTCAAGATCTCACAGCATTTGAACAAAAGAAGAACAGTCTACTATCACTACTGCCTTCACAATACAAAGAACTGAGTGCTGAAAGAAGGTAAAAAAAGAGTTCAGCAGCAGATGAAGTCATTAAGAACAGCTGTTAACTGTGAGATGCACATGTGCATAGTCTTTCACAAAGATCATGTAACTGTAAGTTGTACAACAGAGCACTCTTAACACTCTTATACTTTTAAGAATTTGAATTGATTCAAGAGACCTTCTCATTTCTGAGACCTTGTTACTGCTTAAATAGTCAGTGGCTATAAAGTAGTGAAAGTGACCTGAAATCTTTATAAGATGAATTGTCTGACAAATTGAGAAGTTCTTCTTAACATTAAAGATTATTGATTGTTTTTAAAGAACATTCACAACATCAGTGCTGCTTAAAGAAAGCAGCACTTAAACTCAAGAATGTGAAGAAATACTGAGACATAAGTGAAGCAGCATTTAACTGCTCAAGAATGACTGAAAGAGAAGAGGTGAAATGTAACTAATATTAAGGTAATATCATCTCTTTTTTTTAATATTTACTAACTATTCTATAGACTATTTAACATAATCAACCCTTTATTGATCTGGTCTTTACAGAGTCTTAACAACTCAAAATTCTCTGTCACTGTGATCACTTTGTGATGATGAATGTCACTCATTGCATCAACAAGCTGAGGTGACTATTATACACTTTAATGATTTAAGACAAGAAAGAAAGCTGAGTTTCTGAGACACACATGCTTACAGCAGAGAAGAACAGTGATATTGTGACAGTAAAGTTACTACAGATAAGTGTTTCTTATTATTTACATCTTTATTAATATATTATTATCTATAGATTAAATGTTAATGTCATCAAAGATGACATCTTTATTATATGCTCACTGATGACTCTGTCAATGAGCAGTGCACTGTTTAAAAAGTGTTTTAAGACTTTAAGACTGACAAGCAGAAGATCTCTCATCTTCTTTATAAAGTGCACTCTGTCTGTGTTCTTCAAAAAGCTCTTGTTAATAAGATTAACTGTTAATGTAAAGAGCATCTCTTTGCAGCTTTTTATAATTGAAAAACAAAAGCTGAATGTGAGAAGAGCATTCAGCAAGCTTTAAACTTCACTTTGTTCTCATAACAGACATATATTGAGAAGAAGTGATGAAACACTCAAGCAGACTAAGCAAATTATATCTGATGTCACTCTGTTTTACTTTTACAGATATTCTTAACCAATGTGGTTGAATCATGACATGTCTCATTAAAACATAAGGTTAAAAAGAAAATGACTAAGTGGTTTCTTCTTAAATTTGTTCAGTATTTAGTTAACATTGCAGTGAAATGAGACAGAAAGACTGAAAAGATTTAAGTAAAGTTTCACTCTCTTCATCTTTTTGACACTGTCTTTTGACCTGAAATGCAGAAGCTGTTATATTCAGTACAGCAGCTTATTCTGACTGAGCAGCACTGCAGCAACAAGCTTTTTGTGAAAAGAATGAAATCTCAAGCTCTGAGTGATGAACTTGAGTGTGACTGTCTTTTTTTTCAGCAGTATCAGCTGTCTTACAGTCACATGTGAATGCAGAAGCATTGATTTGAAGAGGTTCTGAAGAATGAGAAGATATGAAACTGCTACTCATTTATGTTTAACAAGTGTGGTTTTGAGATCTATAAGAACATGAAAGTCTTTTACTTTAAAAGAAAGCTTTATGAGAAGACTGAGGCTTTAACAAAGTGAAGACTAGAGGTAAGTGTCTCTTCTCTCTATAAATTACTATTAACTTTATTACTAGATTTAAAAGATCTGTGACTCACTTCTTGTCTGATACTACTGACTGAAGAATACAGCAGAGTCACTGTCATCACAAGCAAAAGACTCACTTTTTACAAGGTGAATTATCTATTTGAGCAAGGTTACAGGGCCTATTCAAAAGGCTGAGGTGAAAGAACTACTGAGAACAATTTTGAATGTCTCTTAACAGTGAGTGAAGACAACAGACTCACAGCTATAAGTGAATAAGGCTACAGAGTCTCAATTGAAGAAGCAAAGAGAGGCTATAAAGAATGAGGCATGAGAGAAGCTGAAAGAATGAAGGTGATGAGGGTGAGAAGGGCAAGAAAGGCAAAAAAGGCAAAAAAGGTGGCGGCAGCAAGGGCAGCGGCGGTGAGGGCTAATAGCCTCAATTCTCTATCTACTATACTATATATAGCTGCTTAATAATAATTACACATATTTTACTAGCGTATATGCAGAATAGAAACTCCCCAAAATATTGGTACTGTAGCAATATGATGTCGGCTTCCGGCGTTTTGCGCGAATTTGACCCCCAAAGGAAGTGTGTTGGTCTTGAGCCACAACATCATGAGCTTTGGCCGATGTGACGAAGCCAGCGTCATTTGATTCGTGTAACTACCAGTCATCACTTCCGTTGTAAGCGGTGATCACTACAGGATGGATGGCATTATCGTATGTGGGAACGGTGACAGTCATGGTTTTCCTTGATGCTAGTCACAGCATATCTAATGCATATAACGTGCTCCTAGCGAGTGATTCGATGTACATACATCAATGGCAATGCACAGCAGCCTTTGAGTGAGTTCGGATAACAAGCAACAAACTTCGCCTTTTCGCCAACTGCAATTCTGGGAGCAGCATCCTAGTGGATGTTCTGCTCAAACTTCACTTCGGCCATTTTTCTCTTCGGCAAGCCCATCTTCCTCTGTAAGTTTTCCCTTTCTGGGCCTTCCCTGAATAGATCCTCCACCTCGCTACCCCTTCCAACACTCTGGATAATCGCAAAGGCCCTCCTAAACTCATCGCGTATAGCAACGATGCCATGATGCACAACCGTCCGCGCAATGTTATGTTCGAGCTCGAACGGATCCTCGATAGCGAAGAGATATCTTTGCCGGATCTCCTTCACATCTTGTCCCGGCGCGGTCGGCTCTGTTATTTCGGTCTTTGCAGCTACCCACCCTTTCAGTTGTTTGGACAGAATGCCTCCATGAGTACGTAAGCTGAGTACATCGATGCCCCATGAGAAGCCACCGCAGATGACATGGTTGCCTTGATGGGCGAAATATTCAAAGAAACCGCGCAGAAGCGACCCAACGCTCTCTTTATTGTGTGTAAGCAGGCCGCTCGCCGCAAGCTTCTTGATCTCCAATTCGGAGCGCCAAAAGCGGACATCGTAGCCATCTACCGTAGTTTCCCCTAGTGAACCGCCCAGAGGTCTTTGCTTTGACGGCTTCCAAGCCAGTTGAAGGTTCGGCACGACAGCCGGAATCGCTACGTTGACTAAGTAATGCAGGACCATCAAGACATAGCCATAGGAGGAGAGCGTGCCATGGTAAGCGCTGTTAATCTTCCGACGCTTGGCCCAAGTCTTCACGAAAAGCACCATATCACGGACCCTGGGGTCGCAATGACAGTAACACCGTAGGAGAAGCGTATTATGAAGCGCAAGGTGGTTTGAGAAGTTGATATCGCATTGGATACCTACTCCAGTCTTAGGGAACTCCAGTCTTGCTGGGTTAACTCCTTGTCTTGCTCGATACCTCCTCAGGACGTCCGGCAAACGATCTAACCTGAGCCGAGTCACGATAAGCTCAGGATTATTAGGATCGGCTCCGTGCTGCTGTACTTGCTGTGCGAATTGCCGGATAAGACCTCGTTCTAGATCGCTGTACCAGCCATCGTTGATCGCCATCTCGTACATCTGGACTAGCTCTTCCATCGAATATTTTTCATTTCCTTCAGTGCTTCCTTTTAGCGTCACGGAAGGGGCAGTTGCGCTAGGGCTAGCTTCAACGCGCGAAGGTTCGGTGTTGGCCTTGCTCGCTTGTTGATCATCAGGCAGACTGATTTGCTCCTTCTCCGCAGGTGTCGCCTTATCCTCTTCCCACTTGCTTCTCTCTTTCTGAAGGATTTCTAGAAGCTCAGGTGTGGGCTTTTCGCAGAACTTGATAATTGGGACTCTGGTTTTTGTTAAAAGTCTGGCACCATGGCCAAGATCAAGGAATTTCTTCTCCAGCAGCCGCGAAATTTCAGAGTCTGCCGAGGCAGGATCTGGACGCGAGTTCGGAGAGACAAGGGCTAGGTCCATATCGGAGGAGTGGGTAGCAAACCCCGAGCTTAAACTGCCAAAGCTCTTCAAGGCAACACTGCCAGGATCAAAAGAAGGGTTTCTAGATCGCTCGGACTCAGTGATGACCTCCCGACAGACGACCTCCAGGACGAGCCTAAGATTTTCTTTCTCCTGTAATTCCGCATAGCTGATCTCAGCCTTGGCAATCTCAGCTCGCGCAACCTGATTCAACCATTCAACTTGAGCGTTGAAGTTCGCCCAGGAAGGCTGAATGGGTCTCTGACCATGTTGTTGCTGCAGATGAGCATTTGGACCATACGGGCCTGGTTCGTACAGTCGCTGGTTTCGAGGAGGCGGCCTGGGCTGGAAATCATGGGCATGCTGCATACCGGAAGGTTCATGACCACGATAGCCATTAGAGAGCTGTCGTTGTGGCGCTTGATGATACTGTTGCTCCGTCGCTCCCCTGCGATGAGATTGAGACTGTGCTTGAAGTCCTCCTGGACCGGTGGAAGGCAACGCGAACTGAGGTGGCTGGTTTCGGTACTGGTAGGCATTCTCAAGGTTCGCAGACGGACTCGGTACAATAGAAACATCAAGTTGGTCTTTCAGTTGCCTCCTTTGAGCTTGATTGGGTTTCCTCCGCGGAGTTGAAGAAGCCGGCACTTGACCGCTAACCTGCGGAGGCGAAATCTGTGAGGTCTGTTGTCTATTCTGAGTCATGGCATATTCTTGTTGATCTCCTAAAGCAGCTGTCTGCATGGGTGGTTGATGGTTTTGCTGCTGCTGATTGGAAGTATAGGCATTTTGATTTATGGAAGTTGCTTGCGCTGGTGGTGTACCGTTCGCCAAGATAAGGTTACGGAGATGACTGTCAAGATCAGAAGTCTTGACATCTGACATCTTGGACTCTTCGGGATTAGAATCACCGGCGGCAACAGCTGGTAACTTTCCTGGATTCACAGACTCCATGATTGAAGGGAGTTCGTTCCTGTGCAAAGGTTGCTTTGTCGAAGACGAGGTGTACTCGTTCTGGGCCAGCACGCTTTGCTTGACGGACTCTAACATCTCTTCTCCTCGCGACAGAAGCACTCGCACAAGGTCACGGAGCTCGGCTTCAGAAAGACCTGCCCTTGTACTAGAAAATATGCTTCCTCTCTGTTTGGGCCACCCTTGAGCTGCCACTTGACGTTCAAAGCCCGGTGGTATCGTTCTGGTCAATTGCTCCGGCAGCTCGTGCAGGGAAGAAGAGACCACTGGAGGTGAGCTCTCGCGCGGTTCAGGACTGGGTATCCTACCAACGGCAGTCCCTGGCAGTGAATCAGCTAGCCATCGTTCCAGAGATGGAGATATGAAATGTTGAGCGGATCTATCCTTGACAGTGACGGATTTATCCATGGCGCGCGGAAAGGTAATAGCTCAGCTGCGAGGGTTTTCGTAACAACATACGCGGCCAAAAAAATAGCAATATAGACGAAGAGTAGGATAGAGACTTACCTTTAGAGATGAACGGAGTCTTTGTCTAGACTTCCAAAGGCAAGAACGGATCTTTGGGCTCAGTCACTACTTCCTGGTTCGGCCTTCAGGTCTTAGCAGATGTCAAAATCCTTCAACGCAGCTTCATGCCGAGAAGCGCTGTCCACGGGTTTCACAGACAATGGAAGTCTCGGTTGAGTAGCTCTGGTCCATAACAGGCAAGGATATATCGCCAGTTGGGGCTATTGGGTATTGCCTGAGATACGAGATGTTCTTATTCAAAGCCATTCACTTGCGAGGTTCTGAGTCTCGAAGATGCCCTTCTACATTGACTCTGGTGAATATTGCAATTACCGATTTTCCTTGATGTTAGTGGAAGAAAGACACAGACTTGGCCAACGTCCAAGTCTCTGAACGGGCGACTTCACGCCGTAAATTCGGGCTGGGTCGAGCAGAGCTTCAGCTGACAAGATCCGTTCTGCGTGGACTACATCTTAATGAATGTTGTAGAATCCGTCTACTGCATTGATTTACCGGGTAATAACAGGAACAATGGTAGAGGGGTTCATTGACGTCTGCACGTTGTTTGCTTCAGGTCACTCTCACTCTGTTCGATAGATCTGACGTAGCGTCATGCAAGGCCGATCGCGTAGGCAGTCAGGCCGCTGAGCCGCAACTTTCTCTGATTGGCTGAGTAACGGCGCCCATTCATTGTGACCTCCGCAGAAGGAACAAAAGGCAACACTCAACTCTCCGCCAACATAACGTCCAATAATTAGTGACTTCGTAACAACACTCGGGGCCTGTCTAGGAGAATCGATAATGGACTGAACAAGACTGGATGATATAAGCCTCACTCCACCGCAGTAACACTGCGGAAGCACAAACACTCCCATACCTTTGGTCCTCGTCCGAAGGTGCTCGTACTGCGACAAACTCTCATACTTCTCTCGCCGAAGTCGTAATCACTATGAGCGCTTCTCCTGCTGGACCTCAGATGGGTCGAACACCGAATGGAGGGCCTCTTCCCTTCGTTCGGCGGCCAAAGAACGCGGATCCTTTGGTACGACCTAAGACTAAGAAACGTCCCCCACGACCAGCTCAAGCAAATGGAGTACCAAATGTGCCCAGTAACAACCTCATAATCCCAGCTCATGTTAAGCCTCCAGCGAAAACGGCGCAACCCCAACCGAGTAGCAGAATACCTGGCAGAAACCAGCCAACTACCTTATCGAACGGCCTTCATGCGCCAGAAGCTGCCACAAGCGGCTTCAGTGAAGTTCCTACCGGGCCTTACACAGATTATCCGTTGATCACCACAAAGAGATCTCTGATGGAAGGACTTCGACACCACGTTGCGAGGTTTTCCTCGAAGAAGCTCGTGAATCCTAGTGATGAGAAGGTGTTCACACGGCCAGTGCGATTACATCGACGGGATCCTCGAGCACCACCAGCAGGTGCGGGAGAAATGAAGGATGAGAACGTAGAGATGGGAGGGGTTGACACAAAGGATGGGCTGATGGATGAGAAGGAACGTGAGCGGCAGGAAATACTGCGTGCGGAGAGGGAAGTTCAGCGGGAAGCAGACCTTGCGCAGATTGCTCCATCTGCAAATACTGGAGGTCAGAAGAAGGTTAACGCCTTCAAGAAGAAGACGCAGCAGGTCTATAGAAATGATCAGACAGAGGAGCAGAAGGCCGCATCGAACCTACGCTACGAAGAAGCTTTGCCGTGGCACCTGGAGGACTTTGAAAATAAGAATACATGGGTTGGCGGTTACGAAGCCGCACTTTCTGACACGTCTGTGATGATGGTACTGGGCCAGGACATGGCCTTCCGCATGATACCAGTCGAAAAGTGGTACAAATTTACATCGAAGAGCCAATTCAAGACCTTGACTATTGAGGAAGCTGAAACTAGAATGGGGAAGAAAGTAAAGGAGCCGCGTTGGTTCATGGAGTCACAAAAGGCAAATGAAGAGCGGCAAGTAGAGCAGAAAAATAAGAAAGCTACCAGTAAACTTTACTTAGGTAAATGGGAAAGCCCGTCTGTAGGAGGTACTGCAGCTCCGGCCACGAAAAACGAGCATGCAGATGCGGACGATCTTGATTTTGAGGAGGATCGTTTCGCTGACGACGAGGAGAACCAGCTATTTGAGGGTGAGGACGATGAGACCAAACAGGCTGAGGACAGGATAAAACGCGATCAGCTGCAAGCCAACATCTTCGGGCTCAAAGAGGAGAAGGAGTACGAGAAGGCAGAACTTGCCGAAAAGAAGGAGAAGGAAGCGGAGAAGCTTCTGGGTAAACAAGTCAAGAAGGCTCTAATGAAGAGGGAGAAGAACTACATATATGATTCTGATTCTGCCGACAATCCTTACTCTGAAGAGGTAAAAGTGCCACAGGACATTTTGCTCCTCATGAAGTGCTGACACTGCAATCAGAGCGAATCAGATGACACGGAAACCGAGCGACTAAAAGAAGAGGAGCGGAAAAAGGAAGAAGAGAAGAAAGTTTCATCAGATAAAGACAAGTCGAAAAGCAAAGATGGTGAAGAAGTACCATCCGGAGCTTCCTCCAAAGGTACAAACACGCCTTCTGGCCGACCCAAACACTCCGATCCTCTCAAAAAGTCGTCCTCCAACTCCCTCAAGCGCCCCGGCTCACCCAACCTCTCCGAAGCAAGTGGCACCGAGTCCTCACGCAAGAAACACAAGAAGAAACACGCTTCCTCCTCCCAACCTACCGGTACATCCACCCCCGTGCCACCAGGTTCTCGACCTAGATCTCCCGCATCTGTCCCTCTCACCTCTTCAGCACCCGAACCTTCATCCCGTCCACAACCCTCGAATCCGCGCAAATCCTCCATCGTCAAACTCAACGTCGAACCCTCCAAACTCACCGAGATCTCTTCCACAACCCTCAAAACAGACAACAAACGCCCTCGCGCCCTGGCCGGCAGCGGCAGCGACGGCGAGGCGGGCTCAGGAGGCGATATGAGCGACGGCACAAACAAAAAGAAGAAGATCAAGTTAAGGATCGGTGGTTCGCCTATAAGCGGCACCCCTACAGGATCGCGAGCAGGAAGTCCAGAAGTACCACTCGCGAGGGCGCAACATGGCAGTCGTGCCGGAAGTCCCGAGGGTGCTGCGCCCGCAAAATGTGAGCGTTGGCCCTGATTCTTACTTCTGCTGTTTTACTATCTCCTCTTCCCACTCCCATCTATCCCCCCATATCTTCCAAAACCAACTTAAATGCATTGACTAACTCTCTTCACCCCCCACAGTCCACCCCCCCACAGCCCAAGAAATCATATCCTCCATCCCCGCAGGAGGAACCACGATCCCGGCTCTCATCGCGCGCTTCAAAGGCCGCATTAGAGATAACAAGGGTTTCATCGCTCTGATTAAAGCGAATTCGGTTTATGGTGATGATAAGAAATTGAGGCCGAAGGAGGTAGGGACGCCGACTGGCTGATGACGGTGGAAGGGAGGGGGGTAAGAACATACTGGGCGGGTGCGTCGATGCTGTAGTGATGGCTGAGAGGTACGCAGACGTATGGATATGGCATTTCTAGTACCTTGATATAGACCTGGAAATGTGTAAAGTGTCCTAATGGTGATTTAGTCCCACCTGGACTTCGCATTCCAGTGTTGTTGAGCTTCTTGTCGCACGACATAGGGCGATGCATTGCGAGATAACTTGCTCCACATACACATTCTCAACATCACACAGCACTTCATCGCAAATTATGATGGACTTTCTACCTATCTACAAAGGGCAGCCTCCACATGCCGTGAATCTCTGGAACTGTTCATATCAACGCGAAGGAAAAAAGCACAAAGTAGCTCGCAGACCGAACCGTTCCTGATAGAATCACAAATGCAAGAATAAGAGTAGCAAAACCAGTCTAGCAATCTATTATCCTCCATCTCTGCCCTCAAAAAAATGTACAAAGCGAAGCCAAGCATTGCCTCGGCCTAGAATTTCGACACGGCAATAGCGATAGCCTGCGCGTCACTATGGCTGATACTCACTTCCACCGACTTGACACCTGCTTGTTTAGCCGCGGCAGCAGCGTCGCCGTGTAACTACACCACACATATTTTAGCACATTGCGAGATCCCTGTTTTGAGTCGGGCGGACTTACGGTAACGACAGGGGCGCCTTTCTCGTCATTAGTGATTTCAATGTCCTTCAAAGGCGCTCCCGCTCCTTTGCCAGGCACACCTAATGCCTTGAAGACGGCTTCTTTAGCGGACCAGCGTCCTGCGAAACTGGCTTGTGTGGACGGGGCTTTGCGGCAGTATTCTTGCTCCTTGGTTGTAAAGTTTCTCTCCACGAAGGTTTGGTTGTCGATGTTAATCGCGTCTATGCTTTCAACGTCGACGCCAATCTTTGAGTTCTCCGTCGCAGTGGCTTTGGCGAGAGACTCGACCATTTGTCGGGTTGAGTCAGTCTTCGACTTATCCGCTGAAATCTTTGGCGCGGTAGTTGAGTATGTGAGGGTCGAGGATTTCTTGTCGATAGAGACACGAGCTTCTGGATTGAGGAAGACCTGGCTCTGCTGATTGTCTGCATAAGGTGAATGGGTCTTTGCGACGAAGAGAGTATTGGTGATGAGGCCATTGTGGAAGTATCGATACGCCCTCTTCTGTCTCGCCTCGACTTTTTTCTTATACGTTTGATATTGCGCGTGGTCAAGTGTAGCAAAGAGGTACTTTGGATGTATACCTATCGCCTGCGCACCTTTCTGTCCAAAACCGAATGATGTCACGGAAAACGCCTTGACACCGTCGGTCTGTATGCTATGGCTGGGATAGACAATGTAATCGAATTTCTCCATAACCTTGTCGACGTTGTCGGCATTACGGTTGCCAGGGACAAGGCCACTATTAAGCACTTGCAAGCATCCGTTGAACATCCAAGCACCAGCGGCACCCTTGGGATGACCAGTGAGGTATTTTTGGAATATACCAAGGAGAGCGTTGCCCTTTTTCCGACCAAGGTGCTTCAACTGTTGGCAGATAACGTCGGACTCGTTCTTGTCATTAGCGACAGTCGAAGTCCCGTGGAAGGAGGCAACGCCAAGATCATCGATTGTAAGACCCCAGGTAGCCAGCGCACCACGGAGAGGTGCAATGCGTGAGTCTTGCTTCCAGAAGTTATTGCCCAAGCTGTTCATGGCATCCTTCTCTTGCCGAATAGCTTCCCTCTCGATGTGCTCGGCTCGATCTTGCATGTACTCGGACTCGTTGAAGTCGCCCCCTTGAGACTTCATAGCAGCAAGCTCTTCTTGAAGGTACATAAGCTCAGCCTCTTGCCACTGCTTGATCTGCTTTCTCCTAATGTCCAATTGTCGTTTTCGATACTTGATATCGAGGAGCGGGGATGGAAATTTTGATGGATTCTCACGAGCGGAAGTAAGGACACCCTGTCCAGGAGCAGGTACAGATCGGCCGATTTTGTCTGTAGCAGTTGCGGTCATACCAAGGATACCGTAAATCGGTACGCCCATATCGAGAGCAAGCTTGGCGCTCATAATCACCTGAATGCCACAGCCTTGAGACTCTATAAAGCCGTTTCTCGTTGTGGTAGTAGGACGAGACATTTCTTTGGGTGTTCTGCCATGGGCAAACTCGTCCACGGCATTACTGGTGGCCTTCATATTAGCGAATTCGTACGAGCCTTCCTCCTGGAAGTCATCAAAGCCACCAACGAAGCAGACCCTAGCCTTGCCTTCAATGATTGTTTCGTATCCAATGTCGATGGACTCGACAGCCGTAGCGCAGGCACCGACAGGAGTTTTGATTGGCCCAGTAGATGAAATAAGCAGCATGTTTACCCAAGCGCTCATGGTGTTGATGAATGATTCCTGGAGAATGTCCTTTTGAAGCGGCTTGTCCAAGAAGCGGTCCTTGTACATTCCGCGTAGGGCGTGCGTGCCACCTATACCGGACCCAATACAGTTGCCGACCTCAGAGATATGTACGTATTTGTAGAACTCATAAGGATCAGTTATTCCTGATGTCAATAAAGATTCAACGGTGCAGACTAAGACATAAAGCGTGACTGGATCGACTTGCTCGATAATGTCATCAGGAATACCATACTTCTTGGCATCCCAACCAGTCGGGATCTGACCTGCAACAAGGCGATCGAACTTCAACGCTTTGGGGACGAGAAGAGTGGCGCCTTTCTTTACGCGTACAGTGTACTCGCCAGAGTCGGTAATTTCGAAGATTTCAACCTTGTCACCGTGCTCGCGTTTGAACTCTTCGGCGGTCTCCTTCGAAGCCTCAAAGGGGTCGAGGTCTTCCTCAATGACGATTTCTTGGAGCAGTTGCTTTTTGTTGGGATCATAGCCATTGAACAGCTCAGGTTCGATCAGGCGAATGCCGGAGTGCTCGAGAATGTACTTCTCGTACTTGGCCTTGATATCCTTATCACCAACCGGCTCACCAGACTTAGCATCGACCCAGCCAGAGTAGGAACTGCCTTTGAGTGAACCATTGTGGTTCTTTATGAGCCCCATAATCCAGGCCATTTCGACACAGCCCTCAAGCGAGAACTTGCCGTAAGCCTCCATCTCCCACCGAGTCCTTGAATTACCCCATGGCCCGACCTCAGCAAATCCGGTAACGACAACAACCTTCTCAAGGTCAACCATTCCCTTGAGGTTCTCGTTGAGAGGTTCGACTTCCGTCTTCCAATCTGGCAGGTGAGGGAATTCAAATTTTACGTTGGCTCGTGGCTCAATCGTAACCTTCTTGTAGAGAACCTCACTGTCTTCACCGTTGATAACTTTGTTCTCTATAGCAGTTTCCTTAGTGACAGCTTTTCGAACCTCGCTTGTTTCCATGATATCCTTTCGAAGGTCGGTCATGAAATCCTTAAGGTTGGGTATGAATTGCAGGCCGCCGTTGAGATCAGCGAACACAGGTTCGACTTGGCAAAGATCGACGATCGTTGGTGCCATTAGTCCGAGAATATTGAATGCCATCTCTTGCTGAGAAAAGGTACGCACTCCATTACGCTCGACACCCTCCGCAACAATGTTGTTCCCACTCATGAGACCAGTCCCACGGGTCCAGCCAATGACTGCACCGCAGATCGTTAGGAAATTACCCCAGCTTTCCGAGTGCCATCGGTTGAACAGAGTCTCCAGGGCAAGCTTGGACTCAGAGTAAAGACCGTCATTGCCGAAAGTGCCATGGTTTGGCGAAAGAGGAAGGATTACTTGTGCGGGTCTGGTCTCGAAGCCATGCTCCTGTTTCTGCGTCTTGATGGAGCCGAGTAATCTCAAGAGGTTCGTAAGCATTATACGGTGCGCGAGCTCCGATTTTGAGTCAATGCTATCGATTTCCCGGCCATTCTCTGGAATAGCGGCGAAAGGAATGACATAATCGAGATCCCATCCCAGGCCTTTCTTTGCGTCATAGATGTAGTCAATGAGAGCTTCAACATCCTGTTTGCTGCCCTGATTGAAAGGCACAACAACAAGTTGCGAGCCGCTGGCACCGTATCGAGCGTACATAGCCTGGTAGTATTCTGTGACTTCTCGCGAGAATCTGCTGGTAGTCACAATGACCTTGGCGCCGCCGCTAATCAGGCCTTGGAGCACTTCCGCCCCAATAGATCCAGCCCCCGCACCAGTCATGAGTGCATTCTTGCCCTGGAAGGTCACACCAGACTTTGCAGCCTGCTCCAGCCCTTCGAGGTACACGCCGGTAAGTTTCTTGCTGTATTCCCAGCCATGCTCGTCTTTTCTCTTAAGATGTAAAAACGGGATGGTCTCGACCTTGCCTTGCTTAACATGACCGTTCGTCTGCTTCGAGCCGTTCTTACCTCCCTTCTTAGCATAACCATTCATCGCCTTACCATTTTCAAGAGGCATGATCTGACCTTCGTTCATCGCAAGAGAGCGAATTACGTTCGCGTACAGCGACTTGATCTGGAGCTGTGACGATTTCGAAAGCTTATGTTGCTGTTTAATAAGCTTGTATATGCGACTCAGATCATTCTGCACCTTCGTTCGGTTGCCGTACTCGGAAATCTTGCCGCCTTCTGCCATCTCTCGCACATAGTGTTCAAGTTTACGCGCACTGGCTCTTGGGACTTCGGCGTAATCAAGATTGCCTTGCGCATCAACAGTGGTTTTCGGTCCCGTCGGGATGGCGACGTCTTTATAGACAGGGGCTTCTCCCGAAACATCTTTACAATTCTCGATGAGCAGTTCTCCGAGCTCCTTTGCAAGCTGGTACGTCTCTCCGCGCTCGGTTGGACAGTTGTCGATATGATACTGCATGAAATCTAGGAGTGTTGGATTCGAACGATTCATAATGCGGATGCACTGGCTGACAATCTCCCGATCCACAGCCTTGAGGCGACCGAAGATGATATCGTAGTACATACTGAGCGCATCTTGCCTAGCCCAGTTCCAGGACGAATCGTAGACTCTGGCCTTCAAATACGTGAAAGCAGGCTCTATGCCAGCAGCATAGAATTCCCCGTGCTCGGTATTCCAGAGATCGAGCTGGGCTTGCAGCGCTTTCTGTGTCTCTTGCGAACCAACAAAGGCCTTATCGCCGGCTCGAAGATCCATCTTCAGGTAGCGTGCGAACAGCTCCAACTGTTGTTTGAACAATGCTCTCTGGTCCTTGGTCAATGCATCGATCGCTGCGGGGTCCATCATCATGCCTCCACCTGCCGCACCAGCGTCACCACCGGCTACAGGTGCGGATAGGTTGATGCCAGCGTTCGCGGCGTATTTGTTGCAGACATCATCAAGGTAGGACTTCGCGTCATTTTCAGAGCCAAGGCGCGATGCAGGCTCCATAGTCAGCGCCAGAAGTAATACACCATCCTGTCGCCCGGATGCAAGCCCCCACCGCGTTTCTAGATATTTTCGAACGGCTGTAATGTTAAACCCACCAGGCATTTTCGATGAAACTAGTCTCGCAACGAGTGATGATGATTGCTTTCCTAGCTGCCCGTTGAAAGTTGCTTGCATCGACGCTCCGAGCTCGTCTAAAGGGGTATCTTCCGGTTTTTCTGGCGTAGATCCAAACTCCTTTCCCAGGTCTCCGAGGATTTCATTCTGCAACGTGGATTTCCCTATTCATATTCTCATGTCAGTTGTTGGCGAAAGATCATCTTTGATGGCTCTTACCTCCAACCAAGTCCTTGATAGCTTTGCTGAGAGGGATATCCGACAGTGGCTTTTTGAGTTTCTGCGCAATGAGAGATCTCACGATGTCAACAGCTGATACAGGCGCATCCGCCACGGCTGCAGCCGGTCCTGCGCTTGGTGGTGGGGGTGCCGCGGCCGCCGGAGCTGCAGCTCCAGCAGGTGCTGAAGTCGGAGCAGGTGATGTGTCTCCACTACCCCTCGCGGCTGGTGCCGGCTCCTCTTCGACCGGTTCTACGTCGTAATATATTTCTTTCGCATCTTTGTTGTAGCAGAGAATTTGGCGTTGCACAGAAAGGGCGGCATCGTAAGCTTCGTATTTTGATGCAAGCGTTCGCTTGGCCATGCCACCAAGTGTATCCGCAGGACCGATTTCCACGATCCTCTCGGTCGTCTTCTCTGCTAGGATGACATCCTGTGTTTCGATCCATCTCACTGGAGAAGCGAATTGATATGCGAGGAGCTCCACAAGCAGGGTATGCGCGAGCTCTTGCTCAATTTCAGGACGCATGGTGGAGGTCGATGGGCGTCCGCAGACGCTAAACGGAGTAGGTAAGTATCGGGAAACGGTGTCGAAAGCGGGTTGATGGCTCCTAGAGTTGGGAAGGAGACTTCATGAGCTGCAAAGCCACGTCCAAGCCCGTCTCTAGGCGCTACCAAGTGGTGATGATGAGGTTTCGTGAAAGTCAAGAACACCGGGTATCCCAAATCCCAGACGACAAAGGTGGTTGTTAGAGAACGTAAACAATCAAGTCGAGATGAATTCTTTTTGCTGTTGCTAAATTGGGGGATGAAGGACGACAGCTTGTTGGCATAGATAGGTAATCTTGGGGCTTGGCTGACAGAGAATGTAGTCGTTGGGGTTTGTTGCATATACTCTAACGTACCGGCAGCTACAGCTTCAAAAAGTTTCCTGTTGAAAAAGGTCAAGCGGAAAAACGTTAAGTCCACTAGGCTGAGCTAGACGGGTTTGAGATCGGCTTGCCCCACACGTTTTCGGCCCAGTGCATCAACAAATCTGTCAGGTTAACTTGTAAGGTCGCACAGATCATCTACAATTGTGACTTGAATCTTCACGATTTTGGGGAACCGTAGCAATGACGTGCTCGTATTTCTTTGACTCGGTTCAGTGTCTATGATGAGCACGCTCAGCAATCGGTACAGATGCCGGTACCTGACAGATTTGGTTGGCGATGACGTTGCATTAGCGAGAGACGACTCAACGCTTCTTTCCCTTGCCTTAACTACCTTACTTGATGTAGCACCTGGAAGCTTTAACCGGACCAAACTCAATCGGAGCTTGCCATTCAACCTCTCGGCAGAAAATGTTGGAGACCGACAAGACAATTAATCGGATCATGTCTTTACTTTACTGATAGCTGGAGTTTCGTAAACCTCATCACCTCCACCAAACTGCCCATCGCCTTGCTATCTATGGTCATCTCCTTCTTTTTTGTGTGCCTGAAATCGCATCTTCCTCGAGCTCAGTGAAACGAAGACCTGCTTTTCCCTCGCAGCTGTGGTGAAGGTTCTGAGCTTTGCTTTGAGTACGCCATTGCAATTCCTCGGCCAAGGCACTCTTCTGCGTAGCTGTCACTAACAGATTCATTTTGCAGAAAGACACAGCACAACCACCTACTCTAATTCTCCTCCCTCGCCCACTCCTTCGACACGACCCTTCCACCATGTACGGTACATCCGCAACGGGCCCGCAAACGGGTGTCTCGACACCACGATCATCCTCATCCCTTCGACCTCTTGTCCTTACACATGGTTCGCTCGAGTATTCGTTTTTGGTACCTACAGCACTCCATTTCCATGCCTCTCAATTAAAGGAGACATTCACAGCAACTCTACCAGCGTCAACAGACGAACTTGCGCAGGATGACGAGCCGTCTTCAGTGCCGGAACTTGTAGCTCGATACTTAGGCTTCATTGCCCAAGAAGTCGACGAAGGCGAGGATGACGCTCAAGGCTCTTATGACGAAGTTTTGAAGCTGGTTCTCAACGAGTTCGAGCGCGCTTTTCTGAGAGGGAACGACGTCCACGCTCTTGCAGCTTCATTACCAGGAATCGAGCGGAAGAAGCTCATCGTTGTCCAGTCGTACTATACAGCACGAGCTTCGGCCAACCGGCAGATCAAGTCGCACGAATCTGCTCTATTCCGAGCGGCTGCCGACGACGACGCAAAGATATACGCAGTCTTCGGGGGCCAAGGCAATATCGAGGAATACTTTGACGAGCTCCGCGAGCTTTACACCACGTATCATTCGTTCGTGGAGGAACTTGTTTCTTCCTCGGCAGATCTGCTACTTTCACTATCACGAGAACCGAGAGCTGAGAAACTGTACTCGAAAGGCCTGGACGTAATGCGATGGCTACACGACAAAGATGCTCAACCAAACATTGATTACCTTGTATCCGCGCCGGTCAGCTTTCCTCTGATTGGCTTGCTGCAATTGGCGCATTACACCGTCACCTGCAAGTCGCTGGGAAGAACGCCAGGCCAAGTCAGAGAGCGTCTTAGTGGTACTACCGGCCATTCTCAAGGAGTTGTTACGGCTGCTGCCATTTCAGCTGCCGATTCCTGGAAGTCGTTTGACAAGATAGCAAAAGAGGCGCTGACAATGCTGTTCTGGATCGGATCGCGGAGTCAGCAGGCATATCCACGGACGTCTCTGGCGCCTTCAATTCTTCAGGACTCAGTAGAACACGGCGAGGAAACTCCTACACCCATGTTGTCTATCCGAGATCTTTCAAGAGTAGCTGTTCAAGATCATATTGATGCGACAAATCATCACTTACCTGAGGATAGACATATTGCCATCTCTCTGGTCAACAGTGCGCGGAATTTTGTTGTCACTGGTCCTCCTATCTCCCTTTACGGCCTCAATCTCAGATTACGTAAAGTCAAGGCACCAACTGGTCTTGATCAGACTCGTATTCCCTTTACTGAGCGCAAAGTTCGTTTTGCCAATCGGTTCCTCCCGATCACCGCTCCATTCCACAGCCCTTATCTCACTGAAGCCTACACGCACATCCTGGAAGATCTTAGTGATCTCAAAATCGCTGGCAAGGATCTTGGTATCCCAGTCTACAACACCAGCTCCGGCGCCGACTTGAGGGATGACGGAGACGGAAATGTTGTGCCAGCACTTGTGCATATGATAACTCAGGATCCAGTCAACTGGGAGAAGGCCACCGTATTTCCCAAGGCAACCCACATCATTGACTTTGGTCCTGGCGGTATCTCGGGTCTCGGCGTTCTTACAAATCGTAATAAGGATGGTACCGGCGTTCGGGTTATCTTGGCCGGTGCCATGGACGGGACGAACTCAGAGGTTGGCTACAAGCCAGAGCTCTTTGACCGCGATGAAGAACACGCTGTGAAGTACGCCGTCGACTGGGTTAAAGAGCACGGTCCAAAGTTAGTGAAGACTTCTGCAGGCCAGACTATTGTGGACACAAAAATGAGCAGATTGCTTGGAATACCACCAGTCATGGTTGCGGGAATGACGCCCTGTACAGTACCATGGGATTTTGTAGCTGCAACTATGAACGCAGGATACCATATTGAACTTGCTGGTGGAGGATACTACGACGCGAAGACCATGACCGACGCACTCAACAAGATTGAGAAAGCAATCCCAGCCGGCCGCGGTATAACGGTAAATCTCATCTATGTCAATCCGCGCGCGATGGCTTGGCAGATTCCTCTGATTGGACAGTTGCGTGCTGATGGCGTGCCTATTGAAGGCTTGACCATTGGTGCTGGTGTACCATCGATCGAGGTTGCCAATGAATATATTGAGACGCTCGGCATCAAGCACATTGCCTTCAAACCTGGCTCTATAGAGGCTATCCAGCAAGTTGTCAACATCGCCAAGGCCAATCCTCATTTCCCGGTCATCATACAGTGGACAGGTGGAAGAGGCGGTGGTCATCACTCCTTTGAAGACTTTCATCAACCAATGTTGCAAATGTACGGTAGAATCCGCAGATGTGGCAACATCATCTTGGTCGCTGGTAGCGGCTTTGGGGGCTCGCAAGACACCTATCCATACATCACTGGTGCATGGTCTGGACGATTTGGCTATCCCCCCATGCCATTTGATGGTTGCTTGTTTGGTAGCCGGATGATGACTGCCAAGGAGGCACACACATCAAAGAACGTGAAGAAGGCCATTGCTGAAGCAGAAGGGGTCGACGATAGTCAATGGGAAAACACCTACAAGGGGCCAGCTGGAGGTGTCATTACGGTTCGCTCAGAAATGGGCGAGCCCATCCATAAGCTTGCCACGCGGGGAGTCAGATTCTGGGCGGAGATGGATCAGAAGATTTTCACCTTGGACAAGGCTAAACGGGTTCCCGAGCTCAAAAAGCAGCGTGAATACATCATCAAAAAGCTGAATGATGATTATCAGAAAGTTTGGTTTGGGAGGAATTCGGCTGGTGAGACAGTGGATCTCGAAGACATGACATATGCAGAGGTTGTGAGACGAATGGTGGACCTCATGTTTGTGAAGCACGAGTCAAGATGGATTGAAAAGTCTCTGGAACGTCTTACTGGCGATTTCATCCGCCGTGTTGAAGAGCGATTCACGCCAGCTGAGGGGAGAGCATCGCTGATCCAAAGCTACTCTGAGCTTGACGAGCCATACGCGGTGGTTGAGAAGCTACTGAACGCTTATCCCGAGACCAGTCAGCAATTGATCAGTGCGCAAGATGTTCAGCATTTCCTGCTCCTTTGTCAACGCCGTGGCCAGAAGCCGGTCCCATTCGTGCCATCTCTTGATGAGAATTTTGAATTTTGGTTCAAGAAAGATTCCCTCTGGCAGTCAGAAGATTTGGAGGCTGTTGTTGATCAAGATGTCGGCAGGACCTGTATTTTGCAAGGCCCCACTGCTGTCAAATACTCCAACACCATTGACGAACCTATCAAAGATATCCTAGACGGAATCCACAATGATCACATCAAGCGTCTTACTCAGGATATCTACAGTGGCAACAGTTCCTCCATTCCTACAGTCGAATACTTCGGTGGAACGCTTCTTCTTGACACAGACGAAGAGGTCGATATGGACGGCCTGACAATTTCGCAAGACAACAGCAAAATCAGCTATCGTCTTTCCACATCTCCAAGCTCACCGTTACCGGATATTGAGCCCTGGTTGCGACTACTCGCAGGCAAGATTTATTCCTGGAGGCACGCTCTTTTTACCGCTGAGGTATTTATACAAGGTCACAGATTCCAGACGAACCCTGTCAAGAGGATCTTTGCACCAATGAAAGGCATGTTGGTCGAAATAGCTCATCCAAGCGAGCCAGCGAAAACTGTCATTAGTGTCAAGGAGCCATCGCAATCAGGGAAACTTGTTCAAGTCATCGAGGTCAGCTTGACTGGTAAGAACGATATTACGATTAATATGCTCGAGGAGAGAACCGCTGAGGGCAAAGCTGTTGCTCTTCCACTCAAGTACACCTACCACCCAGAGACCGGCTACGCTCCAATTCGAGAGGTCATGGATAATCGCAATGACCGGATCAAGGAATTCTATTACCGTATCTGGTTCGGTGATGAGCCAGTACCTTTCGACACTCCAGCTACAAGTACCTTCGAAGGTGGAAGAGCTACGGTTACGACTCAAGCCATTGCAGACTTCGTTCATGCTGTTGGCAATACTGGAGAGGCATTCGTCGAACGGCCAGGCAAGGAAGTCTTGGCTCCCATGGACTTTGCTATAGTAGTTGGCTGGAAGGCGATTACGAAGCCAATTTTCGCCCGTGCCATTGATGGCGATCTACTAAAGCTGGTCCATCTCTCAAATGGTTTCAGAATGCTGCCTGGTGCGGAACCCCTCAAGAAGGGTGACGTTCTAGACACCACTGCTCAGATCAACGCAGTCATCAACCAAGATTCTGGAAAGATGGTCGAGATTTGTGGTACAATCACCAGAGATGGAAAGCCAGTAATGGAGGTAACTAGCCAATTCTTGTACCGCGGAGCATACACAGACTACGAGAACACCTTCCAGCGCAAGTACGAGACGCCAATGCAAGTGCACCTTGACTCCTCGAAAGACGTTGCTGTGCTCAGGTCGAAAGAGTGGTTCCATCTTGATGAACCAGATACTGAGCTTCTTGATGAGACCTTGACATTCCGTCTCCAGAGTTTGGTCCACTTCAAGAATAAGACTGTCTTTAGCCATGTTGAAACCATTGGCCAAGTCCTCTTGGAGTTACCGACTAAGGAGATTATCCAGGTTGCCTCGGTGGAATATGAGGCTGATACCTCGCACGGGAATCCGGTCATCGACTATTTGCAGAGACGTGGATCGTCGATTGAACAGCCTGTCAACTTCGAGAATGCCATTCCGCTTAATGGCAAGATCCCTTTGGTGCTAAGAGCTCCTTCGTCGAATGAGACATATGCTCGTGTCTCAGGAGATTATAATCCTATCCACGTCTCCCGTGTCTTTGCGAGTTATGCCAACCTTCCAGGCACTATCACACATGGCATGTACTCTAGTGCAGCGGTACGAAGCCTGGTCGAGACGTGGGCTGCCGAAAACAATGTTGGCCGAGTACGAAGCTTCCACTGCTCGTTAGTAGGGATGGTTTTACCCAACGATGACATCGAAGTCAAGCTGCAGCATATTGGTATGGTCTCCGGGCGCAAGATCATCAAGGTTCAGGCCAGCAATAAGGAGAGTGAGGAGAAGGTACTTCTTGGTGAGGCCGAAGTTGAGCAGCCTGTTTCAGCCTATGTCTTCACTGGTCAAGGTTCGCAAGAGCAAGGTATGGGTATGGAACTGTATGCAAGCAGCGCTGTTGCCAAGGAAGTATGGGATCGCGCTGATAAGCACTTTATGGAGAATTATGGTAAGTCTGCTTCAATTTTGACCTGTATAAGAACGTACTGATGACTTATTCCAGGCTTTTCGATCACCAACATCGTCAAGAACAATCCCAAAGAGCTCACAATCTACTTTGGTGGACCTCGTGGCAAGGCTATCCGACAAAACTACATGGCAATGACCTTTGAGACAGTCAATGCTGATGGATCTATTAAGTCGGAGAAGATCTTCAAGGAAGTCGACGAAAATACCACATCATACACATACCGATCGCCAACCGGTCTTCTATCTGCCACTCAGTTCACACAACCTGCGTTGACGCTCATGGAGAAGGCTAGCTTCGAAGACATGCGGTCAAAAGGCCTAGTTCAGCGCGACAGCAGCTTCGCAGGTCACTCACTGGGAGAGTATTCTGCTCTGGCTGCGCTCGCAGAGGTTATGCCCATAGAGAGTTTGGTGTCAGTGGTATTCTACCGCGGTCTTACCATGCAGGTGGCGGTTGAGCGTGACGAGACTGGCCGATCGAATTACTCTATGTGCGCCGTCAACCCGAGCAGAATCTCGAAGACCTTCAATGAGCAAGCATTGCAGTATGTTGTCGAGAACATTGCCGAGGAGACGAAGTGGTTACTTGAGATTGTCAACTATAACGTTGCAAATATGCAATACGTTTGCGCTGGGGATGTGAGTGTGCAATCTCAACAACTTCAACCCCACCACTTGCTAATGGATTCATAGCTTCGTGCTCTGGACTGCCTGACGAATGTCACCAACTACGTCAAATCTCAAAAAGTCGACATCCAATCGCTTATGCAAACCATGTCACTCGAGGACGTGAAAGCACATCTGGTCGAAATCATCCGCGAATGTGCCAAGCAGACTGAAGCGAAACCCAAACCCATCGATCTCCAGCGCGGCTTTGCCACCATTCCGCTCAAAGGCATCGATGTCCCGTTCCACAGCACATTCTTACGTTCTGGCGTCAAGCCTTTCCGGTCCTTCTTACTCAAGAAGATCAACAAGACGACAATCGATCCGAGTAAGCTTGTCGGAAAGTACATTCCAAACGTTACGGCGAAACCATTTGCTCTGACGAAAGAGTATTTCGAGGAGGTGTATAAGTTGACAAATAGTCCGAGGATCGGAAACGTGCTTGCGAATTGGGAGAAGTATGAAGAAGGCAAGGGTGAGACTCTGAAGGCACAGGTGGCATAGATGGTTTGATTCTTGTATTCGCAATCTTATAATGCCTGATAGGAGTCTGGAGAAGGTGTTTTCCTGATGCTCCTTAGAAGGCTTGTTCTACAGTGCTTTTCTCACAAAATCTGGTGTCTTGCTACTTCTTTGCACAGATTATCTGAAAGACTTCTACTGTTCATAATAAAGATACTTTACATTCTATCTGCCTGCTAGTGCATCTACCGACCCATCCGGCCCTTACCCTTTAATCCATCAAACCGCCCATCCCACCCCATCTACGCCCCCTCCTCCATCGTGCCCACACCCCGACCCTCCGCTCCTGCGCCATCTTGCACCGCTCCCTTCCCCTCATCACCACCCACACTCTCCTCACAAAACCCCCTGACAACCCCATCAACATACCCCGCACAAACCGCCCTCACCACAACTATCGTCAACGCAACGCACAGCAGCACCGGGGAGCTTTGGGGAGACGTAGATGCGGCGGATTGTTGGGAGCCGTTGGCTGCTGCGGCTGCTGCGGCTGCTGCCTGTTGGTACTTGTGTGTTAGAGAGGAGTGTGCGAGGAGGAAAGTGGGGCAGGGGCTGGGGCCCCGGGGGAGGGAAGTGACAGGGTTTTGCTGGTGGAGAGGGATGGAGACGGTGGTGGAGAGGGGAGCGAGGAGGGGGCCACGTACTGCTGCTACTGCTACGACGACCATCTTGAATATTGGGTCGAATGGCGGTGACTTTTATGGGATGTTTTGGTGGGGGCGATTGATTTAGGCCGTGGCAGTTGGGGATGTGGATAATGGGGGGGGGTGGGTGGAACTGGTTGCGGGAGAACGTACTGCGCTGCGCTGCGCTTTGGTTGTTGGTCTTGTTGGGCAGGGAGTCTTTGATGGTGCGTGCGTGGGACTTGATAGGGTGTTGGTTGTAGAGTGAGGATGGGATGTTTTATGGGTTTGTTGTTGTTATGCGTGTGTTGTTGTCGTTGTTGGTGTTGTTTTTGTTTTTGTTTTTGTTGTGAGTGGTGAAGTTTTGATGGATTGTTCATGGGAGATTACACAATAGAGCTGGAGGAGGGAGGACGTGTGTTATATAGCAGGAGAGTGGCGGATGGAGAGGGGGTGAATGCGGATAGTTCGTTGAGATGAATTGGGAGAGTGAAAGCTGGAAGCAAATTCAAAGGGGTGAATGGAGATAGTCCCGTACCTGTGAAAGGCGAGAAAAAGGGACGCAGGCGAATGCAGAAAGGGTGAATTGTGAGAGGGAGTCGCCGCACACCCAGAACGTTGTCTGGTGGTTTGACTTGATATTATGGACTGATAGTGAGCGACTGTGAAGCTGGAAGCAGTTGCATTTGCTGGGGCAGGCGTAGTAAAGAAAGGGGTTGATGGGTGAACCGAACTACCTTATCTACACGGTTTCATGATGCAGTGACACCATGTCTCTTTCAAGGCGAGCTACACTGCTCATTTTGCGGTTCCGGATGATTCTGAGGGATGTTGAGGTGCGATGGGGATAATCGGCGGCCGAGAAAGCCACCGACGCGCGAGAAGGGCTTTCTTCCGAGTACACTCACTCAAACATGCCGACACTCGAGGTACACTGTTTCTGACAATCCGGCCAGAAAGATGAGGACGACTGGGCGTGCATGACGCTTGAAAATGATGCCTGTTGTCATACATTGGAAGGAGACATTGACAAAGAGAAGATGAAGGCGAAGCGACGGGCGAACTAAACAACAAGTTGATCGGTGAAAGCAAGGACGTCTATACAGGCAGTGGACAAATAACTGGAATGGCAGGCCTAGATTCGAAAGAAGCCAGAAGTGAGTAGCACGAAGACAAGGATGGACGGAGTTGAAGGATGAAGAGAGGATAGAGGAAGAAGACTCGAGTGTAGAATACGACGGTACGGCGAATTGGAGACTACGCACTCGTCGAGTAGAGATTTAAGCACAAGACCATGTCTTCAAACACCTCAGGGTCTTACGAGTGAGTCCTCGAGGCCAACCTCAAGCAAGCCTGTTGCAACACTGACCAGGTCTCACAGTGACCGTCATCAGACCGTCAACGTCAATCTCGTCCTAGCCACGACGCGTGGCTCCTGCTCCAATAACGGCCAACCTGGAGCGAAAGCTATCTACCAATCCGCGTATCACGACAGCTACAGACAACCCTCCAACAGTACTACCAACCTTACCGGTCCAGTACCAGAGCGCCAGACAAGCCAGCGTGCAGCATTAGAAGGACCATTGCAAACGATGAGAGACGTAAGAGACAATATCGGCAGTGCTCGTGAGCTGGATGAGCCCTTTGTCATCGGGACCAGCAATAAATACGTCGTCGATGGTATGAACGATCACTCCAGGAAATGGGAGGACAACGGATATAGGAACGCTAAGGATATGGATGTGGTTAATCGGGACATGTTCCGCGAGATGAACAAGGTGCGTGAGGAGCTGAGGGGCAATGGGTGGGATGTAAAATTTGAGCACGAGCCAAATAATGGGCCAGTCGCCCTCAGCAGCGAAGGCCTTGGGTGCGGTGATTGGGATGGCTCTCGTGGTCGCAGACAGTGGAATGAAAGCCGAGAACATGGCAACAACGGTCCGGCGTACGGGTACCGGAGTGACGCAGTCGTGAAAGCAGAGCCTGGATACGGGTGTGGTGTTTCACATCCATCGGCAAACGACAACGAGCTTCTCGGGGATCCGACGGCCTTCAGCAACTACTTTATTGGCGAGTTCGAAGGCTACGGCGGAAGCTATGGGTACGATGACGGTGATCGCTACGGCGGAGGTTATGAGTACGATGGTGGTGATGACTGCGGGTTCGACGACTATGATGAAGGCGACTATCGCTACTAGGGCTCGTTTCGCTTGCTGGTAACCAGCCCTTGGTCATGTCGACTTCCTTGCTGTGTTAGCAGAGCCCTTGTTATACCTATCCTAGCTTCCATTTCAAGACACGTTGCTGGTCTTTCATCTACCCCGTTAGCTTTCTGAGAGACTCGTTGCGGGCTTGGCGTTGTATCTGGAGCACTGCTCGCTTGCTTCTTATCTTGAGATGGCGTTTTTCTCCTACGTCAGCTCGATTGCCTTGCTATTAATCAAAGGGTTTAGACGTTCTGTACTCGTGCGGTGTACAGTTGTTACTGCTCTATGCTCCATCACTTCGACAAATACCAATGACACCACTCAATGAGCATCCAATCAACACCAATGTCCGATGGTGACTATAGTAGCTGAGTAGCAGGATCATCAACCCACTGCCAAAAACGTAAAAAGTCCTCTAGGACATCAAACCTTACACCGAAGTCCGCACCCACATTCTACTCTCCCCATAATCACAGACAGCTCTCATGAATCCCCTGCGGCCCCAACTCATTATACTCCACCCTCGTCATAAACCCCTTACTCAACCCCTGATCGACCACAAAGACGACCTTGGCCGCCACCTGCGCGCCCAAAAACGCGGCCTCGTCGAACCCCACGTCCTTCCATTCTGGGAAATATTCTGGCATCTTCGCTACCTTGATACTCGTTGGCGTCTGGCCGTGGCTCGAATGACTGGCTCCATGTAAACCGTAATTTTGCAGGTGTTGTTGTTGTTGTTGTTGGTGGGTGGATGGGTGTAAGGAGGGGTTTGAGGCGGTTGTTGCGGCTAGGAGGAGGGGATTTACGCTGTGCGAAGAGGTGGCGTGTTGGAGTTGGGATTGGGATTGGAATTGGGGTTGGGGGGTGTTTGCGCCGGTGCCGAGGGG
>JAABUP010002179.1_pt1 | contig 38945 bp, 38 predicted proteins | sample 5559201 | NCBI WGS metagenome assembly JAABUP01 (sample SAMN10711887, study PRJNA513373) | rock metagenome | isolation source: Antarctica rocks | place: Antarctica | reverse complement strand
TATATTGGGTATAGGACTTACGAAATGGCAATGATTATAAGTTTTGCCTCCATCATCGCTCAGGAACTTCATCGAGTTGCCCTCGGCAATGTGCTCTGGATGTTCTTTCATGAAACCTTTGACGCTGTCCCATAGCGTTGGAATCGTCTCCACATATTCGTAAAGACTCAGTACAAAGCTGTACTTTTTGCCATGGTCCCGCATGTACTTGAATGTATCGTAGCCAATGTCACAGTAAAGCTCGATACTGGGTTCGACACGCCAATACCATTCGAATTGGTTCATCAAAGGGTGGCGGAAGAAGAACCCCGACTCAAAACGACACATATGCCTGTAGCTAACAGAGTCTCCGTATATGATCTTCTTTTGTGCCATATCCTCCCTAACTTTCTGGGCTTTGTCCTGGTCAATGTGCTCGGGAAATGACCAGTGTTCCTCTGGTATTTCACCATAATATGTCTTCCCCGATATCAAAGCTGAAGTGACCTTCTTGAATGTAGCATCAAACGGCTTGTCATTGAGAAACACCCAGCCGTAATTGTAATTTCGGTTGAATCGATCCTCCACCTGGCGAATAGACTTGACAATATCCCACAAATCCGAGTTCCGAGCCAAGGTGACGAAGGTAGCATTCATCCTTTCGCCATCTGCAGGAGCTGTTGGAAGCCCTCCAGACGGTTTTGGGGAGACAGGAGCCGGCGCTGAGGCGGCTTCACTACTCGCTTGTGGTGAATGTATCTCTCCGCTCGCCGCGCCTGCATCCTTGGCGTCTTTGTGCCATTTCCCTGTGAAGTCTGACGGGTCTGGTATTGTCGGTCTAGGCATTGATGAGGACGAAACAAAGTAGAGGATTATAATGCCCTGAGTTGCAATTAGCCAGGCATGACATAATACATGTTTAAGACTTACAAAAAACGCAAATAAGACATATCGCACAATCCTTGAAGTACCTGCTGCCATTTCCGCCGGTCCCTCGCCTGCTGGCGGAGTTGAGCTGTCAGATCTTTTTTCCTGGTTCTCCTTCCGAAATGCCAGGTTGGCTAGCCTTCAGTCCGTATATAAGCTATGGAACGCTGGTACTGAGTCCGACCTCCGCACTCGTAGCGAACGCGATGACCAAGTCCAGCACACAGATGATCTTGCTCCTAATAGGGGGTCGAGATGATCGTCAAAGAGACATTCGCACAGGATGTTAGGATATGACTCGGCGAGATAAGCAGGCCAAGCCAGGACAGTGTAGGTGTTCTCAACGCTAGATCGTCAGAGTAAGGGATGTAATAGCAGACAACAGGAATGCTTCTCCAGCTTTCAAGGAGAGACACGCGTGTATTTAGGCGAGCCGTGGCTGCCAGCTGAATATGTGTTGTTAGCCGCTTAGGCTCGCTACTCTAGATCCAATTGAATGTGCTTGGCGGAGGCCTGCACCACCCTGGCTTGCTCGCCCCGCCATTCATTGCTCTCTTCATCATCATTGTTAACGGACTGAAAGGTATTCACAGTTCCTGCACCGTGAATAGGGTCGGAACAGGACTGGAGTACATTGTCTGTGATTTCATGGAGTTAGGGTCATCTCGCTACTACTACTTTACTCTTTAGTATTTCCTTTATATTTGACCAGCCCGTGCAGCTCTCAGTGTAAACTGGGACAACCTTTTCATATCGCAATCACTTTACACCTCTTGGGAGGGCTCGGCCTAGTAAGCCAGGCTACAAGAACAAAATGTCGTTTTTTGGGTTCGACGCCACTCTTCCTAGAGATGGTGGCCATCCTACCAAAGCTCCTGGGTTTGGGACCGCTCCAGATCCTTTTGCCTCAATCTCACGGGATCGGGAACTTGAGGAAAACGACGACGACGATGCGTATGTTTGTGTGAACCTTCTCTTACTGGCACCCATACTCACATTTCTACTCTGACCAGCTTGGAATTTGATGATACCTATGACGGCCTTGGTGATCGGTTAGAGGAAGCAAACGATGATCTCAATAACGACACCTTCGGTGGAGGTGGCGCAGCCGCTGCCGCGCCGAAACCGGTTGGGAAGGACTTTGATTTCTACGGTCAGACTGCCAAGGTCTCGGATGCACTCAACGAAGAGCATTTGATCTTCAATCGGCGGCAAGCACCTCCAAAGTCTGTTGCCGCTCCTAGCCCTCCTAAGCCCGCCATGAGGCCCTTCAGAACAGGATACGAAGCATATAAGAACCCTGCGTATATCCCCGATCTACAAATGGATGCAAGTCTATGGGGAACAGAGCATGCTGCACCAGTTAAGAGCTATGGGCCTGCGGATGTTCATCAGAGTAGCCAGGGCGCAGAAGCTGTTCCACACCGTTTGTCCAGTGGAGTGCTGGCCAAGAAGATGATGAGTTTAGAAGAAGTTGAGGCATCCATGCGCTCACAAGCCAAGAAACCAAGTCCAGCCCCGCCAATGCAATATCAAGCGTCACGGATGCCACCTCCTTCAATGCCACAGCCACTGCGCCCTCTCGAGCAGAGTGAACGTTCACAGCATTCGACTACATTTCAGCCTTCTCAGCAAATGCCCCAGCAGCCCACCCAGCATATACCAGCAGCATCACAGGGCGCTCCGCCTAGGCAGCATGCTCAAGGGATGCCAGCTCCTCGAGCAGCCCCGGTTCAACAGCCAGTACACGCGCCCCAGATCCTTCAGCGTGGACAGCCTTTACCTGAGCAAATACTAGAGACTCGTGAATCACCACAGCCTCGTCAGATCTTACAGAACCCTAGGCGACAACAGGCCCAGTTGGCTCCCAGACCTGTTGAGCCACCAGTACAAGCTCAACCCCGAGTGCCGATCGCAGCCCCGTCTAGCCTACCTCACCAGCTACCCATTATTACCCACCCTCAGCAGCTCATGCAGCTATCTGAGGAGGAGCGTAATGCATTTTTGATTGAAGACGCCAAACGAGCGAAGCGCAACCATAAGATCTACTTACTGTCAAGAGACAACGGCCTGATGACACCTCAGGACAAAAACTTCATCACGCGTATTCAATTGCAGCAGCTCATGACAGCGACAGGCAATGTCACTGAACAGGATCCAGATGCGTCACTCTCCGAAGATTTCTACTACCAGGTTCATAGCCAAATCCGAGGAGGGTCCCGGCAGAACCCACAGCAGCCTCTTAGTAACTTTGCACAGACGTATCTGTTTCAGACTGGAAGTCGTCAAGGCGGCATGGCTAGGAGGCAGAATAGGGGTGGTGATAACCACATGCAGCGGATGGAACAGCAGGTGCAGCGGGCTGTTGAGGCTGCAAAGCTTAAGCCCAAGAACAAGCAGCTGGTCATCGAAGGTAGCTTGGGGAAGATTTCATTCAGTAACGCAAAAACTCCGAAACCTTTGCTAAACATCAAACGACACGAAAGCGGTGATGCCAATATCCGCCCGAAGAACACTCGCCAGCAAAGTGGTAAAAAGGTATCTCAGACTACACTCAGTGCCAGCGACCGAAAGACAGTCTTGAAAAACATTGAAGCTGTTTACTCGACGCTTATGAAGATGGAGGATCATGAACGTCGTATGCCTCCGGTCCCGTCTGAAGCTAGTAGCGAGACCACCATACAGCAACACCTCGAGTGGCGCCATACCATGGAAGAACTCAACAAAAATTTCTGGAGAGATCTTAAGGTTATGGAGCCGATTATTCCTAATTCTCCGGTCCTTCATCCTTTCATTGCCTTTCTCTCTTACCCCAAGGGCAAGAAAGCTATGCCGCGCATCTTTAGGCACATCGATGAGGAACAACGTCTTACAATATTGACAATGATCATTGTGCACCTTAACGTTTTGGATGTCATTCGCCTAGTCCAGCCCCGGCTTAATGGCACTCGACCACCGGCCACAGCCCGCGAAGAGGTTGAGCTCTTCTCACAGGCCGTCATGCCAAGTCTTTTCGGATATGTCAACGAAGCTCCACTGAATATCGTTATCGGTCTTCTGGGATTGATTCTGGATCGTGTCAACATGCAGGCCATTACTCGAACCAAAGTTGGGCTGAGTATATTGACAATGCTTATTAGCCGCGCCGAGATTGTAAAGCAAGGCGAAGCAACGAACGATCAGGAGTGGGATCAGTGGTTGACTCTTTACAACCGCCTTTTCGATACCATCGAACCAATCCTTGGGGACATCTTCCCTGGATCTATCAATATTAGCCAGGATATGTATGTCTGGCAATTTTTAGCAGCTATGGGTATAGGAGCAAGCCCTGACCAGCAACAGAGGCTTGTTATTGCGGTCAAGTACGTTCTCCCATGTATCCCTGGTTGATTTCTGATGTTAATCGCATACAGGGACCGTGTCATGGAAACCGTCACGCAAAGCAAGACATTGCCTGCAGACATGGCGAGTCAAAGACTCGGCAATGTCAATCTATTCATGCGCGCTATCGGGCTTGATGTCGATTTGCTTGGCTAGAATTTGAATTACAGTTGACAGTGGAGGTCAATATGCTGCCCCTGCAAACATGGACCAGGCAAATCAATTCAGATCTTCTTAACCCCTTGTGGGTAGTAGCCCTTTGGATAGGACGATATGGTGCCTGCTGGAGATCTGGAGCACTGAATGCAGTCTTCGTTGAGACGAAACCTATTGTTCGTTGCATCGACGGAAGATCAAACGCCAAGTTTAAAACATGTGGAGCCAATCTTGTAGCTTTTAGAAAATGGAGGCATGAGCTTATCGCGGTGGTGGGATTGGGCTTTGGACAGGTCGGGCGCTTCGACAGTGGGCGATATTCAGCTCAGCCTGAAACTGGTCTGTCGTATAGCTTGACTGTGGGATATCTGAGAAGACGCAAGAAAGGGGTTATTTGCTATGGGCTAGTGAGCAAAGGATGGAGGGCTTTTTGCTGTTCGCTTGACTTATTATTGCACTACTCAGGCTATTTTCTAATGATGCAGCAAAAGTCGCTGTTGTGCTGGAATATTAAGAACCAGCTTGAGTAGAGACGTGTCTTTCGATAGAGCAGTAGATCAGAACTGTTGTACTTTGGATTCAACCGTCTTTTACACGCGAGCATGTCTCACTGAGCGTTTGTCAGTGCTACTAGAGAATCTCGATTTGATGTATCATACACTCAGATCCCCTTGCCTGGTTTTCCGTCCATCTCGGCGTCTAGCCTTCTTTATAAGAATACCTCGGGCTACAACATCTTTTCGATACGCAACAGAGCACTCGACTTAAATAGATTGGGAGCAGATCAATACATTCCTTCGAAGTATAGATGCACTATATGATGACACCTCACACTCACAAAACCACCCCCCTCTATCTCCATCACCCCTCCATCTCAACATCGCCCCCCTCCCCCGCCGAACCCCCCGGTATCCGCCCCTCATTCAACTCCTTCTCCAACCGCGTAATCTCCTGCAGGCTCTTCGCGTTTCTAATCAATCCTTCCACTCGCTTCCGCTCCTTCTCCGTCAGCTTCACACGGTAGGTCTTGTCGCCGGGGTTGCTGGCGAGGGTGGAGGGGATGTCGAAGGTGCGGGATTTGATGCCTGTGATCTGTTGGTGGGAGAGGGGGGGGTTAGCGGATGAGTGGAGGGAGAATTAGGTGAGGAGGGGTTGGGGAGGGAGAGGAAGTACCTTGGAGGCGAGGGCGGAGGGTTCTTTGGCGGTGCCGAAGAGCTCGGTGGCTTTTGCGCGCTCGACGTCTTTGACCTTTTGGTAGTCGAGGAAGCGGATGCTGGGGCAGCGCCATATTATCCAGTGTCTATAATGCTGTTCCCACGACAAATGCTTCAGCAACACTTCCTCTTCCCTGGGTATCTGAATTCAGAGCTTCTCATACCTCCCGCCGCGTAACAGGATTTTCTAGCAGTGACAGGTGTGTGAGTCTGGTAAATTTGCTCAAGACATCTAGATCTGCTAGCTCCGCGAAGTTGTTTTGAGTGAGGATCAAAGCAGTCAGGTTCGGTATCGAATTCGCGAGCGTAGGCTGTATGCTGCTGACTCGATTGCGGGCGAGGAGGAGGGTATGCAGGCGTGGGGAAAGGGGGAAGTTGGAGAGGGTACTGATGTCGTTGTCTGTGAAGTCGATTGCATCTTGGTCCTATATTAAAAGCGTCAGCATTGAAAAGAGATTATGCCTGGGGTATATTGGGGGTTTATAAGACCTTTGCAACGCCCAGGTTCTCGATCGCGGGTATTTTGTGGCCTGCAGATTCTCGAAAATTGATATCAATGGAGCTCATCCCAAAATGTAGTATCTGCTCTTTTCAGCTTTGTACGCACCTCTGAGATCCAGTTCGCGTTCTTTGAGGGGGTTGAGGTAGGAGAGGGAGTTTTGAATGAGCTCGGCTGTTAACCTCATTATGGCGATTGATGTTACTCAACGGTGTGGGTGTTCTTGAACCGTTGATTCTGGCAACCGAACGGTTGATTGAGAATTTAAATCTGTGACCTGGCTTCGAGGCATCCACCAGTATGCGCTTGCGTTGTAAACGGAAGTGGTCAGGGCTTTGCGGGTAGCTTTGATATTCGAGCTAGTACGCTTCTAGCTGCAAAGCATAGAAGGGCATCTCCTAACGCTATGGTTGAGAATGACTACAGTCTCTCGAGGTCATGTGTTGATATATTTTGATGATAATTGCTAATTGATCCGGAAACGTTGGCGGTGCGTGAGCCTTACGGTTCGTCGGATCATCTACTCATGAAAAAGTACAGCTGCGCCCAAGACATTGAGCTCGTCCGTTCCAGATCCATCCCAAACCCCATTCACTGAAACACATAGATAACCCCTTGCCGATCCACACTAACCGTCATACCCACTGGATGTTCCAGTATCGCCACATCTAAAATCGTGTCCAGATGGCTCCTCAACAACTGCTGTTGTTGCGCCGAAATCACCGTACTCCTCGGCGGTCTGGCACCCTTTTTAGTAGGAGAATTTGACCCAGCGGCCGCGTTGGGTGCCGAAGGGCCTGGCTGCGGCACTCTCTCTGTGTTCAATGTCAGCATCGTTGTAGGATGTGACGTTGTGAACTTGGGTTGATCTTCGTCGGCGTCTAGGCCACTAATAACCATCGAGGTCTCTACTCGCGTAACGTCCCAGAACCGGAGCTTTTTGTCCGCACCGCCTGTAAGGAAGAAGCCGTACTTAGATTCACGACCGTCTTCAGGGGCGTCAAGACCGAGTGCCAGGGCGCGGATGCCACGGTCGGGATTGCTGGTGCCATTGCCTAAGGATGGATCGGTAGCGGCAGCGAAGCGAGAGAGCATTTCTTCAGGTTTTTCGTCGTCGACTTTCCAGGGTTCGTAGGCACGGACGCTGTCTTTGTTACTGCCTCTTGTGATGCCAGCACGAAAAACTTCGCGGCATTCTGCTTTTTCGAGGTCCCAAATCGTGATGTCGGGTTGACCGGTACCACCAGCGACGCATACCCACCTACCTCGGCCTTTGAAGGGGTGGATATGTATCCGGTGGATTGGTCTTCCACCTGAGAGTCCCCAGGCCCGAAGACGGAGGCGGAAGCGGAGATCCCAGAGATCTAGCACACCGTGCGAGGTTCCGAGAAGCAGCCAACCATGTCTGATGTCAACGCAAAAGCACGTAGGTGTGCCATGATGGACTGGATTCTCCAGGGTGTAAAGCACGCTCATGTCTCTAAGATCTAGGGCGATAATCCGTGAGGTATTCGTGGCTATTAGCAGTATTGAGTTGCCATCTGACTTGAAGTGATCCAACCATACCGCGTACTCATCTTTCGGTAGCTGGTATTCTCGCACCAGCCGAAGCTTGCCATACTTTGTAGTATCACCTATATAGTTACAATCAACTCGGACGACATTGATGCTACCATCGGTAGCACCGCTAACGAAAGTATACGTGTTTTCTACAAAGGCGAGACACTTGACTTTCGCTCCATTAGAATTTCTATGTGTCTGTCTGGACCGATGGGCTAGATTTCTCTCAAGTCTTAAGGTGTCCCAAATCTTAACAGTCCCATCATCCGACCCTGTTAGGAAGAAGGTGTGATCAGGCGACGGGAGGACTCGGTTGATCGGGCCCGTATGCTCACCAAAGGTGGCGACTAGAACTCCCTCTGGCCTCCAAGGCCTATCCACATCTTGAGAGTCTGCTTTCTTCATTTTATGTCGGCTGCTGATAGGAGCCACTATAGGCCCAAATTCGGTCAACTTAATAGACTGGCGTTCAGCCGCCAGTGAGTCAAGCAGTTTTAGGACATTAGGGTCATTACCGACATACGTATGACCGGTTCCTATTTGAGATGTAAAGTTCTGCTTCTTGTCTCCACGCTCGAGTCCGGAATCAGGTAAGGCATCCGAAGGCTCACGGGTGTAGGGGCCATCTAATTTGCCAAAAGCATTGGCGGAAGTTGTCCCTGTTTCGGCCACTGTCTTAGATGTGTCCCTTCTGTTGAGTAAATTGATAGCACTGGACTTATGTCTAATATTTTTTCCTCTTTCATAGTCACTGCCGGTCTTAAGAGAATCAGTGGGGGTAAGGGTACCTTCGCTTGGATTGTTGTCGACCCCTGGAATTGGAAAATGCAGGTTTGCTGCGCGCCTTGGCTCGGCATCTGTGCTTGGGGGTTTGTCTCTAGATTTGACGGCCCTAATAGGTGAGCTAGATAGAGGCGACGGAAGATTTGATGAATCAGGCCTGTTTTTAGCTCGTACAGGGCGTGGTGGTGAGTTCCCATCTAACCGCTCTTTTCTTGCGTTTGTAGATTGTTTCTTCCGCTGGGCTATAGGATCATTGATGGTAGTCGACGCATCAAGCAAAGCATCAGCGATCGTATGAGGGGCAGATGAAGGAGGTTTTCTGGTGTTGAGTGAATCCGCATCACGAGAGTGTCGGCGTGGAGTACTTCGACTCCGTTGGCGGCTTTCGAAGAAGATGGTTTGAGGCATAACCTTGATTTCCTTCAGGTTTATGATTCTGTTCAGATGCGCATGTTGAACTCCCGCTCCCTCTCTTGGCCGCTTAGGAGCCATACGCCATATGTACTCTCTCAGAGCAAGTAACTTGAAATCGTCACTTGTACCCATGCCAAGGTTTCGCAATCTATTGAGCCATTGTTCGTCCTCGTCCTTCTTAGGAATTTTGCTTAAAGCATTAGGCCGTAAGTCCTTTGGAGAGGTAGTAGGCACAGCCTGGTCAACGGAGCCAAACGAAAAGGTTCTCTGTTGTTGTATAGGCTTCCAAAAAAGACCACCTGGAACCTTTGTTGCCCACATTGCCGCCAGCTCTAACACTGGACGTGACAACGGCTTTTGGAGAGCGTCGAGAAGATTCGTTTCTGCAAAATCGATAATGGGTAATATTAAGTAAGGTTGGATGAGGGGCGAAATGATGCAGTGGATGTCAGCTACCGACAAGTATCGCGTAGAAGCTGATATGAATTGCGCAGCAGCTTCTCTGATCCAGATGTTAGGATGCATCATGAATCTTGCAACGACATCGACCATTTCCCAGATTTTCGACCTTTGAAACAACCCTAGCTCCGCCATGCTCGCTAAAGATGATAGCACTTTCTCCACGACGGACTCTTCTGGATCAGTTAAAGCCTGTATCATAAGTGGTAGGATAAACTCTTCAAGACTGGTCCCACCAACAAAAGTAGCCACCCCTACAATGGTTTGGAAGAAAGCACACTTTAATATCCAATCTTTGTCGTTCAGGTACGTGTTCAGGTGACTAAGGACTACGTCGTTTGCCTTTGAGCTTCCGAAGAACACACAAAGGCTAGAAACAGAGCCTAGGAAAGCTCGTCGAACTGAAGCATCGCTATCGGTCAGCAGAGCCTTCGTATGTGCCTCGAAGTGTTCCTCTAGATCTAGCCTTGCAACATCATAGAGATTATGATAGGCAGTATCTGTAGCAATTCCGTCCTCTGCTTCGGGATCAATCGTTGGAATGGATCCGTCTGCTCGCAGAGCTTGCACCATATCTAGAATTCTGGAGGAGCTATGTGCTAGAGTAGCTAGGCAAGATGCGTATGTTGCACGCACTAATGGTGATGCTTTCGAATATGGACCGGCGATGAAAGTTTGAAGACGTGGACGAATGTACTCTGTAAATACGTAGGCATTGACAGGTGACACCACAGCAACCAGTGACATCTGTCGAACGTCAATACTTCGAACGCTATGTTCGAAAGGAAAAGCCTACGACTTGTGTCATTGTTCGAATAGCGGCAATCTTGACAATATCAGCCCGGTCAGTGAGCATGGCTACTACATAAGGCAGTATGCGATCTAATTTTGCCTCGTCAGTGATTCTCTCCGCAAATGCCAGCATAAGATCGCATGCTCGTATTCTAGCTGCAGACCGTGCCGTGTTCCGTAGTGACGAAACTACTAGTGTAAGGAATATCAGTGACCCATCGTCGACAGGACGTCGACCTGTAGCCATGGCTTGATGTCTATTGTTCGGTATGTCAATCTGGACAGGAATAACTTCATCAGAAGCAGGCTGCAAGCCCGGGCTTAGGCTGTTTTGAATCTTCCCCTCTTCATAACCTAGAAAATAGGAAATTTTATCGAAGTCGTAATACACTCTGTCAATTCTATCATCTGCTTCCCCGAAATTGGCAGTCTCTGGCAAGACAGGCGCGCGGCCGGAGGAAGGATCGGTGATCACCCCCATGTACTGATGAAGAAAGCTGTAGAAGTACCCAGGAAATGCTTTATGCCGCCAAAAATTTAAATATTCCTCAGCTGAGTATCTTGACTCTGGCTCTAGTTGTATCATGTGGCTGACCAATTCACGAATGTCACCGTCCTGAATCTTGCTAAGATACCCATGTTCAGGATCATATTCTCCTTTCCTGTATTTGTATAGTTGACTCAAGGAGAATATTGGGGCTTCGAGGAAAAGCTCTGCGATCACACAACCAACACTGAAAACGTCCATTGCCCACGTCACCCCTCGACCATCGTCCTTCTCACTTGCTCCTAAGAACCGCTCTGGGGCAAGATAGCACGTTCTTCTGCCCGAAGTGTCGAAGTAGTAAGAAAAGTCAGCAGGATTATCTTCAGGTAGATATGTCTTTTTGAAAGATGAGGAGAAGTCCGTAAGATACAACCAGTTCCACGACGTCACTAATATGTTCTCTGTCTTGATATCACCGTGGTAAATGCTTCGGACATGACAATCTCGGAGGGCGCAGAGGAGCTGAAAAGCCAACCATTTCTTTTCAATGTCTTCGAGGAAAGGACGTGTGCTGCAAGTATGAGATAGGTCATTAGAATAAGGGTTATGGGATGCACCTTAATCGATCGTATAGCGAGCTGTAGAGATATTGCCTAACTAGATACCCGTTCGTACTTGTCTCAATAATTCTCTGGTAACCAAGGGCATTGGGGACGTCCAAGAGCGCCTCGCGTTCGTCTGCGAACTAGGTTAGCTCTCTTTACTTGGCTAGTAGTCCTGAAGCCAACATACTCACGCCGTATAGCTTGCACATATTTCTTCAAGTCGAGCTGTGGAAAAGGTTTCATGACCAGCTTGACAACAACCAAGCCATGCTGATGCCTTGCTCGGATGCTCTTCATGAATCTTGCGGTCCCTAGAGACTTTTCGTAGGTAAGGTCTGATAGCTCTGGCACATCAATACCTGCCGACCCTGCCGACAGGGTCGTCATGGAGAACGTTTGTCCCATTTTTGGAAGCCTCTCCGTCGATTCATTACCTTGTAGTTGTTGACGTTGGATGCTTGCGGTCCATCATGGCCCTGTGCATTGACGCTTACAGCCGCAAGAACCGGCTCAAGCGTTCAAGTGTGAAAATTCTGGGATACCTTCAGGATGTGGTGGTGTAAGTTGAGAGTATCGCGATAAAATCTACATAGTTCTATCTCGACAAGGTACTCCGAGGGCTCGTCGATGGACGGCGTTAATTCCGCTATAATTTTTGCTTACCTTACGTGCTTACTAATTACTCGATTGTATTACAGTCAATTTTCTCACCATCTTGCAATATATTCCTCAACATTTAGCCAGGTATTCTTTTTGGTCGAGAGAATCTGTAGTAGTAGAACCCGTAGTATCTAGTACATCCTACAAGGGACTCTGGTGAGAAGTAGCGCAACTTTATGGGTGCTGTGGTGTTAGTGATCCAGAGCATGGAGGTTTGGGCTAAGATGAGTACATGATGCAGATGGAGGAATTTTATCGTGGCTAGAGACCAAGATCTAAAGTGGGCTGACAGTGTAATGGAGGGCAGTAGCTCGGAACGGTGTTGGGTTCATCATACGTTCTTGGAACGACTTGGCGATCAAAGACTAGAAAGATGTCTGGGCGGACACAAGTTATGAATACATGAGGAACCCATAACACTTTTCGATACCTTGACCAACTTAGAGACGGTTTCTTGGAGACAGGTCTGAGGAAAGTAACTAAATCAAGCATTGGGATGGCCTTCCATAGACCTCCTACTGCTGAGATTACAGCAACACGATCCCTCCTTTAAGTCGCAACGATGTCCTGTTTTCCCTGAAACAAAAGACTTGAATTGCTGTCCAAAGCCGCTGGTGTACTCTATGAATCTCATGCCTTACTATTTCTCTTCAAGCGCCTTGCTGGCTCGTCCTGTTGCTTTTGACTCTGTATTCGCCCCTCAAGATGCAGTTTGAGCATTGCCGCGCCGAGCGCGTGATAGCTTTTAATGCCGCTTTGCGACTCAAGTCAATTCCACTAGCTAGTGATAGTAATCCAAGCTCATTTGGATGGCATGGGGTGTATCCGAAAGATTTCAACGCCTTACATCGACTTAGAAGCATTTTCAAGCTCTCCCCGGTGATAGCAACGTCGTGTAGCAAGATGTGGACGACGTTTGAAGATCTAGATCCGTAAGGCCAAGGGCTGAGCTTGCGACTAATCGCCTTACTTATAGTTACATCTTGGAGTCCAGGCAGAGCCATGAAAGTCATCAACAAGCTGAGTGTATCTACATTCCGAAAGTTCCGATCCAATTGATGACTATTGTAAACTTACAAAGCTTTGGTAAAGTTTGGAACTGGTCGCCGGCTGTGACGATGCTACCGATGAGTGCCATCGTAGTCTCCAATTGGTTGTAATGGTTAACGTGAATCCTAAGTTCCTTGAGATTCGGAAGGATTGCAAGGATGAGTGATATGATGGTATCTTTATTTCCTCTCAAAACCTGTTGTAGCCATGGCCACAAGTTTCTAGCTGGAACGGAAGGTATCCGCTCAGCAATTGCATCTAGCTCAGCTTTTAACAGCTGCTGGTTCGGAGAACTCGTTGACGTATCCTGCTTCATTCTCTCCGTAGGGGTTCCAGTACTCGCAAGGCTTGCGGTTTACTATAATGGGGAGGTATTCTGAGTAGAGCGCAATCCAAGGTCTAGTACATACGCAGAACAACGCCTTCGATGTTGCTCCGACGTCGACTCCGGTAAACACGGCCTTTCGAATTCTATGTGCCCTAAGCGACCAACTTGCTAATTTACGGTAGAGACGGCAGGTCACCGAGAAATTGACGATGTCGTCCAGCTGTACGCATTCGGCAACGTAGATTAGGAGTTATTTGGTAATCTATTCAACGACGTACGATATGATTTCTCAGATTCGAGGCTCGACGGATGAAAGATATGAGAAAAAGAGAGGCGCGGCAACAAAGAGTTGAGTCCCCGTATGCTCCAAATGTTACGTGTAGGGTTTGAGTTGGAAGGAAGGGCGTGGCTGTTGATGCGGCCTTTAGCGTTTGACTCCTGAAAGGCTCGTTGGCAGGTCAGCAAAGGATCAACTTAATTATGTGCCCAGAAGGTCCAACGACACGATGAGATGAGAATCCATAAAAGAAATATGCATCAAAAGACCAGGATGCTCGGTGTGAATAGCCTTGAAGCAAGCCAAAGTCAAAGCGCAGTAAGTCTTGTTGGTTGATGTGATATCAACAAATCGAAAGAGCTTACATCAAACTGCTCCTTTCTCACTTCCATGACCCCTCCTGTCTCTTAATAAATACTTTGCTAAGTGACCCGTTTACTAGCGTTCTCACGAGACAGTAATGCTTCGACACCTCAATCTTGCAAAGATTCAAAGCCTCATGGTCTGTGGAGTCTCGGTGATAGATAGAGTTAGGGATATTTGCATACTCGTAGACGTGATGAATAGTCTTTTACTAGCGTGCCATATAAGTGATGTCAAATAATATTAATATCGATGGCTCAGGCAAGGCACGAAGAGTGTTGTCGATTGATGCTTGAAGGTCGGCTTTATGTAGTGAAGATGGAAAGTATATCAGGAAAATGCGGAGGTGGAACTAAAACCGCAATGCTCATCGGAAGCAACGACCAACTTTGACAGCCGTGATCACAGGCGGAGCTTGCAGTCTTTGGAGGCTGTAACTGCTACTACTCACAAAACTCGGGCCTTTCCTGATGGCTTCGACGAAACGTTCAGCGCTAATTTCAATATACAGGGCAAGTTAGAAGCGTGGAATAATGGCAAACCCTCATTATTCTAGTGGCTAGGTCCCAGGCTTAGAAAATGCTAATTATTTGTCCTCGTAACTTCAAGGGTTCACAACTTAGTCTCTTGTCTTGTCGAGTCACTAAGTCTTCTTACGGGTAAGATCCCTGGACCACTTGCACCTGTCGAAGGCCCTGCCATTGTAGCCTCTCCAGAACTGGGCGTTCTCCCCATAGCTACCCTCTGTTGATTTTGTACCCTCGCACTCATGAGCCAATGCAGTTGCATCCGCATCCCTCCGATGGCAGCATTCGTGTGCGTCAAATCTTCTTTGATGCGAAGGCTTTCGTTGATGACCATCATACTTGCCTTAGCGTCCAGGTCGGAAACAGCGGTAGAGACTCGGCCAACTTCGTCTCGAAGAGATTCGTGGAGGCAGAGAAGGTGGTGAGCTGTTGAATCGAAAGGAGCGGTGTCAGAACCATCACCAGAAACGGAAGGGGCATTTACGAGGCTGCCAGATGGGCCAAGTGTGTCCTGAATACTGGCGAAGGAGGTTTCCAATATCGAGTTCTTGTGCTGCAAATGCTTCAACGCAGCCTCATGGGCTTCAAGGCGTTCGTTTTGGATCTTGAGGAAGGGCACCAGCTTTGCAAGAGCGCAGGTCGGAAGGTGTCGATCAAGAATTGTACGTTTAGAGATGAAGTCGCAACCATAGAAAGCAGCTGTGCAAGGGAAAATGGCCTCGGGGCAGTGATCGATGTGTTTCTCGAGCTTGATGCGTGGAACTTCCATCTCACAGTCAGGGCAATGGACCTTGCGCTGGGTGCACTGTATGGTGCGATGGTACTCTATATCTCTTTCCAAGAATGAATGTCCACAGTCCTGGCAGCGCACGACATGATGAAAGCATCGATTTGCCCCCAAATCCTTTCTCTCGATTGTAAGTAGACAATCTTCTGAAGGACATTCGACCTCGGAGTAAGCACAGTATCGGTTGACATGATTCTGAACAGACCCACGGGTCAATTCTTCGGTACATCCTAGGCTGTAGAAAGGACATTTGACTTTCAGCTCATCCAAGATGTGATTGATAATTTTCGGAACATGAGTTGAAGTTCGACTTGTCTTTCTCCGACATGTAGGGCAACATCTTGTATCCGGAGGCTGATGCGCCATTGCTTGGTAGACGCAGGAATGGCAGAAGTAATGATCGCAATCAAGCTTGACTGGTAATACAAACGGGCAGTGACATATGGCACACATCAGATTGTGATCAAAGGAGCCAATGTATTCCAAAGACCTTAGATCAATAGGGTCGGTCTTTGGCTTTTGTGGAAACCCAGCAATCGAGAGCAAAGGTGAAGATGACCGTGACGGTGACATTCTCCCATCACCGTATAGAACCCTTCTGGTCTCTTCTAAGGTTAAGGGAGGGAGGTCTTGTATATTCTGTTCCCCAATTAGATCCTGAACTTCTGCCTCAACTGAAGCCTGGATACTAGGTATGTTTGAAGACTGATCATGTTGTGATATATCAGACATCTCAACGGTATGTATCAGATCTCCTCCCTTGTGTCTTTGGGACTGTTTGCTGGGATTGCTCGGTAGGACCCTAGTATCCGACCTGCATTAGCCTTGATCTCAGTTTCGGCTCACGTGATCAGATTGCTGGTACGCTCAGCCCGAACAACCTCAGACTCGTGGCCCCGGATTAAAACGACGCATATTAGTTAGGCACCAATCTCAGAATATGGCAAATCCGTCACAACTCTACCTCTTAGCTGACCATATCAAACTTTCATTACTTGAACGGCAGCGAGCGATATCTTTGAACCTCGAGCCCAATTCCCAGGATGGACACATTTCAAGGTCCTTGGACTCGATGCGAGAGGGCATCAAAGTTTTAGAACAAGAACAGAGACAGAAAGAACAAAGTCGCGACTCGTAAGGTTGCGTGCCCGGGCACTGATAAAGCGAATATTAATGAGTAACAGCTCTGCATCAGCCGATCTCCGAGACCAAGCGGAGCACCTGCGAATACAATTCGATGATCTGACATCCCAATTTCGGGGCTTCCCATCCAAATCTACTCCATCGGTCTCACAGCCCAATGACTCGTCCTTGTCGCCCGACTTTGCCCGCGCAAAAGACCCGCGACCTCGAAACCCCTCATCCTCATCCTTCCTCAAGCGCTCCGTCAACGATTCCCCAAATCCGTCCAAATCCGTCCGTTTTACAGACGCTCGTCCAGACGCCCTGGAGGAAGCAAATCGAGCAGCTCTGTTTCCTTACCGTGATGAGCCCGATGACGGGCGAACAGACCATACATCATTGGATAATCAACAAATTCATGAGTACCACAAGAATGTCCTTGAGGAGCAAGACGAGCAACTAGATCGATTGGGCGATAGCATAGGTCGGCAGCGAGAACTTAGTATACAGATTGGCGACGAACTTGACGAGCATGTACAGATGTTGGATGAAGTGGAGGTGCATATGGATCGGCAGCTGTCGAAAATGGGCAAAGCCCGGAAGAGCTTGGGAAATGTAGCTAGGAAGGCGAAGGATAATAAGCAGATTACGGTTATTCTGGTTTTGATAATTGTGTTGGTGTTATTGATTGTTATATTGAAATCATGAAAGGGTAGCATAGGTTGATCCGGTTTTGTGCTGCATTGGTAGGGGGAACCTTTCGTGAACGGATAGGAGGACGGCGTTGTGTTCTCAGATGGGATTGGAGTTTGGCATTGAAGGACTCCTGGGTGCTACATTAGAATAGGTCGATGACAGATAGTCATTGTTTAACCAAAGAAATTTTTTACTGGTACTCCATTAAAAGATGATAATCTGTACATCGGGTATTCGTCCATTTTCTAACTGAATACCTGCAGCTCCGTCCTACGGGTTCATCCCGAATCACTTCCCCTCCTCATGCTTCTCTTGCATGTGCTCAGCTGTTTCCTTTTGTAGATTGGCCGTATCCGCCTTCGCATCGTGTATCTCCCCTCTGTCCGCCTTGACCTAATTCACCCCACATCCATTAGCCTCAGGATATTCTCCGGATTTGGTATACACTGGCACAGATCGTACCGCAGACTCGCTGTTACTAGCCAACTCCTCCTTCCAGTGCCCCTTCCCTTCTTTTTGCTTGTTCAGTTGGTCATCCTTGTGATGATCGATCTCGCCTTTGCGTTCGTCCGCTGCTTTTTCAATTTTCAATTTTCAATTCAGAATGTTGTAAACACGCTTAAGCGCTAGAAGATATCGAAATTTGAGAGACCTACACCTATGGGTATCTGACTCGCTGAGGGCTGCCCGGAGGATGGTGTTGTGGAAGGGGCGGGATCTCGTGAAGGCGACAGAAGAGCGAGGGATTGAGCGAGTGAGGGTTCTGGTGAGGAAGGACATATTGAGATTGAGGGATACGCGTGACATTGATTGGTTTCAACGTTGGAGAGTCGGAAGAAGCAATGTTTTGGCCGAAGACTTCACACCTGGAGGACCTCGGTTGAGCACGACGTCATTACGGAATGGAGCCGCTACCGTAATTTTGATAGCTTCGGTTTCTGAGAACATTCCATCACATTGTCCTGAAAGTCGCTTTCCTCAGCAGATATGGTAAGAGCAGATCTGTCAAATATTTCTTACTGTAATTGCAAACCCGCTAGTGAGCTTCATGAGTGTTCCTCGTCCATCTCCTTTGAAATTATCTTCACTATGACGGCTGCCACGTACTGGCAAAGATCTCTGTGTCATGCGAGATAAGCCTTTCAGGTTACTTGAAGTGTTCACAAATCGAGCTGCCTGTCTTAAGATTATACGGACAACTAAGCATCAATAAACCAAGATATCGAGAGTTTGAACGGGCAGAAGGAAGAGTACCTGGCGGATTTACCGTCTTTTCCTTAATTATCCATTGATTGCTACCAAACATACTCTCCAATAATTACTTAAGTGAACATATCTTCACTTGAAAAACTGAAGCGATAGTTGCTTCTCATCGTGAGCTTTTGTCCAGTTCAGCTGCTGGCGGTAAACGGTCAACAAACAGTCGAACGAAAAGGGCTTTACGATTACCAGAGGTTGTTCATTTAGCTTTACCGCCACCTGGTACCGGCTCTACTACACATTCATCCGATCTCCCGTGTCATATCTGGAAGACCTCACAAAGTCAACGGAAAACTTTGGAATGAAATTGATTGTCCTCCTTTCAAAGTATACTGCGTCAGCATTTTACTGAGCCTTCTTTCCTAGAGAGACGCTGCTGTCTGAAGCTGAAGGCGGCTTCCTCGCAGTGACCGCGATATATCGCCACAGACCACGTCGATTTCCCAGATAAGCCCCAACTCCAGCCACAGTATTTACAAACCATGGTTCTAGCCCGAAAAGTTTGATGAATAGATACGGTATTATGGCAAGAACAAAGAACAACCGCAGCATGGGCTTAATGTTTGCTGACAAGTCCTCTATTAAGATGTCTTGAAAGCCAGCTTCTTCTAGCATATGTAGCAGAACTCCTTCATGGACGTTTGTTGGCATGGCGGCATACTTGTTGACTTGACCCATCGAAATTCTGAGATGTCTGGGCGCAGTGCTCGGATCTGTGTGATCATATTCGTACAGTGATAAGGAGCCCCCCGGTTTCAGGACACGAAAGAATCCTTCCAAAACCTGCCTAGGGTCGGTTGCATGGACAAACGTTTCTATTGTATAAACACCATCAAATGACGAATCTCCAAAGCTGAGATGATGATAATCCATTTTGCGAACAGTGACAGCACTTTCAAGACCTTGCGCCTTCAGATCTATAAGATATCTATGTCAGCAACTCTCTTTTTGAGACAGAGCCACATGAGGAACGTGGCTCCAAAACCGATATTATCATTGTTCCGAATGAGAAGTACCCATTTCCCATGTTCTATGTCGGATGTTTTGGTCGGCGAAATGTTTGAGATATACTTACTACGTTGCGCCTTCTGAATATGATGATCTACAACATCAATCCCCTGAACGTGTAGACCTTTTTGAGCGAATCGTATTGCGACATGACCAACGCCGCATCCGGCATCTAGTACCTCAGCGCCCGTTTTTAGTTTGAGGGAACGAAAGAGATGGTCTTCCATTGCTCTTAACGCCCCATCAATGGGAAAGGGCCAGTATGTGCCCGGAACATAGTACCCAAAATGCCGTGTATCGCGCAAGAAAAGCTTGTAGCCGATTCTACTTTCAAATGAATGGTAGTATCTCTGCAGAGCTGGGTTTTTATTTATGTGTGAGTTTGGATTCGACGACATCTTATACGAGCGTCTGCGTATGAAATTTGTGTTGATTTCAACAACTTGCAGAGACCCACTTGCAGCAAACAGCGCGTCAAATCCTCGAAGATTGTAATTGGGGAGATTACTGATTTGGCTCGTTGATATCGAACGGAGTAATTTTTTGGAATGAATACCACCTGATTGCTTCAGGAAACCGATATTCGAAAAGGAACGAGCTCGCGCTTGATCTTCGGTTAACGCGCCAGCGCCCGGTCTAAGCGCCAGGTGATCATCCCCCAAAACGGATCTCTCATAACGCCTTCTACTCCGCAGGTTCATAAGTGTATCATGATTTAAGCCGACAAACATCACGTCATTTTAGGCCTCACAGGCCCTGAGTTCATCTTATAATTAGCCGTTGGGCGATGGGTATCAGCTCGCCGTTCTATAGCAGATCTCCCGGCTTCCAGTTATGCTACGTGGACCATGAGCCACACATTCTTCGTTGACATGCTCTCAAATGCCTTCCAATAAGGACCAATCCAGATGGAGAGGTTTCCGTTGTCACGGACCTAGCGAGAACGAGGGAATTTATTGAAGTATGAGAGGAATAGGCTTGAAGAAAGAGAATGATGGCTCAACCCGCTCCTTCTCTGGAAAGCTGTAGAATATCAAATTATTAGTCCCAACTATCGCGACGTCGTAGTTTTTCGCAGATTAGGATTTCGAGTAGGGAACTATAGCAAAATCTTCAAAAGAAAAGGGAAATCCTCATCGCCACCTCCTGGATTTCCAACGGAACCAGATCTATACCTTCAATATTATGCGGTCTCAGGATAATGGTAAATTGAGGTCTGATGGTCGTACCTTGTCGGAATGAAAAGAACGGTGCTGGCGTTATAATCTGACCGGTATGAGACTCGCTGTGGATCGTGAGTAAGACGACGGATCGTGAAAAGAGGCGACTCTGAAATTATCATGTGCCCTTCCCAATAATCTGTTAGACTCGTACAAAGTCACCATCCGTCCTCTTCCCAGTGAATTGACGGCAATCTGGCTGAAGAGCATAGTAAGCTGAAAAACGTTGTGGCGAGGCAATCTCTTTTCTCTTCCCATATACAGTTTAGTTCGTCGGTCTGCGGGGTATGTAAGTAGATGATCACCGCGAAGAGCCAATTATCCTCGTCATCTACCGGTAGACAACTGAAGGCGATGATGACTTTGTTCGAGCAGTAAGTTTGCTCCACGCGCCGTGTCGGTCTTGCGATGGCTAACAATCGTTCTAAGTTGCCAGACATCTGCGTCCGCATGTGTTCACGTTCATCGTCGGTCCCGATAAGGTGCCTGTCGTTGTTCATTCTACGGCTATATCACGACAGTCACGAACTTTGGACACTCTCGTGAACGGCCTATGTCGGAGGCACGGACAAGACTTGCTACTCAAGACGATGTTCGAGAAAAAGTTTCTAGCCTCCTCTGTCAGTTTGCATATACTGGAGACTATGAGACACCATCGTGTAATATTCTCCAAACGGATCCGATTGAGGGTTCTGTTGTTGCATTCCACGCTTCAGCCACTGTTCCTGAAGCTTCTGCATAGCCAGCACCGGTCACGAAGCCGTCCACCCCGCTAGACAAACTACGAAATGATTGTAGTGGCGGGTTTGGAAGGTCGAGCAAGAAGTTGGAAAAACCTTCTCGAAAATTATTGTTACAAGAATCTTTTGAAGAACTAGAGTACAATCCTGCATTTTCTAGACAGATTTTTGTGGACGCATGCAGCATTCAAGCTCATGCTGGGCCTGAGGAAGATTTCACGTCAGTCTTTCTAGCACATGCCCGCCTATATGTACTTGCAGAAAACTACGGGGTTTAAACTCGGAAAACGCTCATTTTGCGTAAAATCCAAAAGACACTTGTTCCGTTCACATTACACGAGACAGGGATTGGCGATGTGATCGAGTTGGTACAGTATGTTTACTCAACGGAGAACATTCCAGACCAAAATCAGCAAACCGACAAACTCAGAGCAGTTGTTGTCCTCTACATGGTATGCCAAATGGACGTCCTTTCAGAATCAGAGAAATTTCTTTCTTTCTTAGGGTGTGGAGGGCCCTTCATTCGCGATTTTTGGGTGAAAGTCAAAGTTCACTTTCTTTAAGGGCAAAGACTGAGTTTGGTACCTAATGTCAACTACTTGTGGGGTGTCCAGAGGCTGATTCGTACTGATATAATCAGTCCTAGAATGCTTCTGGCCAACTTGCTGTCCAGAGAATGTGTATGGAGTCTATAATGAATGCAAAGGATACGGAGTAGTGGAAGTGCGAGTGAAAGCTATACACGCAGCGATATCTTATCAACCTAGTGGCGTGGCACTTGAAAGTCCCATCGATGTCGAGATGGCCTTGTGGACATAGGTTTTCTACTCGTCTCGGATACGAACAATCAGCAGGTTCGAGGCGGAGAAACAAGTGGCAAGAATTATGCTAGCTTCCGTGCAACAAAATCATGTGGTGTAGAGCTGAAGCAAGAAGTCAGCGAGCAGATCCTCATGCGTGTCATGGCTTCAGTACTAAAATGAGCAACAGTGTCGAAGATGATCTTGTTGAAAGATTGTTTCAAGCTATGCTGTGTCACTGATTGAAGGAAATATAATGAAGAATGCACGCTTGAGATCCAGTACAGCAAAAGAGTGACGGAAAACTCGACAACGAAAATGACGAAGATGTAAGATGTGGTAGAGGTGTGAGAACAATGGCCTATCGCCAACTCTGCAACAATCATCCGAAGGGCACGCAAGAACCTAGGATGTTCGAATAGTCGATGCATTGAGAAAGGATATAAGGGCGGATGGCTATGCTTGGGGAAATATGGTGTAGCTGATTAACGGTCTCGAAAAGCCGTATCACATGAACGAGGCTCACCGTGGAATTGACCCAAGAATTTGTGCACTAAGCTACGTATGGCTGATAAGCATCGAAAAGGGTTGGGGCCAAAGGTAGAAGCAATGTTCTCGTCGTAGTGGAAAACACATGGAATGAAATTAGCTCGCATCGCAGTAATTGTAGGATGGCAAGGACTTTGAGAAGTAGAACGTGACAGCATATCGCCTCTTCTGACAAGATGGATCTTTCCATGCTTTTCGTCGTTTCTGAAGCTATTTAATTCGTTCCCCCACCATAGAACAAAAGTCGTTCAATAGCTCTCTGTGCTCTTCTAGCAGATCCAGAAAGCCGGCTGCTCTTATCAACACATCCATCTCGTAACCAATATATCGCTTCAGCATACTCCTCATTGGCTCGGCTCCATCAACGGGCTCAGACGTTTGGTTATATACGAATCGAGCCAGGGCGACAATATCCCCTACACATTCTGGCCACAGAGTAAATATCGCAAGCGTTTGATGGAGATTCTTCAAGGCAAGCCTCTTCAGCGGCTGAACATCGAACTTTTCAGCAAAGACGTAGACATGTGCATGAGATAGAAATATGTTCGTGTAATCTTCAGAGGGGGCGGAGTTGGCACGGGGCGCTAATGCGGTGCCCTCATCAGCCGGCTTGCAGAATTGTAACTCCAGAAACGATTCTTTCATGGTTTCCTTTACTGTTCGAGAACGTGGTTCAACGTAGATGGAGGTGTGCTTTCTAAACCTCATTGGAGGCGAAAGGGAGGTCGGGGGTGTGGCCGAGGTAGGTCCAGCTGTGGAAAACGTGAGCCAAGTGTACAGATTCTATATAAGTTCAACATACCAGTCTGTTCTGCCAGTGCTACGTCTTGTGGACGATCACCAAACTCTGCAGCAGGGTAAAAGCCTGCATAGGCCCATTGGCAGAAACGAGTAAATGTTAGTCCATCAACCTCTTCTAACTCTGCTTCACCACTTTGCGCCTCGGACATGGGACCATTTATGAGACGATCAAGTGGCTTGGATACGTTGGCGACCAACGTTTTATGCATGTATATCGGCTTGCCATCCACCAAGAATCTGAATGGTTCGGAGCCAAAGCGACTAGTCCATTAGAACTTTGCTTGCTGGATTGAGGCGATTACTCACTCCATGACATCGTCAATCATTATGACCCCTCTACGGTTGCCAATGCTGTGAGTAAGGGATAATTGTCGGGGAGAGTATTACCTGTGTATTCGTCGGGTTGATAGAGCTTTTCTCTCTCTTCCGGTCAGATACAAATCTCAAAGCTTGGCTCTTGTATACACTAGATAAAGGCGTAATCCCGCACCGGTCAGCCTTCAAACGAGAAGCTTGAGCCTCGTAGCATCGTGGATTCATCAAAGCAGACTTGGGCCTGGAGATGTTCAGATACACAAGCCATCGACGATGAACATGGTGGCGGGCGGGGCCTGGATGCCAAGAGTCAAGTCCTAAAAAGGGGGTGGGAATGCTATTGAAGGCCTTACCTCCCAAGGCTTACTCGGCCTAGCCAATCATCTTCCTAAGACGACCTCCAAGTTGTATCTCTTCTACTGTAGTAGGCCGAACATTGAAAGCATGGGTGCTTGGGGACAGTTTCTGTTCACTTGAAAGCCTTGCGTTATCATTACCTGTATCACGACCAATCTTTCTTTCATCCTCCCCCCCCTCCATCCAATTGATACAGATCTAATGCATCCGAACTCATCTACGTGGCCGTTTATTATTTGAACCCTGTCTTTATTATCACTGTTCCGGCGAGTCGTGCATGCGAGATTGTGGGGAAGTGCATGGCAGCAAACGAAGCACCTCCAACCTTCGACGTGGCAATCTAATAACCCATCAACAGTCTATCAATGGGAAGCTTCGTCCTGCTGAGCGCAACGGAGCGCTATGCTGCTTCCCCGGGGAGCCGCAATCGTGATCGAGGAGAACTTGACCTAGAAATTGCTTACTTGGATATGCTCTAAATGTTCTCGCATTCTTCTATCCTCATACTGGCCGTGGTGGGCTTTCATGGGCAGATCTATCTACGTCCCAAAGCCTCCAAAGAAGCGGGGCAATTCTGGTTCAATAAGCAGTATCATTGCTCGTGTCGTCTTGCGCCATTTTCACACCAAAAACGAGTTAATTTCTGCGGCATCTAGTCAGATTACCACCGTAAGTTTCTCTTTCATCTCGGTCTTATCTTCGATCTCTGCGCCGTCCTCTCTCGTTTTTCCATCTTGATGTGCAAGGATCTGTGCTGAGAACCAAGCCGTTTAACCGCCAAGGACTGACTGTTCTAAAGATGGGGCCAAGGGACTCGTCCGAGAGGAATGGGAATGCCCAGTCAAATGGAAGAGGCACACCAAAGGCAAAAATCACGAGGAGTTCGTCCAGCACCAGCCTTCGAAATCTGACGCAAGAGGATGTGGACGTGGGGATGAACGCCGTGTGCCATATATCTAAAATTCTGTGCTTTATGCAGACTTACCACGACGAGATTGATGATGTTGAGAGGGTATATGGTCTTGGTATTCAACAGCAGGCCCGGATCGATGAGCTCGAAACCATGGTGACCGGCCTCACTGTTCGCAAGGATCAAGAGATGGCGAGACTTTTGGACGAAAATTACTCATACAAAGCTGATGTTCACCAGCTTGAGTTGGACAAAGAGAAGCTCGACAAAGAAAAGGCAAATATGGCTGCCACGCGTACGGCTATGCAGTCAGACATGCAAAGGCAAAAAGATGAAGAGGTAGGTGAAGCAAAAAAACAAGTCTCGGAAAAAGCTACTGCTAGGATTAAGCGGATAAAGGAGGAGCTTGAGAAGAAGATTAAAATTCAGGAGACGGAGAACAAGGGACTCAGAGATAGCATTCAGACACTCGAGAAAAATAACATAGAGGCTCAGAAGAACTTCGACGAGCAAAGAGAGGGTTTTCAGATTGAAAAAAGAAGTTCCCAATTATATATCAGGAGCGTAGAAACGGAATTACGCCAAATCAAAGCGCTATCCACGGTCTCGCCGCAGACCCCTCAATTCTAGTAACTATCGATTTTGTTTACTTTTCACACCGCATTACTAATTGACGATCTCAGTATCAATGGCTTCCGCGAATTGTTCGAGCGCATTCAAGATGTAGCGCTAAACGATTTCATCTTCTTGCCGGAGGATGCAAAGTCGGTACGCAGACCTGGTGTAGGTGTGGATTGATAGTTGCAGTACCAATAACATCTCTTATAGCTGGACAGCGACACTGTTCGAGGCCAATTGTGCAAGGCTAGTGGTATTTTCGAGTATCCGCTCTTATCTTCCGAAAGCGCAGTTTCTACGTTCCTGAAACAACACGCTATCCAGAACTTCATTTCCTTGAAGACGGCCTCTATCATACAGCGAAAATATCTCGCCGAATCTACGCCACCAGTGGAACCTCAGCCAGGACTCAAAACCATGGATTTCATTCTTGACGCAATCTCAAATGTTCCGCTGGCAAATCCGAGTCAGGAATTATCCTGGCGGCTAACCACGATTGACAAACTCGATCAGCTAGATTCACATTCTTATGCCAAGGTAGTCAATATATCCACCAAACCCAACGAAGGCGGCATTACGCAGGCTATCCTGCGCGAACTTCGTTACCTCCAGACTCCGAGCGAGCATAGACTCTCCACCAAACTTACAGCTATTGCCAAGCAGGCCATCAAGCTTTGGAGCGCCCTTCGAAGGGACAGTTGCCGAGTCTCTTGGGACTACGACCTCTCGACAGACGACCGGCAGAAATGGGATGTTGTGCATTACCAGAAGGCGACGAATAGCCCGAATGGCGCTAACTCACCCAGCGAAAACCTCGTGGCTAGACTCCCCTCGAAACCATTTGTGCTATTCCCGCGAATCACAGGCGTCTTTGACTCTGATAATGATGCTAGCCCTCGGATCTTGCACAACGGTTTGGCGCTTTCCCATCATTCTCCTGCTTTTATGGAAGGGCTGCAGGAAATCGAGCATATCAACCTTGCGACAAAGGAATTCGAACGCGGTCTGCGCAGAAGGCCCGGGACTCAGTCTTCACCGGTAATGGAGAATCATCAGGGAGAGGGGCCTGCTCTGCGTGCTGGCTCTAATTGAGGAAGTAATCTTTGGTCTCAGCGAACGTTCGTGTTGTGGGAAAGCGATGAACGGGCTGCAGTAAATTCGTTGGTTGCACAATCCCTCCATTTATTTACTTGTCTTCTACACGAGTTTCCTAGCTCTTTCTACGATAATGAACATGTTTTGCACACGGCCGTCAGACAACATCATACCTATCTATACAACATCCAAGCGTGTCTTATCTAAAAGGAAAAAATCTCATGACGTGTCACGAGAAAAAATCCCCTGCAAATTCTATCCCCTCACAACTGCCGTCCTCATCATCCTCCAGCCACACAATCTCAACTCCAGCAACCACACAACCTATACGCACCCCCCTCCCTCCCACACGAACCAAAAAAAACCCACACTACCCTACTCCTATTCCCTACCTGACTTACCCAAGAAACCCCAAGCGCTCTCATAAATCCCGCTTTCCTGCGATCTACTGTAATGTCAAGAGGCTCAACACAACTCAACCCCTTTAATTAAACCAAAACCAGTCCACCCCATCTATTTCCACCCCTACAAGAAATCTCGTAGGAGAATTCCCGTAGCAAGGGTTAGTAGTGGACCCAGGTGGAGCGAGCGTCGATAGGGAGACCCGGAAAATGTAGCATGGGCGGAGGGGTGGAAGAAGAAAAAGGGGGAAGGGCTGGAAGTTGGAGTGGGGAATTTGGGGATGGGTTGGTATTGTGAGGAATATATGTGGCGCTTTTCTATTTATGCGGAGGGGTCAGTATTTGGCTGCGTTACTGTGACATCGTGAATGCCGTTCTGCTGGTCTTGGGGTGTGGCTGGTGGATGGGTTGGGAATGGGAAGTCAGAAGAAAGATTCAGGATCTTGGTGCTGGTTGAAGGGGGTGGGGTTGTTTGTTTGAAGCGGGGGATATTCATGGGTGAGTATGAGACTTTTGGTCACACTTCGTTGGTTGTTGCGGCACTTCTGTAAGGGAGTGTCTTGGTTTATCCACGGATGAAATCAGGGTTGTGGCTTGCTTTGGACCTGCAAGCAGCTGCTTTGTGCAAGCCTTTAACCTCGACCTTGACCCCGGCGTCCTTCACCTCGATACGGACCTTGAGATTGGCCATGAACCTGACCTTGACCCTGACCCTGACCCCGACCCTGACCCCGACCCCGACCATGACCATGACCATGACCATGACCACGACCACGACCACGACCACGACCACGACCTTCATCATGACTGTTGCTTGAATTCCCTCTGGCGGAACTACTGTGGAAGGGAACAGGGGATTCTTGAGAAACATCCTGGAAATTCGGATTGTACTGCACTGGTACATCATCCAAGTTGCCATCTATGTGAGTAAGATATGCTGGTCGACCTCGTCTATGTGGGTTCGCGCGCTTCATGGTCGGCTTTGCGTCGGATCTGCATGGTTCTTTAGAGATCCCAGGCCCTTTCTTTTCCTGTTGACGGTCCATTGTCGAGGATATGGTCGAAGGCTCTGGGACATCGTCATCCTCAGATGTACTCCAGCCCTCAAACTCGGTACATACTTTTGCTTTCGCCTCCTCACATGCAGCTTCGATCCTCCTGCGTTTCTCAATCTCCAGATCTTCCGAAGTTCTTTTGTTGTGGGTAACATCTAGCGCAATTGCTATCATGACACGAAGGGTATAATTCGCGTCATTGCCAGCATTGTGCAGGTGTCTAGCGGCTATAGAATATCGAAGCAGCAAGGTACTCAGAGCAGACTGCCTCGCGTCACGCTGTGCAGCTTTGTAGAGGTCGGAAGTGTCAATGCAATCCGATATCATCCGAGTCACATTGAAACCCAGTTCCGTAAGATATTTTATATCGGCCGCAACATCGTGTGCAACCAGCACAACCTTGCGTATTCTGTTCGGATAATTGCTAAGGGATGGCGGTGAAGGATTGAAGCATTCTTGTAAGGTTGAAACCACGTCTCGTTCGTGAATCCACTCGCTTTGGCCGAAGTGGAACTGGTCTGGACATCCTTCAACATGAACTTTGTTGAGACGGTGACTGTGCTCCCGTATACGAAAATGGCGAGATCGCATCTTTGCAGCCCAATTGTTCCCTTTCGCTTCGGGTAGAACTCCAAGGAGATCTACAGTGTCGAGCGTAGATATACCGATTTCCGTAATAAGCCTCTGGTTAAACTCAAAAGCTTCGACATCAACTGAGATAAAGAATACGAACGAATTGAAATCATTGTGCAATGATTCGAGATTCCCGTGTAACGAAAGATCTGAATCCGCTCGAGCCGTGACTGTGAGATGTTCAAGATCAGAACAAATAGCTTCTATAGACCCCGTCGTTGAGTTGCGAGGGGTACACAGTCCAAGATATTGCTGTGTGCGTTTGACTTGCTGCCGCCACTGTTTCTGCTTGGAGAATCTCTGCAACTTTTTCGAAGTGAATTGTTCTTGAGTCTTGAAGCGTTTGGCCTCATCCTTGAGCTGCATCTCTTTTTGGAAGACTTGGAAAGAAGTGTCATCATCGCCATCATGGCCTTGGATATCGATTCCATCAAGGGACATGTCTGACTGAACGATATGTTGTTTCCGGAATCAATGAACAGCAGTGGGTTGCTGTGGAGTTGAAGCTGCCGGTGAGGGTAGCAATTTCCCGTATCTGCAACTTCCCGACATGGTTTGTTAAAGTGTTCGTTCCTTGACCCCGCGAAGCCCGCTCCAAAGTCGCTCAAACTGAGGTGCTGCACTCTAGGTCACGAATGCTTTGCCAGTGCACGAAAATCTTGCGACTGCTGAGATATTTCTCCATATACAATTAAGAACTTTATCGGACTTGCGTGTGGCAATCCCAAGTTTCCGACCATCCTCATGACCGGCTGCGTTTTGAGTGAGATGATACTCGCGAGGCCAACCTCTTCGTTGGGCAGAAGAGCTTCTAAAAGAGATACCAATCTAATTGGGCTGTTTAGATGACGCATACTTCATGTGCGACCTAGCAACGAGAAGTGGAATTGTTGATTAGAATAGAAACCTTCAGCAGGCCACGGACAGCTGCCAGACTGCGTTCAAAGGTTTGACGAATCAACCAAGTCTTAGCACGGGGCTTCTCGCTCGCTGAGGAAACGCTGAAGCCAGTCTCGCTGCTTTCGGTGATATTCACAGAACGTTTCAAGAAAAGATGGAAAAATTGGGCGCAAGCAAAGAAAGAAAGGAGGTTGCGGTCCATCCTAGGTCGTTCTGGCCGGCCAGCCAAGCCATTTGCCCCAATGCGTCATCAGATAATGTCTAGTCTTGCAAATTCGACATCCCTTCTATATATAATGCTCCAGGTTTACTTTAGTTGTTTCAAAGTTTTCATTATCAGCTCCCAATGATGATGTCCTGGACCTTTCACAGCTGGCTGCACAACTGTACTTCGTAAAAAGACGAAATGAGGTGCGCGAAACTTCAAAGATACACACGCCTAAGCTATATAAGTAATATTCGTCTGGCATAACATCTCAGGGAACCAGCTTATATCTTATTGGAGCGCTCTTCCATGCACACGAACCCCCGTCGAGCACTACCAAAATCTCTCATCCCGCTTAAAATAGAAGCCATCTCCATTCCTGCACTCGGGCACAGACTGATAGCCTAGCACACTCTCGATAAAAGCGACTACGAGGATGGGATTCACATTCAACCATCTTCGTCGCTCATCTACTGGCTCGATGGTGACCGCATCGAAAAGCAAGCCGAGGCCGAAATACGATTCTTGGAGCTCGACTTTGAGGAGTGGAATCTGTGGAGAATGTAGAGTATCGTCTCAGTTAAGTCCGAATGCGTATTTGGCTCTGCTGTGTTGGGAAACTTTAGATGAAAGTTGAGAGTGATGGCATATCTCTTGACGAAGTGACACGTCTGACGACTAGGTAAGATGTATAAGGAGAAAACTAATTGAAATTCGCACCTTTCTAGTATCGTTTTTCAAAGTCCTTGTCCACTTCGAGAAGTAGCCTGCAAGTAACTCTAGACTGGGGTGATGACTTCCTTGCACTAGGATACCGCTTTGGGTCATCTTTACCGTCATGTGGTATGGTATTTGGTGCAAGAATAATGTGTCCGGCCGAGCAAGAGTATCGAGTTGAGGCAACGTCTGCGGCAACGTCTGCGGTGTAATGCGTAGATTCTGCTTAGGTGAGATCTCACGATTTGATGGCCTTTCCTCATCCGCCTGTCCTTCATCGTCAATGCCTTGGCTTTGCAAAGGTACGTCCTTTGTGGACGTAGTGTTGAAGAGGTTTTCAAGATCAGTCATTATGGAGGAAGACACGCTGGGATATGGAGGCGGCGACTCTGGAATCGAGATGATAAACGAAGAACTAGTGTTCTCCCACTTTGTCCTGACGCGACAACCGGACCTGGTCTGTCAAAAAGTCACTAAATGAATGCATGCTCTTCTTTGCGGCAACTTATTCCCAGATGCTCGACTAACATCTACTTGGACCCTCAAGCTTCTGCCACATGTCTCTAACAATTGCTCGGTCCAGGCTGCATGAGCATCATCTCCCAGCCTGGTATTCATGCATTCTGTCCAGGACTTCACAACTCCCACTACAGTTGGTACGAAGATTCCTTGGTCCGAATAATGTTTCCCTAATTCACGCCAGAGCATAGGAGCTTCCAGCGCCACATCGACTGGCAGTCCGACCACTTCGGATAGGGCAGAAATTGATTCTCGAACCGGAGAATTCGCTTTCTCCCAATGATCCCGTAGACCTACGCGGATCTTCAACGGGCTGTCTGCTAGTTAGAATCGCTGTATCACAAGCAACAAGTTGGAATAAAGACAGACAGTTGTGCCATTGCCACTGGAATATCCCGATGGGCACTTTGCGGGAAGGACAGCTCGTTAAGATTGCACTGATAATCGAGAACAGAAGAAGAGATATTTTGGTGAGTAGGCGCAATCGCTCTTGGAAGTAGCTTAAGTGAAGGCGGATTTTCCAGCTCTGTGCATTGGCCGAAACGTCTCGGCTGTGAGGTCCTGATTGACGACTCTTATCAACGAACATGTCGAAGAGCAAGGTTGATAGCAAAATTTCTTTGATGTAACCCACAACATGACTTTTTGGCCCCAAACCAGCATATACGGAGGATGCCCAGGCGTGCCAGGCCATCATCCCAATCTTGGTGGGTTATTGGGGTATATTTCACGGTCTCCTCTACTTTCAGCTCTATGCATCTTTAAATCCCTGACGTTCAGCTTCATGCATGTTGTGCCGTGCCGATACAACAGACAGGGCTGTAAGGTTACTTTCGTCGCTTTTAAGCGAATGTACAGGCTGCAAGATCCACCAAAGATCTCACTCAGCCTTTGACACTTTTATCTCCTCTATTCGCGATCTTCGAGTCTCGATGTCCTTTAAACCAATCAGGTGTAGCAGGGCTCTGCATTTGCATGTCTCACGAATATGCTGCAGCTTGTGAGTTCTTGCCAATGCTTGCATTGAACCTTTGGGGGCCAGTTTGCAGTCCGTTTTGGGAGCGCAGTGCAGAGATACTGGAACAAGAGAAGTGAAATCAATATAAAAGAGTGGATCTCCCTACCTGGAGGAACATCATCTCTTCCATATCGACTGTGTTTGCCATGGATTTCCTCAAGAAAGCAAAAGCATCTCTGAAAGACCTCGAAGGGGATCTGAACAAGGCCACTGCTTCCTTGGGCTTGGGCATGGGCAATAAAGACGAAGCTGCTTCTACAAACACCACGGCAGCCAGCACTACCATGAACACACCTGCCTCTTCCGTGGCTCCTAGTGTCGTTCCCGAAGCCTCAAAAGCTAAGCTTCCACTGGCTGTCCGCAAGAACGGTATGTAGTAGCCTTTGGCGCTTCTTTTTAGAGATGTATTAACGTAAAGTCATCGCTAGTTCGTGATAGTTGGGAAACGCGGAAGTCAGAACTGGAGGCCAAGTTTTCCGAGTTGGTTGGTGTCCCATGGACTGCTCCTATTGATGTTGGCATGGTCTATGGCTATGCCACAGCTGCTTATGCTAAGGAAAATACTGGGAAGATGCTTGCAGAGTATGCGTTCCTCCATGTGACCACTGTCTCTGCCACCGACGGTCCTGATAGATGAGTCTTCTCCTCTGTTAGCCTGCTACTTCGTCTTCTGAAAATGCTTCTCAACTTCGTGTTTGTACCGAAAACGCCGCACCATCACTCTCATTATTGTTGTCGGGATTGCTGCTAGCAGTGTGGAAAGCACACCTCGTGATTGTTAGCTGCAGCGAATATTGCAGTCACATACTAACAAGAACCACATCACAGTTACATTGATCGAACTACTAGCAACCTCGAACGATACCTCGAGAAGTTTGGGCAAGAGGGGAAAAGAGAGTTGAACGAGCTTGCTTTCAACCACACCATTTTACTTGAGCCTACCGATGAGAACATCAGCAATTATAGCTATGATATCTGTAACGGCAGTCTCCGGATCCTCTTCGCCAAACAATACCTAGGCTACAACTTGAGTTCCCCGAGCGAAGACATCGCCAAGGCCGTCAATAACGCTGGAATCGCATCTTCTTCCGGATCTGGCTCAGGGCCCACACTCGATTTTAATGCTAAGAGCAGCATCCGTTCTGAATACGAGCCCCAGGTCGGAGAAGTGAAAGAGAAGATCGAGAAACTCCTTGCGCTCCCAGTCTTGACGCTCACGCCCAACTTCGAGCACAATTTCGCCGCTCTCGCCAAACACGCGCAAGCTGGAAGCTCAAGCGACCTCGTACCCGACTGGCAGAAACGGATCGGTTATTTGACTCTATCTTACTTTGAAGGGCTTGCGCATCAGCTTGAGTATGCTGGCTTTGGCAAGGATGAGATGCTTCAAGAGGGGTTGCAAGATGCGGTGGAGAAGAACGAGATTCAACTGCGGATTGTTGATAAGTTGGTTAAGAAGAGGTATCACGAGGTCTTGATTGAAAATGGGGTTTTGATCGTGCAAACCGTTCCGAACTATTGGGGAACTAACACTTCAAGCGTGGGCCAGGAAGTTATGGATCTTCTGTAAGGATCTAAAATTCGGACTGGTCAGCGACGACCAGAGTATTGCATACTGCATTGACATAGACGTTAGTAGAGATAGGAACAAGTGTTGAATATGACGTGTCTTGTACAGGTATCAACGATGCATAAGAAATCGAACGTTGGCTGCTCATGGACCAATTCATAAAATCAGAGGCTTTGTCAGCTTCGAGAGAAAGAAATTTCGGATCCAGCCAGCTAATGGCACTTCTTGTATATCGGAAACAAGACTTATCGAAGACTAGTGACCTTGATATACCATTAGTTAGAAACGTGCTGTTGGTCTGCATCGATGCGGTTGCTGATAGGATACACGTGGCGGAGATGAGATGATTAGACGTGAGGGAGGCTTTTGGGACATGTCTTCGTCGTCTTCGTCATCTCCCTTTCAGAAAGTAGCTTCTTATCTATTCCGTACGATATTCAAATCACGGCGTTTTTCCAATCGTTGGTGGACGATAAAATCAATCAGCATAACGGTTCATCCCGCGGGGAAAGATGGTTTAGTTACCCTTTCGACGGTCCCTGATGTATCGTGACGGTTCATACCGTGTTGGCTTCGGAGATCACCTGACTGATATTGCAATTCCACCGAAATTGACCTCCATCGCCTTGGCCAGTAAGAATACGTCATTTGCATCTATCAACAGCGATGAAGCAAGATCCACGGAGATATATCTTCAAACACCTCCGGAGCAACTTCAGCTTTGGTACTCCGGAAGGTGTGTCGTGTGCGCGCGTGGTGGATGTCGTAAAGTGAGTGGCTGGGGACACTACTGCTACGGAACTATTACCACTCTAAGGCCTGGGGAAAGCCACAAACACGATGGTGGAGTCAACCTATCAGTCCATTACCGGTCCTCCGTAGGTAAGGTAGGTGGCCAATGGAGATGAGTATCATGACCCTGCTCCACCAGACCGTTCTAGCCCCACGTGACGGAAGAGCTACCACAGTACTGTACCCAGTAGAGTTAGAGTGTTATTACCTTACAATTAATGACAGGGGCGGAGAGCCATAAGGTACTGTATGTAGTATTCCGTAGGCAGTGCTAGAGATTACCCTGGGCGTGACCTAGAACACCGGTAACACCAGTAACAACACCCAGAACTCCTTAACTACCTTACTTTACCTTACCTTACTGGGCCACCTGTCCACTCAGAAGCCTTCCCAGGAAACCCTCTTTTTCCCCCATCTGCCGTATCACCCAATACCCTCACACTACTACTTATTACCTTACCCTACCTTTTTCACGTCACTTCCAAATGCGATCAGCTTGTCACATGCGCACAAAGTGAAGATCCCCCCAAGACCAAGATCAGCCATCTGGATGACTTCACTCCTTGCTTAGTCTTGCAACACACCCGCCATCTCACCACGACATTGTCAACGTCAAATCCTCAACACCATGCTCGGTCGCATAATGTAGACGTCAAATTTCAGCCACAGTTCATTTGATTGCGGGTCGACCCTTGATTACGCGCATAAAGTGCCAACACCTAGTCCACGACGACAGCCCCCATCTTATGCCAAACGGAACAATCTAAATCTATCACGCTGTCGAGTCTCTTATGTTGGCGTCGCAATAGGCGACGGAACGATGGCGGAGAGCGAGGACTAAGGGGGTCGACTGACCACACCATGGCCTTTTGGCCGTTTGGCCGCAAGAAGAAGAGGAAGCCAAGCAAGTCAAGTGAGAGAGAGAAAGATATGGGTGCGTCTAGGAATAAATCTTCCGAAGGTGGTGCAACGAGGGACCCTGGTCAAGATGCTACAGCCGACCTTTCTCCCTCTAATTTAAGTAGAAAATCAAGTCGGAAAGGGAGCCTCCGCAGCAAGCAGCGGAGCTCATCGCAGAAGCTTACGAAAGCCCAACAGTCAAGACGCAGAGACTCGGAAAAGACAGGTTCTCTACCATCGGGGCCTCCGCCACTTCCATCGGCTGCGGACACGCGTGCTATTCTCGATCAAAAAGGTTTGCCAGGCACTACGAACACTAAAATCTCGCTGCCTCCTTCAGATCGCGGCGATGTACCGTCATACTACTTCCACAATCCTACTTCGATGTCAAGCATACAGCCTGAGAGGCTTAATGCAATGGACAGAGTCCCAACGCTGAAAGGTAAACGCAGCGCAACCGACACGAACCTCCCACGACGCAAATCAAGCAAGAGAAAAGCAGACGACCATGCTCGAGAGCAGGAGATCAAAGCCATGAGCTCGCCCATGCCAATACCAAACCGTGGCGCAAATTACGGGAGTGGGGTGCTTGCGCGTGATAGCAAGAAGATTCCTAAGGGTATGAATCGCAATTTCGAAAGACGTACGTCAGACGTCTCACTGCCCATGCCAGAGTCCTTGCACTCGTCAATGTCAGTAGCATCCGACCAGCATGGCTTCAAAATCCGAGCCTTTGATGCACTCTCACCTCGACCTACCATCCGATATTCGGAGAACCCACGGTATGGTGCTATATCAAGTGGGCTTGGCCCATCGAGAGCGTCGACTAGGAAGGAGAAACAAGCAGTGGTCCCTGAAGAGGTATTGAAGTCGAGAAAGCGGGTCGATGACTTGGCTGATGATCTCGATGCTGGAAGTCTAAGAGAGCTGATGGAGCGGGACCGGCGCAGGACGGAGAAGAACCGGCAGTCAGATCAGGAAAAGCTACAACGGAAGCTTCAAAGAAGGGCTCAAAAGCAAAGAGCAGAGGGCTCTTCGGCTCAAGAGGACATGGGCGAGAAGGCTACGGGCCAAGATGATGTAGGACTCGGAATAGGAGGAGCTTCTGATGAGGCGGGTGCTACGAGAACACCCGAGTCTTGGCTCAAGGACCCGTCGCCAGAGCACATGCCCTTACGAAATCCATTCAGTGATCCCGTCGCTGGACAACAGACATCTCACCTTGAGCAGCCCACACCAACAGACGAACCTGAAGAACCAGTTCTTGAGACTGCCAAAGCGGTACGGTTATCGCAAGCAAGCATGTCACCAATCACATCTCCGACCCCACATTTCAACGAGCCTTCGACTCGCTCGCAACTTACGCAATTGAATACGAGTAGTACCCCGGATATCCCAGAACGCACAGAGCCGGAGCGTAGAGACTCTGACACTAGCGGAAGACTTACGAGCAATTGGAGATCAATATTCAGGCGCAGTGGGACTGGAGGAGAGAGGAAGTCGGCAGACAGAGGGAGAAAAGCTCCCTCGGAATTCTCAAATACCTCCAGAGAGTCATTCGCACGACAGATGCCCCCTACAGCATTCAACTCGAACCGGGTCCCACGGGCCAGATCAGGGACTCCTGTGCAATCTAGGTTTAAAGAAGACCTGCCAGAACTGCCAATGTCGCCTCCTGACTCTCGAGTACAATCTCCAGAGGTCTCATCGCAGACTCAATTGCCTCGGTCCAATGACGTTGCACCAGGCATTTTAGGAGTTACCGCGAGTTCCGCACAGCCACTAGCCGATATCCATCCTGCTTTCCGTGAGGAGGTCGCGTTAAGTAGACACCAATCGGTACGATCGGCCCATTCTCCAGATGGACCATCAAGTGCCGTCCTTTCACAGTCGCTAGCATCGGTTGACTCTGAAGGATCTTGGTTGACGGGCCGTCCTGTGAAGAGATCATCTCAACAATTGAATCCGTTTCGTGAAAGTGGAAGCTCTTTGCAGAAGCGTTTGCAAGAACTCAGGGGATCGGAGGAGGAGCTTGGTATTGAGGAAGCTGAGCAAGAGGATATGGGCGCCCTGACACCCAGTTCTGACGAGGTCCTTGGGGGGGCACGCTCACGGAAGCCTCAAAACCTGGCCGATGACTCTGGTATTGCTGGCGATAGCGAAGATGACTTGGAGCTTGATCCTAGATCAAGTTCGAAGACGAAGGATGAAGGAACATGGCACGGCGCTGTCGGCAGGCATCCAACTATCGTGAGACAAGGACCTCGAGCTAAGTCCAGGGAAGGCCTTTTGAACGACTTTCAAGCCGGCGAGTCTGCTGAGTCTTCACCTACGGGCGGAGATTCACCTATGGGACAATTAACAGCGCCAGAGATCCCATTCATTCAGCGAGCAACCAGCGTGGATCTTGGCAAAGGACATGTGCGGCACATCAGTGCAGGTAGCGCAAGGTTATTGAATCTCCCTGCACGGAGCTCTATAGAGTCTAAGCGACTGAGTTCTACTTCAGGAGAGCGGAGTCCGCGGGGTCCGCCATCTCCAAGGCCTGGTGCTACCGATGTAGAATGATCTGGGCCATTTAGTTCGGAGCTCTGCGCCTGACACGACATTCATTTACCATTTCCTTGTGTCTACTCCAGTACGTTCCCCTAGCGATGACGGTTTCGATCTTTGTGCTATACCCTTGCCTTGCACTGGCACCGACACCGACTCACGGCTGGTTTTACTAGCTAAAGATCTTTCCTACCTACTGGCTACCCATACTGTCTGGGATTTCTTGTGAATACTCGTACTATCTACGTGGGCGATCCTACGAATCGGATGCCATATGCAGCCGGAGCAACGGCCATCAATCGAAATTTGCTCTTGGCTACACGGAATTTGAGGCTCATCTGGCTATATTAAACCGCCATAGTTCTAATGGTAAGAATATGGTTTCCTGCCGAGGGTCATGTCGCTCGCTTTATTTCTAGGTTTCACTCTATGGGAGGAAAGAGGAATCCTATGCCGTTTCCTGAGGCAGTCGAAGTATTAAAAATGTATTATATCGGTAGTAGCAAGAGTGGCGCTTGCTGCACATAATGGAAGCAGATAATGTACAGATATTGTCCCGCACTTTGCTGGTGACAAACCTATTAACGATATGGAGTGACCTATTACCATAACCTCTACGACCATCATAAAGAGTAATCGATCCAGAGAGTGCAGAATGATTCCATCGTATTGAATATCTCAAATCCTTCAGATTTGGCAAGTGCCAAAAAGCTAGGCGTCAAAGGCTCAGCTGAATCGTTGCGCAAAAAGCTACCACGGAACAGGCGTGTGAGGCTCGGTGACATGAATGTGGTAGTTTCCGTTACAGACCGCTCGGAACGCGACCTCGTAAAGCAATTCGATGGTTCACCACCTCCGGAATCTCATCAGGTACGTCGAACAGGGTGCCACTCTGCAGACCCACGATGATGTCCCCGAAGAAATTCGGCAGCAACTCGATGCG
>JAABUP010002178.1_pt1 | contig 38956 bp, 32 predicted proteins | sample 5559201 | NCBI WGS metagenome assembly JAABUP01 (sample SAMN10711887, study PRJNA513373) | rock metagenome | isolation source: Antarctica rocks | place: Antarctica | reverse complement strand
CGACGCTACCAAGCCCGGTGCCGGCAAGGAGGCTGAGCGTAAGTCACAAACCCAGCCGTATGAAATGACATGGGGTAGTAAAGTCGCTGACGAGAGTGCCAGGTCTTCTCGAAGAAAAGGGCATCCACCGTGATCCCGGCGCCGGCAAACCAGCTACGGACCCTAACGCACCTGACCCACACGATTCAGCCACTAAGGAAGGTATGGGACAGAAGATCAAAGAGAAGCTCCACCTTGGCTCTCACTAGACGAGAAAGAAGGCCTACACTAGATGAGAGAGGGCTCACGAGCCAAGATGTGAAAGGTGGATTCTTATGAGATTCGATTTGATCCTTTGGCGGGGTTCGAGTAGTACCATGTCTACAAGCTTAGCTTACATTCAGCGGTTCGATTGATTGCAATGCCGTACATCGAGGTGTCTACCGCAACACGTGAGTCAAGCAATGTGCGGAGTGAAAAGTGCGACTATATTATGCTTGTGCAGCTCACCCGCCAGTATTTGTAGTTCCGCCATTCCGCAGGTAGCCAAAGCCAGACGCCCCGCGCAATGCCAAAGCCAAATGCAAAAGCAGTAAGCCCCTACCTAATTACTGCTAAGCATGCGTTGTAGATTCTTGCAATGCAATGGATATAACTAAGAAGAACAGTGCGCGGAACAGCCACGAAACGTTGGAGAAAGCTCAGCTGAGCAACTCCTTGATATCCTCAATCTTCTGCAATTTCCTTTCCTCTTCGCTCATCATGCCTAGTGAACTCGCACTATCCGACAACCCAAGAACGTCAGCTCCGTATTTGACCATTTCGAGCGATCAAGCCTCGTCGGGAATATATGTGAAAAAGTGATCGAAGACGGAAGACTCACATGAATTTTTTCCTCTCCTGAATCTTCAACATCCGCTGCTCAATCGACTCCTTCACAATAAACCTATACACCGTAACCGCCTCGTCCTGCCCCATGCGATGCACGCGATCGATCGCCTGCGCTTCGACCGCAAAACTCCACCACGGATCCATCATAAACACCCTCTTAGCGTGCGTCAGGTTCAAGCCCACGCCTCCCGCCCTTAGACTCAACAGTAACACGCAACCTTTCTTGTGGGCTGCGAATTCGTGCAGGACGGCGGCGCGGGCTTTTTGCGACATGGCGCCGTCGAAGCGGAGGAAAGGGATGTTGTCGCGGGTGAGGGCGGGGGAGATGAGGTCAAGGAAGGAGGTGAATTGGGAGAACACGACGGATTTGAGGGAGGGGGATTCTTTGCGGAGGCGTTTGAGGTGTGAGACTAGGGCTGCGATCTTGGCGGAGGCGTTGGCGTTGAGGCGGCGGAGGGAGATTCGTTGGGTTTGGTGGTCTTGGCCTTCGGGGGTGGAGGAGTAGAGGTCGGCGTCGTGGCGGATGATCTCAAAGAGGTCTCGTTGGTTGATGGGTTCGCGACAATTGAAGCAGCGGGGAAGTTCACCTTTGTCTTTTTGGTGCTCGATGTAGTCGAGGAGGCATTTCTTGCATGCGCTGTGCCAACACCCTGTGACGGTGGGGTCGATCATGGGCTCTTCGGCGCAGATGGGGCATTCGTTGCCCGCGTCTTCTTGGATTTGCGTGAGGACGTGGGCTCCGAACTTGTTTGCGTCTTGCACGCCTTCGTCGCATGTGAAGCGATCGATGAGCTCTCGTAAGTCCATGTCATCAGCGAGTCCATTAGCGACGTCTGCGGCTGCTGCAGCTTCTTCTTCTTCGGCAGCAATGGTCTTATTTCGGGTAAGAATGGGATGGCAGCAAGATTGACGAAGGCGGAGAATCTGCGCGAAGATGGTGGTGTAGGATTTCATAAGGGTTCCGGCTTCCATGGTTGCAGCGAAGGTGCGTTTGGCGCGGTTGTAGATGTAGTCGTAAACTTCACGTTCAGGCTTAGAGAGTTCGATCTCTTCGACTTGGATGGTACGTGGTGGCAAAGGGACCAGGGCTTCGCCGTCGGGCGTTCTCATGTCTTTCGTTCTTCTCAGTACGAGAGGTTCAAGAACTGTCTGGACCACATCCAATGCCCTGATGAAGTCTTTCGACTCGAAGGGTACTGTGATGAAGGTCTTCCAGAAAGAGAAATTGCTCCATGGCTCGACTCGGAGGAATCGAACCAAGCTGAACAGATCCTCCAGTCGATTGACAATGGGCGTCCCTGTCAGTACCCATCGATGCTGTGCACTGATTTCGTAGCAGGCCTTTGCCGTTTTCGATTGCCTGTTCTTGATGAAATGAGCTTCATCCAAGATTACGCGAAAGAAATCAAGAGAGAAGAGGCCTCCATGCGAGCCACGATCTCCACCGTGAGCGGCTACTTGGTTGAATTCGGAAAGGACCACACCGTAACTGGTGATTATGAGATTTGGAGCAGACGCCGCGTTAGCCTCGCAGCAGAGGTTCTGTAGGTTAGCGGCTTTATCACTACCGTAGTAGACCATTGTCTTGAGTGTGCCAGGTTGTGAAGCCCTTGTAGCTTCGCTTTGCCATTGATCAAGCAAGGACATAGGCGCAACGACTAAAGTGGTGCAAGGTGCTGGTTCAACGGATGAAGAATTCTTGGGTAGCCGAGGTAAGCTGTTGACCGACGAGGGAGCTCTACTCGACGATTGCAAAGATACTTCTGATCGGTGTGAATGCATAAGGCTGAGCATCTCGATGGTCTTTCCGAGACCCATTTCTAGTACGGATTCAGCAATCGAATGTCCAAAAACAACAGTTACAAGACGTTTACCATCTGCAAGAATACCTCCAAGACAATTCTGTTCTTGAACGGGAAAATCGAGAGAAAGCTCGCCCGAGTAAGGATTGACATAGAACGAATCTTGGTGTACCACATCTGGGAGTTCCTTATCATCGACATCTCTCCTTGGCCAAGCGTACTCTTCCCACAATGGATGCATTGACACTTGTTTACTATCCGACTTTTCGTCTCTTTCCTTGCTCACCATCCAGTGCAATGCCTGCTTCTGATATCGTCGTAGATCCATGACAAATGTATCCGTGGGTTCAGCAGTAGGAGTATTAAAATCAAATGACTGAGCTTTCTTGTACAGTGTGTCCAGCTGATCCTGCTCAAGCTCTTTGCCATCTTCTGCCTCGTCTGAAGCAGGTGGCGAAGATCCGTCGTTGTCGATTGCCTTTGCTTTGTTTGATTCGCCATCCTTGTCATACTGTTCAGCGATCTCCGCTGCCTGTAGCAGGCCTTGACGCTTGTGTCTGGCTGTTGTCTCGTTGACGGATGAGGGATGTAGGTTGACCTCATCAAAAAGCTTTACAAGCGCAACTTGCCGGAGCCGTAAATCTTTCTCTTCAGACGTCTCCTTCTCTTCGAATATGCCAGTGGTCCGGTTATTGTCTGATGGTTTGATGAAGCTTCCAGCCTCCAGTGCCTTTCTTAACAACAAGCAACGCAATTGTAGGTATATAGTGTCATTAACGCGGACTCTGTCGGGAACGAAGACACAGGAACCCTCGAATCTGCAGACTTTCTGGTCTAGCAATGTGGAAACCCAGGCAGCCGTTTCTTTGGGCAGCCTTCCTACTTCTTCGCCTCTGGCATTGGTAAAGCGAACTATAATGTCTGTACGCATCCTGGCAGCATTGGTCCTTGGTGTCTGCGTAGCTTTTCCACCTCTTCCCATCTTGACCGGTGGTATGATCTTGGTACGTTCAATCTTAACGCTCTCACCATGCCTCATTAGGTTCGTACCACTTCGAGTAGCCCACGCACCAACACCGAAGGCTCCAACATATCGTGATTCAGGCATGGCATCGAGGAGAGGGAGGGGCTTCGGATGTGAATGTGCTTCTTCAATGCTTGAGTTGCCATTGATTGAAAGCCTAGACGGTCCCTGCTCTTGAATTGAAGCTGCGGATCCAAATGCCGACTCGGTCGTATGTGACAGTGGCACGGCCTTCGTCATACTTCTCCATGATCCGTCTAGATACATGTTTATTGCGCGCTCCATGTTGTCTCCGGCGGCCACCCGCAACATCTCCATCGTCTCTTCAGGTACCTGCTCGCCCACAAAGCTCGCGAAGAGCTCTGTATCGAAGCCCTCGTTCTGCAACTTGTTCCCTTCCACAACTTTGACATCCTTCTCAATGTTAACCTGATCTAAAGACTGACCATATGCATTTGCGAAGGTCTCTCCTGTTCTGGTACTCGTAGAAATCTCTTGAGATTCATCGGTCTTGTCAGGTACAGAAGAGGCAGCGAACCCTGTGCGGTCTGCAATGGGTGAGTCCTCGACAAAGAAGCGCCGTTTCTTTGCCGGACGCTGCTCGACATCTGCTTGGCTCATGTTGAGTGGAGTCAGTTCAGCAACACCGTGAGCCCACAAACTTTGTTCATCTCCATGCTGGAGAAACGCACGCCGCGGAAAGATGGAGACGCGAAATGATAGATTTACGCGACGCACTTCCGTACGTCATCTAGATCTAATTCGAACGAAGCAGATTCTTGAACATACTGAGCAATGGATCAAAATGTGATGACACCTTTACTTACCATCTCGAGCTGAATTGTCCGTGGTCTCATTTCCCTGGAGCTGGCTTTGTCAAATGCTTGAGAATGTCGCATAGAAGTGAAGCCCCCGGATAGGGCTTCCATATTCGAACACTTCTTTCAAAGCTAAGATATGTGTTCCATACGAGTGAGCATACGATTGCAATGGCGGACCAACCGAAGACATCTCAACAGGTGCAAACGCTTCTACGCTTCCTCAGGATATAGCCCATCGCTCTCACATGGAGCTTCAGGAGCAGAAGTTAGCTCAGCAAGGGCATACTGTTCCAATCTTCTCCAGTACGCTCCGAGATCCACAATTGTCAAGCTACAGTAGGATAATTTATTCTTTCTATTAGGACATATGACTCTCCCTCCTACACCCTCCAAAGCTTCATCCCCTCTGCTGCCCGAGACGCCTACCTCTGCATTCGTGCATTCAACATTGATATCGCCCGTGTCGCCGACACCGTTTCCAATCCTACCGTCGGTGCCATGCGTATGCAATTCTGGCGGGACAACATCAATAAGACCTTCGCTGGCTCACCCCCGAAACAACCCGTCGCTATTCTCCTCGCGCACACGCTCAGGAACCTGGAGCTACGGACGGGTGGCAAGGCGAGGTTGAGCAAGAACTGGTTCATGAGAGTCATCAACGCTAGAGAGCAGTACCTGAACAATGCGCCATATCCGACGATTGTGGCATTGGAAAGCTATGCGGAGAGCACATATTCAACACTACTCTACCTAACCCTCTCTGCCCTGCCTTTGACGTCCATAACAGCAGACCATTTGGCATCCCATATTGGCAAAGCAGCAGGTATAACAGCTGTCCTCCGTGGCCTGCCGCTCATCGCCTTTCCACCACCACCGAACCATCATTCCAATAGAGCAGCGCTTGGAGGGGCATTAGGTGGCAGTCCGGACGGACGACAGGGCGCTGTTACTCTGCCATTGGACGTGATGGCCGACACTGGCCTAAAAGAGGAAGAAGTTCTGCGCCAAGGCTCGGAGGCCCCTGGCTTGCGTGATGCAGTCTTCGCCGTCGCCACGCGGGCAAGCGATCATCTCATAACCGCTCGAGAAATGCTAAAGAACCTCCGCGCTGGCGAAGACGTGGGGCATGATTTCGAGCATGAACGCGAGGAAGGGCACGACTACAGCTTCCGACAAAGCAGTAATGCAGGGACTCCAACGCAAAACGAGGAGATAGAGAGCGCATTTGGGGTGCTCATGCCTGCCGTGGCAACAAATCTGTGGCTGGATAAGCTGCAGAAAGTCGATTTCGATGTGTTCCGGCCTGAGTTGAGGAAGAGGGAGTGGAAGCTACCGTGGAAGGCTTATTTTGCGTACAGGAGGCGGATGTTGTAAAGAACATGCTTCATGCATTGAAGCGTTAGCTTTGACTGGGTAAAACGCGAAAGAGGCGCTTAAGGCACAAGACTACCTTTTGAGGCCGAAACCCAACGGAATGGACTTAGAATGGTGCATCAATGGTGACAATCATCAATAGCGAAACTAAATCTAAGCCACGAGTGTCACCAAGATACCCTTATCGTTATTGAGGGATGGCCTCATCGGCGTGATCATGCGGGATTGAATGAATCTCAAGAACAAAGTATTTAGGTCTACTCGATCTTGCTTCTTGGTTCGACTCGCGCGTCTCACTTCCGTGTATGTCTTGTCCAGAGCACGTCAAACCGTTTTTTCAACCTCCCAACTGGCCCCTTCAATCTCTCGCGGTTTCGACGCTGTCTTCTCCGCAGCCTCTCCATCTTCCAGGCTATCATTCAGCTCCGCGGGCCACTGTCTAGGGCCAGAACGATACTTTTAATGCTGTTCACGGAACGAAGTACGTGTCACCCCAACCCGTGGTGCTGTCGAAGTTCTAGGGGCAGTGAGCCTGGGCATCATCTTCCGGAGACAGTGCCATTCTCGGAACACGAAGCTGTTGTTAAGTTATTGCATGACCCAGATGATGACCAGCAGGGAGCCACACCACGATTTTCGAGTACAACAGACAGATCGTGTGCATATATCGAGGACCAATCCGCCTTCCTCCCCTTCGTACCATATATATCTTCTTTGGATACTACCCTATGCAAGGTATTCTACGGGCTTCAATCATATTCCAGCTCAACCATTTACAATTACTCGTCCACATAACGCCTTGGTCCTCCGTTGACTTATTCAAATCATGTTGGACACACTAGCTACCGTATTTGCGGACATTGTCTACAAAGCGCACACAGCGAGTGGTGAGCCCTCTTCACTAATGGGAACATGTACCAGCTTGACTGACGGTGGGTCTAGCTGGTACTTTGTACAGTATGCTACAGTACCATTATGAAGGCTGCATACGAGCCCTGAGAGTGCGGAAGTTGCCGAGAGTAATTCAAACTACAATAATCGTACCGTCGCGACCAATCTAGACTCCTATAGAGATTGAGGGCTTGATACTGATTCTGAATGCTGCGCCTTCGTTGTGCTGTCATTACCCGCTATAAAGAGGCCAGTTTGCTGAAGTGGTTTTCCTCCCTTCGTTTGAGCCGACGCTCGAGAAAGGAGGTGTCTACTCAAGCGATGTCCAGAGTCGTACAAGGGCTCAACAATTTACAATTAAAGATGCATACCCACCTGGATGTCAATTCCCCGTTAGGTGTTCCGGCAGCTGAGTGGATGGCCAAACGGCGAGGATCAAGCACAAGGCTGAACGAGGCTGCGCCAAAAGCAAGTCCACCAGCTCGACGAATTGGGCATCCTGACCCTTATCACAGTCTCAGCTGAGCCTCAATATGCAGCCTGGCAGTCCCTTTCAGAGGCATGCGCAACGAATGCCGAACACTCGGCTTCCCATAAAAATCACCGAGTGTTTAATATGAAGGTAGACATCTACAAATGTCAGCTTCTCTGTAAAGTCTAAGCTTCATTGCAAGCGCTCAGCATGATTTCACTATTTTTACGTCTCTCACTCGGATGCCCGTTGGTTTTATTTTGCCAATTCACATTCGCTTTTGAGTATCATGGTTTGCTGCAAAGTTCTGCCACCAAAGTCCAAGCGATGGACGATCAGATGTTGATCACAGCAGCACCGCATGCTTTACCACGGTTGCGGCCCCGCGGTATTGATACTTGGGGTTTTGTGAGCGGCAATTCAAGTAAGCCACTTACATTGCAGGCATTTTCCGGGGGCTATCGAAATTGAATGCTTAAGTCTTTGCATCTGCTCTCTAGATTCCACTTTGACATGCCCCGTGGGCTACACTCAGACCGCTGATGGCGCAGCCAACAATTTCGTCGCCTGCTGCAACGCCGTGAATTGTTATGCGGATTGGCACACATGCATAGATTATGGAGGGAATGGTTGTCCGTACCCGAGCATCTGTAGCAGCGTATATGGAGCTTACACTTCATGGTACGCACTCTCTTATTCCCTGTCAATAACCCTCTCAGTCCCCATTAATAGCAGAACCGAAGCTGATGAGTGAGATAATCTAGCGGTAGCTCTCACGACAACCCTGCGTACGTAGCTTACAAGCGGGTGACGGGACCACAAGACGCTTTACCCCTGACATCTTATGGGTGTGGGGCCACTGCGTCAGAAACCCTCGTCCTGCACACTGCTACTGGGAGAGGTGGATCGGATAGAGGACTTGCGTCTGGCGGGAGCGGGACAGGCACAGCAAAAACTCCCGATAACAGTCAAATTAGTGCGGGGATCGATAGATCAATGCCATGTCCACAATTCTCCCAATCCAAGTATTACAACTCGCTAACCCGCTTCCAATCCCAGGTGCCAGTCCTTCGTCTTCCGCCCCAACGTCAAGCGACAGCGCACCCTCTCACTCTAGCGGTCTGGACCCTGGTGCTATCGCCGGCATTGTTAGCGCTGTACTTGCGTTTGTTGCCATTTTGGTCGCCATGTTCGTGGGCTTCCCGGCTCAGGTTCTCCGCTGGATAACCTGCGGGCGATATCCGTGTGACCGAGTGCGCACGGCGGACGGTGGATCTCGTCCGCCGAATAATTACGAAATGAGAGGGAGGATACTACATAGACGCCGCCCGGAAAGCCAATGGCTAGAAGCTTAGACTTTAAAGAGAAGTTCGAACACTTACCATGATCCTCCAAGAGTTGGAACCACATTAGATTCATGGGAGAATTTTTGAGACTGCTCGGACCGAACCAATGGGACTGATCTTATGCTCCGCTCATACTCCACGCCAGCACATCGCCGTTAAAGTCAATTAGCGTCGATCCGACGTTTTTCTTTAGATCATCCCGTTCACGTCGGACAGAAATTGGGCGACATGGCAGCCATCACCCGGTAGAAGCGTGGTCAAGAAAGCTATAGATATAAGGTCTGGCGCTTGGAAACCGATACCATCAACATCACCCAATCCACGTATCCTTTTGGCCACCGACCATGCCATCTACTATCGCAACTTCTGTAATCTTCAGCAAGTCCCGAATGCCTCCACTACGCTTGGAAGGGAGAAGACGCGAGACATATCATCCCAGAACACGAAGAGTCCCACCGCAGTTGAGCACATACCTACAACAGCGTGGGAATCTAGACTGAACCTGGCAGGACATGCTGAAAGCGGTAGGAAATTGCCACAGACCACTTCCAACCCTTGGAGAAGATCTCACTCGACTAAGCTGGGCCCCACGGACGTGTTAATATATTGCCTTGTATTCGATATGGCGGTCCCTACGGTCAGGACGGCGTGTATTCCGTGTTTTAGACCCAAGCGCAAAGGACCTTGCGCTATAAAGCAACTCTTTATTGGCGCTAAGGCACCGAGACACAGCGTTGCAACGACAGAGTGAGGGAACCAAATCCTCATTGGAGTGGATGCTCTGCTGTTGCAGCGCCTAGGAACTAAGAAAAAGCTGCCTACAAACACCTCGTCGTCGAGGTTTTGCTGCCATGCATCCAGCTACATGTACAGTCATGCTTCATAGCACAATCATTCGTTGGCCACAATCCAGCCATCTTAAGTTCCCCTAACCTTGGACCAAGATCAAATTAACCCTTTATCCATAATCGTCAGACCAAACGTCTCCGGCTCTTTCTCTCGCCCTCTTGCAATTGACTCTGTCTCTGAAACCCAGGACCCTAGCGCCGCGCCGCGCGCCAACAGCCTTCATCCTTAAGGTCACATGCATACCTACTTTCACATCCACAGCAAAACCTCTCCTCCTGTACATTTCCGCAGTCCCGGTTCACACTTCACACACACCACGTATCCCCAATCCCTATTCCCATCCCCATCGTATCCAAGCCCAGGACACACCTACTACCCAACACCCAACGCACGACTCCCAACGCACAACTCCCAACCAACAAAACCCTACGGCCAAAAGACTGTGCCTTTACGGCCGACTTTGACAGATGGTGGAATGGAATCGACTTCCGGCCTGCACGATGAAGCCTCAGTAAGCAGATTTGTTGTACTTCTTCACTACCGTATTGTATAAAGATAGCTATAACATCCAATCCATCAGCCTACATTTCTCGATCGGCATAAACTACATCATCATCCTCTATCAACTCAACCCTTACTCACCTCTTACTCAACGGTCCCTTTCAAATTCAATTCACACATCACTAGTCCCATCAACATCATCAACATTAACATTGTCAGACATATCTATTATTACAGAAATTTGTCTGTCACAGACACAACTTTAAACTCTGATCAAGTTTCATTCTCAATTTCATGTAATTTCGTATTGTATCAGTTATATAGTGTGAGCACTTGTATATAGTATAACAGAACTGTTTGTGAAGAGGTAAGCAGTTGTCAGAGTCGGAGCTAGATCGTGTCTACTAGACAGTCTTGATGTAAATGACCAAGTGTAGTCAAGGGAGCACACATATATAGAAGGCCCTGAGGCTTCACACACCTGATTCCTCAGAGATTAGTTTTATCGTCAATAGGAATCTATACTGTCATCTTCTCATTGAATGGCCTGTGTAGCGTTGTGTTTCACATCATCATATAGGTACCTATCTCAGTGGCCTACTTGTCTTAATTAGGCCTGGGAGCTTACAATAGTCACAGAGCACATCAACACCATGTGTATGTAGACTTAAGACCTACACATCTACGAGCGTGTAATCTATTTGAGAACATGTTGTCATGAGGTTCTTCATACATATTTGGGGGTTGTGCTCATCTGTTGACATCGACAATCATTTCCGACCTGGAACCGTATTATACTGTGTTGACACGCATATTACAGACTTCGGTGTAATTACATGAACGAACTATAGGCTCTATTGATTCCATATGCCATAGTATATACATACCTCTCGACAACTCTTTCTCTCCTCCAAGTACGCTACATCAATCAAGCAATCCAAAACCAGATCCTCTCTAAGAAATTCTTCGGAACCGGTTTAACATCCTTCTCCTCCAAACGATCGGCCACCTCCTTGAGGGTGAAGACGTCGATCTGGGATACTTTGTACATCAACGGTGTTCTGAACCAAATCTTGTGGCCGACGTAGAGGGTTACGAAGATGGGGAGGGTGATGTAAGCTGCGAGGAAGCTGGCCGCGGAGAAGTTGCCGGGAAAGAAGACCTGGAAGCCGTTCGTGAGGGTTAAGAGGACGAGGACGACGAGCGTGGCCCATGTGGAGTACGGTTGGAGTGCGGTTTTGTATGGTCGTTGATCGAGGACGTTGTTGAAATTCAAGGCTTTTCGGAAGCGCTGAGGTTGTTTGATCAGGATAACGGTAGATACCGAGTTGAGCGGAGGAAGAGCTTACGAGATAGGTCATCAACAGCACGATCCATGCAATAAACCCACTTATAGTGGCGATGTTCAGAAACCAGGCGAAGGCTGCCGCGGAGCCGGAAGAGACACTGAGATATACAAGACATGCGAGGGCAGCGCTGAACAGAACCGCGATATATGGCACGCCTTGCTTGTTACACGTTCGAAAGATTTTCGGGGCCTGTCCAGTGACAGCGAGCGAGTAGAGTGACCTTGAGCCGGCGAAAAGGAAAGAATTGGCCGCCGACCAGGCGGAAGTCAAAATCACGGCGTTGATGACCTGGTTAAGGCCCTTGATACCGGCTCTCTGAATACCAAGAACGAAGGGGCTTGCGCCAGCGTTTGTTTTGCCTGAGCTGACAGCCTGCAGAAGCAGGGGATCGTTGGAAGCAACAATGATACTGATCACCAGAGATCCGAGAATATAAAAGACGCTAAGTCGATAGATGAATCGGCCAGCTGCTTTGGGAATATTTCGTCTGGGAGCTTCTGATTCTCCCGCACATATACACACCAATTCTGGTGAGAGGATGAAAGCAAATCCACTTCTCACGAGGGCCGTCCAGAACGCGAGGAATTTTCCGGTATTCCCAGTCGTGGCGTAGGGCTTGAACGCTCCAGGATGTTGCCAGTACCTAAACCCGAGTCGATCGTGGTTCGGACCTCCACCAAAGAAGAGCACAACTCCAAGAATGATGAGGCCAATGATTGCGATGATCTTAATCGAGGCGAACCAAAACTCCGATTCACCATACCAAGAAACGACGAAGACGTTCAGAATAATGCATACTATGGATAGTCAGCTGATCGAATCCTCTGGATAAGTCGCTACCTGGTTTGACGAAGCACGTACCCGCCAGCATTATAGTTATCCAGACTGCGACATTGACTTGCGTGGTCCAGTACTGAATGACCACTGATGCCGCAGAGATCTCTGCTGCGACCAGCATGGAGTAAGCGTACCAATAGTTCCAACCTGAAGTTATCAACCTGAGGTTCAGCACTCGATAGAGGTCAGAGAATAATCACCAGCGGCAAATGCCAAACTTGACTCAAAGAAGTGGTTGACGTAGAACGGTACCGATGCGCCCTGGACGGGAAGGTAGGTAGTCATCTCCGCCAGGGCGTTCATGACGGACCAGATGATCACTGACATGACAACGAATGCCATGAATAATGGGGCTGGCCCTACGGTCGATAGTGTTGCACCAGTACCCACGAATAAACCGGTCCCGATCTTGTTGATGTCAGCCGTTGTACCTTGATGGAAACACCTCTGAACAACGCACGGCGCCTCCTGTATAGGTAAAAAGAAGTCAGATCAATCCACATAAACATTACCCACCAGATGGATCAAGTAGGTGACGGAACCAAAGCATCTTACCCAATGCGATCAACTGAATGTGCCGACTCTTGAGCTTTCGCTGAGTGCCTCCATACTGTAAATCTTCTGCCACCACCTCAACCCGTCCGACTTCTTCTCCATGCTTTCCTGTATAGCCTCCACTACCATCCGCATTGTCGCGCACCGGGCGTTTCTCGCTTCCAAACATGTTTAGGGCACGGGTGGATGAATTGGTGATAGGTAAAGCTTGCGTACGCGGGATTCCGTCCGACCTTTATGTGATGTAGGTACGAGTACGAGTAGTTACATGATGTTGGTACCTCCGGTCCGACCCAACGTGCTCCACACCTTATCGAACATGATGAGCAGTTTCAGTGCTGGATTTCCTACAAACGCTCCAGTGGTAGGCCGGCTTGGCAAGTGGCGTGGAAAAATTTAAACGAGACGAGAGGGATCATTCTTCTGGAAGCAGTTAACGTGCCGGGGCTTGCAGTGATCCTGTGACCTGCAGCTGCGGGGACATCGAGACTAGTTAGGTAAGTAGCTACGACAGACATCCTCAGCTTAACCCGCTTCTGTCTGCGCTTTCTTCATTCTCGGCTTTGACTTCGTTGTTGCCTTTCCTCCACACTTCATCTCCAGCGTCCTCGCCAACCAAGCCGTCTTCTGAGGGCGCTGATGCACATCCTGAGAATCGAGTCGCACTTGAACCAAGGATCGACTTCTTCTGGCATGGTGGAGTTCATGACGGAGAGTTCCAAGGGAAAGGAGGACGGGATGAGGATATACTGCTGGGTGCTCGTGCGGAGACTGAGTATGCGCCGGGAGGAGTAAGAGAGCTTGCTGGGGCAAAGATGTAGGCTACTTGTGCGGACAGTCAAGATTGACTATGACAATACTACACATTTCTCAAACATCTTCCGTGCTGGATCTCCAGAAGCTGTCAGACAAAAGCGAGTACATTACTCTTCCCTCAACAGTGCTCAGCCTGCCATCTACATTTCCTACATCCGCTACCACGATCAAACCCCCAGAGACGAGTTTTAGTTGATGCTCTACTCAAGCTCGCGACCTCAGGGTCTTAGGACGCACTAGCTTAAACGAAGCTTGACAGTTCCGAGTTGCAGCCACGCTGATGTCGCAAGCCGATGTCTCTCCTTTGCATTCACCGCCTATCAAGCATTGATCGAATTAGCTGATGCTCCTCAAGAAGGAATATTACTTCTCCAGAGGAAAGGTAACCTACCGTGGTTATCCACAGTCTTTGCAAACCCAGGTATCGTGCATAATCCCTGAGGCACAATATGGAGGCCTGGAGGACTCCTAGTCGGAGCCCCAGTGCATCTGCAGAATGTGTTTATCAGCTTTCTATTATGATCATGACCAGAGTACGCGGCTTACTGATTCGTGGCCGCGGAGCAATTCTCCAGCAAGACCTTGCCTTCACATTTTTCTACGCATTGAAAACATTGCTGTGATGCGCCTGCAGCAATCAGGCAGTTCTGCATCATCGTTAGCTCTGTCACCAATAAGGGGTTGAGCCAGGCGTCAGCCCAGGACAGTGGACATACCGCGCAAGCAATAGGCCCGAGCAATTCACCAGGTCCACAGGCAACAGCGCAGATGAAGACGTAGGCCATACACTGATAGATGCAAATACCACACGTTGTGCTGATCCCGTCGATGGGCACAGCGCGGTCTGTGAGGGCACTCTCATAGAGCTCAGGCTTTAGAGAAGCAGTGCTGACTGTCATGAAGACACCGCTGAGAGCCACGGCCAGAGTTGAAAGACGCATGTTGACGTTTGGGAACTGGGTAAAGCTGATGATCGAAGTGAACCGAGTTTATTTCCGATTCGATGCTGTTACGGAAAGACCTGGGACGGAGAACACTGTCCATTATATATATGTACACAGGTATTGACTTCTTCATGTTGTATGCCATTCTCTCTTCGCGTATGCCGAACGAAATATATCCTGGCCGCTGCCGTGGCTGTAGGGTACAGTATCAGGGCCATTCCTATCTCACCGCTTAAGGCATCACAAATGCCATGTTTCATGTTGACAACCGATTTGACGTAGGGTTTTACCCGACGAGTGTAGATACCAGGTAGCGCTTGCTGCAAGCGATATGCGAACCCTAAGCCAGTGTAAAGCATGTAGGCGCTTACCGTTACCTGGACTATTGCACGCCCTCACGAGTCGTTGTCCAGCGCATGCTAGTATATGTAAATGGACTTTGGGGTTTTCCCAACTTCCTCAAATGGCCGCGCCTGGAATGTCGAAAGCATGTGATAAGCTTCCCGTGGGAATCGGCAAAAGAACATCTATCGATGAACTAACTATGGCCGACTGGTAGCGATCCATTATTCACCACTACCGTTTATCACCAGATTGGATAACCCTAGCAGTCAAAAAGTATCAATGTTCCCTTCTTGTCACACTGCTCATCAACGTCTCTGACGAGACTGCGGTGCTCGAGGCAAACCCAATTTCATCAATTGCTATTTCAGTGCGCTCACGCAACAATTCTTGACCTAGGTCTCATTGATCGTTGAGTTCACTGTAGGAAGACAGACATCTCGAGAGGATACCTTCCAGAACCAAAAGAGGTTTCTTACCACCATCGACTGCGTCCTCCCACCACACCCCACCATGACCTCGTCACCTCCTCCCCTCACCCTCGCCCCCGCCCCCGCCTACGACTCCACCCACCTCCGCGCGGACCCCACCCTCTACCACTCCATCGCCGCCACCGCCTCGCACCCCTCCGCCCGGCATCTCACCCTCGAATTTACCCTCCCCATCCGCTCCGGCCGCGCCTGGCCCGTCCCCGCCGGCCACATCTGCCGCATCACGACCCCGCAAGGCCCCCAGGTCGGCGACCTCAACATCTGGAACCTGCACAACCCGCGCGAGCGCTTCTGGGCCGCGCGCACGCGCCAACTGCACCGGTCGCACGTCTCCACGCTCGATCGGTTGTGGTCGTGTTTGCCGTACCTGCGGCCGTTGGTCACCGTCACGGCGGATTCGTTGGAGGGGTATGGCGTCGACGGCGTCGGGGGGAGGGTACATGATCTGTTGGGCACGAGGTGTGATCCGTATGGTTCGAGATGATCCATTCTAATGCGAAGAGCTGGGCACCGGTGATGGTCCGTGGAGGAGGGCGGCGCTGATGAGAGAGAGGTGCAGTGAACACGCTACTGAGCGGCGACGCCTTTGATTTCCACTGCCACTCGAACCTCACCCGCGCCATCCTGCCGTACGGCCTGGCGGAATCGGACGTGCATGATGTCATCAATCTGTTCCAAGTCACGGGGCTGAATCGCGATGGCGAATATTTCATGTCAGTTCCCTACCCCAACCCCTCGGTCTCCCATGTTGGTAAACCGAGCAACGATAATGACTGTGGGGGTGGGCGAAATGAAGGGAACCCTGTCCGGCCAAAGCCGGCGATTTCTTCGAATTCTTCGCCGAGATCGACGTCCTCTGCGCTCTGTCGACGTGTCCTGGGGGGGATCTGTCCGCGTGGGGATGGGGTGAGGGGAGTGGTGGCAATATGGTGGATTGTTGCCGGCCGCTGGGAGTGGAGGTGTATGAAATGACAGATCCGAAGATACTGGAGGGCTGGAAGCCTCCGGAATCGCCGAACTATAGGGGAATGCATGGGATTACGCTTCCGACTTTTCAGCGGTAGGATCTTCTAGATATCGGTAGCTTGGCGACTTGTGATTGTGGAATGTAGATACAAAGTGAAGAATATACAACGTAGAGACATGTACGGATGTCAATTTTCCGACCATTATCAACACAGACCGATGCAACGACGAAGTGCCCACGCCAGAATCCTAAGACTGCCAAGCGCCGGTTTTGTACAACAGTGCCCCGATCACCGCAATAGAACAGTAGAAGACCAATGTATAATACAAGTAAAACCGATCAGTGTCTCATATCCTACCCGCGTTTCTCTGCTTCCATCCGTTCCGCTCGGTCGCCACAACCCACGGCTTCTGTCTGTCAACGTAGCTGCCCTGCCTGGGCTTCTGCTCCCACCACGGTTGTTCCATGAGTATGGCACTCTGCTCTTGTGCGTGAGGTGGGATCGGTACTTTAGCCTTCGACCTTCGCGGTGAAGCTGGTTTGTCAGTTGATGTAGATGTGGTGGGTTTGGTGGCATCTTTGATGATTTCGCGGAGTTCCTTGTCGCTGTTTGTGATCTGTGCTTTCAAGAAGTTGAGGTCGTAGGTTTTCTGTAGGTCGGCCATGACGGGTGTGCGGGGTGTGTAAGAGTATTTCTCGACTTCTGGTGAATGGATAGGTTGGATGGAAGGATCGAGGTATGATGCGACGCCTTTGTCGAGGAGTTGGGATATGTCGAGACTCTCACCGTGTGGGATCTTATCGGGGTGTGATGGGGTGATGCAATCCATGTTCACCTCCTTCCGTAAAACGTGGTCGATGTCGACGGCAGAGAAGTATGCGCACGATTGGGGGAGGTCATCGATGCCCATTTGCTGGGAGAACATCGCGCGGGTCCAGACGTTGGAGACCTGGAGTGCCATTGCTGCTCTGTATCTATCTTCTTCCTTGACAAGATACCGAATTTCATCATGGACCGTGATAGCCAGGCGAGCATTAATGTTGAAGCGGCGAATGAGATAATCCATGGAGATGATGAGGAGATGGAGATAATCGACACCGGAGGATTGAATGGCCCAGTTGATACGAGACGTCATGAAACCGCCTTTGTTGATGAATCGACGCATCAGAGCTTCAGTGATACCAGCGCCAAGCACAGGCGTACGAGGCCGCTCTTGCTCCGCAAATTCTTCTAACTTATTGAACACAAACGACTCTGTCCCGCCACGCCAGAAAGATCTCTCGCTCAAGGCTTTCCGCGTGGTCTTGGTACCTTTCGTCTCTTTGTACAGCTTCGTTGCGATTCCGTTGGTCTCCTTCTCCGAGAGACCCGGATTAAACTGTCGTAGCAAGGTCGCCGCAAATTTCAGTCCTGCTCCGTAAATACGACCGTAGTTGAATACCTTGGCATCGTTCCGTGAGATGCCCAGGATTTTCGCGGTCTTGGAATGCAGATCCGTACCAGCTGCTTTTGTGCCCTCTAATGTCATGAAGCCAATTGCGTTTGCTCCATGCAGTCCGAATTGTGCATCACCAACCAAGCTTGCGATCCACAGCTCCTCCGAATCCACATCGGCACCAACAAAGTAATGGCCAGGTGGAGCCTTGATTATGGACTTGAGCTCTGAGCCGACCCGATTTGCCTTGGCGTTGCTGGCAGTAAGCCAGGTATTTTCTACAGCCCGTCGTGTTATGGTACCCATAGGAATGACTTGCGGAAGGATAAAACCGATATCCTCGGTGAGCGTAGTCTTTTTCGTACCCGCAGCATCGCCTTCGTAGACTACCATTTGAGACATGATCCTATCCCTTGCACTTATCCAATACGAGCAGGAGGCGTTCATCTCTAGCGCTTCCTTGGCGTACGAATATTCGGAGGAAAGGGTTCCGCTTTCAAAATACTGCAGATACCCCTTCGCCAAAGGACTCGCGCATCGAGCCTGGAGTCCATCTTTGTGAGGAAGCTTGAAGTACATATGCTTTCGATCGTCACGGAGGTTAAGATCCTTCTCATCTGACATCTCACACTGCACCACTGGCTTGTCGTTATACATAAAGGCTTCAGCAAGCGGTACTTGGAAGGTCCAGCCATATTTATCTGACCAGACGAGAGGATGACCATCCCATGAAAGGCGCAGGAGGAGGGGTGCTATCCGTGTCCTCACAGTCAAAGCAACATCTGCCCCATTGGTAGCAAAGAGGTCCTTGTACCATTTCGGCATTCCTGGTTTCTTCTGTCGTGCTGCTAGTCTGGGCGGATCACCTTTCTTTTTGCCCTTCACCATTCTGATCTCTTGACCAGACCAATCGAGCTGCCGTAACCACGGATCCAGTGCGTACTTTTCTGGGTCGTTCTTGACCTCTAGCGCGGTAGCCGTAAGGTCCACCAGTCGCTGTTGCACAGCTGCTGACAAGCGATGGTAGGTTGCTTCAGCATTGGCGATGTAGGTGTCCCATGTTTTGTCAACGGGTAGAATTACTGAAGACAGATGTCGTAACGCACCAAAGCTGACAGGATGGGGACATACTTCCAGGAAGTTGAGGAAAACTATCTTGTACACGCGATGAGTGATGGCCACATCGGCTGCACAATAATCCAAAAGCTCATCCAGCTTCTCTCGAATGCCTGCTCGGTCGAGTTCTCCGAATTGATCTCGCTGTGCCTTGTCAATAGTCACGTCGCAATGGAACTTTGCGACGTCTCGCAGTGAGTTTACGGAGCTTCGTCCAACCCACAGTTCTTCCTCCTCCTCGGTCGGCATTTTGTTCTCGAGTAAGGCTGCCAGCTCCACTGAGTTGCTCTCGCACGCGATCTTGTCCCTCATATCTCGATTTTTCTTATGCTTCATCCATGTAGGTCTTTGCCGTGAGCACATTCCATTCACCGCAACATGTAAAGACATGGTATCAAGGAAGAAGTTTCTGGACTGTCGGATATTGTACTCTTCTGCTATCCTGGCTCGGTCATATCCAATATTGTGTCCCACTACTATTCGAGGATGACTTGGATCTCCTAGGGGTATGAGATGCCTATCGGAGTCGGACTCTCCCAACAGCCACGGAGAAAGCCAGGCATACCATGCTGTGGGACTCATCGCACATGCCATGACTGCAAATGAACTCTCTTTCCACATCACCTCGGTGTCGAAAGTCAACATCTCTTCCTGCGGCGCATCAATCGTCTCACTGGAGCCGTTTGCATTGTACTTTGTCCACCCACTTCTTTTGACCCACTTTCGCGGCTTTGGCGGCGCATGTATCTTTGCATATTCTTTTGCGTGGCTTAGATATGGGTCTGAAGCGTCTATACCCAGTTTATAGAAGTGTTCATCGAGTGTTTGACCCTGAAGTGGTGGCAGGTCAAATGCGATCGGGTCCGAATTATCTTGGTTCCTTCCCCATAGATCATGTCGCCCAAGATGATCCTTGGACAAATCGACAAGCTCCTTTGGAGGAGGCTGGGCAGAGCCGGAAAAGATTTGGGAGTGAACTTTACTGCTGAGCTGTTGTACCCCTAATTCGTTGAAGCGCGCCTTCGCTGGTACTAGACATAGATATCAGGACGACAGCGAAGTTGGATATCAGAATAGATGAGAGTACAAGATAGACTTCCAGAACTGCGCGCCCTTCCATCCTGTTGCGTTGGTATTTCGAGGGCGTAGTATCTGCGCGGTGTAGTGCATGTAAAGGGCGCTGCGACCCGGAGAGACCTGTAGCGCAAATGCCTAATGACATCTGCGCGCGAGCTTCCACATTTTCCAACGCGAAGAGCGCAAACCATGCTCGCTCTACCACTTCTTCTGGTACATACTTGTCGGGCGTTGTAACGTTATCATCTTCCTCAGGCCAAGCTTCGTGACGTTCTACGATTAGATTACCTTAATTACTTCGCGTATTCGCATCAACGTTGTCCCTAGCGGCGGCGAAACTGTTGGCCCGTCATGTCCGATGACGTAATTCGCAGCCTTCAAAACTGCAGAATCTCTCTACCACCAGGCTATACGTCGCCGGCGCTCTTGTTATTCCAGAATCCCGGTGCTAGACGAGACCAGCAACCGCAATTACACTCGGAAGCTGGACAGCGACCTGATAATCCAGAGTCGGTCGCTACAGAGACCCCGGAATCGCACGCTCGCGCCATGGCAGAGGCAAACAACACTCATTACGCGCGGGACCTTGCTGCAGACTATAATCCTTTACATTCAATGAGTATGGGACAGACTCAAAGTGATCAGGCGCAGATTGATGGCCCCTCTTTTCTACGTGCTGGACCAGCAAACCGGCCGGCAACTTCGTCGACCGTGCGGAAGTCGTTTCAACCTGATTCACCTACGCCGGATTTTCCTACACACACCCATAGTGCTGTCAGCTCAAGTCGCTTTTCAACACCTCTACTCGGTTTCACGCCTTCTCCTCCGGGCTTGCGAGCAACTATCACTCCCCCTGGCAACCTTGAACCGGATGTATTTGCGTTAGACGACAGCAACTCTTTCTGGGACACACCACGACTTCAGCTTTCGCCTCCACGCAATTCTAGCACAGATATCGTCTCCAACGATAACAATCTTTTATTACACCGACCTTCGCCTGCCTCCAGAGATTCTCCGGTCGAGTTTCAATTCGAGCACATCAGACGTCAACGCCTAGAAGGCTATATTGATCTCACAGCCGACCATTCCTCACCTGCTATGCCGGCAGCAGCTCCAAAGCGCGCTCTTTCTCGTACTCAAGAGTCTCACGAAAGCTCCTCCGCCCCAAACCATCTATCCAAGCGCCAGAAGACCCAGCCTTCAGCCTCACTCATTACAGGAAGCTTCAAGGTAAAAGATAAGAATGAGAAGATTGATGAAGTGGATCTACGAGATGTCGAAGATGACACTGGTCTTTCGAAGGTTCTCGAGCAGCAGCGTGCCGAGACTGTTAAGGCGCAGCAGAAAGATGGGAACAAGCCGTTCAAATTGTCTAGCCTTCAGTGTGTCATTTGCATGGAACCTATGACAAACATCACCGCAACCCATTGTGGTGAGTTCGTTGAATTATGCATCCATAGTTTCTTTTCCTAACCCATTATCGTGCAGGTCACCTCTTCTGCCATACTTGCCTGAACGAAGCACTCATAGCTGGTGAGCAACAAACAGAACCAGGCAAAGCTCAACTGTCTCGTTGCCCTGTTTGTAGGAAGAAGGTCAGGAGAGATGTCCCGGGTTCTGCAGCGAAGGAGATAATACCGCTAGAACTGAAACTGATGACGAAGAGCAGTCTTGGGAAGGGAAAGCAGTAACCGTGAGCTAAGAGGCTGGATTTGAGGTCAACAACATGATGATGAATCTTCTTACGATTGATGCAACTACGGTATATTGCAGTCACTTCTCTCAGAGGCATAGCGAGGCTGGTAGGCGCATGTGTCACGCAAGGTTTACGCCTTGGATCAAGGTTCGGTCAGATCACTTTATGCGGAGTGGCTTAATGAGTGTGTTTTTCTCTTGCTCTTTCAGATACTCATCCAGAGAGCATCAACGTGGGGAATTGAGATGGTCGATCGACGCCCAGGAACCCGTCGTTGATTACCGTGTGCTTCATACTGTGGAAAGCACTATCAGTTTGGTTGCCTCGTAGCATTAGCTGGTCAGATAGGTGCTTGCACTTCGTCAGCTTAGGCCGGCTAGCTTTAAAAGCCATCTCAACATGAGTACAACTTCTACAAATCGTGGCATCGTTGTGTTCTCCGGTGGCAGTGCAGCCAACAGCCTAGTCGATGTTTTCAATAACGTGATTGAGAATAAGAAATGTTCTCTGAGCTACATCATTCCCATTAGTGACAATGGTGGTTCTTCCAGCGAGCTCATCCGCGTGTTTGGCGGACCGGGGATTGGAGATGTTCGAAGTAAGCTGAGAGAATGCACGGATCTGCGCCATGATGACACCGTACATATAAGTCTCAGATAGTCTGTTGACTCTTAATCCTAGGTCGTCTCGTGCGTCTCATCCCAGAAGATCCCCATCCCAACTCCGAGCGAAACGCCATAAAATCCTTCTTCAACCACCGTCTCTCACCATCAGCACCACAAGCTCGTCTCGAATGGCTTGACATTGTCGAAGGCCGCCACACTCTATGGATACGCATCTCCTCCGCCAAGAAAGAGCTGATCCGCTCATTCCTCAACCTCCTCAACCTCGAGATCGTCAAGCGCGCCCGCCCTTCAAGTACCTTCGACTTCCAGTCCGCCAGCGTTGGGAATCTGTTCTTGACAGGCGCACGGCTGTTCAGCGGGAGTTTCGAAAGTGCCATCTATCTCCTGGCTAGCATTGGAGGCGTGCCAGACAACGTGCAGGTAGTGCCGGCCATCAATTCCAATTTCAGTCATCATATTTCCGCAGGACTGGAGGATGGCACGGTCATCACGGGGCAGAACGCCATCTCGCATCCGAGTGCACCGACGGCGCTGCCTGATCGGAAGAGTGGGGCTGAAAGGCGAGCAAGCATAGACACGGAGGAACAAGAAGATGCGAACCTTCCTGGGTCCTTACATACGTTGAGGAAGAAGAATATCACCTTCTCCAAAGAGCAAGAGGAGGATCTACCCTCGAGGATAGAAAGGATATGGTACATCAATCCTTACGGGCAGGAGATCCGCCCTACCGCAAACCCCAAAGTCGCAGAAGCGATTGAACGCGCTCAGTGTGTCATCTACAGCATCGGCTCTCTTTACACGTCTATCGTTCCTTCTATCATCCTCCGAGGTGTAGGCCAAGCAATTGCGAAACCGTCGATTCGGTATAAGATACTCATTCTCAATGGCTCGCTGGATCGAGAAACGGGTCCTAGCCACTCTCCACTCACCGCACTAGACTTCGTCGCAGCTGTGGCGCATGCTGGAGCGGAGGGTACGGCGAACCTCGATAAGCCGGATCCTTGCATCTATCGAGCTTATATCACGCACCTGATACATCTCGAGGGTGAAGGCACGCCGGTAGTTGATAGGGCCAGACTAGCGGATTTTGGGATAGAGTGTATCAGACTGTATGGGAGGAAAGTGGAGGGCGGAAAGGGGATGAGGTATGATGGCAAAGCGCTCAGTCAGGCGTTAGAGGCCATCCTCGGAAGAAGAGATCCGAAGATGGATCGTAGCAGGAGGAATACTCTGGAGCATTAATGGGAAAACCGGTCAAGGGCCTACTGCTAAGGCCAAGAGAGCAGTATCCAATTCTCACCGTCAAAATATCATTGTCAGCGATCCGAGATACATTGTTCAATTTATCACTTAATTCCAGGGTTCCCACTGCTTCTTGCGAAGAAGACAGCTTTTGCCCTGCCTGCTAAATAACAAGCTTTTCCATAGCCAAATATGAGCCATTCCCTAAGCCGGAATTCCTTGCTTCCTAAGAATATACTGCTCCAATGCGAAACGTTCAAATGCTGCTGCAATAGTGCTAGATGTACGATGTATGATCAAGCATAAGCAGCCCAACCAGCAAACAACACTGCCAAATTCCGCTCATCTGTGGCCTGCTGAATCAGCTCATTCACCGTGGCCGTAACACTGAGTGACTTCGACAACTTCTTCGCCACCACCGTAAGCGCACGATCCGCCTCGCCCGGCTCGTTATTCTCCTTCTTCCTGCTCATTTCCGCAACCGCTGCATCGCCCGTTGTTGGCGCAGGCGCATCGTTCTGGGCTTCCTGCATCCTCTTCAGTCTCAAGGGCGACACGGACCAGCTGTAGAGAGGATCGTAGCGTAGAACGTCAAGGATGGTCATGATGCTGTAGGATTCCTTGCGCAGCGCATCCAGGGTAAACTCGCAACAGCGGCGGAAGACGCCTTCGGTTTTCGTAATGCCCATTCCATCTACCAGATCACGGGTGAGACGAAAAGGGACGACCTCTGGGACGGGAAGAACGCGGCCTTGTTCGAACGCGATGCCGAGATCGATATGGACTACCTCTCCAGTCTTCTCGTCGAGCAAAATGTTGTGGCCGTGCCTATCGCCCAAGCCGAGAACATGCCCTAAGATTGAGATCGCAGCAGTGCTCCGGCTGTAAGCAAGCCGCTTTTCGAACCAGTCATCCGGATTGTCGAACCGCTCCATGAAGAAGTACCGCATTACCGGATGGAAATGCTCGCAGACTTGGCGAAAGACCTTGACACGCGTGTCTACAGATTTTGGTTGTGCATCTGCTATGTGCTTCCGGCACACACTCGGCTTCATGTCTTTTGGAAAATGCTTCTGATGGGCGGGCATGAGGTAGTCATGTAAGGGAATGGTATTTGGAACAAACTCGATAATACCTTGGCTCGCGGTTAAGGGGAGAACTTTATATGTCCTTATGCCGAGATTGCGCTGGCGGGTGGCCTGATGAGCCTGGAGGAGATTGCTAACTTGCTCAAAAACCTGCTCCATTATAGAATCCTGCCTTAAATCATCATTGCCACTCTTGTACTATTAGGATGTCAAATGATGGTCACTATTGGATGCTCTGTAACTTACTAATTGCTTGTACATCACCCCATCCGATCCAACTGCGGTGAGTATCTTCGGCATACTTATCCCTGAGGCCACCGTGAACTCGGGTAGAAATTTGACGAGTAGAGGCACGTTGCTATAGTCGCAGTCGGCTCTGAGGTGTATCTTCATCGTTGGGGGCGGAATCTTTTGGCTTGTCACATCTTGCTCGAGTCGCTGGCCGGTGGTTGTCTTTCTGAGCAATACCTTCGAGCCAGGCTTGAATTTCATGTCGTCAAGCTTCTCTGCAGCGAACCTGACGTAGCTAATATTGGCGTTATGGATAGCGATCCATGTTGGACCAGCACGTTTGTTGCTCTTGAGTTGATCGACTATATTGACTGCTGCACTGTGTCTCGCAAGGGCCATTTCGTCCCGTCCGCCCTTGGTCTTGCTTCCTGCAAAGATTTGGTACATACCGTGATAGGGATGGTCGATACAGATTCTCAGTACAAGAGCGAAAAGGAGAGGTTGAAAGTCATCAGGAATATCCAGTAGTCGTGAAGACAATTGATTCATCAGTGGTGCAAATTTTCGGGAGGCAACCTGCGCTATATGCTTAGAGACTGCAGTGTTTGCTATTTCACTTTGTGATTGCTCAAGCCATAGCGCACAGAAACGCAGAACATCGGTGTTGTAGGTATCGCAAGCCTTGAGGCAGAGCATATAGTTCTCAAGGCTTTGGCGAAGGAAAGCTTGCCTGCTGTCTCGCAAACGTTGGAACTCCCGATCATCAAGTTCGAACCATTGTTTTGCTTTGGCTCGGTGGCCTTTGAGAATGTCCCTCTGTTTGGCTTCTGAGCCGGACGACTTCAACATCTTCTCGAGGTCACGCACCTCCGCCTCTTTACGCTGACGTAGTGTCTGGATTCGATGGAAGTCCTCAAGGTTTTCCGAATTTTGTAGCTGTTGATCGCAGAAGGACGCAAATTCGTGGAAGACTTGCCCGGCCTCATTGCCATCGGCCTTTCCTTTCAGCTCTTTTATCGCAGGCAATAGGTAATGATTGATAATCTCGTCAGGTTTCTCCAAGCGAGCCTCAGCTATTTGGTGGCCCTGTATGGTTCAGCAGACGCTGAAGGAGAAGCAGGAGGAACTCACGAGTCTGGCAAGTAATTCAGGCCTGCCCACAAGAATGGTCTGATTTCGAAGGTCAATGCTGCTGTCGAGAAGCTGCAGCATTCTTATGGACGCAGTCATTTCTCCCTGATCCCACAAGACACGTGCTGCTTCATACTCAACGGCCGCCTCGATCTTTATACCTAGTGCATGAGAAGGAGCTACAAGGTTTGATAGGTATGTCGCTGTTGTCAACGAGTTCTGAAGATCTCCGTGGCTTCGGCTTATTCGCGTGGACTCGAGGAGCGCGAGAACGTGGAGTCTGCCGGCCTCGCGAGGACCGGTGTTAATAATCGTTTGCAATTCAGATCGACGGCACAAAGCACTTGATAAGGTCTCCCGGCTCGAAAGAATAAGGCTCACGTCTGCGTATCTAGATTTTCATGCTGTATGAGTACAAGACTAAGAGTTATCGATGTAAAGGGCTTCCTGCTTACGATCCTGTCTGCATCCATGTCTCCCGAGACTGCATTCTCTGCCAGGCCTCTTCAAGCTGATCGGAGCCTTTTGATGCTATAACTTCGTCTATCTCTGTAAGCACAGCCAATGTTCTCAATATTGAATGCAAACCAGAAGCTGTCTGGCGGCCGTCGAAGAGCTGCTTAATAGTGTCAAGAAAACCGCTATCAAGACTACCAATCACACTTTGCGGATCTATGTAGCTGTTGAGGCATTGGAACGCTCGAAAGATTGTGCTGGCCTCGCTTTTATACGCTGACGGAGCAGGGATATCCCATTGCTCGAGCTTTCGTGCACTTTGAAGCATGGCCTCTATTGTTCCGTGTCCCGACCCAATGGCGTGCTGATTGACAAGAAGAGAGTGAGATATCCCATTCAGACTAAGGCTTCCGAGTGTTTTAATCAACCCTTGTGCGTCTCCGGTGCTTACAGTGTTTTGCCTCCGTAAATGGCTGTCGAAATGAGCTCCTCGGAAGGATAGACTCTTAAAGCCAGCGTTCTCATATTCTAACCGATCCATTATTGAGAAAAGACTGGATTGTTGCTGCACGCCGTAAAAGGAGTCTGGCTCATCGATGCTCTTGAAGATGGATAAGAGAAGATCTATAGGCTCTGCGACCTTGGCAATGGAAGAACGACGTGCTGGACGGGCCAGCTGGCATGAGTGGATCTCAATGAATAAAAGAGCGGTCTTGTACATTCCGCAACATGCTGCAGCTCTTGCACATTCTCCATAATCAAGCTCAAGCCAAAGATTGCGGTCAGCTGAAGTAGTTTCTTGAGGGAGCGGCTGATGTCGGAGATACAGTACGGCAGATAAGAGAAGCTTCACGTGGGGTATGGTAGATTCATCGCAAGCTTTGAACCATTGTTGGCAGGCACTAGAAAGTAGTTGTCGAGAAGTCTGATGGCCGTTGTATTCTCTAAGTAAAACAACATGTAGGACATGAGGGAACAGCTGCTCCGCAAGCCGGTCGACCTTTAATAGTATCCGCGGCAGGGCTCCGATGACGGCATCATCAGATGCCGCGGTTGCAAGAGATATAGTAAGATCTTGTATCCACTGGTCTACTGCGACATCAGGATTCCACTTAACGCTCTTCTCCAGAGTGATCCGGTCTGGTGCAGCAATTTTGTCGGCGGGGCATGTGTATGGTGCCCAGGCCAATGCTTTTATCAAAGAATGTGGCAAGACCTCACCGCAGTCGGAGCCTTCTTCAGCGTCTGTGACTCTTGCCAGGATTGATTGAAGACATCTCTCCGCCAAACCCACCTGCATTCGATCTTCTCGACGTAGTACTTCGCATAGTAGACGCAGAATAGCAGACTTCGACCCGAGAGCGCGACCAGCAAGACAGTAGTATGTCTGGGATGTGCCGAGCGGTGCTTCAAGCAGCATCTCGGGCCCGATCTGGCCGGTTGAGGCATAGGCTCGTCCAAGCACCCGTGCAGCCCAGAGCAGATAGCCCTCTCCGCAGACGCCGCGTTGGCATGACTTCCAGACCGTGACCGCATATGCAGCTGCGCTTCCATTCTCCCCGAATATATCATCTCGGAAGTCGACAGGCTTAGCAAAGTCTGCGCAAAGCAACCTCAAGACTAAGTCCTGAGAAGGTCGGTTCAACAGATTCCTACCAGACTGCTGGTCTTCGAGCAGTTCTCGAAGCAGATCGCTCTCATGCGTACCAGCTGACGCATTGCCTTTACCTTGAATGTTGCTTGCTGATAGCACGATAGCTTTGAAGGCTCTCTCTAATGCACCGGAGATATTCGGTGAGTCATACGAGACCAGATACGTGCCGAGCCACGAATGAAACCTTTGCGTTTTGGACATAGTCGCTCGATACTGGCTCTCTTGTGTCGTGCTCTCTTGTACAGCATTCAGGAATGCTCTCAAAGACGCCAAAGTGGATAGTGCCATGCCCGCAAGGAAAGACGGGGTTTGTTCCAGAGAGTGTCTGCCGTTTTTGAGAAGATACTGAAACAGCCCAAGAGCATCATCGGCGCATTGGCTGTCGGTAATGAATGGCCGAAGAGCGTGGAGCGCCATTTCCAAGGGGTAATCCTGAAGAGCCGTTTGACCGGCCACGCAAATCAGAACACGAATCCTTCGAATCACTGAACAAGCATGCAGGGACCCCAAAGCTGGATGTATGGTGTCCAAAAGCTGTCGAAAGACAAACAGAAAAAGAGCTGGCGTCCAAAGCAGGTCCAACTCGAAACTTGTGCGACGGCATAGATACTCAAGCTCGTCTATAATATACTTAGCCCTAAACGAAGGCTGCTGGTTCACAGGGAGAGTGGTGTCCGAGGCGCTTATGCTTTTGATCTCGTGAAGCACTTGTTGAGCAGATTGAGAATATTGATGCCGTCCAAAAGCTTTCTCAACCTGCTCTTCCTGATCCATGCTTCTAAACAGGTTCGCCACAATCTGCGGAAAATTCGACGATATTGATTGATGATACACGTCCTTGCTGAATCGCTTCCGTATGCGAGCCTCTGCACCAGGGCTTTTAAAATCTTGGGAAGGTGGAACGCCAATATCCCTTCCAAGGCTGTAAGCCATGGCTTTGTCAAACGAACTGTGCAAGAGCTCATCAAAAGGAGAGCCCATGATTGCAGATAGCTCTGCAGCCTGCCCTTCATCCATTCGCATTGCTACTTGTCCAACTACCTCATCCTGCACATCCCTAAACATGTCTGCGAGGCTGCTATAGCCGAAGACAACGTAGGGAATTGCACTGAGCGGTTGAGATTCCATCCAAGTATAAAGCAACTGGGAGACGAACAAGTTGAAGAGTGCTCGCGGACTCGGTAGACCTAGCGCTTGCGAAACCTCCGACAGACAGCGCTTGGCGTACGGGGCAGACTCCGGAATGTGGCCTGGAGTTTCAAACATATGATAGACACTACGGCGTAATAAGGTAGGCCAGCTGGCCGCTAGACGGGCCAGAACCAGCAGGCGAAGGGCGATGCCTTCTGTCCAATCGCGGTCGCTCGGAAGACTACCAACCACATCCTCCAGAATCGCGTCATGTTCTTTAAGAATGAAGAGACTGAAGACCTGAGAGATGTTTTCAGCAACATAGAATTTGACTGCGATGTCTCCTTCCTTTAAAACGGAGAAGAGGCTCGTTCGGGCTGATGGCAAGGAGAGGCTCCTTGCATAATCAGGGCGGACTTTGAGAAGTTGCTGAAGTATTGCTGCAATTCTCGTTTGCACACTTGAAGATGAGATGCCTTTGCCCAAAGCAATTTGAATAAACCACCCATAGAGAGCAGCTCCAATGTCTGCAAGATCATCTCCTGGCACCTCTGTCCACAACTCTGCCAGACCGGTCATAACGTCCAAGCAGATACCCATTGAAACCTCGCATCGTTCAAATTCGTAGGACTGAAGCACCTCTTGCCCGAGGTACTCTAGCAGTCGAGAAGCGTCGACTCTGTTAAGGCATTGATTAGAAGAAATCTGTCGTAAAAATGGCCGACACGCGAGTAATTCGCTCGCTCGCAGTGATGTAAGATAATCAACTAGCAAAGATGGAATGACATCTTCGTTGTCGTGTTTGAATGACAGAAAGTAAATCTGCGCCGACAACGAGTGCCGGAAAGAGATGAGATTAGTCTCCGCAGCTATTTCGTCGCGTGGGATGTCCCTCCCAGGTGAATATATTCTTGTGTGACTGCCCTGTGAGTCGAAGCTGTCATCAACGTCTGATGGCTCGTGGCCGTTCTCAAGGCCCCCTGCAAGGTCAGCTTGTCGGCGGCGCTCAAGGGCTTGGGCAATGGCAGGTGCCATTTTGCTAATGAATCGGCGAGTCAAGGTCTTCTCATCTTGTGGTGCTACGAGTGGCGGTATACATTGCCTGAATGTTTCTAGCAAGGCATCCACAACGTCTTGTCCACAGTCCTGGCGTGATATGAAGTCTGCAATAGCGTTTTTGAGGCCCTCGACGAGGCGCTGCAACTCCTCCATCCTGCGTGAGTCACGCATATCAGTGCACGAAGTAATTGCAAACCCCACGACGCAAGCAGACAGGACGATCCGGATCATGTCCACATTGACATGCTGGGCGCGCTCCGATATGAAGGAACTCCAGTTGCGACTGAGTAGCCCAATCTCAGCAATACAAAAGTCTAAGATCAGTAAGTCAGCGACATGAAAATGCATACCGAGACGGGAACTTTTTGACAACCACCATGGGTCTTGTTCGTGACCGCTTGGTTCTTCATGTGGGGTTTGGCCTGATAAGAGGAGATAACGAATGAGCGTATGATCTCTTGAGGAACGGAGTGAGGCTTGCGATATTGGGCCGAGCAAGAATATCGATTGTGGTTCCCGTAGGAAATAGGCGCGGCCTGTACACACATAGAGAACATCCAACAGTTCGGGCGGTTGGGCGTACTGAGAGACTTGGACAGAATAGGACCTATCGAGGAACTTCGCTAGGCACCGTCAGTCTAAGAAGTGGAGGCATGGAATGGGAAAGTACCAGGACTCCATCGTGAAAACAGCCAGTGAAGTACACGTTCAGAAGTCGTATGAGTCGCGCTTGGGTTCTCGCTCTGCCTGTATTCCACAATCAAAGACCAGAGAGATAATGAAGAATCCACCAGAAGGGCCGGTCCACTAAGTTCAACGGAGGTGACAATTCCATCTACTACATCTGCAATGGCAGCGTACTCAACAAGGTTGTGGGCCATTATTACTCCCATGAGATGGCAAGCAGCCCTGCACGCACTCGAAGAAGGTATACTTCGCGCGGCAAGGTTCCAGACCTGCAACCATTGGGCCGACAGGTCCACTGATTTAGCGGCTGCTTGGTAAACGCAGCTATCAGAGGAGGGATAAGCACAGTTCAAGATACTGTGAAGCTTTCGAAGCGTACCTTGCGAACCCAACCATTGCCCAGGAAACTATTGTGCCGTTCTCGTCAGAGATGCAACTCAGCAAACAATCTAGTATACGTGACATCTCATTCCCAGTTGCAACTGTCTGATCTAGAATGAAAGGTATGACTTGAAGGGCACATAAGCGTCCTGTAAGATGTGAGTTCTTCGTCTGCCGCAATAGGTCATCGAGCTGCTGCACCATTCGCCGTCGCTTTCTGCGGCTATCCTCTACGACGTCGTCAACGGTATCATGCTTCAGTCTCGCTGTTTCATGAGTCTCCAAGACAGAAAGTAGGAATCCAATCGTCTGCGGTATTGCCCAGTTTTGTTCAGACTTCGTTGTTCCCATTCGCAGATGGACTCCAGCAATGCTTAACGGAACTGGCTTGTATCCAGCTCTGCTGCGAGTCAACAAAACTAGGTCATCGAGCTGTAGCTGATCCCGTTCTGCACGTTTCGAGTACTCGGACTGCACGGACTCAAGGAGACCTTCGAGTTCAGCTCCAAAGCTCTCTCCATCTTCGGCTCTTGCTAGCTTTAGTATGTATGATCTCCCAAGGACCAATGTGATCAGCATCTCGTCCTTGAGGGAGGTAGACTTTGCAGGCCAAAGACGTCGTATCAGCGGAATAACTTCTTTAACGATTTGCTGGGTTAGCGAAACATCATTTGTAGCAATTCTAGCCAATATCCGGTTCATGGTCGCGAAAGCAGCTTGATGTGCACGACCCACAGTCGCTGATGATTGAAGTAAGTCCATTAGGGTTACCAATATGGCCTGAGCTTTCTCAACAGGCGAATTTGGCGCAGAGGTCAATTGGTAGAGGCAAAGTACCAATTCTTCCGCGTTATTCTTAGTCTGACCATTGGCGGATTCCTGTGTTCCATTATCCCCTCTTGTCTTTGCGACTGTTCCTGCCAGCTTACCGCTGGAACCATGCGTGCCGGACAGAACGTACTGACTGCTATATGGGCCTAAGTTATTACTGCCGGCACTGCCTTGCGCGAGCATAATGCCTTCATTGCAAAAGTCGACCAGGTCACGCCATTCCTCCTTATGCATGTGTTCCACATGAGGTTGATATTCGACGATGGTCCTAAGAGATTTGACGTAGTCCGAACTCAAGGAATCACAATATCCCTCGTTCAGCGTTGGTAATGTTTGGGTAATGTGATCCACCACCGCCTTGACGGTTTTTGGTTTCAGTTTTCGAACGCCCACTTCAACAGCGACGCGAAGCACTGCGGCGCATGACGAAAGCCGAGACCCAGATTGACTTTTGACGGTCGTTTTGGACGCTTTCACGTACACCGACTTTTCGTTTGTTGCCAAGCGGAAGAGGGCTTCAAAGATTTTGTGATAGCCTTTGTCCGTCAAGACTTCGCTAACCAGAACAAAGTGTCAGTGACACACTGAAAGACCATGGGATCCAGTCTGACATTTTAGAGCTACGACGGTTCTGAGTGAGGATATGCTTCAGATCTGTCTTTTGTCAGCTGGATTAGACCAGTTTTTCGAAATCGGGTATACCAGCAAGACCCTCAATGCGCTCCTTTATCTTCTCGGACCGTACACCCTCTAGTTCTTTGTAAGCCAGATACTGAGGCAGAGCGCTACAGCAATCGACTCACCGATAGCTTCGTTGATATTAACATCCCCCATGCTGTGGACGCAGACCAAGCAGAGAGGTCCACATGAGCTACCTAGTACCTGATCATGCCGTCGCTGCAACGTAATTACATGTGACAAATATCAGCTGGAAACCATATTGTTAGAAAATATCATTTCATGCTAAACACGAACTTCCTACACATGGCGGAGTACCTATTAGAACGATCCTCATCGATCTGAGGTGTTTCAGTTTCACAAGCTAATGCACGACGCGCTTAAATACTTGCATAAAGTTAGAAGAACGATCAGGTACGCGCGGGAAAGAAAGTACCCAGGTCTTTCTGGCGTGCGCCTACTTCTTCAGCCCGCCAACAATTGTATCCTATCTAAATAGTCATGACTGACTCAGATAGTCTTGATGGCCTCCGAGGACTGCATCAAGACCTTCTGGCTTTGTCAGAGGCCCGCCTCTCGAGTGTCGAAAGACTGTGGGTAGAGCTAGAGTCAAGGGTAGAGGAATTCAGGAAGCTGCTCGACAAACCTCCCAAGAACGAGAGGAGTCGGCAAACCCTGCTTGGTGGTGAGCTATATGGGACCCGGGTCCAGACTTCGGATACCTAGGGAGATGAAAACTGACGGCGCATACGCTCAGGAACTATCAGCATCAATCACGAAGAGTACTCTATCAATGAGGAATTCAAGCAGGAAACCATACAGCTTGCCGATGCCCTGAATCTTGACGAATTAGAGTCCGCCCGCCACCTCATGATTTCACAAGCAGACGCCGAAAGATTGGACCGGTCTGCACACGAGAGCTCGATCATATATTTCCATGAACGGAGGCAGTTTCTTCTGGAATGTCTGCGTCTCGTGTTGAGGCAATCCATGGATGTTGATGGTGATGAGAATATACGGCTGTCCTGTTGTGAAATGATGGCTTTGGTTCTTAATACAAAGGATGGGCACGCACGAAATGGATCCCTCTACATGCAAAAATGCCTATCAGCTATGGCGGAAGTCGAGAGGTGGCTGCTCAATCTGGCCGAGAAAATTCAAAGCGCTTCAATTCTTGAACAGGCTCAGGCTTCTGATTTAGCGGAGATCACGGTCTTTCAACGCATGAGCCTCAGACAGCAACACGAGTCTTTAGGTGCCATAGTCTGTCACCTCATCAGAGCAAATCATACCAACATTGAAGACTTCCACATTCTTCTCGACACGCTTAAAAAGATGGACAAATATGACATAATACTGGTACATTACATCCCTTCCCTCACGGTCTCAATTTCGCAGTATGGCTCTCCAGAGGGAAGCGCATCTCTCCGCGAGGCGAGGTCTCTCCATCAGAAGATAGAAGCCGGTAAAGATTCCGATCCTTGGATTCTACGCAGCTTTCAAGCTGCTACCATCAGTTGGTGGCTTGCTGAATACAGTGGTTGGTACCTCGATCATCCCGTGGGGTCTCCTTTACAAGGCGTAGACCTTGATGCAGAGGCAGCGGCCCGGTCAAAGCTGTTCTTCGAGGCACTTCAAGACGGCGCGTTCCAGTTCACATTGTCGGTTAGTGCCGACAGTAAGCCCAACGAATGGTATGATCCGGCAAGACAGGGCCTGACCCAGTTCCTCTTATATGAAGCGCCCGCTTTGCCCTCGGAGCCGATTGCGGTGTCTGATTACTTTGAAAGTATAATCATGGAACAGCTCGAGTCCTTTGCAGACGCGTTCATTACTAACATGCCGGACACTTTACGGAGGTTGAAGGTTGAGGAAGACGATCAACGGAAGAGGCTACGATCTGGCCTGCAGTCAACCGTCCACAGTGCAGTGTCGGAGCACGAACTCCATCTCGAGCGGTTCTTGGTGATCATTTCTTACGCATTCGAACGACGACCTGACGCCGCGCAAGCGTTTTGGGCCGACCCCGACAGCAACCTGTATGGCTTTTTGCAGTGGTCCTCAAAACGACAATCAACACCGCGTGTTAGTGCCTTTTGCGAAATGCTCCGCGCCATTTCTGAAGGAGAAGAATGCGCTGCTTCTGCACATAAATTTCTCATGGAAGAGGGCCAAATGGTAACGTCGAGATTGCGTCGGTCTAGCTCGCTGAGCTGGGCCCAAATCTTTGCAGAATTGCAATTCTATGCTTCGAAAATTCGAGACCGTCCCGCTGCCCTTCAGCCTAGTCTGGCACATGTGGGCAAGCCCATGACCGACGAGATCGACGAGCCCGAAAGTGCCATGATGCTGGAGTGCTACTTGCGGCTGACAGCCCATATGTGCTGCGAGAGCTCCAGTGCAAGGTCATGGATTCTAGGCCATCCAACCTTCCGGCTTGTAGATGTGCTTTTCCTCTTATGCAGCAGTGCCATTCCTAGTCGGCTACGTGCGTGTGGATTCGCTACTTTGAGGGCCTTACTGACCCACAAAAGTATCGAGACCGGGGAACTCATATGGACTTCCTTAGACCAATGGATCTCTGGTGGATACTCCACGTCATCGCTACTTCCAAAGCCTGCTAATGTCTCCAACGCTCCCGCCTGGGCTGAGGATGCCATATTTGAGACAATCGCAACTGGCTTTGAAGAACCCAATGCTTTCGTCGGCTTGCTACGGGCGCTTGTGTCTCCATCTTCAGATGATATAGGCCTCAACGACTCGCTTCCATTCTCTGAGCTGCTGGGTTCTGCATACCGGATGCCGGGCGTAGAGCCCTACGTTGACTTCATTCTTGGACGAGTATTCGGCATGAAAACGGTTGAGATCCAGGATCCTGTGCAGCTCCGGGTCTTAAGATGGAACTGTCTTGACTTCATTGCCTCTTGTCTGTCCACATTCAACGAAGATCTCGTAGTCTTCGCAAACCAGTCAACCGTATCAATCGACTCTGCTATGGCGACTTCATCTCTTGCTGCCTACGTTCGGCTTCATCCTTTCTCACGTGTTATGGATTGGATGTTCAATGAGAGGATACTCGCCGCTCTTTTTGCCAGCGCTCACCAAGACGCGGCGGAAGTCAGCAGTGCTTCGCCCGATTCTCCTCTGATATTAGGGCTTGTCCGGAGCATCGATGTCATCAATTTAGTTATGGATCTACAGTCAACTTACCTGGACATCGTGAGGCCTATAGTTAAATTACAGCCAACCGCCAAGAGACCACCTGTGTCGAGCCCATCACTGGCGTCATTCGAAGACAGTGTTCTCAATAATCTATACATCATCGTAGACCTTGGGCTTTACTGTGGCAGTGGACATCAGGACTTAACAATGGCATCGCTGAAGCTGTTAGAGAAGCTCTCGAGTTCCCGAAAACTTGTCTCGCCAACAGCGTCCAGTCATGGACAAGGGGCCATCCGAAATAAGATTATTGGTATCCTGGAAAAAGATAATGAATCCGACCGGATCGCGAGATCGCTCGCCTTAGAGATGCAAGTCGATGTCAGAGAGCTTGATCAAGGTTCGGAGTCCGCCGGGTACAACATAAAACTAGCCATTCTCGACTTCCTGAACAGCTGCTTACACGCGCTTCCTAATCAACCTACCATTGCCCATTCTCTGCTTGGCTTCTCATGTCATGGTAGTAATATCGACGTCGACGCTGATGGCCTGTTCGCGAAGAACATATCTCTCTTTCACGCTACTGCGCGGGTGGTCATGGAGTACCCAGATGCCGAGGAGGCTGTATTTCTGGCCTGGTTGATGCGAATCAAGCAAAAAAGCTTTCAAATACTGAGAAATCTGTGGATCTCTCCAATATCAGCAACCTACACAATGACCGAACTTCGCGCCAATGACTTCCTTTCCGTTATGTTTCTCAAGCAACTTGTGGTTGATTCTAATACCCTGTGGGACGGTTGCCTCATCTCTAACCGAGATTTTCTAATGACTGACTCCGCAATCTGTTATGGAGATTTTCTCGAACAACGAACGACACTATTTGAGTATGCGGCCACAGAGCTCCGCCTAATTGCGCGAGAGGGCGCACCGTCTCTCAAAACTAAAGTGCTTGCGACCCTTCTTGGAGAAACCTCTACAGATGATGGTATACGGATTCCAAACGTGACCATATTCGATCTCTTCGACTTTGCTGAATTAGACATTGGCGGCGGGCTTGGAATCCCCGTGATTAGCTATTTCGCGGACCTGGACTTTGAAATCTGCATCAGACAAGGTCCCGATGGATGCTCAGTCTACGACCTCCGAAGTGTCGAGCAGCTGCTTGCACTGCAGCAAAAGGCCCTCAGAAAAGCCGGGAAACTTCAAAACCCAAGTGAAGACCAGCAAATACATACCGAAGCTTTGACACTTGTGCTTTATTTTCATGCTGACAACCAACGTCTGCGGCTGATTCGTGCTCGCCGTCATGCAATCAAGTGTTGGGCTGAACTGTTGATGGTTGTGCTGGAATATTGTGATCTGGACTCTGGGGTAATAACAACTTTGGCACTCCAAGCCCTGCAGGTCATACTGCCTAAATTGGAGAGATATGCAACAGAGAACGTGACCGAAGCGTTCGAGCTCGCCAGACTTTCCAAAGCTCTGCTGTTTCATCTTGACTTTACCTCTTCTTCCTTTAAATGGGGAAGAGCTGGGGATGTGGCCAACGACAGGTTATTTCAGCTTTTCCGTGTATGTCTTCGAGGAATCCATTCACCAGTTGCGACGACCCAGCTGCGGGAGACTTTCTACAACATCTGCTATCGGTATCTCACCGGCATGGCTGAGATCTCCAGCACTAATCCAGTGCTCCGACGCCACAGCACACAAACAGTGAAAGCTGCAGGAGAGAGGCTGATTGACGTTATCTGCGATGATGCTTATACTGGAGAAGAGACCTGTAGAATTTCTGCGCTCCTCCTTCTTGATGCCCTGGTATCGTTGGCCAAGCAGGAGGAATCGAGGTATATTATAGACTCCTTAGTTCGGATCAACTTTATTGGCATATTAGTCGACGCGATCAAGAACATTCCGATCGAACTGAGAGCGACAATAGCCCAAGGTAGGTTCTTCATTAAGGTCTATATTGGATGATACTGACATGTGACAGACGTACCGCTACTCTTGTCCTACTATGAAGGGAAGCTTTCACTACTATTACGCATTTCCCAGACTAGATTGGGCGCCAGCTATGTTACCAACGCTGGACTTTTCCAAGCCGTGCAGGAATCTGGACTTTTCTCTGTTGATCCAGATCTTGGTATCGGTAAATACCCCAGCCTGTCATTACTGATACTAGCTAAAGCAAACAGAGATCGACAATTCAGACGCGCTCAAGAAGTATTACGAACTTCTTTTGTCGGTTATCCGTGTCATTTCATCCGTTGTTCTGAGCAGGGGCCCGCAGAATGAGCATACCCTCGAACAGGTTAGAAACTTTCTGATCTCAAACCGTCATTCAATGGTTGCCGTCTTCAAGCGGCAGGCCAGAATTGGGGGTGTTTTGGTAGCAGACACCAGCGGCGACTTGAACGAGTTGGTGGAATCTTATATACTTCTTATCACGATGGCAAAGTTTTTGGAGGTAAGTTTGACCACTTCCTATGCAGACTCGCCTCAGTAACTCAGCCGTCACAGTTTGAGGAGAAAGGCACGCGGAGATCTGAGTCAAGGACCTTCACCTGACCATGTTATCATTTAAATGGCGAAGTTGGACGGAGCTTTATCTCAACAGTAACACTGTAGATTGATTAAGATACCTAAGAAAAGTATTCGCTAAGAGGCCTAGAGCCGTTTCTGGCCTTAACATGCTATATCGGATCGATGATAGAGTGCTTTCACTGTCCACCAGTATCAAATGAACCCTGGCAACCCAGGACTATTAACTCAAATATCTATGCCACTTTCTACGATAGCATCCGTTCCGTGTCCAAGTACCTGTGTAGCGTCTACCTGTCAGGACAGGGTGTAGGACTCGCCACCCACTAGCGGCGCAGCCCCTACCAACGGCGCACTAAACAAGAGGGGTCAACGAATTTTATAGCCTCACAAAATAATTCATTATTAATTAAATAAATTAGCTAGACATCTATAACTTCTAATCAAGCTTCTTCTAAGTCTGTAAAAGCTTCACTGAAGCAAGTAGT